>Ga0335078_10013854_pt1 | contig 11951 bp, 11 predicted proteins | sample Lox_Sample_32_FD_206711 | JGI IMG/M metagenome (GOLD analysis project Ga0335078, IMG submission 206711) | Soil microbial communities from Loxahatchee National Wildlife Refuge, Florida, United States - Lox_Sample_3.2 | ecosystem: Environmental > Terrestrial > Soil > Wetlands | place: USA... | reverse complement strand
AGATTCCCGATGCCATCGAAGAGCAGTGCACCCTCGTGTTCCAGCACATCCGCAAAATCATCGAAGCCGCGTCCGGCACCCCCGACGACATCATCAAGCTCACGGTGTGGCTGAGGGACGGAGCCCACCGCAAGCTCGTCAACCAGGAATGGTTGAAACTGTTTCCCGACGCCGAATCGCGGCCGGCCCGCCACACCTTCATCGGACAGGAACTCGCGGGCAATATGCTCATCCAATGTGAATTTTGGGCGGTGTTGAACGGCGGCAAATCCTGACAGATTCGTGGTGCGAGAACTCGCTCTCGCCGACGCTGAAGCCGCCGCGCGGCTCAGCGGGGAACTCGGCTATCCCGTCTCCGCACAGCAGATGGCGGCCCGCATCAGCGCCCAGACCCACCTGCCCGATCATGTGACGTACGTCGCCGCCGAACCCGATAGCGGCGTCGTGGGTTGGATCGACGTCGGCATCGTGCATCACCTCCAAGCCGATCCGTATGCCGAAATCGGCGGCTTGGTCGTCTCTAACCACGTGCGGAGTCTTGGCATCGGCCGGAAACTGCTCGCGCGCGCCGAAGCCTGGGCCGTCGAGCGCCGCGTCCAGCGCGTGGTGGTCCGCTCCCAGATCGCGCGCGAGCGCGCCCACCAGTTTTACCTCCGCGAGGGATACCAGCGCACGAAGACGTCGGCCGTCTTCGCGAAAGATCTGGATGTTTGACCAAGGCGAGCGCTTCCGTCTCGTCGCAAGCCGGGTTACTTCAGCCGTATCTCTCCCCTCTCCCCGCTGATCTCAAACTTGGTCCCAAACGGCTTCGACAGTTCCGCCAGCCGCTCCAGAATGTAGCCCGCCCGTGCCCCCGTCGCCGGCGCGGGTAACCCGCGGGTATGCAGAAACTGGTTGCTCGCGTACGCGTTGTGCATGTCAGGCTGGCCTTCGCCGACGTAGTTCAATACAACCGGCCGGAACGACACCGACACCAGATTTCTCCCCTGGAATCGCGCATACGCCACGGCGCTCTCCCAACTCATCGGTTCGTCGATGTAGGTCAGGGTGGGCGGCACGTTGTAGATGAAGTTGCCCAGATCGTAAAAGATCGGCTTGCCGTGATAAATCTCCACCCCATGCAGCAGCGGCGCGCCGTGCATCACCACAATGTCGGCCCCCGCATCCACCTCCGCGTGCGTCCACTTCCGCAGCCACTCGTTCGGCGCCAGCCGTTCCGCCATCCCTTCCGCGAAAATGGTCGCGAACGAGTGATTACTGAAAACATGGTTATGCTGATACACAATCACCAGCGCTGCCTGCTTCCGCGCCTCCCGGATACTCGCCAGGATGCGCTGCGCATCCTCGGGATTCGGCGCATTCGCCGGTGCGCCCGGCAGGTCAGTCGTCGCCTCATTCTCCTTGTCCCCCGCCTCGACCCGCAGCTCATTCACGCCGGGCCGGTCCACCGTCGCGCGCGCTCCCGGCGCAATCAGCCCGGAAGCACTCGCGATCAGCGCAATCGTCCCCTTCGGCGTGTGCAAATATCCGGCCGCCGCGGCTTCGCTCGAGTTCCTTCCGGTTCCCGCATGCGCCATCTTCCGCTGATCCGCCTCCCGGATCGTATTCTGGATTCCCGTGGCCTTCAGATCGAACGCATGATTGCCCGAGAACGCCACCAGGTTGAAACCGAACGTCCGCAGCGCATCCAGCGCTTCCGGCGGCGCGAGAAATCCCCGGCCTTCCTGCACCGTTTCGCCTTTTTCCGCGACGGCGCCTTCGAAGTTTGTGACCAGCACGTCTCCCTGCAGCAGTTGCTGAATCACTGGCACGGCTTTCGGCGCGGTCGCCCGAACGTCCGACCGGATCATCGATTGCCCCGTCAGCGTAACCGTAATGGCGTTCGAACCCGCGTTCTGCCCCGCCGCAACCAGACACGCACTCGCGAACACGCCGGCGCACCAGGCCGCCGCCCCACCCCAACCGGCTCTCCTCTTGTTCTCCACGGGCGTGCCTCCGATCCTCGTCTGGCGAGTGTATCATTTGGAGAATACACCATGATCCGAACCCACCACCCCGCCAGACCTCGCATTCCCGTAGCCGCCCTGCTGCTGATTCTCGCCGGCAGCGCCGCCGCGCAGTGGGACCCGTATCCCTGGAAGCACGTCCCGCGCACTCCCGACGGCAAGGTCGATCTCAACGCGCCCCCCGTCCGCACCTCTTACGGAAAGCCCGATCTCTCCGGCTTCTGGATGCCCGTACCCGAGGTCAAATACCTCCTCAACCTCGCCGCCGACATGAAAGAGCAAGACATCCCGCTCACGCCCTGGGGACGCAATGTCTACAACCAGCGCATCGCCAACAACGGCAAGGACCATCCCGGCGTCTCCTGCCTCCCCTCCGGCATCCCCGAAAAGGACAACATCCCCGACGGTCTCAAGTTGGTGCAGACCGAAGACCTGGTCCTCCTCCTGCACGAATCCCGCACCATTTACCGCCAGATCTTCACCGATGGCCGCCCGCTCCCCAAAGATCCGCAGCCCACCTGGATGGGCTATTCCATCGGCCATTGGGAGGGCGACACCTTAATGGTCGAAACCATCGGACAGAACGGCCGGACCTGGCTCGATATGAAAGGCCTCCCCGGAACCGAGTCTCTGAAGGTCATCGAACGCTTCCACCGCCCCAAGATCGGCCACATGGACGTCGACGTCACCATCGATGATCCGAAGGCCTATACCAAGCCTTGGAACGTCACGCTCGCCTGGCGCCTGGAACCCGACACCGACCTGATCGAGAGCATCTGCGAAGAAAACAACCGCGACCCCGGCCACATGGTCGGCAAATAAGCGCGGCCTGTCAGCAGGCCGAGGGGGCCGGACTGCGGAAGCGTTCGGGGACGGGGGCACCGAATCTTGTGGTTCACCGCGTGAGAAAATTCCCTCAACCGTCGCGGGTTCCAAGAGTTAGCGGGAAAGCCGGCTTTAGCGAAGCCGCTTTCCGCCGCACCCTCGCGCCATAATAAGGATGTGAGAGAGGGTAGCCGCGCCGAATCCGGATTGGGGAGCTTCAAAGGAGAGCGAAACAGTTCGGATGGTTCGAGCCGGAAGCCTCCGCGAACCGCCTTGTTTTCCAATCATCATTCTTCGAATTCCGGCTCGATCGATCCGCCAAAGGGCGAAAACCGGCCTATCGGGCCGCTGTCATGCCTTTGAACGCGTACCGGTAATACCGCTGCCCGTTGTTGACCTCGCCCAGAAACAGGTTGCCTTTCGAGTCAGCCGCGATGTCGTGAATGTGAAAGAACTCTCGCGCGTTGTGCCCGGCATGTCCGCCCACCGATCCCAGCGTCTCCAGCGTCCGCCGGTCCAGAATGCGAATCGCCTTGTTCGAGCCGTCCACCACGTAGAGAAATTTTTGATCTTTATCCGGCGAGACCGCAAACGCGTGCACCGTGCCTTCGTTTTGCAGCGTATGGCGCGCCACAAACACCTCCTTGACGAACGTGCCGTCCAGATGGAAGACCTGAAAGCGGTTGTTGGAGCGGTCAGCAACGTATACCAGGTCATCGTTGGTCACCAGCACGGCGTGCACCGGGTTGTTGAACCCCTGCGGCGGCGGCCCTTGCACCAGTTGTTCCCGCGGCGGAAACTTCAGGCTATCGTCCGGCCGCTTCCCGTAAGCGCCCCAATGCCGCTTGTACGCGCCGGTAGTCGCATCAAACACAATCACCCGGTGATTGAAATACCCGTCGGCCACGAACAGCTCATTGGTCTTGCGGTAGACGAACAGGCCGGCCGGACCTCCGAGATTCTCCGTATCGTTGCTGCCGCGGTTTTTGCCGGCGTGCCCGATCTGCATCAGAAACTTGCCTTTGTTGGTGAACTTGAGGATGTGGTTGTCCTCCTTGGCGCTGCCGCTCAACCAGACATTGTCCTGAGAATCGACGAAAATGCCGTGCTCGGAGGTGAACCATTCATAGCCTGGACCAGGCCCGCCCCACGCCTGCAGAAATTTGCCGCCCGCGTCGAACTCCAACACCGGCGGCGCCGGAATGCAGCATTCCGACTGCGGCGGATTCAGCGAGGCGCCTTTCTCGCCGTCCGGAATGGTGGCCGGCCGGTGAAAGACCCAGAGGTTATCGTGCGAATCGACCGCGACCCCGCCAACTTGCCCCGTCACCCATTTGTTCGGCAGAGCCTGCGACCACAGCGGATCCGGTTCGAATCGCGGTATCTGTCCGATTGCCCGCGGCGGCAGCGCCACCATACCGGCGAGCGCCACCCAGATTGCGCTTTTCATGAGCATTTGTCCTGCAATTCTATCCGATCCCGGAATGCGAGAGAATAGCATCCGGGGAAATGAAGGCGCATCAGGTCTTCGCGCTGTTTGCGGTAGGGGTGCTCACTCTCAGCACGGTCTGGGCGCGACTGCCGTTCCGCGAATTCCCGGGCGTCGAATACCGGCTGGGCGATATCCCGTTGCCCTCCGACTGGCAGGACAAAACCGAATGGGTGTTCGCCCGTTTGATGTATCCGCCTTCCCGCTATGGCCGCGGCGGCTTCCGCTTCGGCGGCGGCGATTGGACCGAAGGCTTCTCCATCTGGACTCAGGATTATCCGCGCGCCGACCGCCACTTCTCCCCCGCGCTCCGCCGCTTGACGCGGATTCATGTCCGGTCGGTCGAACAACCGATCAACCTCGACGAAGGCGACGTATACGATTGGCCGTGGTTATACGCGGTTCAGACCGGCAGCTGGAATTTGACCGACCGTCAGGCGGCAAGCCTTCGCGAATTCCTCCAGCGCGGCGGCTTCCTCATGTGCGATGACTTTTGGGGCGAGGCCGAATGGCAGGTTTTCATGGAAAGCATGAGCCGCGTTCTGCCTGGCCGGCCGGTCGTCGATCTCCCGGACACCGATCCTATCTTCCATACCGTCTATGACCTGAATGACCGCTACCAGGTGGCGAGCCGCGGTTCCGTCAATCGCGGCCGCACCGACAAATGCTATCCGTGCCCCGCGCGCTGGCGCGGCATCTACGACGACAAAGGCCGCGTGATGGTGGCGATGACGTTTGAGTCCGACGTTGGCGACTCCTGGGAATGGGCCGATGATCCAACCTATCCCGAGAAATTTGCCGCACTCGGCATCCGCATCGGCGTCAACTACGTCGTTTACGATATGACCCACTGAGTGATCAGGCCTTGGCGTGATCTCGTAGGAACTGCACCAGCAATTCGCTCACCTGTTCCGATTGCTCCTGCTGTACCCAATGCCCGGCCCCGTCCAGCAAATGAAAGCCGGCCATCTGCGTGCACGCCGTAGTCCGCATCTTATCCACCGCGCCGGGCGTTTGATACACGCCCCAGTCGCTTTTCCCCGCGATGAACTGCGAGGGCACATCGATCGCCCGGCCCGAAAACGTCTGCATCTCGCCGACGCTCTTGGGGTCCGACCCCCGCCGTACCCGATACCCCTGCAACGCGCCCATAAAACCGGTCCGCGCGTATTCGGTCGCGTATACATCCACCTCGGCTTCGGTCAGCCATTTACAATTCGCGATGTAATCCGCCGGCGGCAGAAACGGCGCCACCGTCGCCGCCATTCCCTTATCCTTCTCCATCACGTAATAGGTCGGTATCTGCGCCATCTCTTCCGCGGTGCGTGCTTTCAGCGGGTGCGGCTTGTTCCCTTTGTAGTCGGCGCTCTTATAGAAGTAATAGGCGCGGAAAAAGGCGTGCAGACCCTGCGGCGCGCGTAACATGTCGTCGTTCGCGCCGCGAGTTCGCTGGTAGTTCTGATAGTACTTTCGCGGCGGATTCAGTTTCGCGAGTTCGGCATCCAGTTGGTCGTCCGTGAGCGCCCGCCGCGGGGAAGGCGGCATCGCGGGAGGGCCTTCAAACGGAGAGCTCATGATCGTGATCGATCGGAAAATATCCGGCCGAATGAGCGCGGACCAGGACGCAATCGGAGCTCCGGCGTCGTGCCCCACCACCATCGCCACCGAACGGTAGCCGAGCGCGTAGACCAGCCCGATGTTGTCCCGCGTCATGTTCAGAATGCGAAACGCATCGGGATCGGCATCGTAGGAATTGTCCCAGCCGATGGTCCGGCCGTACCCACGCATGTCCGGAGCGATCACGTGATATCCGGCGTTGGCCAGCGCCGGCATCACTTTGCGCCAGGAATACGCCAGTTCCGGAAAGCCATGCAAAAGTAATACGGCCTGCCGGCCCCGCGTTTCATACCCAGCCTCCAGAATGTGGATGGTCATTCCGTTAACGTTCGCGATCTGGCGCGAGCGGATGCCGGCGGGAATGGTGCCGTTGCCGTAAGGCGGGAGCTTGGAAAAGTCAGTGTTTACGACGGCGGCATTTGCCGACGTGCTGCGCAACATCGCCAGGCTCACCGCAGCGCCGGCTGATAACAGATTGCGTCGCGACGGATTTTCTTTGGGCATGGAAACGCTCCGGGCTATGATTCGCCCCTAGAATCCCGAACACAGCCGTCGGTGTCAAGGGTCGTCGTTGACCAGTGTTTCCGGCCGGATAACGTTATCTTCGACGTGAAATGTACCGGTATTTAGCAACTCAATAGACAGTACAAACGATATTGAATTGCCCTCCCCTTGAATGGAACAATACACATGGAACTTGATTACGGCCCGCATGAGGACTTTATGAAAAACTTGTATTTGGTGTCAGCCGCCATCGTCGCTTTCGCGTCGCTCTCGTTCGCTGATCCAACCATGGAACTGACGGGAGTCGGGGATTCCGCGTTGTTTAACAATGTTTATGTCGACCCCTACACCGCCACGGTCAACGGCGTGCCGAACGTCATGGTCTTATGCGATGACTGGTCGAATAATACCTATTTCTACGAAACCTGGCAGTACAAGGCCATTAACTTGTCAACGGTCGGGACCCAAGGAATGCCGATGTTCGGAAACAAGCAGCCGCTTTATACGGAAGAGGCTTGGCTGGCTTCTCAACTCTGGGCAAACCCGACTGACTACACAACACAAGTGGAAGTCTCGTTCGCGATGTGGGACCTCACGTATGGAGCAAACGGCACATACAAAGATCCAACGCCTCCCTTGACATACATGCAGAATTACCTCGGCGCCGGCTACGCGACCAACGCCCTTTACATCGGCACCATGAACCTGATCAACGAAGCACCGACGGCTAGCGTTGGTTTCAATACCCAGGGCTGGGAAATCCTGACGCCGGATCTGGGCACGTCCAATCCGGCAGGCGACGGTCTCCCGCAGGAATTCTTAACGTACGCGGGCGTTCCGGAACCGTCCAGCTGGTGCGGAATCTTCGCCTTCGGGTTGGTGGGTCTCCTCTGGGCTTGGCGCCGGCCGGCAAGCGCCGCCCCAGGCACGGTCAGATCGCGGTAACCTCAGCCGACGCCGGGTGCGGCGGCCGAGGTTCGCAAACGCAGACCGGGTGTGGAGAGTACGTCAAGCAATTGTTCGTGGATTTCCGGGCCGAGTAGATACACTACTCGGCCTTCGCTTTCCTTTATCACCGCCAAGCCCTTGGCAACCAGCACACAACAGACCTGAAGCTCGCCGGGAGTCAGGGTATCGGCTTCGACGCGCGCAGCGCCGGTAGGGTCGCCGTGCAGCTTGCGCAGAAAATCGCGGACAAAGATCTGCTCGTCTCGTGAATCGAGCGCGGCACCCGAGGCGAACCAGCGGCGCTCGGCACTGCCAAAAAAATACGGCCCTGAGGCGTAAGCCAGCAGAAAAACCACCACGTCAATGAAGGCCGCGAGCGCGAGCGCGAATCCGTGGCGAAACGTAGGAGCGGTGAAGAGTTCCTCAAACGCGACCACCAGATCTTCCTGGGCGCTGGCGGTGCGATCCACGTTGTCCGCGTAATTCGGAATTCCGGGCCGCCGAAGCTCAGCGGCATGCAGCGACTCTTCGACATCGTTCCACGGAATGGAATCGTAGACCTGGCGGAAGTCGCGGAGTTGCTGGTCGCTGGGATCGAGTGGCTTCAGCCGCGTGCGAAACGCGGCTACCGCGGTTTGCGCGTTTTGAATGCGTGCGAGCGACTGGCGGGCGAGCTGATCATAGCGGTCGAACGCCGTGTACCGCACCCCCGCTCCGGCGCCTTCGGGATAGGCGGTAGAGTAGGCATGCGCTTCGCGCGCGACGGCTTCGCGGACACGAGCCAGGTACGGGTCGGAATCCGCGCCGCGTGAAATATAGCCGCTGGCCTTCTCGGCCGCCGTCATTTCATCGAGCGCGGCCACGTGTTTCTGCGCTTCGGCCGCAGCCGACGCGAGGATTTCGCTGGTGCGGTCGGCCGCGCCGTTGATCTGGTCGTAGACCTTCCGCTCGATCTGCATCGGGCGCTCCCGGGCGGAGAACCAGGTGAACAGGCTGACATACGAAAAGGAGATGGAGACGACGGCGGTGATCGCATAGACCGCGATGAGCAGCGCGCGCCTGGACCTGGTGAAGCCGACGAGCCAGGCCACAAACACCAGAGCCGTCTGAATGCCGAGCGAGGCGAGCAGCGAAAACCAGGTGGACAGATACAGCGCCATGCCCTGTTGCGTGGTGTACCAGGACACGATCGACAGCAGGCAACTGGCGACGAACAGAGATTTCACGATCGGCCGGGTCACTCCGGCCGACGGCGCCCACGATCGGAACTCCATAATCACGAAACGCGGAGACGTGCGGAAAAGTTCACTGCATTGCGTTTTTGGGGTGAACTGTGCGAAAGCGTCCAGATCGGAGACGCCCGGAAGCGCCGGCATACCTGCGGACTCGGGCTATCGCATGTGTAAGGCGATAGCGATGATCACAGCGCCCGAGAGGCCGCTGAGGGCGGCAAAGAAAAACAGCACCTTCGATAGCACGGCAGTCCAACATCCTACCACGTGCGAGGCATCCGCGCGCGAACTCGGATACCGTAGAGTTAGCCATGCGACCGGTAGCCTGCCTCGCGGCGCTCGCAACATGCGTTTTCGCCGCCGAAGTTTTGCCAAAAGGACGCGTCCTCGATCAGGTCGTCTGCGCCGGCGACGAACGCCAGTCTTACGCGCTCTATCTGCCGCCGCAATACGAGCCCGGACGTAGGTGGCCGGTCCTATACTGTCTAGATCCGGGCGCACGCGGCCGCATCCCGGTTGCACGATTCGCCGAAGCCGCGGGACGCGCCGGGTGGATCGTAGTCGGATCGAATAACTCGCGCAACGGGCCAAGCGAGATCGCGCGCGAGGCCATCCAATGGATGCTCGATGACACGCACCAACGCTTCTTGATTGACGATTCGCGTGTGTACACGGCTGGGCTTTCCGGGGGCGCGCGGCTGGCGCTCGCGTGGGCGGCCAGCAGCCGGGTCGCCGGTGTGGTTGCGTGCGGCGCGGGTTTTTCCGCAGGAGCCATTCCCAAACAAGTGCCGTTCCGGATCTATGCCACCGCGGGTGTGGACGACTTTAATTTCGATGAAGTATACGCGATGAGCCGCGAACTGGACCGGCGTGGATTCCCGCAGCGGTTTTCTGAGTTTCCCGGCGGCCACGACTGGCTGCCCGAGGGTTTGACCGCAAGCGCCCTCGAATTTCTGTCAGGAGCGGTGCCGCCCGAGCCGCCGCCTCCCGCCTCGCCGGCGCAGAAGAAAACCGCCGAGCGGTATACCCGGTTGAGTGAAGAAATTGCGGGCGGCGATGAACGGGCGCAGCGATCGTTGGTTCAAGTACTGCGGCGCGACGCGGCGCGGCCGGAAGACGGCGTTGACCGGCGCGCCGCACGGCGCGTGCTGACTGGAAGTTTCGTCACTTCGATCGAGCAAGGCAACCAGTTGCTGGCCATGAAGAAATATTCCGAGGCGGCACGGCTGTGGGAGCTAGCGGTTCTGCTCCGCCCGGAGTACGCCGAAGGGTGGTACAGCCTCGCGGTGTCCGCAGCCGGCGCTCATGACAAGCGGCGGGCCCTGGAGGCGCTCGAACGCGCCGTGGCCAGCGGCTTTCGCGACCGCGACCGGATCGCGCGCGATTCGGCTTGGGAACCTCTTCGCAAGGAGCCCAAATACGCCGAAGCCCTGGCGGCGATCGGCAAATGACTCGGCCTACTTCTCGGCCAGCAGCCGTCCCGCTTCGACTTGGAATTCGTCTTTTGCCTCGAGATACAGTTCGCCGCTGCCCGGACTCGGAAACCCGGCGTGGATGCTGCGCACGTGGCCTTTGCGGTCGATAAAGAGGGTGGCCGGCCAGGTGTTCCAGTTTTGCAGTTGCGACAGTTTGGCATTGGCCTCGTCGGGATCGCCGCCCAGAAGGACCGGAAATTCCAACCCGTACTTCTTTACGAACGCCCGCAAGCGCGTCGGGTTTTTGAGTTGATCGGCCTCTTCAAACGACAGCGAGACAATCTGGAGCCCCTGCGAGCCGTACTTCCGGTACATCTCTTCGAGGAATGGGGCTTCATCATGGCAGTTCGGGCACCAGCTTCCGGTAATCTCGACCACCAGCACTTTCCCGTGGAAGCGCGCATCCATGTTGGAAACCAGATGCCCGTTCAGATCGGGAAAGCTGAACCGGAAGGGCTCGTCCGGATTTTTCATCGTGGTGTGTTCATCGGGGTTGGTCGGCTCGGGAAGGCCCTTGGCTCGCGCGGCGGCGGGCCGGTACGCGGTGTAATGAGTATCGGCATCCTGGAGAATGTCGAGCGTGCCATCGCTCGCCGGCGTGATTTGCAGAAGGTGCGCGCGCGCGCCGTCGAAATGGCTGAGCACGAATTTGCCATCGTGATAGGTTCCGCTGATTGTGCCGGTGTCCCCATCCACGCGCAGAATGGTGGCATCCGCTTTGGCGCCGTGCTCCTGGACGATGAAACGCCACGCCAGTTCGCCTTTCCCGCTCTTATTCGGAATCTCCCAAAGACCGCCGATATCGGGGGCCGTGTCTGCCGCCTTTGCTTCCGCCGGCGTATAGCGGGTGGCGCGAATCGCAAACGGACCCTTCATGCGGCGCGTGCCCGCGTATTGTCCTTCGAGCACGCCGTCGTGGAGCGTCGCATCCAGAGTGGCTTCGTAATACGCCCACTTCAACCACAGCTTTCCGTTTTCGAAGCGCCCTTCGGTGGAAGGATACCGGTTCTCGCCGTTAAAGAAGAACGCGGTGACGTTGGCGCCGGAGCCGGAGATCTCCAAAGGAAATGGCGTTTCGACACCATTGATCTGGATGGTGGCATCCCACCTGCCGGCGACCGTAAGGGTCGCCGAATGGGCGAGCGCGGCAAAAGCCAGTGCGAAAGGGATGGCGGCGGAACGCTGGAGTTTCATGGGAAAACGATATCACGGCCGTCGATGAGTTACAATTCGCCGCTAGACCCGGAAGTAATCGGGCCGCCAGGTCTGGATGGCCGCTTTGATCTGCTTTGGATCGAGGCCCTGAAGAGCCTTCTCCGCAAGAGCCGGAAGCTCGGCATCGGAAGCAAACCGCAGCGCGATCAACTGGCTTTCGGTGAATTCTCCAATCCGCGACTTCAAGGGTTCGCGGAACAACTCCTGCATGCGCAGGCGCTCTTCCAGGCGAATGACGCGATCCTGAACCTTGAGGGCGTACAGCCGGATCTTGAATGTCACGACCACGGCCCAAACGGCCGCCAGGACTTCGAACGCGCTCGACCAGCCGAAGTCGCGAATGAGATTGACAACCGACGCAATCAGGAGAAGGAAAGAAAGCGGCCCCAGGAACTGATGGAACAGGGGGTCGAGCCGCGTGTGGTTCTGAAACGACTGTGGTTTATCGGCCATAATGCCCGATCATCGCACACGGCGCGGCTGGGAGATGATCGTTCTATGCGATTGGGGATTGTGGAAGCACATCGGCTGGTTACAGGCCTCATGATCTCGCTGGGCCATGACGCAACCGACGCGCAGTTGATTGCGGATCACTTGATGGATTGCGAGCTGCGCGGTATTCACTACGGTGGTTTTGCGC
>Ga0335078_10013853_pt1 | contig 11951 bp, 9 predicted proteins | sample Lox_Sample_32_FD_206711 | JGI IMG/M metagenome (GOLD analysis project Ga0335078, IMG submission 206711) | Soil microbial communities from Loxahatchee National Wildlife Refuge, Florida, United States - Lox_Sample_3.2 | ecosystem: Environmental > Terrestrial > Soil > Wetlands | place: USA: Florida... | reverse complement strand
CGAGCCCCGCCTCGCGAAGCAACCCTACCTGCTCGCCGACTTCAGCGTCGCCGACGTGGTGGTCGGCGCGGTCCTCGGCTGGGGGAAGGCGATGAAGCTCTTGGGCGGGTTGCCGGCGGTCGAGGCCTATGTCGCCCGCCTCCTGGAACGCCCCGCCTGGCGGCGCGCCCGGGCCGACTAGCGCGGCCCCGAGGGAGAAGGCGCTACCGCCCGTGCCCATGTCCCCCGACGAGATCGCCGTCCTCGAGGCGAACTCCGCATTCTACCGGGCCTTCGCCGAGCGCGACCTCGCCGCCATGGAGGAGCTCTGGGCGCAGCAGGCGCCGGTGGCCTGCATCCATCCCGGCTGGGACGCGCTGCGCGGCCGGGAGCGCGTGATGCGGAGCTGGCGCGGGCTCCTGGAAGGGGACGCGCCCCGCATCCGCTGCACGGCGGCCTCCGCCCACGTCCTCGGCCCGGTGGCCTTCGTGGTGTGCGGGGAGCGCATCTCCGGGGGCCCGCCGCTCGTCGCCACGAACGTGTTCGTCCGGGAAGGGAGCCGCTGGCGGCTCTGCCACCACCAAGCGGGAATGGTGGCGCAGCCGAGCGAGGAAGCGCCACCCGGCGCGAAGGCCTGAGGAATCGCCAGCGCCGCCGCGGGCGCTCCTCGCCTTCCCCGGCCCGGCTCCGGACGGTCGGCGCCCGCCTCCCGCCCGCCTAGCGGCGGAGCTCGTCCACCATGCGACGGCGGAGCCTCTCGCCGGGGAGGACGTCCCCGCCCGCGCCCAGGTTGTCGGTGACGTGCTCCGGGCTCGCGCTCGCCGGCAAGACGCAGGTGACGGCCGGGTGGGAGAGGATGAAGTTCAGGAAGAACTGGGCCCAGCTCGCAGCCCCGGCCTCGCCGGCCCAGGCGGGGAGGGCCCGGCCCCTCACCGCCTGGAAGAGAGCCCCCTCCTCGAAGGGACGCATCACCAGGACGGCGGTGCCGGTCTCGGCCGCCGCCGGCAAGAGCCGCTTCTCCGCCTCTCGCATCCCGAGCGAGTAAGGCAGTTGGACGAAGTCGAGCCGCTCGGTGCGGAGCAGCCGCTCGAGCTGCGGGAAGGCGCTCGGCGCGTAGTGGGTGACGCCGAGGTAGCGGACGAGCCCCTGCTCCTTGCAGGCGCGCAGGACGGGGAGGTGCGTCTCCCAGTCGAGGAGGTTGTGCACCTGCAGCAGGTCGAGGTGCCGCGCGTGCATGCGGCGCAGGGACTCGCGCAGCTGCGCCTCCCCGCGCCCGCGCCCCGTCGTCCACACCTTGGTGGCGAGGAAGGGGCGGGGGGAGGAGGACAGCTGCGCGACGAGATCCCCCAGCACGGACTCGGAGCGCCCGTACATGGGGGAGGAGTCGATGACCCGCCCGCCCAGGGCGAAGAAGCGCCGCAGCACCTCGGCGAGCGGGGCGCGAGCCGCGGCCTCGCTCCCCACGTCGAAGGTCTTCCAGGTCCCGAGCCCGATGGCCGGCAGGGCTTCTCCGCTCACCGGGATGTTGCGGTGGATCATGGGTGGCGCTCTCCCGCATTCGTACCACCGCCGTCCGGAAGTTAGCCACTCCGGCGGCCGGCGCCTGTGGAGCGGCTCTCGCGGAGGCGCTCCGCCCGCGCGAGCCAGAGCGCCAGCGCGAGGCCGAGAAGGCCGAAGGGCGCCCCGAGGAGCATGCTCCCGCCCAGGCCCACCCCGAGCGCGGTGAGGCCCTGGGCCAGCCAGGCGGCGCCGGAGTCGCCCAGGCGGTACACCACCGTGTCGATGAAGCTCTTCGACTTGTACTTCTCCTCGCGGGTGACCACCGTGAAGAGCACCTCGCGCGCCGGTCTCTCCACCGCGTAGCTGGCGGCGCGCCGCAAAGCCTGGAAGGCGGCGAGGAGAGCGAGGGAGGGACAGGCGGCGGCGAGCAGGAACCCGGCGGCGGAGAAGGCCGGCACCAGGCCGAGCGCCGCCCAGAGCCCGAGCCGGGTGAGGAAGGCGCCGGTGGCGAGGGACTGGGTGAGGAGGGCGGCGAGGTTCACGGCGAAGTCCACGGCCGCGAAGAGCGCCGTGCGTCGGGCCGAGTCCGGGAAGGCGGCGGCCACGAGCCGGGCCGTGTGTGCGTAGAGGAAGGTGGATCCCAGGGTGAAGAGCAGGGTCTGGGCGGCGATAGCGAGGAGGTAGCGGTCCTGGAAGACGAGCCCGATCCCGCGGAAGGCGCCCCCGCCCAGGGCCGGGCCGGCTCCCTCGGCCCGTCCCTCCCGCTCCCGGGCGGCAGAGGCGCCGCTCCGGGCCGACCAGCGGACGAGCCCGCTGGCCGCCTGGGTGGCGAGTTCGAGGAGCGCCGCCGAGACGAGGAGCAGGTTGGCGACCCCGAGCGAGCCGGCGAGCAGCCCCGCCACGGCCGGTCCGGCGAGCGCGCCGGCGCTGCCTCCCGCGGCCACGAAGCCGAAGAGGCGCTTCGCCTGCTCGCTCGTCATGAGGTCGGCGAGGAAGGACCAGAAGACGGAGACCACGAAGAGGTTGTAGACGCTCACCCACACGAAGAAGGCGCGGGCCACCTCCCGAGGGGCCACCCCCAGGCGCACGAGGAGGTGGAAGCCCACCAGGTTCGCGAAAAAGAAGCGGTAGACGAGAGGCACGGCCCGGGCCCGCGGCACGCGGGCGACGAGTGCCGAGTAGAGGGGAACGGCGACGAGCATGGCGAGGAGCGTCGCCGTGAAGTTCCAGGGGAGGTTCTCGACGCCGCCGCGGATCCCCATCTCCTCCCGCAGGGGGCGGAGGATGTAGTAGCCGGCGAGGAGCGCGAAGAAGTAGCCGAACCCGAGGGCCGCGGCCGCCCCCTCGCCCGGGCGGACGTCCACGAGGCGGGTGAGGAGCGGGGAGGCGGGGCGGGAAGGGGCCTCGTCCAAGGAGGGCTCCCCGCTCGCTCAGTCGTCCGGGTAGAGGACGTCGAGGTCGTGGTCCGCCAGGTACTCGTCGTCCCGGGCCGCGAGCGCCCAGTCCTTCATGGCCGGGAGCGCGAGCAGCGCGGAGAGGTAGCGGGAAGCTTCCCCGCCCGGCGAGACGCCGTAGGTCTGGAAGCGGAAGGCGACCGGCGCGTAGTAGGCGTCGGCGGCGGTGAAGGGGCCGAAGAGCATGGGGCCCCCGGAGCCGAAGCGAGCCCGGGTCTCCGTCCAGATGCGCTCCACCCGGGCGATGTCGGCGAGGAGCGCCGGGCTCCGCTTGCGCTTCGGCCGCCGGGCGCGAACGTCCATCGACATCTCGTTGCGCAGAGCCGTCAGGCCCGAGTGCATCTCGGCGCAGATGGAGCGCGCCCAGGCCCGGGCCACGGGGTCCGGGGGCCACACTCCCGGGTGGCGCTCGGCCAGGTACTCGACGATGGCGAGGGAGTCCCACACCGCCACCTCGCCGTCGCCAAGGCAGGGCACCCGCCCGGCGGGGAGCTGCGCCAGGCGCGCTGCCTTCCCGGCGTCCGTCCGGAGCGAGACGAGCTCCTCGCGGAAGGGGATCCCCTTCTCCCGCAGGACGAGCCAGGGCCTGAGGGACCACGACGAGTAGTTCTTGTTGCCGATGGCGAGCGTGTAGGGCACGCGGGAAGGAGACCACGTTTTCGGGGCGACGTCACCGCGACCCCCTACTCGGGAGGAAGGCGGAGCTGGCGGGCGGCGTGCAGGTGGCGGATGGCCGCCTCCTGCCTCCCGAGCCGCTCGCAGACGCGGGCGGCGTTCTCGTGGGCATCCCGCAGGCCGGGCTCGGCGAGGAGCGCGCTCTCGTAGGCGGCGAGCGACTCCTCGAGCCGCCCCAGGTCTCCGAGCGCCACTCCCAGGTTGAAGAGCGCGGTGCCGTCGTGGCGCCGGGTCTCGAGGGCCTTGCGGTAGTGGCCCTCCGCCGCGGCCGGGTCGCCGGCCTCGTGGCAGAGGCGCCCCAGGTTCAGATGGGCGGCCGCGTGCCCGGGGTCGAGCGCCAGGGCGCGTCGGTAGGCCTCCGCGGCCTGCTGGGGCGCCCCGGCCTCGAGGTCGCACCCCCAGGCGTACCACCCGTTGGCGTCGAGGCCACCCCGGGCGTGGCGCAGGAGCGGCGCCACCCCCGACGCCACCTCCTCCACGGCGAAGTCGAGGAGGGCCTGGCCGGAGTCCGGGTGCCAGCGGGAGCGCCCGTCGCTCACCACCACCCGTTCCCCGTCCGCGGCGATGGCGACCGAGGCCAGGCCGCGCCCCTCCGGGAGCTGGTCGCGCAGCCTCCGCAAGGTGAGGCGGAGCCGCCGCGCCGGGATGCGGGCCTCGGCCAGCCCGGCGGCGGCGCGCAGGAGCACGAGCTCCTCGAAGCCGAAGCGGAGCGCGCCGCGCGGACCCCGCCGGGCCTTCACCACCCCGGCCCGGGCCCAGCTGCGGATCCGCGCCTCGGAGACGCCCAGGACCCGAGCCACGTCCCGCGTGCCATACCCCCACATCGCGGCGAGCTTGGCAGGGACCGTCACTTCTTGGAAGGGGCTCGCGCCCTCTTCGGGGAGGCCTCCCGCGGGGCCCGCTTCGGCGGGGTGCGCTCCGCCGCGGCGCTCTCCTCCTCGCTGCGCGCCTCCACCGCGTTCCCGCGCGGGGCGGCGGCCAGGCTCTGCTTCAGGGCCTCCATGAGGTCGATGACCTGGGCCGCCGGCTGCTCGGCGGGGGCGGCCTGGATCTCCTGCCCCGCCACCTTTCGCTCCACCGCCTCGAGGAGGCGCTGGCGCACCCCGTCCTCGTAGTTCTCGGGGTGGAAGGCGTCCGACGAGGTCTGCTCCACCAGCTTGAGCGCCAGCTGCACCTCCGGCTCCTTCACCTCCGCCTCGTCCACCGGCACCTCGGTCACGGGTCGGACCTCGTCCGCGTAGAGGAGCTGCTGCATGAGGAGCCGGCCGCCCTGGGGCCGCAGGAGGACGAGGTACTGCTTGCCGCGCGCCGACTGTCGGGCGAGCGCGGCGCGCCCCGAGCGCGCGAGCGCCTCGGCCAGGAGCCGGTAGGCCTTGGCCGCTCCCTTCTCCGGGGCGAGGTAGTAGGGCCGGTCGAAGTAGACGGCGTCCACCTTGCTGGCGGGCACGAACTCCACGATCTCGATGGCCGGCGAGGCGGGCTCCTCGAGGGCCTTGAGCTCGTCCGCCGTGAAGGTCACGTACCGGTTCTTCTCGAACTCGTACCCCTTCACCATCTCGTCCCGCTCCACCTTCTCTCCGTCCTTCGCGCACACGTACTGCTGCTTCAGGCGGGAACCGTCCTTGGCGTGCAGGAGGTTGAAGGAGACGCCCGCCCGGGGCTGGGTCGCCGGGAAGAGCTGCACCGGGATGGACACCAGCCCGAAGGAGATGGTGCCGGACCCGATCGGGCGGGGAGACATGCGCCGGATTATACGGTCCGCGGCATGGGCAAGCACGAGAGCGACCCGCTCGAGCGATATCGCTCGAAGCGCGACGCCTCCGCGACCCCGGAGCCATTCGGGCCCGCCGCTTTGCGCGCCGGAAGCGAGGACGGCGGCCTCTTCGTGGTCCAGAAGCACGCGGCCCGGCGCCTCCACTACGACTTCCGCCTCGAGCTCGGCGGGGTGCTGCTCTCCTGGGCGGTCCCCAAGGGACCGTCCCTCGACCCCACCGTGAAGCGGCTGGCGGTCCGCACGGAAGACCATCCCATCGAGTACGGAGACTTCGAGGGGGTCATCCCCCCCGGCAACTACGGGGCCGGCCGGGTCCTGCTCTGGGACCGGGGGCGCTTCCGCTGGCTGGAGGAGCCGAGGGCCGGCCTCGAGAAGGGCAAGCTCCTCTTCGAGCTCTTCGGGCAAAAGCTCCGGGGCGCCTTCGCCCTCGTGAAGACCCGCCGGGACGAGAAGGAGTGGCTCCTCCTCAAGCACCGGGACCCCTTCGCGCGGGCGGACGCCCCCTTCCCCGAGGAGTCGGTGGTCTCCGGGCGGAGCCTCGAGGACCTCTCGGGGCGGCGCGACCTGGGAGCGGAGCTCGAGGCGGAGCTGTCCGACCGGGGCGCCCCGCGCCGGCGGGTCCGGGCCGGGGAGGTGGAGCTCATGCTCGCGCAGGCGAGCGACCGCCCCTTCTCGGACGACCGCTTCCTCTTCGAGATGAAGTACGACGGATTCCGGGCGCTCGCCGAGAAGGACGGGGAGAAGGTGGCGCTCCGCTACCGGGGCGGGAAGGACGCCATCGCTCTCTACCCGGAGCTCGCCCCGGCCCTGCGAGCCCTCCCGGTGGCGCGGGCCGTCCTCGACGGCGAGATCGTGGTGCTCGACGCGGAGGGGAAGCCGAGCTTCCAGCTCTTGCAGAAGCGGGCGCTGCTCCAGCGCGGCCGCGACGTGGAGCGCGCCGTCCGGGAGCGGCCGGCCACCTACTACGCCTTCGACCTCCTCGGGTTGGGGGACCGGGACGCCCGGCCGCTGCCGCTCGCGCGCCGCAAGGAGGTGCTCCGCCGCCTCCTGGGGCGGGCGGGGCCCGTTCGCTACGCGGACCACGTTTCCGGGCGGGGGGAGGACTTCTTCCGCGCGGTGCGGGAACGCCACCTCGAGGGGATGGTGGCGAAGCGCCAGGACAGCGCCTACCGCGGGGGGAGGTCCTCGTCGTGGGTGAAGGTGCGAGTGCACCGGGCCGGCGACTTCGCGGTAGTGGGCTTCACGGATCCGGCGGGGACCCGCTCGGGCTTCGGGGCGTTGCACCTCGCGGTGGCCCGGGGAGACGGCAGTTACGCCTATGCCGGGAGCGTCGGGACCGGCTTTCGCTCGGAGGACCTCGCCGACATCCGCGGCAGGCTCGAGCCCCTCCGCCGGCGCGGGGCCCCGGTCTCCGGCGCCGTCCCTCGCGGGGCGGGGACCCATTGGGTGGAGCCGGCGCTGGTGGCAGAGGTGCGCTATCTCGAGATGACGGAGGACGGGCTCCTTCGCCAGCCGGTGTTCGTGCGCCTGCGCGAGGACAAGAAGCCGGAGGAGTGCCAGCTCGAGGGAAGGTCGAGGGGCGCGCCCGAGGTGCCCGAGGTGAAGGCGGAGGTCCCGACGGTGCGCGATCCGAAGCTCACGAACCTGGAGAAGGTCTTCTGGCCCGCCGACGGCTACACGAAGGGCGACCTCATCTCCTACTACCGGGGCATCGCCCCCTTCCTGCTCCCCTACCTCCGGGACCGACCCCTCACTCTCACGCGGTTCCCCGACGGCATCGCCGGGAAATCCTTCTTCCAGAAGGACGCCCCCGCCTGGACTCCGGAGTGGGTGCGAACGGCGCGGGTCTACAGCGAGGAGGCGGAGCGCGAGATCGACTACTTCGTGGCGGATGACGTGGAGACCCTGCTCTACGTCGTGAACCTGGGAGCCATCCCGCTCCACGTCACGGCGAGCCGGCTCGCCGAGGAGGGGCGGCCGGACTGGACCGTCCTCGACCTCGATCCCAAGGAGGCGCCCTTCGAGCACGTGGTGCGGATCGCCCTTCGGTTGCGGGAGCTCTGCGACAGGGCGGGTCTCCCCTGCTACCCGAAGACCACCGGGCAGCGCGGCCTGCACGTCCTCCTCCCGTTGGGGCGGCAGCTCACCCACGCCCAGTCCCGCCAGCTCGCCCAGATCCTCTGCGGGCGCGTGGCGGACGAGCTGCCGGACATCGCCACCCTGGAGCGCTCGATCCCGGCCCGGCGCGGCCGCGTCTACCTGGACTGCCTCCAGAACGGGCGCGGGAAGACCATCGTGGCCCCCTTCAGCGTCCGGCCGCAGCCCGGCGCGCCGGTCTCGACGCCCCTCTCCTGGAGCGAGGTGACGAGGAGGCTCGACCCGGCGCGCTTCACCATCGCGAGCGTGCCCCGGCGGATGCGGAAGCGGGGAGAGGATCCCATGCGGCCGGTCCTGACGGGCAGGCCGGACCTCCTGGGAGCGCTCTCCCTCCTGAGAGGGGAGCTCCGCGCCGGCGCGTGACCTCCGCCGGATCATGGGGAGAATGAGGCGTGTCGCTTCACCGCACGATCCGCGAGGGGTTCCGGGACGCGGAGCAGTACGAGAGAGGGCGCCCCGGGTACCCGGACGGCGCGGTGGAGTGGCTCTCCGCGGCCCTGCGCCTCGGCCCCGGCGTGCGCGCCTTGGAGCTCGGGGCCGGGACCGGCAAGCTCTCTTTCCGGCTCGCCTCGCGCCTCGGGACGCTCTTCGCGCTCGAGCCGCTCCCGGAGATGCGGCGCGTCCTCTCGGCGCGCGCCCCCGAGGTGCGGGTGGTGGCGGGGCTCGCCGAGGCGCTCCCCTTGCGCGCGTCGTCCGTCCGGGCCGTGGCCTGCGCCCAGTCCTTCCACTGGTTCGCGAGCGCCGAAGCGCTCTCGGAGATCCACCGGGTGCTCGAGCCCGGGGGGCGGCTCGGCCTGGTGTGGAGCCAGCGCGACGAGTCCGTGGCCTGGGTCCGCGAGCTCGGGGAGGTCCTCTCGCCGATCGAGGGAAGTGCCCCGCGGTTCCGCAGCGGGCGCTGGCGAGAGGTGTTCACGGGCCAGTCTCTCTTCGGCCCGCTCGCGGAGGCGGAGTTCGCCTTCGCCCAGGTGGGGCCGCCGGAGGCGGTGGTGGACCGCATCCGGACGACGAGCCTCGTGGCCGCGCTCCCCGAGGGTCGGAGGCGCGAGGTGCTCGAGGCGGTGCGCGCCCTCGCCCGGCGGGCGGCGGGGCCGGCCGGGGCGCTCTCCCTGCCGTACCGGACGCGGGCCTTCTTCTGCGAGCGGCGCTGAGGAGGGCGAGGGAGGGGGCCGGCCGCTAGAAGGGGTCTCATGGAGGAGCTGCGTCTCCGCGCGAACGGCCTCGACTTCCACGCGCTCGCCGAGGGCCCGGAGGACGGGCCCCTCGTCCTCCTCCTCCACGGCTTCCCGGAGCTCTCCCGCTCCTTTCGCCACCAACTCCCCGCCCTCGCCGCCGCCGGGTACCGCGCCCTCGCCCCCGATCTGCGCGGCTACGGCGAGAGCGAGAGAAGGGGTCCCTACGACCTCGCCACCCTGGCGCAGGACGTCCGCGACCTCGTGCGCGCCTCCGGGCGGGAGCGCGCCGCCGTGGTCGGCCACGACTGGGGCGGAGCGGTCGCCTGGGCCGCCGCCATCTATCACCCGGAGGCCGTGGAGCGGCTCGCGGTCCTGAACTGTCCCCACCCGGGCGCCCTGGCGCGGGAGATGACGAGGAATCCGCGGCAGCTCTGGCGCTCGAGCTACATGCTCCTCTTCCAGGTGCCGTTCCTGGCGGAGTGGCTGTGGACGCGCCGCGGCGCGGATGCGGTGGGGCGGGCGCTCCGGGGAGGGTCGCACGTCCGCAGCGCCTGGCCGCGCGAGGAGACGGCGCACTACCAGCAGGCCATGCTCCGGCCGGGGGCGGCGCGGAGTGCGCTCGGCTACTACCGGGCCATCTTTCGCCACCCGAGGCGGGCCGGCGCGGACGGGCGCGCCCATCCCATCGCGGTCCCGGTGCTCGTGCTCTTCGGGGCGCGCGACCGCTTCCTCGGCCGGGAGACCGTGGCCCCGGACCGGCTCGCTCCCTACCTCGCCCCCGGCCACCGGGCCGAGGTCGTCTTCCTCGAGGAGGCGGGCCACTTCGTCCAGAACGAGGCCCCCTCCCGGGTGAACGCCGAGCTCGTGCGCTGGCTCGGTCGCCCGCGGGACGCGGCCGCTCCACCACCGGCCCCCGGCTTCGGACCTTAGAAGCGGACCGCCCTCGCTCCGGCCGCCTGGGCCCGGAAGATCTCGGGCCAGCCGTCGCCGGAGATGCGGGCGGCGAGCTCCACGGCGATGTGGCGCGGCGCCGCGCCCAGGGAGGCGTTCCGCCCGAGCCCCTGCAGGCAGGAAGGGCAGTTGGTGAGGATGGCCGTGCCCGGCGAGCGGCTCGCCATGGCGGCGGTCAGCGCCTCCGCCTTCCGCTCGAGCATGGAGTCAGTGATGTCCGGCCGGGAGAGCGCGAGGGTGCCCGCCTCCGAGCAGCAGTGGGGGACGGCCTCCGCCTCGCAGCCGGCCCGGCGGAGGAGTTCCACGCCCTTGCCGCGCAGCGAGTCGTGGCAGGGGGTGTGGTAGAGCGCCGGGCCGGAGCCCGCCAGGGAGAGGCCCGCGTCCAGGGCGAACTGGGCCACGTCGACGATGGGCGCGTCGAAGATCTTCGACGCCTCCATGCTCTCGAGCCCGTCCAGGCAGGTGCCACAGGTGACCACCACCGCGTCGAAGGCGAGGTAGGAGAACATCTCCTGGATCTGGCTGAAGAGGATGCTGTCCCGGAGCACGGTGCGGCTGTACTGGCCGGCGCGGGCGTTCGCGTGCGCCGGAAACCCGCAGCAGAGGAAGGGGGGCGGCAGGACCACGCGGGTGCCGGTGGCGAGCAGGACGTGGATGGCGGCCTGGGAGACCCGGGAGAAGATCCGCTCGGACCCGCAGCCGGGGAAGTAGAAGACGCTCCGGCGCGCCTCCCCGTCCGGCTCGAAGAGCAGGGCCTGGTCGGCGCGGCACTCCGGCACCACGTCGCGCAAGGTGCCGTCGTCGGCCGGAAGGACCGGCGAGCGCAGCACCTGCAGGAGCCGGGAGGAGCCGTTTCGCGCCCGCAGCGGCGCCGTGATCTCGTGGCCGGCTCGCTGCACGGCCCCGCCGATGCGCACCAGGCCGGTGCGGAAGAGGCTGTTCCCGAGGCGGGAGCGGGTGTCGAGGTAGCGAAGGGTGAGCTTCGTCGACAGCGGGGTCTGCTTGAACCCCCGGGCGGCGAGGATCTCCCGCTCCATGACGGAGACCTCGCCGGTGTCGATGTCCACCGGACAGGGCTTCAGGCACTTGTGGCAGATGGTGCAGTGGTCGGCCACCTCCTCCAGGTAGCGCAGGAGCTTGAAGGAGCCGGAGCGCTCGCGCTGCGCGTCGTAGAGGAGCGCCTCGATGAGGGCGCCGATGGCCAGGTTCTTGTTGCGGGGGTGGTAGAAGAGGCCGCGGGGCGGATAGAAGACGCAGCAGTCGGGCTTGCACTTGCCGCAGCGGACGCAGGTGGCGATCTTCTTCGCGAGCTCCTCGAGCTGCCCGTGCTGGAGGATGCGCGCCTCGAGCTTGAGGAGGTTGAAGGAGGGCGTGAAGATCTGCTCCAGCACCTCCAAATCCGAGAGCTTCCCCGGGTTCATGAGCCCGTCCGGGTCCACGGATCGGCGGTAGGCCTCGAGCTCGGCGCGTTGCGCCGGGTCCCAGTAGCGGAGCTTGGTCACGCCGATGCCGTGCTCGCCGGATACCACGCCGCCGAGCTCGTGGACCCGCTCGAACACCTTGTCCACCACCGCCTCGGCGCGCCGGAGCATGGGCCGGTCGTTGGAGAGCACCGGGATGTTCACGTGGACGTTGCCGTCCCCGGCGTGCATGTGCGTGGCGAGGACGATGAGGCGGGCCCGCACCTCCTCCCAGATGGCCTCGAGCGTGGAGGCCACCTTGCCGTGCCCCCGCAGGAGCGCCGCCAGGTCCTGGCGGAGCTTGGAGGCGAGGGAGAGGGAGCGCACCGCCTCCTCGCTGGCGGTCCGGAGCGACTCGATGGCGGCGCGGCACAGGGCCGCCGCCGCCTCCAGCCGGGCGGGCCAGTGGGCCTCGTCCTGCGCCGGCAGCCCCCGGAGGTAGGTCTCGGCGCGCCGGGCGTAGGTCTCCTGGCTGTGCCGCTCTTCGTGGACGTTCATGGCGTCGATGAAGAGGGAGAACTCCCCGAGCGAGGAGAGGGGCAGGACCACGTCCTCGTTGATCTTGAAGGCGTTCGTGCGCCGGGCGATGGCCCCGAGCTTCTTGCGGTCGGCCCAGAAGCGCTTGGCCTCGGCGGCGTCGCGCGCCACCGACAGGAAGGTGCTGCCGTGCGGAGCCAGGATGGCTCGCAGGGTGGCCACCCCACGCTCCACCTGCAGGGCGGTGTGGCCGACGACGTCCACGACGATGACGGCCTTGGGGGTCTCGGCCCGGGGCGCCTTGACCTGGTAGCCGATGGCCTTCACGTACTGGTCGTCGAAGTGCTCGAGC
>Ga0335078_10013851_pt1 | contig 11952 bp, 10 predicted proteins | sample Lox_Sample_32_FD_206711 | JGI IMG/M metagenome (GOLD analysis project Ga0335078, IMG submission 206711) | Soil microbial communities from Loxahatchee National Wildlife Refuge, Florida, United States - Lox_Sample_3.2 | ecosystem: Environmental > Terrestrial > Soil > Wetlands | place: USA... | reverse complement strand
TTTGTGCCGGGATAGGCAGCGAAAGAATGCGCTGGCTGAGGCCGTCAAAGTCGATGGTGACCTTGACAGGCTCAGGTTTCTTACCCGGTTCCTCCTTGGCTTGATCACTCTTCTGCGCGTCGCCCGGCGCTTGATCTGCAACGTTCTCCGCATCGATATCGATGCCCGTCTTCTTGGGCTCTTTCGATTCTTCCGCCGCCTTCTCCTCGTCACTCTCGGGCGGTATCGGCGAGGGCAGGTCCTTTCTCAGCACTGCAACGTAGACGGCGCGCGTGACCGGGTGCGCCTCGCTCGTCATGTCCAGCCAGCCCGTGCTCAGACCCATGTCGGTGCTGGCCGTGAAGTACAGATACTTGCCGTTCTTGTCGAAGTTCGGGTAGAGCACGTCACTCATGCCGTCGGTGACTTGGGTTGCCTTGCTGCTGTCGAGCGAATACACAAAGGCGGCGCGCAACGAGCTCCGCAACTGCTTGGTGTAGGCCAGCCATTTGCTGTCCGGCGACCAGACCGCGTCAAACTCGTGGAGCGGCGAATCGAATCGATCGCTGTCCACTTTGACGGGCGTCGGATGATCGAGGTCGACGTACCAGAGGTTGAGGCGCTTGTCGCTAAACGCGATCTTCTTGCTGTCCGGCGACCATGTCGGTGAGTAGAAGAACGACGGCGGCTTCCCTAGATCGATTTTGCGCACGGCGCCGATGCCGTCCTGGGGCCGGATGTGAAGCGCGTACTCTCCGGATTCATCGGAGAAGTAAGCGATCGACTTGCCATCGGGAGACCACGCGGGATCGCGCTCCTCGATGGCGGTGGTCTGGGTGATGTTGCGGATATCGCCCTTCTCGCCGGGCACTGTCAGAATCTCGCCGTGAGCCTCGAACACCGCCCGCGCGCCCGTCGGCGAAATGCCCGCGTTCAGGATCTCGTTGTGGGTCGCGGTCGCCACTTTCACGAAGTGAGGACGCACCTGCGGCATGTCGGCGGCCACGCTGATTTCCACGGGCTTCGATGCGTGCTTCCTCAGATCGTAGAGGTGAATCGTCCCGAACTGCTCGTAAACAATGGCGTCCGGTCCCGCCGACGCCGACTTGATGTCGAAGCCGTCGTTCTTGATCACCTGCGTCACGTTCTTGGTCCCGGTGTCGTAAGCGAACAGTGTCACGGGGCCGCTGCGGTCCGACAGAAAATACACGGTTTTGCCAACCCACATCGGATTCCTGTCGTTCGAGTTTTCGCGAGGAATCTTCACCACGCTGGAGTCCGAGAGATCGGCGACCCAGATGGGCGTTGTCTGACCGCCGCGATAGTGCTTCCAGTCGGGCTCCCACTGAAAGACCGGCATGTACGCGAGGTGGGTGCCGTCGGGCGAGAACGAACCATCCTCGGCCATTGCGAGGGGAATCTCAGTGGGGAATCCGCCGTCGGCGGGCACGGTAAAGAGCTTGTCGGAATCATTGGGACTGTCGCGATGGGAGTTGAAAAGGATGCTCTTACCATCGGGCGTCCAGCCGAGGGCCTGGTCGGCTCCGGGATGATATGTCAAACGGCGAGGCTCGCCGCCTGCTGCCGCGACCACGTAGACGTCGGTGTTGCCGTCGTACTCCCCGGTGTAAGCGACGAGCGTTCCGTCCGGCGAGAAGACAGGATTCGACAGCCGATCCATGCCCGTCACCAGGCGCTGCGCTTCGCCGCCCTCGCGGCTGACGATCCAGATGTCGCCGCCGTAGGCAAAGGCGATCTGGGTCTTGCTCACCGTGGGCGATTGCAGCAGCGACACTCGGCGGTTTTGTGCGGCGCAGGTCGCCGCAGCGGCCAACAACACCGCGAATACAAATCTGCAGGTTTTCATTCTGATGCCCCCTTCGAAGGATTCGGGTTTGCCTGGCCGCGCGGGACTTCCGAGAGGTCGGGCGACCTGAACGGCTTGTAACTCAGGCCGGCTGCAAGTGGCGCTCCCAGGCGCGGGTCGAGACGATGTCTTCAATCTCTCCCAGAGCGAAATCGATCTCTTCGTCGCTGTTGTAGAAGTGCGGCGAGAGACGAATGCCGGCCTTGGGGCGGTAGTCCACGAGCACGTCGCGCGCCACCAATTCCCGCATGATTTCATAGCCGCGCGGAACGTCGATGGAAACGGTTCCGCCCCGCTCAGCGGGATCGCGCGGAGTGTTCACGCGCCAACCACGCGCCTCGGCGCCGCGAATCAGCCGCTCCGTCTGCTGAATCGACCTCGCCCGGATGTTCTCAATGCCGGCCTGCCGGATAATCTCGAGCCCGGGACGGCAGGCGTAAACCGGCAGGATCTGCGGCGTGCCGTTCAACATGCGATACGAGTCGTCAGTGCGGTCGATCTCGCCCACTTCGAAATCGAACGGGCGCTTGTGCGCCAGCCACCCGGTGATCGCCGGCGCAAGGCTCGTGCGCAGGTCCGGACGCGCGTAAAGGTAGGCGACGCCCGGTCCGCCACAGAGCCACTTCAGCACGCCGCCGACCGCAAAATCCACTTCCAAGTCCCGCAGGTTCAGCGGCACCGTGCCCGCCGCCTGGAACACGTCGAGGATAACGTGAGCGCCGACCTGGTGCGCCCGCTCGACGATGGCGCGCGCGTCCTGCAGGTACGAGCTGCGGAAGATCACGTGCGACACGGGCACCAGCAGCGTCTCTTCGTCAATCGCCGCCAGCAGCTTATCGAGCGGGACGCGAACGCCGTCCTCGCTCTTTACGATCTCGATACGCGCGCCGCGGCGCCGTTGTTCCATGTAGAAATAGACGATCGAGGGAAACTCGAGATCGACCAACACCACCTTGTTGCGGCGGCCCGAGAAATCGAAACACGAGCTGATCACCGCCTGGGTGAGGGTAACGTTCTGGTGAATCGAGATGCTGCCGGGCTCGGCACCCAACAACTCGCCAATCTGGTCGCCGGCCTCGGCGCTTGCGTCCCACCAGCCTTCCTCCCAAGCCCGCACGCCCCGCGTCGCCCACGTGTCAGCGTAGTCCCGCAGGCGGTCGTAAACCGCTCGCGGCATCGCACCAAGCGAGTTGGAAATAAGGTAAGTCGTCTTGTCGAGGATGGGAAATTCGTCACGCCAGCGGAGCAGGTTATCCATGCAATCGAGCGGCGTCTTGCCGCAGCCGCTAGGGAAAACTTATCACAGCCGGTCGGCGTGCGTCATGGAAAGAAATGCTCAGCTCCTTCCGTGCGCTCAGGATGACGTGATGGCAAGTTTGATGAGATCTTCATCCGACGCGCCTGCCGGTCCGAGGATCAAATTATCGATCAGCCGCGCCGGTCCCACGCGCGCCGCCACCAGCGCCACGCATCCCGGAGTGATCTGCGCGGGCGATTCCAGCGTATCGGGCCGGACTACGGCGGCGTAATCGATCTTCGCCCGCGGCTCGGCGTCCAGGACAGCGCGCATTGCGGCCGCCAGCGCGTCGGCCTGAGTCTCGCCGCCGTGAAACAGCTCACGAGCGCGGCTGAGGCTGCGGTAAAGCACCACGGCCGCACGGCGATCCTCAGGACCCAGGTAGGCGTTGCGCGAACTCAAGGCGAGGCCGTCCGGTTCGCGCACGGTGGGGCAAATCACGACACGCGTTCCCAAGTTGAAGTCGGCGATCATGCGCCGCAAGACCGCGGTCTGCTGGAAATCCTTCTGGCCGAAATAGACCACGTCCAGCGCAACGAGATTCAAAAGCTTGAGGACGACGGTGGCCACGCCGCGGAAATGTCCAGGGCGAATCGCGCCCTCGAACCGCTCGGCGACATTTCCGGGCGTGACGTAAGTCTCAAAGGCCTCCGGGTACATGGCGGACGCTTTCGGCGCAAACACAATCTCGGGATCGAACGGTGCCAGCGCCTCGCAATCGCCGTCAAGGTTTCGCGGATAGCGGGTGTAGTCTTCCGAGGGGCCGAACTGCGTGGGATTGACGAAAATCGAGACTACCAGTGCAGCACCGTCCGACTTGGCCCGCCGCACGAGGCTCAAATGGCCCTCGTGAAGCGCGCCCATCGTTGGCACAAGGCCGATCGGCGCCGCGCGCTTGCGAAGATCGAGAGTCAAGGAGCGAATTTCGCTGAGGGATGTGATGAGGCGCATGGAGCGGGTCCGTTGTCCGTTGTCAGTAGTAATTAGTTGTCTCCGGTTTCGGTGGTCACGTGCCAAACAACGGACAACTGACAACGGACGACTGACAATCACTCACGTTCTGACACGCTCAAACTCAGCGCGTACCGCGGGCGACCAGTGATAGCTTTCGCGATCGTCCGGATAAGCGCCTTCCAAGACGTCGCGGCGATAGTCGGCGAGCGCCGAACGCAACGTGCCGGCGAGATCGGCGTACGAACGCACAAATTTTGCCGGATTCTGAAAGCTCAATCCGACCAGATCGTGGAACACCAGCACCTGACCGTCGCACTCCGGGCCCGCGCCGATACCAATTGTGGGGATTCGCAGCCGGCGTGTGATGACTCCGGCAAGCTCTCGCGGAACGCCCTCGAGCACGATGGCGAACGCGCCCGCTTCCTCGACAGCTTCCGCGTCCGCCACCAGCTCGTTGGCGGATTCGACGGTCTTGCCTTGCACCCGATACCCGCCCATGCTGTGCACCGATTGCGGCGTGAGGCCGACGTGACCGACGACCGGAATCTCGGCCTCCACAAGCTTGCGAATCACTTCGACGCGGCGGCGTCCGCCTTCGAGCTTCACTGCTTCCGCCCCGCCTTCTTTGAAGTAGCGGATCGCCGCTTCAACGGCGCGTCCGGCCTCAGTGTGATAAGCGCCGAAAGGAAGGTCAACCATCAGCAAGGCGCGACGCACAGCGCGTCGCACGGCTTTCAGATGGTGCAGCATCTCGTCGACGGTCACCGGGACGGTGGAGTCGTAGCCGAGCACAGTTTGAGCCAGGCTGTCGCCCACCAAAATCGTATCGATTCCGGCTTCGTCCACCAGTCGCGCTGTGGGGTAATCGTAGGCGGTCAGGCAGGTGATACGCTCGCCGCGCAGCTTTCGGTCGAGTATATCGGGGACGGTCACTTTGCTCACGGCCTCAAGATTCGGGTCCATGGCATCCTCCTCTGGATTGGGGGTCAGGCGTCAGGTTCGCGGAGGCCCTGATCCCTGGCCCCTGATCCCTAACACCTGTTCGTCTCAGTCCGCATCTGCGGATCTAAGCGGTAAAAAGTACTGCGTGCCACGCACCGGCTGGCGGAGCCGCTTCAGCAGCTCATCGAGGTCGGCGTTCCGGTGGACAAAATCCATCTCGGACGTTTCCACCACCAGCAGGTCGCTCGACTGATAACGATGGAAGAAGTGGTCGTACGCTTTCACCAACTCTTCCAGGTACTCGTCCGAAACCTCGTGCTCCATCGGCTCGCCTTTCATGCCGATGCGAACCCGCAAGGTCTCAGGCTTCGCTTGCAAGTATACCACCAGGTCCGGAATCGGCACCTGTTCGGCGAGCAGATCGTAATACTGCCGATAAACACTCAACTCGGTATCGTTCAAATTGAGATAAGCATAGATCCGGTCTTTCTCGAACAGATAATCGCTGATGATCAGGCGCCGGGCGGCGCTGCCGGTGTCGAGCGCGCGCCATTGCTTGAAACGCTCCATGAGGAAATAGAATTGAGCGGCGAAGCCGGCGCCAGGCTGCTCGCGGTAGAATCGCGCCAGAAAGGGATTGTCCTCGACGTCGCTTAGCATCCGCGCACCCAAACGCTCGGCCAGCAGACGCGCCAGCGTGCTCTTGCCGACGCGCATCGGGCCTTCGATGGCAATGAAGCGGGGAGGGTCGTAATGGGCGGTTTCCGGCATCTCTTGTCAGCGGTCAGTCAGTCGTTCGTAGAAATCACGTCGTGGTCAGCGCTCGCTAACTTCACTACGGCAGCCGGCGGTGCCGACCCGAGCATCTCTCGAACCGTTTGCCGTGTGACAGGGTGCTCGGCTTCGGCCGCAATCTCGCTGAGCGGCACGAGCACGAACCGTCGCTCGCTCATTCGCGGGTGCGGGATTGTCACCTCCGGCGACCGCATCACGAGGTTCTCGTAAAGCAGGATGTCAACGTCGATCAGGCGTGGACCATTGCGCGGTCCGGGACGGCGCCCCATTTCGCGCTGAATCGCCTGGCAGCGTCGCACCAGTTGCACAGGCATGAGGTCCGTGGCAACCTCCGCTGCACAGTTCACGAACCAGGGCTGCGCGGTGTAGCCGATCGGCTCAGTGCGATAGAGCGACGAAACACGCCGCACCTTCACTGCGTTCTCCGCCAGCTTCTTAAGAGCCGTTTCGATGTTGACCCTTCGATTTCCGAGATTGGAGCCGAGTGCGAGGTAGACCCGCTTCATGTGATGGCAGATCTGAGGTACCGAAATTCGAAAATCGAAATCCGAGACTCGAAGCTTCGTCGAATTTCGAGTTTCGAACTTCGAGTTTCGTTTGTCACCCCACAATTACGTCCACGCCGATCGGGTCGTGATCCGACAGCGGCGTCTCGCACTCGCGAAACTTGTGCAGCACCACCGGATCGCGGACTTCGACGCCGCGAGTCGCGAACCAGTCGATCTTGATCGGGCAGCGTCCTTCATGATTCCTGAGCGCCCAGCGCATGAAGGCGAAGCACCAGTTCGGCACCCACTCGCTCAAGCCCTGGCGCGTCTTGACGCACGACGCATCATAGCCACCGGTGCGCTCGCCGAGCCGGTTGCTGCGCTTATATTCGAAGCCGCGCCGCTCGAGCGTTCCGAACAAATCTCTTTCAAACCAGTGGTACGGGTGCAGGTAATGGTTGTTGATGACGTTGTCCACACCCATGAAGACGCGCAGCCAGAAACCGGCGATCGCCCAGCCAGGGGTCGATGAATTGTAGGTCGTGGTATTCCAGTCGCCGCCGATCACCACCGGCTGGCCCCCGTCGGCGCCGGCGATTCCGTCCAGACCATCGAGTCCGTTGAGAATATCGCGCATCTGGTTGGCGCGATGACGCTGGCTTGAGTTGGCATCCAGATGGCTCGAGACCGCGGTCGCGCGCCAGTTGGGAAACTCGATGTCGGCGATGACCGCCGCCTGCCGGCCCAGGCGCTTCTCGCGCCCGGCCATTTTATCGATACCGTTCCTGAGAAAAACGGCGCGGACGTTCTGCAAGGGATAGCGGCTCACGATGGCATTGCCGTGCAGGCCGAGCTCGTTTTCACCCTGGGCGTGGTATTCCAGGCCCGAGCCCTTGGCGAGGTTCAGATAGCAGGGGACGAAGGCGTAATAGAAGCCCAGCGCCCGCGCGATTTCCTGCGCCACGTTGCGGTTCCCGGAGCGCGCCATCCCAAGATCCGTCTCGGTCAGCAGCAGCACGTCCGCCTCACCGAGGTACGGATGCGATTGCACGGCGTCGATCTGACGGTCAAGCTGGAGGCCGCGTTCGAGATTCCAGGCCACAAACCGATACCGTGTGCGGACGGGCGGGTTTGCCCGCCAGAAGCATCCCGTCTCGGGCGTCTCCAGCACATCGCGGATCACGGGCTCCAGGCGTTGATAGACCGGACTCGCCAGAAGCTCCCGTGTGGAGCGGCAGCGCCGCAATTCGTCGAAGTGCGGCATAATCTCTTGCTCGATTATCTTGCGGCGGCGCGCTTCCGGTGACATCACTCCCGGGCCGGTCGATACTCTCCCAGCTTGATTGGCAGTCTGGTCCGCGTTGAGGACGCTCTCACTCATGTACTGATCCCGCCTGATCGAATAGCGGCGCCATCGTGCCTACCGGCACGGGCAGACGTAGGTGGCGGTAAGCGGCGTCAGTAGCGCGCCGGCCGCTCTTGGTCCGGCTGATGAATCCCTGCTGCAGCAGGTAAGGCTCCACCATGTCGACCAGCGTGTCAACTTCTTCGTTCAGCGTGGCGGCGAGCGCCTCCACGCCCACCGGACCACCTCGATAGGTTTTGATAATCGTGGTCATGAAGCTGCGATCGAGATCGTCGAGGCCGGTTTCGTCCACGCCTTCCAGACTCAGCGCCGCAATCGCCACTTGTCCGGTGATCTGTCCCTTGGCTTTCACGTCGGCATAGTCGCGAACGCGGCGCAACAGTCGATTGGCGATGCGCGGCGTGCCGCGCGCCCGTCGCGCAATCTCGCTGGCGCCGGCCGCCTCCACCTCGATTCCCAGGATCTTCGCCGAACGCAGAACGATCTGGCGCAATTCATCCTCGTTGTAGAACTCGAGGTGATAGAACAGCCCGAAGCGATTGCGCAGCGGCGCCGAGAGGCTTCCGGCGCGCGTTGTTGCTCCTACCAGCGTGAACTTCTTTAGCGGCACATTGACGGTTTTCGCGAACATGCCCTTGTCGAGCACAAAGTCGACCTTGAAATCCTCCATGGCCGGGTAGAGGAACTCTTCCACGGTAGCAGGCAGGCGGTGAATCTCGTCGATGAACAGCACGTCGTGTTCGGCCAGGTTGGTGAGGATTCCCATCAGGTCGCCGGTGCGTTCCAGGGCAGGCCCTGACGTCACGACCACTTTCGCTTTCATCTCGTTGCCGATGATGTGGGCGAGCGTCGTCTTGCCAAGTCCCGGCGGACCGTAGAAGAGGGTATGTTCGAGCGCCTCGCCGCGCTGATGGGCGGCGCCCAGGGCGATCTCAAGCTTCTCCCGCAGCCGCGCCTGCCCGACGTACTCCGCAAGCGTCGGGGGACGCAGGGTGAGGTTCAGCTTCTCGTCCTCGGGGGAGATAAGCTTCGGCGATACCAGTCGTTCTCTCATCGAACTTGACGGTTCCTAAGACCGTGCACCCGGCGCCTTTGAATTTGGACCCTGTCGAGACTCTCGTTGTTTAACTTTCTGATTCCAGACGACTTTTCAGCTTTGCTGCCAACTGTTCCCGGCCCTCTCCAGTCGTTTGCCAGCCTCGCTCCCGGCGTCCACCTGGCGGCCGAAATCGAACGCAACCGCTCAGCAGTCAGCATTCCCGTCATCCCGTGACCTGTTTCTGCTCGAACACATACCTAAGGAACTCTTCCACGGATTTCAGATGCTTGTGACGCCCAAAGATATCGGCCACCATGCGCTGCGCCTCGCCCCGAGTATACTCGAGCTGTTCCAGCACCTGGACAGCCTCCAACCGCAGCTCGGCGTCGGTCTCGCGCTCCACTGATAGCGGCGCTTCGCTCGGCGCTAGGGCGAATTTCGCCATCTTACCGCGAAGCTCCGTCGAGATGCGCTCGGCCATCTTCGGACCGATGCCCGGCAGCTCCTGCAAAAACCGTGCGTCGCCACGCTCGATGGCCTGCGCGATCTCGTTGATGGGACGCACCAGACACTTGAGCGCCTTGGCGAATCCCACGCCGGGCACATCGGTGAAGGTCTCGAAGAACTCGCGATCGAGCGGGTCGAGGAAGCCCACCAGCTTGGGCGTCAAATGCCCGCCGCCGAGGCCCCCGTCAATATAGTAGATGGTATAAAACGTGAGGGGGTTTGGCCGCTCCTCGGGCGGAGTCTGGCGCAGCCGCGACGCGATTCCGGTCGGCACCAACACCTCGTAGCAGAGAGAATCGACCCGCACCAGCAGCGAGTTGCGCCGCATCCGGTCATATAAGACTTTGCCGGTGATTTCTGAGATCAAAGCCAGTTCCTCTGGCGTGTAAGTTCCGCACCGAAATATATAAGTGGCGCGTGACAAGCGAAAAGCAGAGCAGCCGCCGTGACTCGCTGGTTCACATCATTTCGCGCCTGACACTTCGATCGCCTCACTGCATCCGCTGTGCGAACCGACCGGCTGCCGCCTGCTCACCGCCCTGCCTCGCTCGTACTGCGTTACGACCGTTACGGGCGGCTGCGACGAGTTCCCAATGAAGCATGACACCACGGGGATAAGCCGTGGCCAATAGGGTCGGTCCTCCCCGACCCTTTCGATCCGGTATTCGTCGATCAGCGGATTCGTTGGTCCGATTGAATTCGCCAATATCCGTGCGCGCTGCGCTTCCCTTCTCAGGTTGTAGAGCAACTCCATCTGCTCAGCCAAAGAGTCTTTCACGAATCGGTGAGTCTGCGGATCATAGAGCCATACACAATACCGTGCCCATTTTGCCCCAAATTCGCGCGGGCCCTTAAGGTCAGCATATCCGTCAAAATTGAGGTCCTCGGATTCGAAATGGCTCACGAACTGGCTGCCCGCCGCCTCGAGTTCAGCTGCCGTCGGCGCAGCCTCATCGCGCAGAAGCGAACAACTCAACGTCTGCACGGCCGAGCCCGAAGGCTCCCGCACCTCGACGCGCCCTTGCGTGCGGTCCGCGGAGAGGCGCAGCGTGTAGCCGGACTGGCCATGGCTGCCAACTACGGAGAGGGTCCGGGAAGCGCCCGGTCCTGAAGACTGCCCCCCTAACGGCGGGCTCAAGAGGCAGGCCAGCATGATCCAGGGGAGCATCAGCAGAGCAGAACGTGAAGTTGTCATTTTCCACCTCCAGGCCGTAAGCTCCGGACGGTCTTCTTGCCCGCTCGAATTACCACTTGAGCGCTGGAGCAAGAGGCTCCTCGTGCTCTTGTCACTTGCCATTTCTCATTGGGCTACACTTTGATCGGCCGATTCTCCTGGCACGATTGGTAAATCGCCTGGATCAGCTTCTCATCCCGCAGGCCCTCTTCACCGGGCGTAACCGGCTGGTGATCGCCGAGGATGCACTCGGCGAAGTGATCGGCCTCGCGCGAGAACTGGTCAGGATAGCGGTCCGTCGCCGGTTGTGCGATGCCCGTGGATCCCACGCCTTCGGAGCGCATGCGGATGCCGTCATAGGTGAAGGCAGGACCGAGTTCCACCCAGCCTTTTGAGCCCGTCGCGCGATAGGTGTTGCCGCAGTTGGCGCCGTAGCTCGTGTAGCAGGTGGTGAGCACGCCGGAGGGGAACCGCATGGTCCAGTTGAGGTTCTCTTCGACCTGGGTAAAGCGTCCGTCGCGATCGATCACCGACCAGTTGGCGCTGACCTCGACCGGTTCCTCGCCGCTCAGGTAACGGCAGGCTTGCAGGCTATAGATGCCGACGTCGACCATCGGCCCGCCGCCCGCCATCTTTTTGTTCAGACGCCACTCGCCGGATGCAATGGTGAATCCGAAGCCGGTGTCGATAATCTGCAGCTTGCCCACGTAGCCGTCGCGGATGAGCTGGACGGCCCGCAGGTTCGTTGGCTCCAGGCGGCAGCGATAGGCGATCATCAGCTTGCGCTGGGCCCGCTTGCAGGCGGCGATCATCTGCTCGCACTCGGCGACGGAATTGGCCATCGGCTTCTCGCAAAGGACGTGCTTGCCCGATTGCGCGGCGCGAATGGTGTATTCCGCGTGCATGCCGTTCGGCAGCGCGATGTAGACGGCATCGATGTTCGCGTTGTGAGCGATCTGTTCGTAGTTCTGGTAGTTGTAAATGGCGTTGCGCGGGACGCCGTACTGTGCCGCCATGCGCTCGGCTTTGTCGCGGTGACCGCTCACCAGCGCCGTGATCCGGGAGCGCTGCGCGGAGGCTTTCACTCCGGGCATAAATTGGCCCATGGAGATGCGTCCGAGACCGACAATGGCGTAACCGATTTTGCCGCCGCCAACGGGTCCCTGGGGCGGCTGCGTGCCGCCGAGGGGACTCGGGACTCGGGGCTCGGGGACGGAGGCGGTCGCGTCATTCAGCCGAAGCGGCTTGCTCAAAGCCAGGCGCTCGGCGAGCGGCAAGGCTGCCGCACCGCCGAGAAGTCCCAGGAAACTACGTCGTGACCCAGTCATACCCGATATCCCTCAACTCCTCTGCGTTCTCCGTGCGTCCTCTGTGCCCTCTGTGTTGAAGCCTTTAACACAGAGTTCACAGAGTCTAACCACAGAGGCCGCAGAGCAAACTATCTGGCTGCCAGCGAGTTCCTGCGTACCGCCCCGTTCTCCCGCAAAGACTGCACGTAGCAAAGGGCCGCCGCCAGCGCGTCTGCCACGTCGGGCGGATGCGGC
>Ga0335078_10013850_pt1 | contig 11952 bp, 10 predicted proteins | sample Lox_Sample_32_FD_206711 | JGI IMG/M metagenome (GOLD analysis project Ga0335078, IMG submission 206711) | Soil microbial communities from Loxahatchee National Wildlife Refuge, Florida, United States - Lox_Sample_3.2 | ecosystem: Environmental > Terrestrial > Soil > Wetlands | place: USA... | reverse complement strand
GCTGGCGCTCATCCTGTTCGGTCCAAAGAAACTTCCTGAGATCGGACGGACGGTCGGCAAGGCATTGACCGAATTCCGGCGCGCCTCCAACGAACTGAAGGCGACCTTTGACCGCGAAATGAGAAACCTGGAGGCTGAAACGGGAGTCAAGGAGGTAGTCAATCAGTATCAATACGATACTTACAACTACGATTACTCTTCTTATGACACCAACTATGACGGTGCATATGTCGCTCCGGCATTGGAGGCCCCTACTAACCCACCCACGCTAAGCGCATCCGCAACTGAGGGCGCTGAATCACCGGTCGTCACGGCGCCGGAGGGAACGATCGCCCACGATCCGGCGGCCGGGCACCAGGGCTCGCGTCCGGACCCTGTGGACGACGGCGCTGCCGGAGAGCATTCCGCTGCGCCGGCTTCGACGAGCGCGGAACATCAGCAAGCGTAACGAATGGATTCTTCCGACGAACAAACGGGGGGCGGCACGCCCCCACGCTCAACGCCTGCCGGTGGTGGAGCGCTGCAGCGATCCGGGCGACGAGGAGGCGGCGCGCCTCCGCCTCCGCCCCCAGCCGATGAGGAAGAAGGCATGCTGCGCATGTCCTTTCTCGAGCATCTCGAGGAACTGCGCAAGCGGATCATCTGGGCTCTGATCGGCGTCGCCGTCGCGTTTTGCCTCAGCTTTTTGTTCTGCGACCAGCTATGGACGGTCATCAAACAACCGGCAGTAGTGGCGCTGAAAACCCTCGGCTACGAGCAGCGGCTGGTGCAGATCACCCCCATGGAGACGATCAACATCATCTGGTTTAAGCTGCCGATCGTCTGCTCCATTTTCATCGCGTCTCCTTGGGTGGTTTACCAGGTGTGGGCGTTCATCTCTCCCGGGCTCTATCGCAAGGAGCGGCGCTGGGCCGTGCCTTTCATTCTCTGCTCGGCGGGGCTCTTCATTCTCGGCGGCCTCTTCGCCTATTTTGTGGCGTTCCGTTTCGCCCTCACCTTTCTGCTCGGCATGGGTCACGGGAAGGACATCGCTCCGTTCGTTTCGGTAAGCGAATACTTCGACATGTTTGTCAACGTCGTCCTGGGAATCGGCCTGGTATTCGAGCTGCCGGTCGTCATCTTCTTTCTTACTTTACTTAGAATTGTCACTCCGTCATTTCTCATCAAGCACAGTCGTTACGCCATTCTCATCATCTTCATCATCGCCGCGGTTGTGACTCCGACTCCCGACGCATTCAACATGATGCTTTTCGCCCTGCCCATGTGCGCGCTGTTCTACGTTGGAGTGTTCGGGGGATACATATTGACGCTTCACCGCGAGCATCGCCGGTTCCCGTGGAAAACAACCGGTTTCATCGTTTTGGCTGTACTATTGCTACTAGCAATTGCGCTATATATAGCCATTACTCGCCATGTCCTCAAAGTAGTACCACATTGGCCTTTTTTGCTTCGTTAGTAACTATCGGCTATAGCGGAGCGTTCCGTCTTCGATGTAACATCGTGTGACCGTTCAAGTTTCCGTCACCAACGCGAAATTGAGCACGATGGACTTTCATAAAGCTCTTCAGGACCTTTACGCCGAAAAGGAAAAACTGGAACGCGCGATCGCCTCGCTGGAGGCACTGCAGCGCGTTGGGAATGAGTTTCCTCCAATCCCCAAAATCGGTAATCGGCGGGGCCGCAAGTCGATGAACCCGGCAGAGCGCGCGGAAGTTTCCGAACGCATGAAGAAGTATTGGGCGGGCCGCCGCAAACAGAAACAGGATCCGAAGCGCGGTCAGGACGACCGCCGTTCCTGACTTTGCCACCTTCTGGCATTTGACGGGAAGCGTACCCGTTGTGCCCCGGCGCACCGCCGGCGATTTGTTATCATAGTGGGCGAAAGCAAGCTTGTGGGCGAGTAGCTCAGCTGGGAGAGCACGGCGTTCGCAACGCCGGGGTCGTGGGTTCGAATCCCATCTCGTCCACCAGGTTCTTTTTGTGCCGCCACAATGCGGCGCCACCCCTTTATACTGTTAATCAGCCATGCACATATCCCGCCGCCGCTTTCTTTGCGGCAGCCTCGCGCTGCCTGTCTTCGCCGCGAAAAAGGTCGTCGAGGAGCATCCCAACATTCTGCTGCTGGTGGCCGACAACCTGCCCGCCTGGATGATGGGCGCGTACGGCAACAAAGAGGTGAAGGCGCCGAATCTGAACCGGCTGGGTCAAATGGGAACGCACTTTCGGAACCACTTCACCGCCGCGCCCGCCGCCGCCAACGGATTCGGCACTCTGATGACGGGGCGCACTCCCATGCAGCTCGGGGATGTGGGTGCGATTTCCCCCGGCGAGGTCACACTGGAAAAGGTGCTGGCCGCAGCAGGCTATCGGTGCCACAGCGCCGAACCGGACGCCGCGCCGGAGCTGATCGATCAGGCGAAAGACGGCGCGCCGTTTTTTCTCACCGTTCGCTATACCGGTCTGGAACTCCCGTATGGGAAAATCCCGTCGAAGTATCTGGACCTGTACCGCGGCGAAACGTTCGACAGCTACAGCCAGCAGCCCGCCGCCGCCAACGCGCGGGCCGGCAAGGAAATGCTCGCCGGCCGCGTGAACAGCCTGCGGGAGGTGGCCGCCACAATTTCCATGATGGACGACCAGGTGGGCGCCTTGACCAGCCGGATCTCTCAGAAGCAACTGCTCGACCGCACCCTGATCGTGTTCACTTCCACGTGCGGCGCGCTGCTGGGCCGCCACGGTTTGTGGGACGCCGGCGACGCCTCCGACCCGGTCAACATGTACGACGAATCCGTCCGCGTGCCGCTGCTGTGGTCCTGGCCGGGGCACGTGCCGGCCCAGGAAGAGCGTATGGAACTGGTGAGCACGTATGACTTGATGCCCACGCTTTGCGATCTGGTCTCGGCCGCTGTTCCCAGCCGCAACCTGTGTGGCCGCAGCTACCTGCCGTTCGCCACCGGAAAACGCTTGCCCAAGAAGCAAACCTGGCGCAACAACGTATTCGGCCAGTATCGAAACGCCGCCATGGCGCGCACCGAAAGATATAGCCTCATTCTGCGCAACGACGGCAAGGGTCCGAACGAACTGTTCGACCTGCCCGCCGATCCCGGTGAAGGCGCGAACCAGTTCGACAACGAACAATACATCAGCGCGAAGAACACCTTGGCAGGCGAGCTGGCCCAATGGAAGCAGAAATATGCGAGCTAGCCGTTCAGTGCCACCCGGCGATTGACGCGTTAAGAAACGTGACCGGGTGGCCGCGTGCCGGGCAAGGCATCCGTTCAGCCCACAAGCGGCACGTGAATCAGGGTGAGCAGGTCTTGCGGCTGGGCGGTCTGCGGTGAGTTGAGGTACTGTTCGAAGGCCGGCACATCGCGCAGTTCATACCCGCTGCGGGGAAGCCACGCGCCATAGATGCGCTGGTAGGCTTTCCCCAGTTCTTCGTATGGTCCGCGATGAGTGACAACGGCATAGCGGCCGCCGGCCAGTTCCATCACGCCGAATTCGCCTTCGGGCGAGACCGGGCGGCTCACAGCCACCGCGGCGTCGTAGCGGATCTTGTCTTCCGGCGTCACGTCCGGATCGTCATGCACGATGCCGAACATCTTCATGCCGGGCCCCAGCAGGCCGCGCATCCCGGCCCACGCCATCAGCCGGCCCCAGGTGGCGCCCACCTGGCTGTACGAGCCCACGTGGCGCAGAAAAACCACCTGCACCGGAGCGAGTTCCTTGACCTCCGGTGGCGGACCTTCGCCGTAGTCCGGCGGGTGATAACTGGACAGATCGTCCCAGTGAGTGCCGGAAGCCGCCTCTGGGGCCGGCTTGTGTGCGGCGCGGTACGCGGAAGGTGATATTCCAAACATGGCTCCAAATGCCCTCGTGAAAGATTCGTGAGTTTCGAATCCGGCTTCTAATGCGACCTGGGTAATCGGCTCGTCGCGCTGTTTGAGGTTCCGGGCTGCACGCTCCAGCCGCAGGCGCCGAATGTACTCATTCAACGTTTCGCCGACGAGGCCCCGGAAAATGCGCGCAAAGTGGAATCGCGAAAAGGCCGCGACGGCAGCGGCCTGATCCAGCTCCAGGTCATCGTCCAGATGCTCCTGGATGAACACCAGCGTGCGCACCATGCGCTGGTAATAATCCTGCTCGGTCGATGCTTTCATCGCCGCGCCAACCGTCCTGCCCCGAACGCCAGGGCCGGAAAAGCCAGGTAGCTCAGGCCGATCTCCGAGTAATATCCGGCCATCGTCATCTTCATCGGTCCGAAAGCGAACATGGGATAGTCGAACAGGAGATTCATGGCGGCCCAAAGTGCCCCCACCAGCACCGCTTCCCGCAGGGCAACCGGATGGCTTCGAAAATATGCGCTGAGCAAAGCCCCGCCGGTGAGCAGCAGGATGAGGTTCATAAGGGTTTCGTACAGCGCGGCGTTGGCGTGCTTCAACGGGAACAGCAAAAATGAGATGGCGAAAGGTATCAGCCAGCTCAAAAGCCCCAACGCCGCAGCGCGCTTTATAAGGACCATGGGTTCCTCCAGCCGAAAGTGTAAGTCAGCGGTCGCGCCTTTGCTTGACCCGCATTGCTTTTTTTGAGTGGAGGTCAGACCGCCGCGGGTGCTTCGCGCGGCAGGGAACCGGCTGCCTTGCGTCCGCCCAGCCACTCCTGCAGGCGCTCCATGTACACGTAAATCACCGGGGTAATGTAAAGCGTGAGGAACTGGCTGACCAGCAGTCCGCCCACCACGGAGAGCCCCAGCGGCTGGCGCGCATCGCCGCCCTCGCCGTATCCAAGCGCGATGGGCAGTGTGCCGAACAGCGCCGCCACCGTGGTCATCATGATGGGCCGGAAGCGCCGCATGCAGCCCTGCCAGATCGCCTGATCGGCCGGAACACCTTCCGCGCGCCGGGCAATGGCGAAATCGATCATCATGATGGCGTTCTTTTTCACCACGCCGAATAGCATGATGATGCCGACGAACGCGTAGAGATCAAGCTCCTTGTGGAACAGCAACAGCGTGAGCAGAGCGCCGAAAACGGCCGGCGGAAGCCCGGAGAGAATCGTGATGGGGTGGATGAAGCTTTCGTAGAGAACGCCCAGCACGATGTAAATCACCAGGATGGCAACAATCAGCAGCAGCGTCAGGTTGCGGAACGAGTTTTGAAACTCTTTAACCGTGCCCTGGAAGCCGGTGCTGATGGTGGATGGCATCTGGAGACTGAGGATAGCCTGGTCGACCTGCTCCACGGCCTGCCCGAGCGAAAAGCCGGGCCGCAGGTTGAACGACGCCGTGACAGCGGGCAGCTGGCCGAAGTGGTTAATGTTGAGCGCGCCGGTCTGGCGGTAAGTGCGGGCGACGGCGTCGAGCGGCACCAGCGAGCCCTGCGACGAGCGGATATACAGCTTCGACAGCGCATCGGCCGTGCGCTGGTACTGCTTCTCGAGCTCGAGGATCACTTCGTACTGGTCGGCGGGCGCGTAGATGACCGAGACCTGGCGCTGGCCAAACGCGCTGTAAAGCGCGTCCTGCACCTGCTGCGCGGTCACCCCGAGAGCGAGCGCGCGGTCGCGGTCGATCTCAACCATCAGTTGGGGCGCGGCGATGTGCAGGTCATCGCTGACGCCGACAAAGCCGGGGATCTGCTGCATCTTGGCGGTCAGGCGCGGCGCCCACTCGTAAAGCTCCTTCAGGTTAGGGCTCTGCATGGTGAGCTGGTAGTCGGCCGCTCCGAACTGGCCGCTGACGGAGATGGGCGGCGGGTTCTGAATGATGGGAAACAGCGCCGGCACGGCCATCACGCGCGGCAGCAGGGCCTCGATCGTCTGGTCGACGGAGAGCGCACGCTGGGCGCGCGGCTTCATGTTGGCGAAGAAGAAGGCTTCATTGCCGCCGATGACGAAAGAGCCTACGTCGGAGATGCCCGGGAAAGAGCGCACAATCTCGGAAACGGCGCGGTGGTGGCGGGCCATGTTCTCAAACGAAATATCCTGGGGCCCCATGGTAATGCCAAAGAAAAAATCGGAATCCTGCGACGGAATGAACCCGGTGGGCATGGTTTTGAACAGGTAGACGGTGCCCGCCAGCATCAGCACCGCTACCGTCAGCGTCGCCAGGCGCCACCGCATGGCGATGGCGAGGGTTTTTTCGTACCAGCGTTCCGTCAGTCTGTGGCCGAATTCCAGCGCTCGGTACAGCACGCCGTGGCTCCGCTCGCCGCTGCCGCGCAGGAACCGGCTGCCCAGCATCGGAGTCAGGCTCAGCGAGACGAAGCCGGAAATCAGAATCGCCACCACAATGGTGACGGAAAACTCGTGCAGCAGGCGGCCCACGATCCCTGCCATGAATAGCACCGGGATGAACACCGCCACCAGAGAGAACGTCATCGAGAGAATGGTAAAGCCGATTTCGCGCGAGGCGGCAAGGGCCGCTTCCATGCGCGATTTCCCCATCTCCATGTGGCGCACGATGTTTTCCAGCATCACGATGGCGTCGTCCACCACGAAGCCCACCGAAAGGGTGAGCGCCATCAGCGAGAGGTTGTTCAGGCTATAACCGAGCAGGTACATCGCGGCAAAAGTGCCGATGATCGAAAAAGGAACCGCGGCGCCGGGTATCAAGGTGGCTGAAATGTTGCGCAGGAACAGGAAGATCACCATCACGACCACGCACACCACCAGGCTGAGGGTGAATTCCACGTCGTGAATCGACTGGCGCACCGACTCGGAAGCATCGAAGGCGACCGAGAGGTCGAGCGACGGCGGAATTTCCCTCCTGAACTCCGGCAGCAGCCGCTTGATGTTCTCCACCACTTCCACGGTATTGGTGCCCGGTTGGCGGTTGACGGCCAGAATCACGCCGCGGCGGTTGTTATACCAGGCGATCAGCTTGTCGTCTTCCACCCCATCGACCACGTTGGCGAGTTGATCGAGGCGCACCGGAGCGCCGCCGCGCCAGGATACGATGATCGGCCGGTAGGCCGCTGCATTGAGCAGGCCGCCGCTCGATTCGATGGTGAAAGCCTGCTTGGCGCCGTCCAGCCGGCCGGTGGGAAGGTTCGTATTGCTGGAGGCGATGGCCGCCTGCACCTCATCGATGCCGATATTATGGGCCGCGAGCTGGTTGGGATCCACCTGCACGCGCACGGCATACTTCTGTTCGCCATAGACCTGCACGCGCGCCACGCCGCTCACCATGGAAATGCGTTGAGCGAGCAGAATGTCGGCGTAGTTGGTCACGGTATAAAGCGGCAGGGTGTCGGAGACCAGCGACAGATAAAAGACCGGCTGTTCCGCCGGGTTCACTTTTTCATAAGAGGGCGGCCGCGGCATGGTGGGAGGCAAACGGCCGCCGGCCGCCGCGATGTGCGCCTGAATATCCTGCGCGGCTGCGTCGATGCTGCGGTCCAGCGTGAACTGGACCGTGATCTCGGTGCTGCTCTGCGAATTGACCGAGTTCATCGATTGAATGCCGGCGATCGTCGAAAACTCGCGCTCGAGCGGCGTGGCGACCGAAGATGCCATGGTCTCCGGGCTCGCGCCCGGCAGCGCCGCGGTCACCTGGATGGTGGGGTAATCGACGCTGGGCAGCGCGGCCACCGGCAGCGCGCGAAATGCCACCGTGCCGAACAGCAGGATGGCGAAGCACAGCAGCGCCGTCATGATGGGGCGCTCGATGAAGATGCGCGAGAGGCTCACAGGGCCCCCGTTCCCAATTTGGCGGGATCGACCGGGGCAATCTGGGCACCGGGGAAGATGCGCAACTGCCCGTCGGTGACCACCGTCTCTCCCGGCTTCAGGCCGCTGGTGATGACGATTTTGGCGCCAAAAGCGCGGCCGGTCGTCACGGGACGGATTTCCACGTGGTTGTCGGGCTTGACGGCGTACACAAAGTACCCCTGCTGGCCGCTTTGCACGGCTTCGGCCGGCGCGACTACGGCGTTTTGGATGGTATCGAGGGTGAGCGTGGCGGTGACGAACTGGCCCGGCCACAACATGCGGTCGGCATTTTCGAACGTGGCTTTGAGATGAATCGTGCCGGTCGTGGCGTCCACGGTATTGTCAATCACCGAAAGATAGCCGCTGGCAGCGCGTCCCGGGTCGTCCTGAGCCTGCACGCGCACCGCCAGTTTTTGGCCCTCGCCGGCCAGCCGGCGGATGGCGGCCAGGTGCTGCTCCGGCACCGCGAAGTCGACGAAAATGGGCGAGACCTGATGAATCACCACCAGCGCCACGTCATTGACCTTTACCAGGTTGCCGGGATGCACCAGCAGGTTGCCGGTGCGGCCGGAAATGGGCGCGCGAATCTGGCAGTAGGCCAGGTTGAGCCTGGCAATCGCCACGGCGGCCTGGTCGGCTTCAAGGGCGGCTTTCGCGGTGTCGATGGAGGCTTCGGTGGCGCGCGCCGACGCTTCTGCCGCATCGGCGCTGGAGCGCGCCTGGTCGTACACCGAGTGAGAAGTGAGCCCCCCCTTGTTCAGCTCGGCCTGCCGCTGGGCGTCGCTTTGCGCGAAGCGCGCGGTGGCTTTGTCGCGCTCGAGCGTGGCCTCGGCCTGAACGATCTGCGCTTTGTCGCGCTCCACCGCGGCCTGCGCCTGCTGCATCGCATCGTCGAAAGGCCGCGGGTCGATTTCGAACAAGAGATCGCCCTTGCCGACGTTCTGTCCCTCCACGAAATGTGTGGCGGCCAGCTCGCCGGCAACCTGCGATTTGACTTGGACGATGGCGGAGGCCTGGACGGTACCCACCACCTTGAGCTCGGTGGGAACGGATTCCTGCGACACTTTGGCGACCGAGACCGGCACTACCGGCATGCCAGCCATCCCAGGCCGCGCCGGTTGTTGCTTGCAGGCCGTGAAGACAAAACCCGCGGCCAGTAAGAAGACGAGTTTGTGCACTGAAGTAATCCCCGGAATTCGCAGTGTATCAGGAACAGACGCGGCGGCGCTGAAGGGTGGCGGCGTCTCGATCGGAAAATGCTGTTGCGGCGGATTTTCTTTACAATGGGAACGCGCTTCGTGGACAATCTCACACACACAGCGATCGGCCTGTTTCTGGCGCGGGCCGGCGCACGGCGGTGGTCGCCGCGGGCGACGGCGATTCTGCTGGTGGCGTCCAACATTCCGGATCTCGACATCGTGACGGGTTTCGCCGGGCCGCTGGCCTACCTGCATTATCACCGGGGTCTCACGCATTCCTTGATCGCCATGCCCGTGATGGCACTGCTGGCGGTGGCGCTGGTGCGCGTGCTGGGGCGCAAAGCGGTCTACTGGCCGGGCGCGCTGGCGGCCGGGATGCTCGGCGTGGCCTCTCACTTGTTGCTCGATTGGACGAATGTGTACGGCGTGCGGCTGCTGCTGCCCTTCTCCGGCCGCTGGCTGCGGCTGGATTCGGCCAACGTGGTCGATGTGTGGATCTGGGCGATTGCGGCGGTGGCGCTGGCTGGTCCATTTCTGGCGCGCCTGGTGGGCTCCGAGATCGCGTCCGGAGGAGCGAAGCCGCGGCATCACGGCAGGAGCGCCGCCGCATTCGCGCTGGCAGCGATTTTGGCGCTCGAGGGCGCGCGACTGGTGCTGCACGCCCGCGCCGCCGCCATGCTCGAGGCGCGGATTTATCAGGGAGAGCCGCCGGCGCGCGTGGTGGCGCTGCCCAGCCCGTTCAGCCCGCTGCGCTGGCGCGGGCTGGTCGAAACCCCGGGGTTTTACGCCATCTGCGACCTGGATGTGACGGGCGATTTCGACCCCACGCGCGCGCTCGTGTTGTACAAACCGGACGCCGATCCGGCGCTCGAGGCGGCGGCGCGCAGCCCCGTCTTTCGAGAATTTCTGAGCTTCAACCAATATCCGCTTTGGCGTGTTTCGCCCGCGCCAGCCGGCGACGGTGGCAAGGTGGTGGAGTTGTTCGACCTGCGTTTCGGCACGCCATCCCTTCCGGGATTTCAGGCCGCGGCGGTGGTGGACTCCAAGCTCAGGGTGCTGGACGCCAGTTTCCAGTTCGGCGCGCCCCGGCCGCGCTGACGCGTGGTGGGGAGCGTTTCAGGTCTGCCCGCCCCGGCCAAAGCGGGCCCCGCAGCCGCCGGCCACTTGTTAACATCAGGTCGTAATCGAGATGACCACGCTCACGGCCGGGCGGACGAGCGTAACCCCGTTTCAACCCGAAAGCGCGCCGGACTATCTGCCTGCTCCGATTCTCCGGAACCTGCAGCTCAGCAGGCTGCGCAACACCGTGGAACGCGCCTGCTCGCGCGTGCCGCTCTATCGGTCGCGCATGGAGCGGAATCGTTTCGATCCCGCCGGCCTGCGCAGTCTCGACGACATCGCCGCCTTGCCGTTCACCACCAAAGCCGACCTGCGCGACACCTATCCCTTCGGCCTATTTGCCAGCCCGATGGAGGATATCGTGCGCCTGCACGCCTCGAGCGGCACCACGGGAAAGCCGATCGTAGTGGCGTACACGCGCCCGGATGTAGATGTGTGGACCTCGGTGATGGTGCGCAGTTTCGCGATGTGCGGGCTGCACGCCGGTGACATCATACAGAACGCGTACGGCTACGGTTTGTTCACCGGCGGTCTGGGAGCGCACTATGGCGCGGAGGGTCTGGGCGCCACGGTGATCCCGATTTCCGGGGGCAACACAGACCGCCAGATCATGGTGATGCGCGATTTCGGCGTGACCGCCGTCTGTTGCACCCCCAGTTACTTCCTGCACCTGCTCGATCGCGCCGCCGAGCTTGGCGTGGACCTCCGCCATCTTCCGCTGCGCGCCGGAGTGTTCGGCGCGGAGCCGTGGACCGCCTCCATGCGCAAACATATCGAGAGCCTCGCCGGCATACAGGCATTCGACATCTATGGGTTATCGGAGGTCATCGGGCCGGGCGTGGCGGTTGAGTGCCCGCACCAGGACGGGCTGCACATCTTCGAGGATCATTTTTACCCGGAGATTGTCGACCCGGAATCCGGCCGCGTGCTGGCGGAAGGCGAAGAGGGCGAACTGGTGCTGACCACCCTGAGCAAGCAGGCGATGCCGATGATTCGTTACCGTACGCGCGACATAACCGCGCTGATGCCAGAGTGCTGCCCCTGTGGGCGTTCGCTGCGGCGGATGCGGCGGATCTCTCGCCGCAGCGACGACATGCTGATCGTGCGCGGCGTCAACGTATTTCCCTCACAGGTGGAAGCGGCGCTGCTTGCAGTGGAAGGCACCCTGCCGCACTACCAGATCATTCTCACCTGTGACCACGGGCTGGATCAGATGGAGGTGCAGGTGGAAGTGACCCCGGAAATGTTCAGCGACCAGATCGGAGTGCTCGAGCGGCTCAACCAGCGGATCTCGGACGCGCTCGAGCACGTATTGGGAATTCGCGCGGCGGTCACGCTGGTCGAGCCGCTCACCATTCAGCGCAGCGAAGGAAAGGCCCGGCGCGTGATCGACCGGCGTACGGTGCAGCCGTGAAACTCCACCAGTTATCGGTTTTTTCCGAGAACAAGCCGGGCCACGTGATCGCTCCGTGCCGGCTGCTGGCGCGCGAAGGCATTGACATCCGGGCGCTGGCGCTGGCCGACACCGAACGCTTCGGCATTCTGCGAATGATTGTCTCGGACTGGCGCCGCGCCAAGGATCTGCTGGAACAGGCCGGCTCCATCGTGAAGGTCACCGAGGTGCTGGCGGTGGAAGTGCCGGACCGTCCGGGCGGGCTGGCTGACGTTCTCGAGGCGTTTCAGGGCGCCGCGATCAACATCGAATACATGTACGCATTTCCCTTCGTGCGCGGCGAAAAAGCGGTGTTGATTTTTCGTTTCGATCAACCCGATGCCGCCATGGCGCGCCTGCAGGAGCGCGGGATCCAGGTGTTGGCGGGGGGCGCGCTGGAAGAGTAGGACGGGCGGCCGGTTTTCGGCGTAGGTCGCGGCCCGGCGCCGGGAACGTCGACCGCCCTCGGTGGCCGATGGTCTGCCCCACGAG
>Ga0335078_10013849_pt1 | contig 11952 bp, 12 predicted proteins | sample Lox_Sample_32_FD_206711 | JGI IMG/M metagenome (GOLD analysis project Ga0335078, IMG submission 206711) | Soil microbial communities from Loxahatchee National Wildlife Refuge, Florida, United States - Lox_Sample_3.2 | ecosystem: Environmental > Terrestrial > Soil > Wetlands | place: USA... | reverse complement strand
GACGCCTACCGGGAAACCTTCGCCCGGATCCGCGACGCGGCACTCGCCCCGGCCGCGACCAGGACCTACCTCGACGCACTCAGCCAGACCCAGGAGTGAGCAGACAATGACCGACCTGTCACAAGCCCAGTGGCGGAAGGCGGCCCGCAGTGGCACCGCCAATGGCGGTTGCGTGGAGATCGCCAGCAACCTGCCCGGCGTCATCGCGATCCGCGATTCGAAGCGCCCGCAAGACGGGGCGCACGTAGTGGAGCGGGCTGCCTTCGCCGCGTTCCTCGCCGAGGCCAAGGCTGGCCGCTTCGACGGCTGAGGTGCCCGCGGCACGAACCAGGGCCAGTCATGCGAAGCGCGGTCTGGCGTGGGCTCGGAGTTGGCCAGGGCTCTTAACTGCGAATCCTTCAGGTGCGGGGATACCTAATCTGCCCGTAACCGCCCCAGTCTCAAGGCCGTCGTACGGTCCGCTGAGTTCCTGGGCAGCCCCGCGAACCTCGTGGGCGTGACGAGGCGAGCTCGTTCGTGCTCTTGGCCGGATCCGGCCCCAACACCGATCTGCAGGGTCTTCACCTCCTTGCCCGCCACCGTTGTCGGCTGCGTGTCCGAGCCCGAGGCTAGTACCGCTGCCTCGCGACCGGGTGGGTCACGCGAAACCTTGAGTGACTAGGTGGATGCGGTTATATTAATACCTCAGAATCTGAGTAACACAGATTCGCTGTTGTGACGGGGCAGCAGCGCCGTTCGCGAACCGAGGAGACCAGGATGGGTTCTGCGCCGCAGACGGCCGCGGCTCTGATCCGCCAGCCCGCAGGGGGCTCGCCCGCGTCGGGCGCCGGTGATACCGGGGATGGCGTGGTGCTGCCCGCATCGGTCCGAGACGGCGATCGACCCTCGGAGCAACACGGGACCGCTAAGGCCGATGACCCAGCCCTGTCGTTAAGCCGGTCGGGCGGGACATCTGGCTCAGCGCCGCCGGAGGCATGGTGGCGCCTCTTTCCCGGACGGCCCGACCAGCTAGCCGGTGTGCGGGCCTTCCTGGCCAGCGCGCTGGCCGACTGCCCGGCCGTCGCGGACGTGATCTTGATGGCCGACGAACTGGCCAGCAATGCCGTGCTCCACAGCAACTCGCGGGAGCCGGGCGGCACCTTCGGACTGCGCGTACTGGTCCGGCAGAGGGAGTCGGTCCGAATCGAGGTTTCCGATGCAGGCGGTAAGTGGGCCCGGCCAGACCGCGCTGACCACGCGGGCTGCGATGGCGTGACCGACAGCTACCGAACCGGAGGGCGAGGCCTGCTCATCGTGAGCGAACTCGCCGCCGCGTGGGGAGTGACCGGGCATGATGCTGGTCGCACGGTGTGGTTCACGGCCGCCTGGAAGGCGGTATGAACGATCAAGGGGATCAGGTCAAGGCGATCGCTGAGCAGTTCCCCGGGTGGGATGCCTGGCAGAGCCTGGATGGCCGTTGGCACGCGCGCGTCGTCGGCGCCGTCCCGCCGGTCATGGTCCACGGCGAATCGGCTGAGGATCTGATCGGGCAGATCCGCCAAAGGCCGGCATGACCACCGATGGGGCAGATGGGCTGGCCAGCGTACGCCATCGCCCGCACCAGCTTCTGTTAGTCGGCCCACTGCAGGTCCGGCCAGCAGGTTGTTTTCTGTCATCGCCTGTCCTTTCGGTGCACCTGCTCGCCGGGCGGGGCAGTGACCGGTGCGCCGGCCGGGAGCAGGCCGACGCGCAGCGCGCCGGGTCCACGGTGGTAGCTGGACTGCGCGGCGGACTTCAAGTCCGCCCGCCGGGAGCGGGCGTCCCGCGGCGGCTGCGCGATCATGCCGCCCCCCGGTCTTCCGGCGCCGCGCGTGACGGCGTACCGCCGCACCGGTATCCCGACAACCAGATGAAGGCGCGTGGTGCCGTGGCGACCGTCGCCCAGTTGATCCACAAGAAGGACAGTTTCACGCGCATGCAGGATGAACGGGAGCAGGAACTCAAGCGTCACCGCGATGCGCAGCGTGCGACGGCAGCTCTCGCTGCCGCCCCGCGACCTGGCCGAAGCCCAAGATCCCTGTAGACGGGCATGACTTTCCCATGGCCACGGACACCTCGGCGATGGTCAGCATCGCCAGCAGTGCCGCCTCCCAGACCCCTCCTACGACTGCAAGCGCGCCGAGGGGTCGCGGCTGGCGCTCGGTGCCCTTCCTATCGACTCCGGCTGCGCTGGCGAAACTCAGCTCGAACGCAGCACTTCAAGGCCCAGCCGGCGGGCGGGGCGGAGCACGGTCCGGGTGAATGTTGTGCGCCCGCTGTACGTAGACCCTCTAGGAGGGCGCCGATGTCGGTGACGCTTGGGTTGCAGCCAGATACTCGGAGTAGTAGTGAACTTCGGCCCGCATGGAGCGAGATGAGGATGACGGGTTGGCCAGATTATTACCGCTACCAGAGTCAGCCGTGGGCCCGGCTGCCGGGGTAGTCAGCTCTCCCGACAGTTCGGGCGGGAGATCCTCGAAACAGCGGCCTGCGAGGTCGTTGACGGAGATTCTCCGGTTCAGGTCGCAGGAGCAGGGCGAGGCGCTCGCCTTCCGTTTCCTGGCCGACGGCACAACGGACCATGCTATTGACTGGTCTTACCGTGATCTTGCGGATCGGTCCGGCGCGGTGGCCGCCGAGCTGGCGGGCATGGCCGGACGGCGGGTTGTGCTGGCGGTAGATCCCGGATTGCATTATGTGGCCGCGCTGTTCGGCTGCATGGCGGCCGACGCCGTCGTGGTGCCCTCGTTCCCGCCTGCCGGCCGCCGGGCCAGCGCCCGGTTCCTGGCCATTGTCGCCGACTGCGAGCCAAGCGTGATCATCGTTTCGGCGTGGCTGGCGGCGGAGGCCGAGGCGCTCGCCGCGCAGCTCCCGCCGGCCGCCCGGCGCGCGCGGTGGCTGTTGCTCGACGATGGCTTCTTCTCGCAGTACGAGGCCGCAACAGACCTGCCCGCGCCGCGTCGGCGTCACTTAGGTCACACGGGTCCGGCGCTGGTGCAGTACACCTCGGGCTCTACCGGCGAGCCGAAGGGGATTGTGCTGACCCAGGACAACCTCATTAGCAACTGCCGGGTGCTTGAGCACAGCATGGGCATGGAGCCCGACCGGGTGGGCTGCTCCTGGCTGCCCCCCTACCACGACATGGGCCTGATGGGAACGATCATACTGGCGCTGCACGGGGGGTGGCCTGTGGTCATGCTCTCGCCGGTGCATTTCGTCCAGCAGCCCTGCCGGTGGCTGAATGCGCTCACGGAGTATGGCGTGACCATCTCGGTCGCGCCGAACTTCGCCCTCGACCTGTGCCTGAGCACGGTTACCGACGAGGACCTGGAGACTCTGGACCTGTCCGCGCTGCGTCAGCTCTACTGCGGTGCCGAGCCGGTGCTGGCCTCTACGCTGGACCGGTTCCGGGACCGCTTCGCCCCCTGCGGCTACCGGGAGTCCGCGCTCATCCCGTGCTACGGGATGGCGGAGGCGACCCTGTTCGTGTCCGGGAAGCCCGGCGCGACCATGCCCTACCGCACGTGGCTGGACCGGGCTGCCCTGCAGCGGGGCATCATCGAGCCGGTCCCGCCCCAGGCCGCCGGGGCCACCGAGATCGTGAGCTGCGGAACCGTCGCCCACGGCCACGAGGTGGTCATCGCTGACCCGCAGACCGGCCAGCGGGCCGAGCCGGGAGCCGTAGGCGAGATCTGGGTGAGCGGACCGAACGTTGCGGACGGCTACTTCGGCCGGCCCGAGCTGACCGCCGAGAGCTTCGGCGTCCGGATCCTGGCGGCTGCCGGCGCGGACGGCGGACGGACGTACCTGCGGACCGGCGATGCTGGCTTCCTGATGGACGGCGAGCTGTTCGTAACCGGGCGGCTCAAAGACATGGTCATCGTCGCCGGGCGCAATCTGTGCCCGCAGGACATCGAGGCGTCCGTGCTCGCCGCCCAGCCTGGGCTGCGCCGGGCGGCCGCGTTCTCCGTCCGCCCGGACCAGGGCGAGGAGCAGCTCGTGGTCGTCGCCGAGTTCCGGCGTGCCGATGCCCTCCTCGTCGGCGTCCGCGACGCGGTGACCGCCGCAGTGGCCGCCGAGCACGCGGTCCGGCTGTCCGACCTCTACCTCGGCCCGCCCGGCACGATAGCGACGACCACCAGCGGGAAGGTCCGCCGGGCGGCGACCCGGCAGGCGTACGAGGAGGGCACGCTCAAGGTACTGCGCCCGACACTGCCCAGCGGCGGTGACGCCGTCCGGCCGGGGGCACACACGGCCGGCGAGTTGGCCCAATGACCGCCGGGGTCGCCAGGGCGCGAACCGTCGCGGCCGACACTGACCGGCTCGCCAGGCGGCTTGCCTGTCTCACCGTCTGCGTGCCTGCGGCCGGCTTCGCCGCCGCAATAGCGTACTCGATCCGGTACGGCTTCACCTGGGCCGACGGCTTGCTGCTCGGCGTGATGTACCTGGTGACGGGGCTGGGCGTCGAGGGTGGTCTGCACCGCTTCTTCTCCCACTGTGCGTTCGGCGCCGGGGCCGTGTTGACGACGCTGTGGGCAGTGGCGGGCAGCATGGCCGGCCAGGGGCCGATCATATTCTGGGTCGCCACGCACCGCATCCATCACGCGTTCACTGACACCGACCGGGACCCGCACTCGCCCCGCCCCATCGGGGATGGCCCAATGGCCGCGCTGCGCGGCTTGTGGCACGGGCACGTCGGCTGGCTCTTCACGGTGCGGCGGGCTAACTGGAGCAGGCACGTGCCGGACCTGCTGAGCAACCGCACGCTGATGAAGGTAAACCAGCTCTACTACGCTTGGGTGCTGCTCGGCCTCGCCCTGCCGACACTGGCCGGCGGCCTCCTCACCGGGAGCATCAGCGGCGCGGTCCGCGGGCTGCTGTGGGGCGGGCTGGCCCGGATCTTCCTGCTCGACCAGGTGACCTGGGGCGTCAACTCGATCGGCCACACCCTGGGCAGCCGCCCGTACCCCACCCGGGACAACAGCCGCAACGTCGCGGTCATGGCCGCGATCTCGGTAGGCGGGTCATGGCATAACAACCACCACGCCAGGCCGTCGCTCGCGATCAACCGCCACGCACTCTGGCAGGTCGACATCACCGGGATGTTCATCCGCCTGCTCGACCTGCTCGGACTCGTCCGCAACGTTCGCTATAAGAACGGCGATCCGAAGTGACTGGCGAGGTATTCGCGTGTCTGTGACAACTTCCGCGCCCCAAGAGGCGGCGGTCATCAAGCTAGACCCGGCGAGCGCTCGTATCAAGTGGGTAACCGCTTTCGCGATGATGGTATTGCCCGGCGCGGGCACCGCTGCGGCGGCCTGGCTTCTGTGGGAGGGCCGGTACTCGGCCGGAGACCTGTGGCTGTTCCCCGGCATGTATGCCGTGCACATGTTCGGCATCACGATCGGCTTCCACCGCTATCTCGCGCACAAGTCATTCAGGACCTCGCGGTTCTTCGAGGGAGTCCTCATGATCACCGGCTCCATGGGAGGTGAGGGCCCGATCATGTACTGGGTCACCACGCACCGCCGTCACCACCGGTTCAGTGACCGGGAGGGTGACCCGCACTCGCCCAACCTGAAGGGCAAGAGCCTGCGGGCCAAGCTGGCTGGCGTGTGGCATGCGCACATGGCCTGGATGCTGAGCGACGAGAGTTCCAGCTGGAGCTTCTGGGCGCCGGACGTGCTACGCGACCGGCGGCTGTTCTTCTACCACCGGACCTACCAGCTGTGGGTGGTGGCCGGCCTGGCGCTGCCCACGGTCATCGGCTTGGCGATTGACCCGACGCCCCTGGGGGCGCTGGACGGCTTCCTGTTCGGCGGCCTGGCCCGGATGTTCCTGGCCAACCAGGCGGCCTGGTGCGTCGGCTCGATCAGCCACATGATCGGCACGCGGCCCTTCCAGAACCGGGACCGCAGCGCCAACAACTGGCCGGTCGCCGTCTTTACCTTCGGCGAGGGGCTGCAGAACAATCACCATGCGTTCCCCGGCTCTTACAAGCACGCGATCCGTATTTGGGAGCCCGACCTCAGCGGCTGGACGCTCACCGTACTCGGCTGGATGCGAGTGGTCTGGAGCCTGCGGCAGCCCGACAAGAAGACCATCGCCGCGCGCCGGACCAAGGCGCCCGCCCGAACTGGGATGTGACCCGCATGTTCAAGCGCAACAAGACGGCCCAGCAGGTGGACAGGCCGCTGACCAGCGAGGCGCTCCGCCGGTGGCTGATCCAGCACCTAGCCGACCGGGTGGGTGCCAACCCGGCTGAGATCGACACCGGCAAGACCTTCGAGGAGTACGGCCTCGACTCCCGCGTCGCGGTCCAGGTCTCCGGCTCCCTGGAGAAGCTCGTCGAGCGGCGGCTGTCCCCGGGGCTGCTGTATGAGCACCAGACCATCGACGACCTGAATTCTTACCTGGCCCGGGAGCTGCACCTAGCCGACCAGGCCTAGGCTGGAAGGAGAGCGTCGGCATGGCCACGACCAGCAATTTCCCGCTGTCCCCGGGCAAGGAGTTCGAGGACTTCCTCCGCAAGTCCGAGCTGATCAAGGATGAGCGCCTGGCCGCGGCGATCCCGCACGAGTACTTCACCCCCCGTCCCTGGCGGGGAATGCTGGGCTTCGTGGCGAGCCTGGCACTGTACATCGGCGCGATCGTCGGGCTCGCCTTCTCCCCGACCTGGCTGCTGTACCCGCCGCTGCTGGTGGCCGCGGGCCTGGGCGGCTGGGGCCTGCACTGCATCGCGCACGACTGCGGGCACGGCTCCTTCTCCCGGTCACGGCGGTTCAACTTCGCGATCGGGCATCTGGCGCTGCTCCCGCTCGTCTACCCGTTCCACGCCTGGCGGCACGTGCACAACCTGCACCACACCTACACCAACAGCCTGGAGCTAGACACTGACTGGAAGCCGATACCGGCAGAAATGTACGAGCGCATGCCGTTTTTAGAGAAGACGATCTACCGCGGGACGCGGACCGTGGCCTTCTGGGGCGGCACTGTTAACTACTGGAGAGTCTCCGGGTTCCGGCCATCGTTTTTCCCGAAAAAAGAAATGCGACGGGATGTCCGGCGCTCGGTCTGGTTCGTGGCTGCGGTCTGCGTGGTGTACCTGCCAGCGCTATTCTACTTCACCGGCATCCCCGGCGTGCTGCTCTTCTTCGTGGGGCCGTGGCTGACCACGCACGCCTGGTTCAGCGCCACCACGCTCATGCACCACAGTTCCGCTGACGTTCCCTACCTGACCTCGGAGCACTGGACCAAGAACGCGGGCCGCCTGCTGGTGACGACAGACTACCTCTATCCGCGCTGGCTGCTGTTCCTGACCCACAACATTTCGATGCACACCGCCCATCACGTGGCCCCGCCGATCCCGTTCTACAACTTGCTCAAGGCCCAGTCAGCGCTGAAAGAAGCGTACCCTGGCATGATCCGCGAGCGCCAGCTGCGCTTTCGCTACTTGTGGAGGATCATCCGTCGGCTGCACTTCTACGACCCTGAGTCGGGTTTCTACACCGACTTCTCCCATGCGCAGGTCGCCCCGGAACTGGAAGATTTCAGGCGGCACGCCCGGACCGTGCAGGCCGCGCGATGAAGCTGAGAACGCCGCTGGCGGTCCGGCGCCTCGGCCACGCGGCGCTCGGCCGGGTCGCACCTGACTTGGCCGGGCGCCGGGCGGCCGACATCTTCAGCGACACGCGGGCCATTGGCACGCATCCCGACGACATGGTCCCGCTCGGTGCCCGCCGGTTCGAGGTCAGCAGCGACCCGGACATCCGGGGCGGCTACCTGTGGGGCGAGGACGGCCCGGTGGCCCTGCTCGTTCACGGCTGGGGCGTCGACAGCAGCAGCATGCACAGCCTGGTCCCTCCGCTGCGGGGGCTCGGTTACCGGGCGGCCGCGTTCGACGCGCCCGCGCACGGGATCTGCCCGGGCTCGCAGGCCACGATGACCCAGTTCACCCGCGCGACGAGCGCGGTCCTGGACGCGCTCGGCGACGTGCGCGTCGTTGTCGCGCACTCGCTCGGCTCCATCGCGGCGGTCGGCGCTCTGGCCGCCTCTCCGGCCCTGCGGCTCGAAAGCCTCACGCTGATCGCGCCGGCCTGCACGCTGACCGGTGTGCTGCAGCGGTGGTCCCGCTCCGAGCTGCGGCTGCGGCGGCCCATCGTTGACCGGATCTACGCCGAGCTCCTCGTGCGCAACGGCGTGCCGGTCTCGCACTGGGACATCACCGGGCTCGGCGCCGACCTTGACTGCCCGGTCCTGACCATCCATGACCCCGGGGATGACGTGGTTCCTTACAGCGAGGCACAGGCGGTGTCCACCGGGCTCCGCCACGTCCGGCTGGCCGAGACGCCGGGCCTCGGGCATCTCGGGATCCTCGCCTCCCCGGAGGTCAAGGACCTGATCACCAGCTTCATCGGCACGCACGCACGCGGACCACGCGGGTCACACGGACAAGGAGGCTGACCGGTGACCAGCACCCAGCAGAGCACCGTTAAGGGCAAGGCATGGATGTGCCTGGTGTGCGGCTACGTCTACTACGAGGACAAGGGCATGCCCGAGGAAGGGATCTCGCCCGGCACCTCATGGGACGACATCCCGGACACCTGGACCTGCCCGGACTGCGGTGTCAGCAAAGACGAGTTCGTGATGATGCCGCTGTAGCGCGTCCGGCGCGACCAGATCGTCCAGCGAGGCCACGACCACCTGCCGGTCACCACCGGGTGAGCCAGGAAAGGAAGCCCTGTGTCAGCAGAGAGTGCGCAACCGGTCCTGAGTGATGCTGAACTCGCCGCGCCGCCGCACCACGAACTCACCAGCGAGTACCCGGGCCGCGGTCGACTTCGCTTGACCTATGCCACAGGGCCGGCTGGACCCGGCCTCGCGGGGAAAGCCTGGCCACAGTGGCGACAGGGCGTCGGGGAGTACGGCACCACCGCAGGTCGTGGTCGGATGTGTCCCTGTAGCAGCCTGCGGGAACGGGGTCATCGGTGACGGTCGGCCAGGCGGCGACCGCCCCCGGCGCCCTACTGGCGGGGCCCGCCGACGGCACTCTCGATCCCGGGGCGCACCTGGGCGGCTTCGGCGGGCTGCACGGCGGGCTGGTTCTCGCGCTGATGGTGTCGGCGATGACGGAGCACGCCCCTGGCGTCGGCCTGCGCAGTGTCACCGGGCGCTTCTACCGGCCGGTGACCGGCGAGTTCAGCGTCGAGGCCGGGGTGGTTCGCGTCGGGCGCGCGGCGTCGACGGTGTGGGCCCGGGCGGCGGGCGAGCGCGGGGTGCACGTCGAGGCCACGGCGCTCTTCGGCCCGTCCGTGTCCGGCACGTGGCCGGCCGTATGCCCGGCTCCCCCGGCCGCCCCGCCGCCGGAGGAATGCGAACTGTTCGCGATCCCACCCGAGTTCGTGCCCATCGCGGCCTATTTGCAGATCAGGCCCGTGGGGCCGAACCGGCCATACGCCGGAGGCGTCGACCCGGAATTGACCGCCTGGATCCGCCTGACCGAGGACGACCGGCCGCCGGACCTGCTGCGCTTCGTCCTGCTGATGGACGGGCTGGCGCCCGCTTACACGGCGGTGCTGACCGACCTCATGCTCGTCCCGACCGTCGAGTTCACCGTGCGGCCCGCGGCCGGACTGGCGGAGGCCGGCTCACCCTGGGTGCTCCTGAAGGCTCGCACCCGGGCGGCGAGCCTGGATGGCTGGAACGAAGAGGAGATCCAGGCATGGGGCCTGAACGGGGAGTACCTGGGCTCGGCCCAGCAACTGCGGATGATCCGCGTGGGTTAGGGCACCTAACGACACCAACGGAGCTGACCGATGAACGAGTTGACCACTGCCACTGCCGACGCGATGAGCGCTCTCGGGACCCTGGCCGGGCGTTCGAACCCCTACCCGATCTACGAGTCGCTGCGCGCATACGGCCCGGTGATCAACCTCGGGCCGATGGCTTTGGTGCTCGGCTACCAGGAATGCTCGAAGGCGCTGCGCGAACCTGCGTTCGTATCAACAGACGCTGACAAGAGGGACGAGCTTCGCCCAGGCTGGCGTGAACAGGCCGCCTGGCGCTCGATCTGCACGACCATGCTGTTCAGGAACGACCCCGACCACGAGCGCCTGCGCAGGTTCTCCGGCTGGGCCTTCAGCCCGGGCCAGACCGTCGGCCTGCGGCCGGTGGTGGAGCGCCTAGCCGAGGCGGCGGTCGACCGGCTGGAACGCCTTGGCGCGGGTGGCGAGCCTGTCGACGCCATGGAGGAATTCGCCTGCCGGCTGCCGGTGGCCGTGATGTGCGAGATACTTGGCATACCGGAAGAGGACCAGCCGACGATTCAGCCGTGGATGCGCCCGGTCACTGAGGCGCTAGACCCCTTCGGGGACCCCGCTCTGCTCATCTCGGCCAACAACGCCGTCGACGCCCTCGCCGCCTACTACGCCGACCTGGTCGCCCAGCGCCGGGCCGAACCGCGGCACGACCTGATCAGCAATCTCATCAGAGCTCGCGACACGGACAGAGAGGTGACAGAGGACGAACTCATCGCCACCTTCATGGTCCTGCTCGTCGCGGGCACGGCCGCCCCCTTTGACATGCTGGGCAACACGGTGAGCCTAATCGCTCGTTACCCAGAGTACATGGATCAGATACGGGCCGATCCCGAGTTCGCCGCCGCGTTCTTCGAGGAGGATCTTCGCTTCGATCCCGCCGTCCAGCTACTGAACCGGGTGGCGGACGAAGACACCAATTTCTTCAGCGTCCCCATTGCGGCGGGCACGCCCATTCTGCTCCTGACCGCGGCCGGTAACCGGGACGCGCGCAGGTACGAGGATCCGGGCAGGTTCGACCCGTACCGCCAGAACATCCAGCCTCTGACCTTCGGCGTCGGCGCCCACTACTGCCTCGGCTCCTCAGTCGGCCGGCTCATGGGCGTGGCCGCGCTAACAGCCCTTGTCCGCCGGTTCAAGGTCGTTAAGATCTCAGGCGAACCGTCCTACCGCAACCAGCTTGTCCAGCGCGGCTTCAAGCAGCTGCCTGTAGCGTTCGGCTAGCCGGGACCTCTCCGGCGTGCCTCGAGTACTGAGGATCATGGCGCATGCGGTAGTCGGCCCCCCGCTCAGTGCGCGTCTGCAGCATCGATGGCCTGCCGGCGGCCGGATCGCCACTGGGGCGCCGGTTAGCGCCGGGCATGGGACGCCGGCGGCCGCGCCGTCCGAATGCGCACCTGAGCTTGCCCGGATCCGGTTTCACCCGCAGGCTGGATGCAGCAGGGTTGAGCATTGAGGACCGATGACGGGAAAGCAATGCGACGCGCGTTAAAGCGACGTGATGTTCTGCACGGGTTAGCCACCGGCGCCCTGATCATCGGGTTTGACCCGGGCAGCCGGAGTTGGGTGACAGGTGCCGCTGCTCCGGCATCGGCTTTGCCGGTGCCCCCGCTGAAAGGCCGGCTGCTGTTCTCGGGCCCAGCGCTCGCGGCGGACAGCGATGACTTCGGCCATATCGTGCATCGTCGGCCCTGGGCGGTGCTGGAGCCGGGTGACATCGACGATATCGCGGTCATGCTGCGGTTCTGCACCGAGCACCGTATTGCCGCGGCACCGCGCGGGCAGGGCCACGCAACGTTCGGGCAGGCGCAGGCCGGGGGCGGGCTCGTCATTGACATGACCCCGCTGGACGCGATCAGCGTCGGGACCGGGACGGTCACCGCGGCGGCGGGCGCGCGCTGGAGCGCGCTGCTTCAGGCCACGCTGCCGCAGGGCCTGACGCCGCCGGTGCTCACCGATTACCTCGATCTGTCGGTCGGCGGAACCCTGTCGGCCGGCGGCATCGGCGGAGCGTCGCCGCACTATGGCGCCCAGGTCGACAACGTGCTCGAGCTCGAGGTCGTCACCGGCTCCGGCCGGCGGATGACGTGCTCGCCCTCGCAGCACCCTGACCTCTTCT
>Ga0335078_10013847_pt1 | contig 11953 bp, 22 predicted proteins | sample Lox_Sample_32_FD_206711 | JGI IMG/M metagenome (GOLD analysis project Ga0335078, IMG submission 206711) | Soil microbial communities from Loxahatchee National Wildlife Refuge, Florida, United States - Lox_Sample_3.2 | ecosystem: Environmental > Terrestrial > Soil > Wetlands | place: USA... | reverse complement strand
TATGGTGAGAGTTCCACTGTGACCTTATCTCCAACAAGAATCTTTATAAAATTCATTCTCATCTTACCTGAAATGTGTGCCAGGACTTCATGGCCGCTATCCAACTTCACGTGAAAAGTCGCATTCGGCAAAGTCTCTGTAATCGTCCCGTCCACCTTGATTTGACCCTGTTTAGCCATTCGATAATGTCAATATTTCTGGTTTGCCATCTGTTATAACCACTGTATGTTCAAAATGCGCCGACGGTTTTCCATCCGACGTATAGACTGTCCAACCGTCTTTCGCCGTATAGACATTATATGCTCCTGCATTGACCATCGGCTCAATCGCGAGCGTCATCCCATTTCTCAGCAACGGGCCTTTTCCCTTCTTGCCATAATTTGGGACCGGTGGATCTTCATGCAACCTTGTCCCGATTCCATGTCCTACTAAATCGCGAACAACGGAAAATCCATTTCCCTCGACATAATTCTGAATCACGGAGGAAATATCCTCAACGTGATTTCCTGAAACGGCTCTCTCAATCCCTAGTTGAAGAGCTTCTTCTGTCACTCTCATCAGCTTCTTCTTCTCTTCAGATACCTCGCCGACGGAAAAAGTCTTTGCGGCGTCTCCAAAGTATCCGTCTTTTACAGCACCGACGTCAACTGAAAGGAGCTGCCCTTCCTCCAACTTTCGAGAACTCGGAATTCCATGGACAACCTGGTCATCGATCGAAAGACAGATCGTAGCAGGAAAAAGATTCTTCTTGTCGAATCCGTAACCCTTGAATGCGGGTTTTGCACCTTGTGAAAGAACGTAATCTTCCGCGATCCGATCCAAATCCATCGTCGTAATTCCAGGACTCACGTGTTTTTCAACGACATCCAGAATTCCTGCGACCACTCGTCCGGCCTCGCGCATCAGCTCTATCTCGTGCGGCGTCTTCACGCTTATCATAATACGTCAAGAATAGCGGCGACTTTTCAATCTTCCCGTTTTCATGAAACCATCATAGTGGTGCATCACCAACTGGGATTCAATCTGGTGCACTGTCTCGAGCGCAACTTGTACGATGATCAGCAGACTTGTTCCTCCGAAGAAAGATGCAAATGACGAACTGACGCCAAACCTGACCATGAACGCCGGAAGAATAGCAACGATTGCTAGAAAAATAGATCCCGGCAAAGTGATCTTTGTCAGGATACTGTCAATAAAATCTGCAGTATGCTGCCCTGGCCTAATACCCGGAACAAATCCACCGCTCTTTTTCATATTGTCCGAGACATCATTCGGATTGAAAGCGATGGCCGTATAGAAGTACGTAAAGAATATAATCATTAGCGCATAAATGGCGGAATATATCCATGAAGTATATGAAAAATATCCCGAGATGCTCTGCATGAACTCGTTGTCTGGGAAAAATGTCAGAATGGTTTGCGGAACGAACATGATCGACTGTGCAAAAATTATCGGCATTACGCCGGCCGTATTGACCCTGATCGGAATGAACTGAGTCACCCCACCATATACCTTGCGACCGACGACTCTCTTCGCGTACTGAACGGGAATCTTGCGTGTGCCTTCGGAAACAAAAATGATTGATGCAATGATTCCAATCATGAGAACAATTATCACAAGCTCTGAAATAAACCCGCGGGTGCCGGAGCTGACGATTTGGTACTCATCCAGAATAGCATTTGGAAATCTGGCGATGATGCCAATCGTGATTATTAACGAGATTCCATTCCCTATTCCTTTTTCCGTAATCTGCTCACCAAGCCACATAATGAAAATCGTGCCTGCGGTCAACACGATGATGGTGGACATCGTGAATCCCAATCCTCGAACAACGTCGGGAACAACGGGAAGTCCACCTGGTGCCGTCATACTCTGGAGGCGGACACTGATTCCCCATCCCTGCATAGCCGAGATGAGAACGGTCCCGTAGCGAGTCAGCTGCGTGATCTTCTTCTGCCCTTCCTCTCCTTCTTTCTGAAGTTTTTGGAAGTAAGGTACTACTGCACCGAGCAGCTGAATGACGATTGAGGCACTTATATAAGGCATGATGCCTTCGGCAAATACCGCGGCATTTTGGAATGCGCCTCCAGCAAAAAGGTCGTAGAGACCGAAAAGAGTATTTTGCGCCTGGTTGCGGGCAGACTCGGCGAGTAGCGAGGCATCGACGCCGGGCAGCGTGATGTGCGCTCCGATACGAACGACGATGAGCAAACCTGCGGCATACAGGATCCTTTTCCGCAAATCTTCGACTTTAAAAATATTTCTTAAACTGTCGGTTAGCCTTGACATGTTTTATGACTCAAGTGTTTTTTCGGCGGGGAGATTGGACAATTTTTTGATTGAGCCGCCCGCTGCCTCAATCTTCTCCGAAGCCGAATGGCTGAACGCATCCGCTGATACTTCCAATTTTTTCGTGATGACACCATCCCCGAGAATCTTCACCGGCTGGGATTTCTTCGACACAGCGCCAAGCTTGTGCAGCACTTCCGGCGTCACAATCCCGTCCGGAAACTTCCCGTCATCGGCCAACTTCCCCAGCGTCGAAACGTTTACGACCTGATACTCGACTCGAAATGGACTCTTGAATCCAAACTTTGGAATCCGGCGATTAAGCGGCATCTGACCGCCTTCGAACCACGGTCTGATCTGATCTCCCGACCGTGACCGTTGACCTTTGTGACCTTTACCGGCAGTTTTGCCGTGTCCCGACCCTACGCCGCGGCCGATTCGCTTGACCTTCTTCCTAGCGCCGGGTGCGTGTTTCAAATTTCCGAGAACGTTCATCTAAATCTCCTAAACCTCTTCTACCTGAACCAGATGCCGAACTTTTGCAATCATACCTCTAATTTGCGGCGTGTCCGCTTTGACGACGGACTTTCTAATTTTTCCCAATCCAAGAGCAATGATGGTACGCTTCTGAGGCTCAGGTCGTTCAATAGTGCTTCTGATCTGTGTGATCTTAATTTTCTTCACATCGCTCATTGAGGTACCTGCACGGACTCTTTCAGATCACCGGACTTCTGGTCTCCGGACGGCGATGGGGGGGGAAATATTTCTCGCTTCTGCATTCCCCTTCGCTCCGAAATCATGTTTGGATCAGAAAGACTCAAGAGAGCTCGCATCGTGGCCTTAACGACGTTATGAGGATTCGACGACCCCATAGATTTTGTCAAGACGTCCTGGACTCCTGCGGATTCTAAGACCGCACGAACGCCACCGCCTGCGATCACGCCGGTACCGGGGGTAGCGGGCTTAAGGAGGACTTTTGCCGCGCCGAATTTTCCGACAATCGAGTGAGGAATCGTTCCCCTAAGTACCGCAACATGAACGACGTTCTTCTTGGCGTCATCGACTCCTTTGCTTATGGCATCGTTGACTTCATTCGCCTTGCCGAGACCGATACCGACGCTTCCCCTGCCATCTCCCACAACGACGATGGCATTGAAGCTGAAGCGCCGTCCACCTTTCACAACTTTTGCAACGCGATTAATATGAACCAACTTTTCTTTAAGCTCTGTTTGATCGGGTTTTACTCTCTGCGCACTTTTCAGATCTTTTAGTTTCATATGCAAACCTTGAATTGAATTTCCTGGGCTTCAAAATCTTCGGGGTTATTATTTTTCTTTTTCATTCTGTTAATTTTTCGATTCTGCGAATTCCGGTATTATCATGGCTAAAATTTCAATCCGCCTTCACGCGCACCATCTGCAAATGCCTTTAAACGGCCATGGTACAGATAACCGGCTCTGTCGAAAACAACCTGCCGGATGTTCTTCTCGATTGCCTTCTTTGCAAGAGCCACACCGACGACCTTGCTCACGTTAGATTTGCCCTTTGCGGACTTCACCGCATCGGCAATCTCTTTGTTCAAACTCGACACCTGAAGGATTGTTTTTCCTTGTGTGTCATCGACAATTGCGCCATAAATATGTTTCAAACTTCGAAAGATGACCAGCCTCGGGCGCTCCGTGGTTCCTTTGATCCTCGTTCGGAGTCCTCGTTTGGCCCTTTCTCGTCGTTCTCTTTTTAGTTCAAGACGTCCCATTTAGTTCAGACCTCAAAAGTTTTACTTAGCTGCCGCCGCGGCCTTGCCAGCTTTGCGACGGATATACTCGTTCTCATACTTGACTCCCTTGCCCTTGTATGGCTCAGGCGGACGGAACGATCTCAACTTCGCCGCAATTTGCCCGACAAGCTGCCTATCGACTCCCGAAATAGTAATATTCGTCGGAGAAGGCGTTTCAATCTTGACCCCCTTCGGCGGTTTGAAAAGAATCGGATGTGAAAAGCCGAGTACCATTTGGATATTCGATCCTTTCATTTCGGCGCGATAACCGACTCCGACAATTTCAAGTTTTTTCTCATAGCCTTTTGTGGTGCCATTGACCATGTTATTCAAAAGCGCCCGCCACAGTCCATGAAGTGCGTTGTGAAAATTGTCCGTGCCGCTGACCTTGACGTTCGCCTCTTCGGGTTTTACTTCCACAGAGATGTCAGGATGAAGGATCGCCGACAACTCGCCTTTCGGTCCTTTTACCTTCAATTCTCGGCTGGAGACCTGCACCGTCACTCCTTTCGGAATCACAACGGGCTTTTTACCAATTCGTGACAATTTAGAAACTCCTCGTAGCTACCAAATGTAACAAATGACTTCACCGCCGACATTAAGACGACGTGCGTCCTTGTCTGTCATGACGCCTCTATTTGTGGAGATGACCGCTACCCCGAGCCCGTTAAGAACTCGAGGAAGCTCACCTGCGCCGGCATAAATTCGACGACCTGGAACGGAGATCCGCCTCAAGCCAGAAAGGACCGGCCGTCCATTGTAATACTTCAGATAGATCCTTATCGTTCCTTGAGAAGGAGATTCGAGCTCGGAGTATTTATCTATGTAATGCTGCTCGTAAAGGATCTTCGTTATAGCTTTTTTCAAATTGCTCGCCGGCACATCAACCCTTCTCTGGCGTGCAATTGCCGCGTTTCTCAGTCGTGTGAGATAATCAGCAATCGGGTCAGTCATCGACATCGACTTCCACTCCTAAATTAAATTACCAACTAGCTTTCTTAATACCGGGTATGAACCCTTCAAGCGCTAACTTCCTGAAACATATTCGGCAAACGCCGAATTTGCGATAATACGCTCTTGGCCTGCCGCAAATCGAGCAGCGGTTGTGTTTCCTGACTTTGTACTTCGGCTCTCTCTGAGCCTTAACGATCATTGCAGTCCGAGCCACTATTCAGTCACTCCTTTTGAAATTAAGCTGCCTTACCGAAGGCGCCTTCGGATGCTTCACGTTTTCTGAACGGCATACCGAATCCTTTCAACAATTCATAAGCCTCTTCGTCAGTCTTGGCGGTCGTTACGAAGGTGATGTCCATGCCGAAAATTCTTTCCACCTTGTCAACGTCGATCTCCGGAAAGATAATCTGTTCCTTTAAACCGAGCGTGTAATTACCACGGCCGTCAAAGGATTTGTCGGGCACTCCGCGGAAGTCGCGGACACGCGGAATCGCGAGACTGATCAATCGATCCATGAACTCAAACATTTTTGCTTTACGCAAAGTCACCTTGCACCCTATCGCAATATTCTCACGAAGCTTGAAATTGGATATGGCCTTCTTTGATTTCCTGATGGAAGGCCTCTGTCCCGCGATTATCGTCAATTCTCTCATAACCGTCTCAAGAATCTTCGGATCCTGAGTCGCCGCACCGACTCCGCAATTGAGAGAAATTTTTTCCAGTTTCGGCACTTGCATTAGGTTCTTATAGCCGAATCTTTTTATCAAAGCCGGAACAATATCCTTCTTGTAAAGCTCAAACAGCCGTGCAGGAACCTTTGGTTCAGGTGGCTCCTCAGCTTCCGCAGGTTTTGCCTTCGCCTTTTCAGGCTTCTGCGACTTTGCCTGACCTTGAGCAGGTTTCTTCTTCTTTTCCGCTTTCTCGCTCTGAGAATCGGCCGCGGCCGATTCCTTTGGAGATTTTTCTTTTCCAGTGCCTTCGATTTTTTCTTTTGCCATTTTCAAGACTCAAAACATCTCGTTACAATTTCGACAAACTCTCATTTTCTGCTTCCGCCCTCCGACTCCCGAGACGGTTGCGTAGCCGAGACGGCTCGCATTGTTGCACTTCGGACAAATCACCATGACGTTGGAAGCATCGACCGGCATCTCACGCTCAAGTATTCCGCCTGCCGGCATTTTTTGCGTGGGTCGCGTGTGTCGCTTTCTGACATTCACGCCTTCAACAAGCACTTTTCCTTTTCCACGAAGGACACGAAGAACCTTGCCTGTCTTGGTTCGGGAGTTGCCACCGATCACCAACACCATATCGTTTTTATGAACATGCATTCCTAAATCCACTCCTCTTTGTCATTGCAGCGCGATTCGAGCGGCAATCATTTCTTCCTTTGACAGGAGATCCCGGACGACACACGTCTGTGCAGATTGATTCAGCGACATAGAAACACCCGGGAATGATATTAGAAATTTTTCGTGCCATCTCAAAGAACTTCCGGCGCAAGTGAAACTATTTTCATAAATTGCTTGTCGCGAAGCTCACGGGCGACGGGTCCGAAGATTCTGGTGCCGCGTGGCTCACCCTGTTGATTCAACAATACTGCTGCATTCTCATCAAATCTGATAAAGGTGCCGTCCGGTCTTTTGTATTCTTTCTTCGTGCGTACCACGACAGCTTTCGAGACGTCGCCTTTCTTCACTTCGGCTCCTGGAATCGCCTGCTTCACCGAGACCACTATCAAATCTCCAAGGCCCGCGTAGCGCCGATCATGCCCCCCGAGCACCCGGATACATCTTACTTTCTTTGCGCCGGAATTGTCGGCAACGACGAGATTTGTCTCTTCCTGAATCATTTTCTAAACCTATCTACTTTGCTTTTTCGACAATTTCGACAAGACGCCAGCGCTTGCTACTGGACATCGGACGGGACTCCATAATTTTCACAATGTCACCGATCCTGGCCTCATTTTTTTCGTCGTGAGCCATCAGCTTTGTTGTCCTCTTTGAATACTTCTTATAGATCGGATGCGGAACGAGTCTCTCGATGCTGACGACGATAGACTTCTGCATTTTATTGCTGACGACTTTTCCAATTCGCACTTTTCTCAGATTTCTCTTCGTGGCGGTACCTTCCATCACGCAGCCTCGCCTTCGCCGGGCTTCTTAGCGGAGGAATCTTTGGCGGCTTCGATTTCTCTCTCGCGAAGGATAGTTTTCATTTTCGCAATCTCTTTTCTCAGGAATCTTACCTGGACCGGATTCTTTACTTCTCCTCCGACCGCTTTCTGGAAGTTGATCTTGTCCAACGCCTCAACGTTATCTTTTATTCGCTGTAAAATTTCGTTTTCCGAAAACCCACGAATCTCATGAGGTTTAATCATTTTCTCAGCCCTCGTAATCCATTCTTGCAACAAACTTTGTCTTGATCGGGAGTTTATGGGCAGCGAGCCTCAGGGCTTCTTCGGCAAGTGGCGCCGTGATTCCGCCGATCTCAAACATTATTCTGCCAGGCTTAACGACCGCAACCCAGAATTCCGGCATCCCTTTTCCTTTTCCCATCCTCGTCTCGGCGGGTTTCTTTGTCACAGGCTTATCAGGGAAAATTCTGATCCAGATTCTGCCGTCACGCTTCATTTGTCTCGTCAACGCGACACGGGCTGCCTCAATCTGCCTCGCAGTGATCCAACCGGGCTCGAGCGCTTTCAATCCGAAATCTCCAAAAGCAACCGTGCTCCCGCGCTGTGCTTTGCCGCGCATTCTTCCTCGCTGCGCTTTTCTGTATTTTACTCTTTTCGGCATTAACATTTTTTAGAATCTCCTCGATATCACCTGGGCAGCGGCCCGTAGACTTCGCCGCGACAAATCCAAACTTTTACACCGATCAGGCCATAGATGGTTCGTGCCGCCACGCTTGCATAATCGATATCTGCCCGAAGCGTGTGCAGAGGAACTCTTCCTTCGCGATATTGCTCCGTTCTGGCAATTTCCGCTCCGCCCAATCTGCCTGCACACATCACGCGAATTCCTTCCGCCCCCATCCTCGACGCGGAAGTGATGGCATTCTTCATGGCACGACGGAAGTTTATCCTTCCCTCGAGCTGGTTCGCAATATTCTCGGCAACCAGATAAGCATCGAGCTCCGGACGCTTGATCTCAAAAGTCTTGATCTTTACCGCTTCTCTTTTCGTCAATTTCTTTAATTCGGCTTCAAGCTGGTTCACGTCCTTACCGCTTTTCCCGATGACTATTCCCGGACGACTCGTGTGGATCGATACTGTCATCTGACTTCCTTTGCGCTCGATAAGCAATCGCGAGATGCCTGCCTTGTCGAGGCGATTTCGCAAATAGTTTCTTACCTTTTCATCTTCGGTCAATAACTTTGAATATCCTTTGCGTTCAAACCATGTCGAGTCCCAATCGCGTGTAATTCCGAGTCTAAAACCGATGGGATTAGTTTTTTGTCCCAATAGTTCCTCCGTAAAAGCTGATAAGTGATTGCCGATGCCTCACAGCAGTTTCATTCCTTCGTCGCCACAACCACGGTAATGTGGTTACTTCTCTTTCTAATTCGATATGCGCGTCCTTGCGGCGCAGGCAAAACTCTTTTCGCAGTTGGGCCGCCGTCGACAAATATTTCTTTGACATAAAGACTCTCTTCATCGACCTTCCCGACGTCTTCTCTGTTCATGATATTCGCAACGGCAGACCGGACGGCTTTTTCCGCATCCTTCGAGGCGTGCTTCGAAGAAAAGTGAAGCATCGATAATGCCTGGCCGACGCTTTTCCCTCTGATCAGGTCAACCACCAACCGCATCTTTCTTGGAGAGGATCCTATGTATTTTGCTACTGCTCGTGATTCCATTTCATTCAACTCCTTATCCGGCCGGCGTCTCTGCTTCCTTCTTTATTCCAGGGTGCGTCCTGAAAGTTCGGGTCGGTGCGAATTCACCGAGTCTGTGACCGACCATGGCCTCAATTATATATACCGGAATAAACTTGTTCCCATTGTGAACTGCAAAAGTGTGGCCGACAAAATCCGGGACGATCATGCTATCTCGCGCCCATGTCTTCACCACTTTCTTCTGATTCTTCTTGTTCAGATCCTCAATCTTCTTTAGAAGCTTGGGATCTACGAACACACCTTTTTTTACCGAACGGGCCATGTTATTTCTTACTTCCTACGTTTGACGATATACTTGCTCGAGTGCTTTTTTTTCTTGCGAGTCTTCAAACCTTTAGTCTTCCATCCCCACGGAGAGACAGGATGGGGGTTTCCCTGCGGTGATTTTCCCTCGCCGCCGCCATGAGGATGGTCGACAGGATTCATTACTACTCCACGTGATTGTGGTCTTAAGCCAAGCCACCGCATCCTGCCGGCTTTTCCCCAGCTTATGTTTTCAAATTCGGAATTGCTGACCACTCCAATCGTCGCCGTGCAATCGGCTCTAACCATTCGCATTTCACCGGAAGGAAGCCTGATAGTGGCGTAATCTCCTTCTTTTGCCGCGAGCTGAACGGAATTTCCGGCGCTCCGCGCCAGCTGCGCACCCTTGCCGCGCTTAAGCTCCACATTGTGAACCGTTGTTCCAACCGGTACATTCCTCAATGGGATGGCATTCCCGACTTTGATTTCTGCCTTCTCACCGGTCTGCACGACATCGCCGACTTTCAAACCTTCAGGGGATATGATGTACCGCTTCTCTCCGTCAACATAATGGAGCAGTGCAATTCGTGCGTTCCTGTTCGGATCATACTCGATGGCAGCTACCTTCGCGTCGACTCCTACTTTGTCTCTCTTGAAATCAATTATACGATAAAACTTTTTATGTGCTCCCCCGCGATGACGAGAAGTTATCCTTCCCTGGTTATTCCTGCCGCCGGAATTCTTCAAAGGAGCGATGAGTGCTTTTTCAGGCTTTACCTTCGTCACTTCCTCAAACGTGGAGACGGTATAGAAGCGAGTGGCGGAAGTTGCCGGTTTTAATTTCTTCAAGCCCATTCCTAATTCCTCTTGTCCATTATTCCATCATTCCGTTACTACGCCGTCCCGAGCAGATCAATAGTGTAACCTTCCATGAGGGTGACGATCGCTTTCTTCCTGGTGGCACGCCTTCCTTCGAACCGCCCGCGTCTCGTGAGGGTCCCGATCAACTTGCCTTTCAAAACGACTGTACGAATACTCTTCACCTTGACATTGAACCGCTTCTCAATCTCTCTCGCCACTTCTATTTTGTTTGCCCCAGTCGACACCTCGAATACATATTGATGGTGCTCTTGAAGCATAGTATTCTTTTCGGTCAACAGAGGCCTGATCAAGACTCCGCTCATGACGGCTCTCCCACAAGTTTATCTTGAAGGACCGAAAGCGCACTCTTCTGAAAAACAATTACGTCATTGTTGAGCAGCTCGTACGGAGAAGCGCCGAGCGCCTCTTTTATAAAAACCTTCGGCAAATTTCTTGCCGACAGATAGATCACCCTGTCATCCTTCGGAAGAAGGACCAGTACCTTTTTCCCTTTCAGCCCGAGAGAATTCAGCATCTCGGCGACTCGTTTGGTTTTCGTTTCACTCAAACTAAAATCCTCGACAACGACCAGACCACTATCTTTTGCTTTGTAGGAGAGTGCCGATTTCTTAGCCAGCGTCTTGACCTTATCGTTAACTTTCTTTTCATAAGTATGAGGCTGCGGCCCAAAAATTGTTCCACCTCCAACCCATACGGGATTTCGAATAGAACCGCTTCTTGCTCTCCCCGTGTGTTTTTGCTTCCATGGCTTCTTGCCGCCGCCTCTAACCTCTCCCCGCATTTTCGTTTTGTGAGTGCCCTGGCGCGCGTTTGCAAGGTACGCTGTGATCGACTGATATATCGCCTGGTCGTTCGGCACGATTTCGAACACCGCAGGCGAGAGCTCGACTTTTTCGCCCGTCTTGCTTCCATCGATTTTAAAAACTTCTAGCTGCATCTTCGTCTCACTTCCAGATTTGAACGAAACCGTTCGTCGGACCCGGGATCGATCCTTCTACCAGAATCAAATTTGAATCGGGAATCAGCCGGACCACTTTTAGATTCTTCATTGTGGAACGCTTGCCGCCCATCCTTCCTGCCATTCTTAAACCTTTGAACGTTCTCGACGGATAAGAAGAACTACCGACCGAGCCGGGGGCGCGTGTCCTGTCGCTTTCGCCATGAGTCACCGGTCCGCCGCCGAAGTGATGACGCTTGACTACACCCTGAAAGCCTTTCCCTTTCGAAGTTCCGGTTACAGAGACTTTATCGCCGACAACAAAAACTTTGTCAACGCTTATCACGTCACCTAATTTATACGAACCAATCTCATATCCATCGAACTCTCCGAGCAACGCTGACGGTTTTACTCCAGCCTTGGCAAAATGTCCTTTCAATGGCTTGTTAGTGACCCGCTCCGGCTTTTCTCCGAATGCAACCTGGAGCGCTTCGTAACCATCACGCTCCTTCGTTTTGATCGCCGTGATCGGGCACGGACCGGCCTCGATGACGGTAACGGAAATGGAATTGCCTTTGTCATCGAACACGTTCGTCATTCCCAATTTCTTGCCTAATAGGCCCTTCATTTTCTTAATCCTTCAGATCCTTACTTTGACTTCTCTTGTTCCCGGCTCAGACTTTCATCTCGACATCTACTCCTGCCGGCAAATCTAATTTCGTCAGAGAGTCTACAGACTTCGACGATGCGTTGTAGATATAGATGACACGCTTGTGCTGTCGAAGCTCGAATTGCTCGCGACTTTTTTTATCGACATGTGGCGACCGCAAAACGGTATAAATCGTTTTCTTAGTCGGCAGCGGAATCGGCCCGGAAACCACTGCTCCCGTCGACTTTATAGTTCTGACAATCTTCTCTGCCGACTTGTCTATCAGAGCATGATCATAGGATTTCAACTTTATCCTGATAGTCTG
>Ga0335078_10013846_pt1 | contig 11955 bp, 9 predicted proteins | sample Lox_Sample_32_FD_206711 | JGI IMG/M metagenome (GOLD analysis project Ga0335078, IMG submission 206711) | Soil microbial communities from Loxahatchee National Wildlife Refuge, Florida, United States - Lox_Sample_3.2 | ecosystem: Environmental > Terrestrial > Soil > Wetlands | place: USA: Florida... | reverse complement strand
TCGTACTTGAGGACGGCTGTAACCTGAAGTCCCAACTCGGGCTGTTTTTCCAAGGTACGCAGCAGACGCATGCCGCGCTGATCGCCGATCAGAACGAGTGCGTGATAGCCCCACCATGGTTTGCGGCAGAAACAATGCCGCACGAACATCCGCGCAGGCGGGACAAAGACCAGCGACAAAAGCCAGGCCACCACGAATACAATGCGCGAGTACTCTTCCGACACGCGCAGCATGAACATCAGGACGCCGAGGATCAGATAAACGGTGGTGGTGGCAGCCACGATCGAGCGGATCTCCATTACGGGATTGAAGATCACTCCCGGATAAAGGCCATACAGCGCGAAAGCCGCGACAAACAGACCGAGCACGGGCCACAATTGGGCGTACATCGGCAGTTCATATTCCCCGCCGAACGTCTGCCGGACGGCCGCGCAGAGCAAGATCGTCGAGCCCAGCGTCAACATGTCGACCAGGGCGATCAGCAGCGCGGGAAGCGGGGAGTGTTTGCGCCGGATCGCCGTGCGTACCGGTTGATCGTAAACGAGCGTCTTGGGTATCGTCGCCATCGTCAGTCTTCATCCCCCATGGAAGAACCACCAATACTCACGTGCGCTAAACCGTTCTCGCTGCGCCGGCCCAGAAAGCGGCTCATCGGGGCCTGCTCGAGAGACGCCTGGCGGCCCTCAGCCGGTATGGGTGCAAGCGGCGTTGCGCCGGCCGCCCGAGATTTCAGTGCCTGGGTGTATCCGGCCGCGATCAGCGCGAGAATCATCCACCAATGCCGCTGGTAGAAGCCTTCAATTCCCATCATCAGGCCCAGTATGGCGAGGTGAGCCATGGCGGCCGCCAGAATGACCGGGCGCTCTTCTCTCGGAGACAGGCGAAACGCCAACCAGGCGCGATGTGCGAACCAAACCACGAATCCGATGAAAACCAGCAGCCCGACGATCCCCAGGTCGGCGAGGAACCAGAATGCCGTGTTATGTATCATGATTCCTTCCTTGACGAAGAATCGGCCGAGACCGCCGCCGAGCCAGGGATGCGCTTCGAATTGAACCCAAGCGTCGTGAATCAGATCGAACCGATCTTGGATTTGCTGCGGGCGGCTCGCCATGCGCTGGAAGAACTCGAGGAAGCGCGAGCCCATGACGGCGAACACAGCCGCAACCCCCAGCGCTCCGCCCAATGCCAACCGGAACGCCAGGCCGCGACGGACCGTGCAGAACAATAGCAGCGCCAAGCCTAGGGCGATCCAAGAGGAACGCGAGAAGGTGAACAGAATGCCGAGCCCGAGACTCGTCCGCATGAGCACTCGCGACCATGCGGTGAACAGAGGCTTGGAGCCCCACGAGGTACCCTCAGAGATCACCAGCGCGGTCACTAACAGGCCCCCGTACGCATTGGGATCGACCATCAGGCCGGACAGGCGCGTCGCCCCGTAATTCGTAAACAAATTGTCCGTGTGGGAACGATAGGCAATCAGGTAAGCGACGACGGCGATGGTATTCTCAATCGCCACACTGATGGTAAAGACGCGCAGAATACGCCGGATCTGGCTCCAGTCCGTCGCCACCGAGGTAAAGGCCAGGTAGCTGAGAAACAGGAATCCAATGCCGATATCCTTGTTGAGGATGATGTAGCGGTCGAGCACTCCTTCGCTGAGAGCGTCCACCATGGTCCCGACAGCAAATACGGCGAGCAAGAGTCCGTGCCACAGGCTCCAGGCCGAGCGGCGGTATTTCAATTGCCCGGGCACGAGGATGAGCGCCACCAGAAGGCAGGCATCCGCCGGCGCCACGCGAAATCCGGTAAAGCCGGGCACGACCTGGACCTGAACCTGCATCAGCGCCACATAGACCAGCACCAGCCACATCAAAATGGTGCCGCGGTTGCTTTCGGCGCGCGCACTCACGTACGGGATCGCGGGGCTATAAGGAAATGGTGTAGTCATATTGCGGACTCTCAGTGGTTACAGTTTTGGTGCCCGGAAAAAACACACGAGCTGCGACGATACCGAAAGCAGCAAGCTGCACAACGGAGGCGAGCATCACCGCCGACGCGGCTCCGGCCAATCCGGATGTCGGCACCCATAAGGCACACCCCAAGGCGTTGCTGCCGAGGACCAAGGCGTAGATCGGCACCTGGATGCGAAAATTTCGGGCCGACGTGATCCCGTACGTGAGCAAGGAGGCAGAGGCCGATATGCCCGCGGCCGACATCAACTTTACGAAAATGTCGGCGTGAGCGGCGTACTCCGAGTTATAGAACATTGCCAGCAGGAGGACGCCGGCATACTTCGCAACCGCCCAGGCGCACAAACCGAGAACGACCCCAACCGCGGCGAGCCGCACCATCAGGGTTCTAAACCGAGGGAACCGGGAAGCCGCGAACAGCCGCGAGAGTCTCGGGGTGGCGGCCTGGCCGAGGGCATCGGCTACCAGCGTGACTCCCACGGTGGTGTAGGACAGCGCGGAAAAAATTCCGAGCTCGTGCTCGCCCATACGGGCGTGAATGAAGTAACGAGGCAAGCTCTGGTTGAGCGCCGAGAGAGTCATCACGATGCCGAGCGGCAGGGAGAGGCAGGCCAGGCGCCACTGGCGCGCGAACCAATGTCGCGGCCGGTGATAGACCCAGACCAGCGCGCTGGAACCGATCGAACCGGCAAATTTCCGTCCTCTCCGCATATCGAAGGACAGCAGCACGAGGAGCCAGGCAGCAGCGAGAACTAACACGCTGCGGAAGGCGTCCCTGGTGAGATACAGTGTGAGGCTCAGCCCGGCGACCGAAATGGTGCCGCGCAAGATCAGAGATTTTCCAATCTGATCGAGCCTGTCCCTGGATTGAAAGAGGCCATAAATAACATCGCTCATGGCCTCCAGACATTTGGCGACCCCGACGGCCAAAACCACTTTGGTCGTGCCCCATTCCTGATTGCCGATCAAAGCGGCGGCGACAATCGCCGCCAGCGCGAGCACAGTCATTACGCCGCGAAGACCGAAGTATTCGGAAAACGAATACTGGCCAGAGGCGTCCGTCGCCTGGACCGAGCGGAGCTGGAGATTCGTGAACATCAGGATGGGGGTCGCTATCGCCAATCCCAACGAGAATTGCCCGACCATCACGGTACTGCCGAACTTGGCAAACGCGACGATCATTCCCCATTGGCAGAAAACGTACACCAGACTCCCGCACAAAGCCCATCCGAAATTCTGAGGGATAGACAGACCCGGATGGGCAACCGTCGGTCCGGCCCCGGCGATCTTTTGGTCGGACATGCGTTTTTATGCCGTCACCTTGTTGGAGTCGCGGTAATCCGAGTAACTGTACGGACGGCCTTCCGCGTTGGGATTCCAATCATTCAGAACGGTTCCCATCACCGGAATGCCATCCATCACCAGGCGCCGCGCCGCAGCCTGAGCGGTTTGCTTATCGGTATATTCCGCCCTTACGACGAGCAGGGCGCCTTCCGCATACCGGGCCAGGATGCGCGAGTCCGCGAATTCCAGGCACGGCGGCGTGTCGATGACGATGTAATCGAACTCCTTCCGGTAGCGCTCCATCAACTGGTTCATGCGTTCGGAACAAAGCAACGCGAAGATTCCTTCCGGACACGGCCCGCTGGGGATCAGGTGGAGATTCGGGATATCGGTCTTGCGCGTCACAGACTCGAGCGGGAGCGCGCTGACATTACTCTTCTCTTTCAAGAGGTCGCTGAGGCCCCACTCATTCGAGGCATCAAAGACCTTATGCAGACGGGGATGACGCATATCACCGTCGATCAGCAGAACCCGTGAATGAATTTCGGCGAGAGCGATTCCCAGGTTGCTGACCACGGTTGTCTTGCCTTCGCCCGGGACCGCGCTCGTGACGGCGAATGCGCGAGAGCCATCCCGAGTGTCGGCTGAGAGGATGGACGTCACCGTCGAGCGGAACGATTCCGACACATCGGAGAATCCCGAGTTCCAGGTAATGCGTTCCACCTGGCCGTCGTTCTCGCCGCTGGTCAGTAACTTCCCGGTTGCACGCGCAGCCACCTTCGCTTTCGGAATCGCTCCGAGTTCGGGCAGGCTGAGCCAAGAGGTGGCCTCGCCCGGAGTGCGCAAGCGGCTGTTGGTCTGCTCGCGGAACATCGCCGCGCAGACGCCCAAAACCAACCCGGATGCCAGACCGATAGCGAGATTCAACGGCAGGTTGGGAGTGTACGGGTTGTTCGGCGCTTCCCCAGGACCGACCAGCCGGATATTGGTCTGGCGGATCGCCGAGGCCACTCTGGCTTCGTTCACGCGCTGCTGCATGGCTTCATAGAACTGGCGGTTGGCGTCGACTGCGTGCTTGAGAGTGTCGTAATGGGTCACTCTTCCCGACAGGTTGGCCACGATCGCCGACTGCTTGGCATAGGCCGCGGACAGATCCTGCTCCTGACGCTGGGCCGCGTGGAATTGGTCACCCGCATGATCACGGATGCGCTTATTTTCGGCATTTACAGCCGCTTCCAATTGTGCAATCTGCGCGCGCACGCGGGCCACTTTGTAGCTCTGCGGCTGCAGAATCGATTCCAGGTCGGCCTCTTGCCGCCGCAAATCGATGAGCTTGGCGGTGTAATCCTGGAGGGCCGGGGTCTGCTCCGCCATCGGAGTGGTCCCCGTGGTCATGGTTTCGTATTCGGCCTCCCTGGCGATGCGGTCAGCCTGCGCTTTGGAAAGCGCCTCCTGGATGGAACGTAATCGTCCTTCCTCGATGCTTTCCTGCCCCGTGGTGAACTGCAACCCAACCGAATGCGTGTAGTTCTCCAGGTCCGCCTCGGACTTGGCGATCTTGTTCCGCATGTCCGTCAGTTGCGGCCCCAGCCATTCAGAGATTTGCTGGGCGGCCACCCGACGCGAATCCACGCTTTGATCAATGAATGTCTGGGCCAGCGTGTTGACGAACTGAGCCGCGAGCGCAGGGTCGGTGGACGTGTACGTGATCCGAATGATGCGGCTGTCCCTCTCGGTCGAAATGTCCAGGTTCTTCTTTACGACGTCCACGGCGTAATGGAGCGGATCGGGCGGAGGCGTCGGAAGGCCGGCGAGAGCCTTGAGGCGATCGAGGGGGGCCGGCTTCACCTGAAACTCATCCTCCTGTTCAAGGTTGAGCTGCTTCACCACCTTCTCGATCAACGCCTGCTGCTGCAGCATTTCCGCCTGTGTCTGCACATACTCATCACCGGTGTTGTTTGTCGAGGCAACCGGATCGACATTTTGCAGATTCAGGAAGTTGTCATTGGCGGCCTGCACTTCCATCGCTGCGACGGAACGGTAGCGCGGCGTTTGCAGCCAGGTCATCCCGAGCCCGCAAAGCACGCCGGCTAAAACGATCAACATGACGGTCCATTTCCGGCGGCGCAGGACGCGAAAGAATTGCGACGCCCCGAAACTGTCGGGATCATCCATGCGGCCGCCCGGGTAGACGTCCACCTGGGGGGAAGGCACGGCCATCGAAACCGATCGCGAGGGCAGTGCTGAAAGTCGGGGAACAAACGTGTTGTCAGACATCAGGCTTTCTCCTAATGAGGCTTCTTTCCTGGATGAAAATGATTCGCTTCCGGGGGGTTTACGGCACCCGCCAGATGACGACGCCGGTAGCCGTCTGGATTGCAGCTTCGGCGGCACGGACCGCCGCCTTCTTCGGCGTGCTCGTGGGAACGAACAAAATGTCGTTGGGGCGGAGGGCGATATCTTCGCCTTTGCCGGCTAGAATCTTCTTCAGATCGAGCGCGATTTCCTGGCGTTGCGTCTGACCGGGAACCGGCCGTAGGATCTTGGAATGTTGGGCGGACGGAGTTCCAGTGAGTCCTTCGGCGTACGACAGTGCCTCCAGCACCGATACACTGGATTTTTCGCTCAGCACGATTCCGCCGGGCTTCTTCACTTCACCGATGACATACACCATTTCAGCCTGGGGGACGGTAATCACATCATTGGGCTGAATCGCGATATTGAGCGCCGGGTTCTTGGCTTCCATCAATTGCTTGACATCGACATCGGCGATGCTGAATTGGCCGGTGGAATCGGTGTTCGCGGTCGGCAAGGGAATCTCACCAAACTTCAAGGACCGGCTGATATTGATACGCGGGCCGCAATCCGTCTTGAGCCCACCCGCGAGCGACAACACCTCTGCCAGCGTCTTTCTGCCTTGCAACTGGTGCACACCCGGCTGATTGACGGCGCCGATGATCGTCACGGGCTGGCTGCCGAAGTCCACCAACTCCACGGATACGCGCGGATCCTTCACTTCCGAGTGCAGACGCTGCAACAGGCTCGCTTCGAACTGCTCCACCGTCATGCCCGCTGCCTGGACGCGCCCGAGCAAAGGCAGATCCACATACCCAGCAGTATCGATTCGAACCGGTTTATCCGAAATTTCATCAACCCCCAGAGCCCAGATCTTCAGACTGTCATCCGGTCCGAGGACATATTGTGAGCGGCTTTGCGAGTTATTCGAAACTGACGCCGCGGAATTGACCGCCGGACTCTTCTCTGCGAACAGTAGAACTGCGGCGACCATCAAATTGGCTGCGATTCTGATTCCCGTTCTCATTCCATTACCATCGTTTCTGCCGGCGCATCCGCCGAGCTCGATCTGCGTCTCCTCGCTACACCCATCAAAAAATACGGCCTAAAGACTGCAACCCCGGTACCAACGTGCCTAATTGAACTCAGTGCCCGGATGACGCCTTAGATTGTGTCTCCCTGCAGCATGCGTGGACCCGCCGCTTCGTGGTTGTGCATACGCTCTATAACTAGAAGTACCCAAAATCTGCACGTCACAAGAGCCAATTGCAAGCTCCTGTCCAACAAAAACTCACGTGATCAAACGAACTTTACGATGCCCGGCTATAGGGATCACAGATCCTAGATGGCTGGCACGTGTCGTGCTGACTGAGCGTGGCTGGACGATGGACGCATACTCATTGGAGGAAATCTTCTCGGAAGCCAAACCGGAGTTTGATCGAGCACTTGAGCTGATCGGCCCGCATGGTACAGAGGTGGCAAGCGATTGGCGGGAACAGGTGCGGCGCGCCAAGGTGAGCCCCGCCGAGCTCGAAACTCTGGCGCAGATCATGCCGGGTGAGTGGCGGCTCGGTGCGGTCACCTTTGAGAACTTTCAGGAACGCTTCCGCAAAATTGGGGAGCAGTGCGCCGAGAAACACTTGGGAGTGGAGACCGCGCTCCTCTCGTTGTACCTGCTCGTCGAGACGGGCACGCGTCTGGCAGCAGGGTCTCCGACATCGGCGGTGCGGCGATTGTACGATCTGGCGGTCCTATCGATCGTCGCCGGATACGAAGGGGTATGGGCCCTGGAACGGGACACGCTGGCCAAGCAACTGGAGCGGGCCGGCCGCCGGCAACACCAGGCTTCCGCCTATGTCACTAATATCTATGAGCAGGAGCGAAGACGACTGTCTCACGACCTGCACGATGACATCGGTCACCAACTGCTTCTTCTCAAGCTCTATCTCGAGCTGCTCTCGACCGATGCCAAACAGGGCGAAATCGCACAATTGAACCGGCGGCTGGAGGAAGCCCTAGCGCTGGTTTCCAGCGCCATCGATTCGATCCGGCGGCTGATTCTCGACCTCGGTCCGGCGATTTTCGACGAACTGGGATTTATTCCGGCGATCCGGTTTTATGCGAGGCAGTTTTCCTCGCGTACCGCCATCAGCGTAACGGTGCGCGCCGCCGAACTGCCCGACGATCTCCCCGCCAGCCATCAGGTGGCGCTCTATCGCGTGTTGCAGGGCGCGCTGTCGAACGTGGTGGAGCACGCTCGCGCCGGCCGAGTCAAAGTCTCGATGGATGCGATTGAGGGAAAGAAGCTTATGATGGTAGTGGAGGATAACGGCGTGGGATTCGATCCGTCGTCGGTGTCCGGCCGCTCGTTTGGGCTCACTGCCATGCGGGAACGGGTAGAAGTTCTCGGCGGCAGACTTCAGATTGAATCGACTATCGCAGGTCCACACTCTCGAAAAACCGGAACGCGCGTTTCAGTAGAACTTCCGCTGCCGGAGGCTTCCGCGGGATGAACAGAAAGATTCGAGTTCTGGTCTGTGACGATCATGCCTTATTTCGCGAAGGGGTCCGAACGGTGCTGGCCGGGGCCGGCGAAATTGAAGTAATCGGAGAAGCCGCCAACGGGGTCGAGGCTGTCGACATGGCGCGCCGCCTCGAGCCGGACGTGATTCTGATGGACATCGCGATGCCCGTGCTGCGCGGCTTCGACGCAACTCGGCGGATTAAGCGGATCCTTCCGAATACCCGCGTATTGATCCTGACGGTTTACGACGACGAGGACGTGGTCGCCCGTTGCATGGAATCCGGCGCCTTCGGATATCTGGTCAAGGATTCGCCTCCATCCCAACTGATTTATGCCGTGCAAGCCGCGGCACGGGGCGAGCAGTACGTCAGCCCGCGCGTCATGAAATCGGTTGTGGGTCATTACACACAAACGGCGGAGCGGGCGAAAGGCGATTACAATCTTTTGAGCGATCGTGAGCGGGAGATTCTGGTCCTGCTGGCCGAGGGCTGCGCCATGAAGGAAATCGCCCAGCGGTTGAACCTGAGCGTCAAAACGGTCGACGCGCACAAATACAATTTGATGAGGAAACTCGATGTGCACGACCGGCCGGGCCTGATCCGTTACGCTATTCGGAAAAAACTTATTGCGGTCTAGAGAGAGAGCGCGGCCCGGACAGGCGCACGCTTCCATCCGCTCGTTCGAAGCCCTCAGAACCAGGCATGGTCCGTCCTGCGCCGGAAAAACGTGACCGCTCGGGGTTCGCGGCCGCCACCCGCGCAAGCGGAGGTGGTCTGCGGTACCGCAATCCCTGCCGGTGAGCCAGATTGGTAAACCGCCGGACGGAGGCTTTCGCGTGACGCGAGTTACTTGTCACCGCGCGAAGTTTGGGATTGGCTTCGGTTGGCGGTGCTGTCCGAGGATCCTCCGGCCAGCGACGCTGCTACCTGATCGGCTGAAAACGCCCGCACTTCGACTCGCCGGTTTTTGGCATTCGCCTCCCGGCCGCGGCCTTCGTCAACAGGCTTTAGCTCTCCCAACCCGACCATCTGAATCCTGTAGACAGGAATGTCGTGCTGCGCGACCAGATACTCGACGACAGAGTCCGCCCGGCGACGGCTGAGCTCGTTGTTGTACTGCTCCGTGCCGATCTTGTCCGTGAAACCCTCAACCGCGATGAAGAAACGCTTGTCGCCCTTTACCTGATCCGCAAGCTTGTCGAGTTCCTCCTTGCCTTCCTTGGTCAGGGTGGACTTGTCGAATCGAAACGCCACCGTCACCGTGGTCTGCATCTTATAGTCGTCTATATCCGAGATCGCGGTGCGCAGCCCGCCTAACTCCTGGTTGTTCTGGTCCGATGCCTTCTGCGCCTGGTTGGCGCGATTCATGGCGTCGCTGGCATGCTGATCCGCGGTCATGGCATGCTGGTCCGCAGTCGAGGCGCGCTCTTGCGCGGCATTGATCCCGCTTTGCGCCCGCTCGTCAACTTGCTTGGTCTGGTTCTGCGTATCTTGGATCGCCTGGCCGTTCTTGGTGGTCTGCTCCCCGACCTGATCAACTTTCGCCTGGATGGGAGCGGCTGTATTCCGCACATATTTCTTGGTCGCGCAGCCGCTAGCGAGCAAGGCGACCGTTAGGGACGTCACAAAGAAGGATCTCATGGTCAAACCTCGGACGTTTATCCAGCAATTCCATCACCGTTCTCGCGGTGGCGCCTCCGTTGCCATCACGACGGCAGGAGGATTGCACTTTGCTGCGTCGTGATTGTCCCCGGACTCGAGAAGGGGCCTTCCTGGAGGGCGGCAGCTTCGGCTTTCAGATTGGAGGTTCCGAAACCGACCTGCGGTATTGCTGGTGATGAACCAATCCGTCGAGACGAAGCTGTGCCCGCAAAGTGCGCGGCGATAAATCGGCAAGGAGAAGATCGAATGCTCTGGACAATTTTCGTGATTTTACTGGTTTTGTGGCTGCTCGGCCTGGTGACTTCGTACACCCTCTATGGCTATATCCACCTTCTGCTCGTAGTTGCTGTTGTGGTTTTGCTGATTCAGTTGATTCAGGGCAGGCGGGCGCTTTAGCTCATGCTGTTAGGGCGGCCTCCGCGAGGCCGCCCCTCGACAGCATGTCAGGGCTTGCTGGTGAAGGTTTTTCCCGGATGAGTTTCCGCGATAAATTGGTCTTCGCGTAGCGAGCGCGCCCATTCATCCGCCCGCTTTTGTGCTTCTTCGCGCGCAATGCCGTACCGCTCTTGCACCAGCCCTACGAACTTCTCGCGGCTCCCCGCGATCATGTCCAGGTCGTCATCGGTCAGCTTGCCCCACTGCTGCCTAAGCGATCCTTTTGCCTGCTTCCACTTACCTTGTATCTGGTCCCAGTTCATAAGTCCTCCAATGAGTTTTTTGATTTTTACGAGCGTGCTACTGAATGTGCAGATGGTTTGCCATCGGAACGGTTCATAGATAGGATCTGTCAATAAAGATACGGAGGCTGGATATAGATCGAGATCTTCGCCCAGCCCCGGCGGCTAGAGTGAATAACAGAACCGAAACGTTACTGGCAACACGGAAGTGTTCGCACCCGGTGTGTACATTTCAATGTACCGCCGGAGCGGTTAGTGTTTGTTGATGTATATAGCTGCACTGGCCGGGCTCAACTGAAGCGGCATGGGGCTCTCGCCAATGGCATCTGGAGGCGCTGCCTGCTCAGCCGGGCCGCCGTATTCACAAGAGCCGCTCCAGAGCAGCAGCGACCACTCTCCGGCTAAAGCAGTAACCGGCATCACAACGGGGCAGTCCGAGAGGTTACACAACATCAGGCCACGTTCTTTGGAATCGTCGCCGCGTTCGAGAACCAGCCATCGCTTGGCCTCGTCGAAGGTCACTCGAACTAAGTCCTTCCGGCAGTTGCCCAGACAAGCATGTCGCTTCCTGGCCGCGAGCAAATCGCGGTAAAAGCGCAAAACACCCGAGTGAGGCGGCTTCGCCGGCAGACTCCAGTCCAGTTTTCCGGCCTCGAGCGTCTGCGGGTCCTGAGGGTCGAAGAACGCCCCCCCGATGTGCAAGCCGGCGTGCTCCCGCCGTCTCCCCTCTCGTACCGCGTCCGCCAGAGCCCGGTCGCCATGATCGGTGAAGTAATGGAAGGGCGCGACCTCACCGTACTCCTGCCCCATGAACAGGAGCGGCACAAAGGGCGCGCACAGCAGAACGGCCGCGGCCAGCTTCTGCTGCTCCACCGAAACCAGCGACGCCAGCCGATTGCCGTCCATTGCATTGGCAATCTGGTCATGATTCTGCGTGAATACCACAAACTGCTGCCCGGGGCGCCGCTTCGAGGAGGACCCGTGCCGTCGGCCGCGGTATTTGGACGGCCGCCCATCGTACACGAATCCTTTCTTCAGGCTCTTCGCCAGGTGCCCCAGGCGGCCGAAATCCATGAAGTAACCGTGAGTGTCGCCGGTCAGCGCCGTATAGAAGGAATGATGGAAGTCGTCGCTCCACTGGGCATCGACACCATAGCCGCCTTCGGCCACGGGCTTGATGATCCGCACATCGTTCAGATCGCTCTCGGCGATGATCCAGGCCTCGCGCCCCAAGCCCTCGGCCTGCCGGTGAAAAGAGGCGGCCATTTCCTCCAGAATGTGCCGCGCCCCAAAATCGAAAATCCCGTGGATGGCGTCCAGCCGCAGCGCGTCCACGTGAAATTCCGTCAGCCAGTAAAGCGCGTTATCAACGAAGTAGCGCCGCACGCCGTCGCTTTCCGCGCCGTCATAATTGATCGCGGAGCCCCACGGCGTACGATAGGATTCCGTGAAGAACGGAGCAAATTCCGCGAGATAATTCCCCTCCGGCCCGAGATGGTTGTAGACGACGTCCAGGACAAACGCCAGCCCTTCGCGGTGAC
>Ga0335078_10013845_pt1 | contig 11955 bp, 6 predicted proteins | sample Lox_Sample_32_FD_206711 | JGI IMG/M metagenome (GOLD analysis project Ga0335078, IMG submission 206711) | Soil microbial communities from Loxahatchee National Wildlife Refuge, Florida, United States - Lox_Sample_3.2 | ecosystem: Environmental > Terrestrial > Soil > Wetlands | place: USA: Florida... | reverse complement strand
TTCGGGCGTCCTCATCGTCGTCCTGAGCCGCGGCGGGCTTGTCGAGACGGGCCTGCAGCTCATCCAGAGTCTTTGCCTGCTCCGGCGAGAGCTCGCATTCGCGAGCCTTCTGAATGTACTGGCGCGCCTGGGCAGGCCTGCCCATTTGAGCCGTCAGGACCGCCATCAGCGCGAACATCGAACCGGCATAGCGCGGCTCCGGCTCGCCGATCTTCTCCAGTTCCGCCAGTGCGTCGCCATGCTGCCCGCTGATGTAAAGTTCGCGGGCCAGCATGAACCGGGCGTCGCCGAAGTCCGGCTTCAGCTCCAGAACCTTGTCCAGTGCGTCGATCTCCGCTGCCGGATCGGGTTTGGTTATCTCCAGCAAGCGCGCATAATCCCAGTAGGTCTTCCAGTGCGCGCCGCCGTGCGCGAACACCAATCCGAAGCCGCGCAGCGCCGCTTCGCGGTCGCCGCCGCGCCATGCCATGTAGGCCTGCGCTTCCTCGATTTCGGGATCGCCGGGATGGCCGGCGGCAATCCGCGCCAGTTTCTCCCTCGCCTCCTCGGAGCGGCCCAGCATGCCCGTCAGCTTCGCCAGTGTTAAGTCCACTTCCACGTCGTTTGCGGGACGCGCGGCCATGGGCTCCTCCCTCTGAGCCGGTGCGGTGAAAACGGCCCCTTTGGTCGAGCTCCGGCGGAAATAGACGGTCATGTCGCGCTCCACCTCGGCGACGGATTTGCCGTAAACATCCGCCAGGGCCTGCTGCGCGCCGGTCCTCGAAACGTGATCGAGAAATGTCGGGAACAACCGCGCGTAATCTTCGCTCAGCATCAGCATGTGCGTGAGCAAACAGCTTTCCGAATAGAACACGCTCATGCGGCTCGCTTCGTTATAGGACGGCGATTTTTCGTCCACCGCGAACAGCAGCGGCAAGTGCATCAGATCGGAGCTTCCCAGCGCGTGGATGCGGTCTTCCGCGATGGCGCCGAGCAGCACTTTACCGTCGCGGATTTCCATGCCCGAATACACCTCGGCCATCCCCTCATTCAGCCACAGCGGCACCTTCAGCCCGGAGTGGCGGACCAGGGTGTGCACATACTCGTGGACGGCGATGCGCTGGCGGTCGGCGCCCAGGTCGCTCATGACGATGTAGTCGCGCTGTTCGTCTGCGGTGGAATAGCCCAGCGCCAGTTCCTTCGGGCGATACGGCTGGTATTCGCGGGAGCTGCTGAACGCCACCACGATGACGGGCAGTTCCGGCGGAATGGAGAGCGTCTTCACGTTCAGGAAGAACTCGCGCGTCTGCTCGAGGCTGGCGAGGGTTGTGCGCGCCCGATCCTCCGGGGACGTCGTATACATCTCGAAATGCTCCGACGCGACGCGCACCCAGTCGGCGCGCAGCGGCGCCGCCGCAAGGATTGCGATCAAAATGACAAGACTGCGCGGTACCTTCACGTTTTGATGGCGATTATACCGGAAATCGTGCAGTAAACACGCCGTCGTGCGCTACAGTTTCTCTATGGCAGGCAACCGAATCAGACTTCGTGGCAGCGAGCGCAATATTCCGCCGGAGGCTCAGGTCACCGGCGCGGCCGATCCACAGGAACAAATCCGCGTCACCGTCGTGTTGCGCCACCGCGCTCCCCTGCCGGATCCATCGACGGGCGAGCGCCTGAGCCGCGCGGAATTCGCCAGCCGGCACGGGGCGCATCCAACGGACGTCAAAAACGTCAGGCAATTCGCCGAAGCTCATGGCCTGCGAGTGGTGGAGACGCACCACGGGCGCCGCAGCATGGTGCTTGAGGGAACGGTAGCGGACATGACGAGGGCTTTCGAAACCGAGCTGAAGCGGGCCCGCATTCAAAACCGGGACATCCGCATTCGCTCTGGGCCGCTCACTATTCCCGCCGAGCTGGAAGGGGTCATCGAGGGTGTTTTCGGGCTGGATACACGGCCCCAGGCAAGACCCCATTTCCGGCGGCGGTCTCCGGCCATGCCCGCGGCACGGAAGGGAGTCTCCTACACGCCGCCCGCCATCGCTCAGTTCTACCAGTTCCCCACGGCGGGCACGGGCACCGGGCAGACGATCGGCATCATCGAGCTGGGCGGAGGATACAACGCCTCGGACCTGCAGACTTTCTTCTCGGGGCTGCAGATGGCCACGCCGAGCGTGACCGACGTTTCCGTGGATGGCGGCAGCAACCAGCCCACCGGCGATCCGAACAGCGCCGACGGCGAGGTGGCGCTGGATATCGAGGTCGCGGGTGCGGTCGCTCCCGGCGCGAACATGGCCGTCTATTTCACCACCAACACCGACCAGGGATTTCTCGACGCCATCACCACCGCCATTTACGATCAAACCAACAATGTGACAGTCATCTCGATTAGCTGGGGCGGCCCGGAATCCACATGGACTGTGCAATCGCTCCAGTCCTATGATCAGGCTTTTCAGGATGCCCAGGCCCTGGGAGTGACCATTTGCGTTGCCGCCGGCGACGATGGATCGAGCGATGGCGTGAGCGACGGTCAGGCGCATGTCGATTTTCCCGCCTCCAGCCCCAACGTTCTCGCCTGCGGAGGCACCAGTCTGCAGGCCTCGAACGGAGCGATCCGGAGTGAAGTGGTGTGGAACGATGGCTCCGGCGGAGGGTCCACCGGCGGCGGAGTGAGCGAGGTTTTTCCGCTCCCGTCGTATCAATCCGCGAGCGGCGTTCCCGTTTCCGTGAACCCGTCTCGATTCCGTGGGCGCGGGCTGCCCGACGTGGCCGGGGATGCCGACCCCGAAACGGGCTACGACACCACCGTGGATGGTCAGCCGTCGGTTGTCGGCGGGACCAGCGCAGTGGCGCCTCTGTGGGCGGGCCTCATCGCGCTGCTGAATCAGCAACTGGGCAAACCGGTTGGATTCCTGAATCCGCAGCTCTACGCATCCGGCGAAAGCGCCGGTTTCAACGACATTACTTCCGGCAACAACGGCGCATACTCGGCCGGACCCGGGTGGGATCCCTGCACGGGCTGGGGAAGCCCCGTGGGCACGGCACTGCTGAGCAACCTGAGCGCTGGGGCATCGGCCCCGGCGTCCTAATCGCCGCGAGATTTTCCGGGAATGCCGATCAGGAGGCCGCCGCTGATTCCCAGCGACGTCTCACGGCCTCGCCCAAAGCTGTAGTCGTAACCAGGTTCGAGAAACCAGCCGAGCCGATGTTTCCGCGAGGGCCAGAACATGAAGTCGAGCACGGCTTCGATGCCCGGCGCGTTCGTCGTCGCGCCGGATTCCCTCGTGTGAATCCACTCCGGGCCGGCGCCGGCCATGAACTCCACGTGCTTTGAGAGCGTCCACGGCTTCTTGAACAAAAGATCGGCGTCCCACTCCGTGGAATAGCGGCGGAACAGCGGCGACACGCCCATCTCCAGCTCCAGCCAGTTTTCAACAGGCGTCATTTCCACGGCGACGTCGGCGCCGTAACTCGATTCGCCGCCTTTGAGACTGCGTGAAGCGGCCGCGCCCAGCTCGACGACCGCAGGGGGTTCTTCCTCGGCGGACACATGGGCCGAAAAAATCAGAGAGACGACAACCGCCGATCTTACCGGGGTAAGCAGGCGCCCTGGCATCGCGACATCAGTATAGCGGAACGATGCGGCTCGGTGGCGCTGGCTGCGCCCCTGCTTTTGTGATATTTGTTGAGCCGGGATCGTAGTCATGTCCCGTTTCTGGCTTTATCTCCTGGCGGCGGCGTCCGCCGTGGCGCAGGCCGGAGCGCAGGGCAACGCATTTGAAACCAGCCCGCTGACCGGATCTGCGCTCCAGAACGTGATCGCCTTCACGCGCCTGCTTGGCTACGTTCAATACTTCCACCCCAGCGATCAGGCATCCGCCATCGACTGGGAAGCGTTCACCGTCTACGCTCTGCCAAAGGCGGAAGCCGCCCAAACGCCAGCCGATCTCGCCAACACCCTGCAGAATCTGTTCGCGCCGGTGGCGCCGACGGTGCTCGTTTACCCCACCGGTCAGATGCCGCAGATCCCGGTAGCGCTGAAACCATCCAGTACGAACGGGTTCTCGGTCACGCGCTGGAATTACCTCGGATTCCCCGGTCAGGTCCCCGGCACCAACGGGCCGTACAGCGCGTCGCGCGTCTCTCAGCCGGTGCTGAACGGCGTCATACCGGACGGGTTCACCGATCCGGCTTCCGCATACATCGCCGATCTCGGCGCGGGTGTCTCCTGTTTCGTGCCCGTGGACCTCTATCAGAACTCGCAGGGCACTTTGCCTCAGCCCACCGCCGTACTGCCGTCGCTGCCGGGTCCGCCATGGCAAGTCAGCGTTCGCGCCGTGCGCCTGGGTATTGTGGCGCACGCATGGAACATCCTGCAGAACTTCTATCCATACTTTGATGTCGTCAACACCGACTGGGGACAGGCGCTCGCGAACGCCCTCACCGCCGCGGCTACCAGCCCGGACGAACCCTCGTTCTACATCGTATTCCAACAGCTCGGCGCCGCGGTTCACGACGGACATCTGAGCATCAATTCCGGCCGGCTTTTCTCGGCGCCTGGCCTTTTCGTGCCCCCTCTGGCGTGGGACTGGATTGAAGGCAGTCTGCTAGTAACTTATGTCGGCGATTCTCAGGGCCAGGACATCAAGGCGGGCGACGCCATCGTATCCATCGACGGACAAGCCCCGGCCGACCTGCTGGCGACGGCGGAAGGTCTGATCTCCGGGGCTTCCCAGCAATGGCTTCAATACGAGGGCCTCATCAATCTCGACGCGGGTCCGGCGAGCAGCACCACGCAGATGCAGGTGGAATCCGGCGGCAATCTGCACAACGTGATCATGACCAGGACGATCCAAACGAACGCCATGCTATGGGAGCCGCTGGGAGCGGTGCCGGAACCGCGGCCGGCGGCCATCGCCCAACTGGCTACGGGCATCTACTACGTGGACGTCACGCGTGCGGCGACGGCCGATTGGCAAGCCGCGCTCGCGAATCTGCAGGCCGCCAGTGGAATTATCTTCGATTTCCGCGGATATCCGCAGATCTTCCCAATAGGCAATCTGCTTTCCGCCGCAGTCCCCGGCCTTAGATTCCTCATCGCCGAGCCGCTGCTGCCGGATCAAACCGCCGTCACCTTCTCTGACGCCAGTTGGGAGATGGGCCCCAGTCCGCCGCTGCTTGGCGCGAAAGTGGTGTTTCTGACCGACGGCCGCGCCATCAGCGCCGCGGAGACGCACCTGGGTTTCGTCGCGGCAAATGAACTGGGCGAAATTGTGGGCGGCCCCACCGCGGGCAGCGACGGCTATGTGGCCGGGACCCCTCTGTTCGGTCTGTATCAGCTTGGGTTCACCGGCGAGCAGACGCTCAACAAAGCTGGCTCGCAGTATCACGGCATCGGTACCCGGCCAACTGTTCCCGTCATGCGCACGCGGGCGGGAGTGGCCGCGGGCATCGACGAGGTGCTCGCCCGCGGTCTCGCGCTGCTGCAGAATCCCGGCGTGCGACCCATCGGACCGTGGGTTTCCAGCGCCGCCAGCTATCTGCCCGAGAGCGCCAGTCCGGGCGCGATGCTGTGCATCTTCGCTCCGGCCATTGGACCCAGCAGCAGCGCCACTATGACGCTGAACGCCGCCGGCCTGGTGGACACCACGCTCAACGACGCGCAGGTGCTCTTCGACGGCGTCCCTGCGCCCTTGACCTATGTGGGCCCGACCCAGGTGAACCTCATCGTGCCCTATGAACTGGCCGGGAAAACGCACTCGCAGATGACCGTGGAGTACAAGGGGCAGCAGGTGCTTTCGCTGGGCGTGGCTATTGTGCCTTCGGCCCCAGCCATATTTGCGATGGATTACTCGGGGATCGGCCCTGGGGCGATTCTCAACCAGGACGGCTCGCTCAACTCGGCCGGCAATCCCGCCGACCGCGGGTCGGTGATTCAGATCTTCGCGACCGGTGAAGGAGTGACCGATCCAGCCGGAGTCGATGGGAAACTCGGTGCGGATCCGTTGCCGCATCCCGTGCTCCCGATTTCGGTGCGTATCGGCGGCATCGACGCCGACGCCATCTCCGCCGCTGGCGGGGCGGGTCTTGTGGCGGGAGTGTTGCTGGTGAACGCGAGGATCCCCGCGGGCGTGGCGCCCGGTCAGGCGGCGGTTTTCCTGACCATCGGCAGCGCGTCGAGCCAGCCGGGCATTACCGTGAGCGTGCGCTGAGGAGGCCGCGGATGAGATGCACGAAACTTGTTTTGGTGAGCGTTTTCTCCGTCGCGGTTGCGAGCGCGCAGACCGCGCAGAGGTTCACTTCGCCTTACCTGACCGCGGCGCGGCAGGCATCGGCATGGCTGGATACCCTTGCGGTTCCACAGCCAACCGGCACTGCGTGGCTTGTATCGCAGGGCGGGCAAGCGTCTTATGTCACCACCGGCGTGGATGCGGGCGCGGCCGGCATCGGGCTCTTCTATCTGCGTTTGTATCAGGCCACCGGCGACCAGGCGGCGCTCGCGAAAGCGCGCAGTGCCGCGGACTTTGTCGATAGCCAATACCGCGCGGGCAACATGCAGGGCGACTACGACTGGTTCTCCGGAGTGGCCAGCGGCGGCGATTTCTTCCTGACGCTCTATGCCGCAACCGGAGATACCACGTTCCGGGATCGTGCCACCTTCGCGGGAGACTGGCTGGTAAGCAACGCGATTGCGGACTCCAACGGCTATCACTGGGAGTTTCCGGGCCTTACCAACGTGTACACCTCGCTGGCCCACGGCACTGGCGGAGTCGCTCTGTTCCTCACACAACTCTATGAAGTAACGGGCAACGCGACGTACCTGCAGTATGCCGAAGGCGCGGTGCAGTGGTTGCGGCAGTACATCGTGACTCTCGGCGATTCGGCGATCGGCTGGAAGCGCCTCACCACGGACAGCGGCGTCTACAACGGCTGGTGTGGCGGGTCGGCCGGCGTCTACTTCATACTCAAAGAACTGTGGAAAGCGACTGGCAACAGCGATTATCACGACCTGATGGTGGCCACCGCTCGCGGCCTTGTTACCGCGGCGGACTGGAGCTGCTCCGGCGGCGGCGCATACTCCGCTTCGGGCGGTTGTCCGGCGGGCGAGGAGCCGTTGGCGGCATGGGGATACGGCGTGCCGTCGAACAGCGACTATCCGGAAATCATGTGCCACGGCGTGGCCAGCATCGTGATTGCGCTCTTCGATGCGTTTCACGTCACCGGCGACGAAAGCTTTCTGGACCCCGCGCGCGCGGGGGCGCGCTGGCTCCAGTCGGTCGCTCAGGTCCAGCCGCAGGGCCAGCGGTGGGAACACATCTATCGAACGGGGCTGCTGGAACCGGGGTTCCTGACCGGCACCGCATCGGTCGGCTACGCGTTCGTGCGCTTTGCAGCCATGGATCCCGGAGCGCGAACCGTGGACGGGCGGCCGTCGAATGCGTGGCGGTGGCCACCCAACCCACAATACCTCAGGGTGGCTGAAGCGGCGGGCGAGTATCTGTTGAGCATTGCCGATCACCCCCAGCCCAACCAGGCTCGATGGCTCACCTACATCCTGCCCAAACCTGCCTGGGCCAGCGATCCGGTGGGTTACCCGGTGGAATACGACAGCGGCTGGTACACCGGCGCCGCCGGCATCGGGATCTTTTTTCTGGACCTGTACGACGCCGAACGGCGAGTCCCGTCCGCTCCCGACGAGTTCTCGCACTTGAATCCGTGAGGCGCGTTGCGGTCTGAACGGTCTAATGCCGCTTCTGGGGAGACATCGGGGCGACCACGGGAGATCTCCCCAGACCCGGCCTGATGCGCCTCACAAGCTCCGTCAACCCGCCGAGGTTGAAATTGGGTCCCGCGTTGAAGTGGCATCGCGCCGCCCAGGCGTCCATCAGCGGGCCGTCGAAATCGGCGCGCAGCAGCGTCCACGGAGACGGGGCCGAGGTGCGGTTCGGATTGTTCAGCGCAGCCTGGGTCTTCGCCACCACCGTGCCATCGACCGTGAACTTCACGACGTCATTGTCGAATTGCATTCCCTTCCCATCGAAGTAGCCGGCGGAGAGATGTGCGATGCCCTGGCGAGGTCCGCGATTCTCGCCGGTCGTCTTGAATCGAATCAGAACCCTGCCCATGCGGTAGAACAATTGAAAGCCGGTGCTGCCGGCGTTCGGACCATAATCGTCGGCGCGAATCAGGCGATAGCCGGCATTGGTGAGAGTTTCGTCCAGTTGGCGCAGGGAGCCGGGAATCATGCGGCCGGTTTGATCGACAAGCTGGGGCAGCACGCGCATCACGTCCTGCCGCGCCACTTCGAGATCGCGCGCGATGGCCGGATCGATTTCAGTCTCGATCAACTGCGGATCGAATTCGGCGATGCCGTTGGCCGCGGCCTGCGCGCCCCACCGGCCACGCGCTGTTTCCAGCGCCGGTGAGCCGACTCGCGCCGTTCCTCCACCGCCCTGTCGATTGAGGCCGTTCCGATAGCGCTCCTGAAGCCACGGCAGGTTGTTCTCCAGCCAGAGCGTCAGATTCGGCGATGTCTTCGCAAGGATCGAATCCTGGAACTTCCCAATCCGCTTGGCAGGCTCCTTCATCAGATACAGAACAATGCCCATGAGGATGAGGCCGAACATCGCGCCAAGGCCATCGGCGATTTCGCGCGCCGCCTGATCCTGAATCCGGTCTTTCGCTACCTGCCCCCAGCCTCCCGCGTTCCAGGCATCCTGCATGCCTTGCCCGAGCTTGCTGCCGACCATCCCCACCTGCGGCAGGATGGTGTCCTTGATGAAATCGAGACCCCACTTGATCAGAAGCAGATTCGCGGCGGCGAGACCGAGCGACTGCCCGATCTCCGCGCCCGCCCATGTTCCTTCGGGCCCGATGAACGATCCGATGACCGCTCCCACCACACCGCCGCCCATCTGGCCGAGGATGGGCACGGCCATGGCCATGAGAATTCCGGGGAGCAGCCCCGAGATGAATTGCGCGAAGTCGGGGACCGTGTATTCGACGACCGCCTGCTGAACATAGCCTCTGTCGATGGCCAGCTTCCAGCAGACACGGACACTGTCAGCGCGTTCAATGATCTCGTACGCCACGGGGACCCTCCGGAACTACGGACAAAATCGGCGGACAGCCGGTTATCATAGCACGCGGCGGCTGGCCCATTGGAGGAGGAAGTCTGAAGTGGCGGTATCGCCGAAGGCGGGACTTAGCGGCGATGGCCGGGCTCCTCCGTGTTGACCTTTCAACACCAGACTGCGGACGGCCATCTCGCGCGCCGGCTCATGCCCCTTGGGCGCAGCCATTCGGCAGGGGCCGCGCCAGGAGGCGTGCGCCGGTTGGTGCGGTCATTGTTCAGCCGATGCGCATCACGCCGCCGGCTACTCCCACCCGCCGCCGAGCGCGGTATAGAGCTCGACCAGCGACATCCGCTCCGCCAAACGCGCGCGCGCCAGGCTGAGTTGCGCCGCAAACCAGTTCGTCTGGCTGGTCAATACCTCCAGGTAGCTGGTGGCGCCGCCGCGATAACGCAGGTCGGACAACCGCGCCGCATCCTGCGCGGCGGCCGTCAGGCGCTCCTGGTGCTCGCGGAAATCGCGGTCCTTGCTGTACGCGATCAGCGCATCGGACACCTGGCGGAATGCGGTCTGGATCGTCTGGCGGTATCTTAACAGAGCTTCCTGTTGCTGCGCTTCCGACAGACGGAGGTTCGAGCGCAGGCGTCCACCTTCGAAGATGGGCTGTGTCAGTGGCGCGCTGAAGTTCCAGCCGGCCATCGGCCCGGAAAAAAGACCCGCCAGATGCGTGCTCTGAATGCCGGCGCCGCCGGTCAGGGGAAGATCGGGAAAGAATGCCGCCCGCGCGACGCCGATGTTTGCCGTCGCCGCCGCGAGCTGCTCTTCCGCCGCGCGGATATCGGGCCTCCGTTCCAGCAACCGCGATGGCAGCCCGGCCGGCACTTCCAGGGGCGCAGGCTGATCCGTCAATGCGCGGCCGCGCGGTATCGCGTGCGGATTCTCGCCCACCAGGGTACTCAGCAGATCTTCCTGAACGCCGATCTGGCGCTCCGTATCGGGAATCGTCTCGGCCGCGGTCTCCACAAGCTGCTCGGCCTGCCGTACGTCCACCAGCGCCACCGCTCCGCCATTCGCCAGCGTGTTGGTCAGCGTGAGAGACTCGCGCCGCGAGGCCAGCGTCTCGGTCGCAATCGACAGCTCGAGATCCAGCTCACGCATCTGAAAATACGCGAGCGCGATGTTCGAAACCAGCGTGGCCACCACCTCCTGCCGGTTCCACTGCGCGGCCAGTAAATTCGCTTGCGCCGCCTCTGTCGCACGCCGGTATTTGCCCCAGAAATCCGGATCCCACGAGAATAGCGCCTGAATCTGGAAATAACCCAGTGTGAAGCCGGGCAGGCGTTCGCTGGTAAAGCTCGGCCCGGCGCCGACCGCCGGAAACTGATTCGAGCGCGCGATCCCCGCCTGCGCCTGCGCCTGAAGGATCCGGCTGGCCGCAATCTGCACGTCGAAGTTGTTCTTCAGGCCCGCGCGAATCAGGGTCTGCAGCTCGGGGTCCTGAAATAGCGCCCACCACTTTTCGTCGCCCAGCGATGCCGCGTTCGCGGGTTGATCGGCAGGCACGTGGTAGTAGCCGTCGGGTACGTTGACCTGTGGCCGCTTATAATTCGGCCCCACTGTGCACGCCGCCAGCGACAGCAGTCCCGCGGCAGCAAGCGCGGCCAGCCCGTGCCCCTTCAAGCCGGCTCCTGCTCGGGCCGCGGCTCATCGCCCGGACGCTGCTCACGCCGGGACCGCGCCACCAGCGTCTCCACAACGTCGAACGTAACGGGGATGAGAAAAATCGCCAGCAGCGACGCCGCCAGCATCCCGCCAATCACCGCCGTGCCCAGAATTCGCCGCGATACCGCGCCCGAGCCCGTGGCCGTCCACAACGGCACGCAGCCCAGGATGAACGCGAACGCGGTCATCAAAATGGGCCGCAACCGGATGCGCCCGCCGATCAAAGCCGCTTCCGCAGCGGTATGACCCGATTCGTACTGATGCTTGGCGAACTCCACAATCAGAATCGCGTTCTTTGCCGCCAGCCCGATCAGCATGACCAGACCGATCTGCGCATAGACGTCGTTGTCATAGTGCCGTGACCACAGGAACAGGTACGCCCCGAAAACCGCCACCGGCGTGCCCAGCAGCACACTGAATGGCAGCGACCAGCTTTCGTACTGCGCCGCCAGAATCAGAAACACGAACAGCAGCGACAGACCGAACACCTGAATGGTCGAGACGCCCTGCGCCGCTTTCTGCTCCTGGAAGGACATGCCCGAATAATCGAACCCCATCTCGCGCGGCATGCTTGCGGCAAACGTGTCCTCGAGTGCCTTCATCGCCTGCCCGGAGCTGTAGCCCGGCGCCGCCGACGCGTTGATCTGCGCCGCGTGGTACTCGTTGTAGCGCATGGTGAATTCGGGCCCCGCGATGCCTTTTGTGCTGGTCACCGCGCTCAGCGGAACCATCCCGCCGCTCGAATTCAGGACATAAAACTGCCCGAGATTCTCAAGACGAGTCCGGTAATCGCCCTCTGCCTCCACATAAACCTGCCACTGGCGTCCGAAGCGATTGAAGTAGTTCACCAGATACCCGCCGAGGAACGCGCCCATGGTCTGATACACGTCGGCGATATTCACCTGCTGGCGCTCTACTTTGGCGCGATCCACGGTTACGTAGTCCTGCGGGATGTCCGGCAGATACGACGTTGCGATGCCTGTCAGCTCGGGCCGCTTGCGCGCCGCGGCAACGAACCGGTTGACATTTTCCGTCAGAAACGACAGGTCCCCTCCCGAGCGGTCCTCCAGCATGAACGTCACGCCGCCCGAGGTGCCGACGCCCGGGATGGCCGGCGGCGAAAAAGAGAACGCGACGCCATCGGGAATGTTCGCCAGCTCCGCGCTGATGTGCCGTCGGA
>Ga0335078_10013844_pt1 | contig 11955 bp, 9 predicted proteins | sample Lox_Sample_32_FD_206711 | JGI IMG/M metagenome (GOLD analysis project Ga0335078, IMG submission 206711) | Soil microbial communities from Loxahatchee National Wildlife Refuge, Florida, United States - Lox_Sample_3.2 | ecosystem: Environmental > Terrestrial > Soil > Wetlands | place: USA: Florida... | reverse complement strand
GCTTGCGCGCAAAGTGTTGCCGTGCTGATGATGTCCAAATCGAGCCGATTTCCTGCCGGCCTGGGCAACTCCAGCGGCGAATTGGGCAAGAACTTCATTCCGCATATCAACGCGGGCTTTGAGGTGTTTCTCGAAGACTTGATTGGCAAACCGCAGGGCGATGATGAGGGCTTCCTCGATCACGCCTATATCCCCTCGTTCATGCACAAGCAAAAGCGCGACTATCCCCGCAGTTTTGGCATTCAGTTTAATTATCAGAATCACCGCGCGGTTGGCTGGGCGCGCAGCATCAAAGGCATGGGCCGCGCATACAAGGACGAGGTCAAGGCGAAGTATCCGGCGTATCTGACGTTCTCGCCTTATCAGGAAATGCTGCCCAATCGCGACAGTTTCATCGATCTGGATTATGACGATCCCGATGAATACGGCCTGCCACGCGCTCGACGCCAGTGGAAGCTATCGGATGCTGATTGGAAACTACATAACGACATGAAGCAGAAATGCACCGATATTCTGCTGGCAAGCAAAGCCAAGATCCACTCCGTCAGTGATCATCCGACAACCAACCACGAGATCGGGGGCTGCCGCATGGGCGCTGATCCCAGAACGTCCGTTGTGGACGCGTTCTGCCGTTCCCACGATGTCCCCAATCTCTATGTAGTGGACGCGAGTGTGTTCCCATCTGCCTCGGAGAAGAACCCGACGCTGACCATCATGGCGCTTGCGGCGCGCACGGTGGATCATATTGCGGATCGTCTGAAGAAAGGAGAAGCCTGATGGCAACTTATTCGTCCGATCGCCGGTCCGTACTCAAGATCATGGGCGCGATTGGCGCCACTTGTGCATATCCCTACGCCGGCGATGAGCTGTTCGCACAAGCCGTGCCGGAATATCAACACCAACACGCAGCGGCTCCGCACGATGCCGCTCGATTTCTCTCCGAGACGGATTTCCGGGCGATTTCGCGCATTGCTGACCTGATTATTCCCAAAACGAACACCCCCGCGGCTTCGGGGGCCGGTGTGCCCGCCTATATCGACATGGTGATCGCTCGAAATGCGGAACAGCAGCAGCTCGTGGCCGATGGGCTGCGATGGCTGGATGCGGAAGCGGACGGCCAGGCAGGGAAGAAGTTTATGGATCTCTCCGAAGACGTCCAGCTCGGGATTCTCGAACCGTTGTGCGAGGCAGCGGACGCAGGGAACAGCCTCGCTCGAAACGTCCAGTTCTTCGCTTTGATTAAGAAACTGACTGCCGATGGCTACTACACCTCTAAGACCGGTCTGATCGACGAACTGGGTTATCAGGGGAACATGGTTTTGAGCAGCTTCCCCGGATGCGTTCACCAACACTAGTCGTTTTCCGAAGTTGCACAACGCGATGGCCCAGACTGGTGGCTGGGGTCCAGCGTCGGAACCTTAAATCGATCTCGATTACGACGGCCGCTGTGCATGCGAACGGCGCGCGATTTGAGGCATCGACCGCGCCAAAGATAATTGCGCCTTCTCCGATTCTCGTCGAGCATGCTCGCTGCTAAACACACGCGCTATTGGAATTACGACGGTAAGCCGAATTGGGCGTCAAACTCCCTGGATACGGCAATGGAGGAAGTTTGATCCGGGATCAGTTCCTGCGGCGACCCTTAGTAATGACTGCCCCTTCGTCGCCTAGATTAAGCGACCTTCTTCGCTTTCACCAGCGCCCATCTCTTCCGTTGCGCAGCCGCAATTTTCCTCGGCTTTCGCCCCGTTGGCATGCTGGGCGTTCCCGGTCCGCCACCTATTTGAGTAGCCCGCGAGGCCGTCTCGGTAAGGCGTCAGTTAGCGACTTCAATACTCACTGGTGCCCGCAATGCGAATGTGAGCAGTGTTTCCGCCGGGAACCCAACGTTTTTCTTGCCTGTTGCTGCCGCTCTAATAGTGCCTGCCCCTGCGCCTGCCCCTGCGCCGATCAGCGCGCCGGCTCCACCTCCCGCGACCGCACCGAGCGCGGCACCCAGGCCGGCGCCCCCCGCCGGCGTCTGATTCCGTTTTGTCTCCAAATGTGAGGCACACTCCGACGAGCCTGGATTGTGGAATTGGAACAAAATGGAACAAACTTGAGGTTTTGACTTGCTGTAACTAGTTGAAAACATGGTGGCCAGATACGGAATCGAACCGCCGACGCCAGCCTTTTCAGGGCCTCCTACCGAATTGGCCATGTGGTCTGGAATCAGCGTACGCAAGTGATGGGAAAAGGGTTGCAAGAGAGGCGACTTAGGATGGCGTGGGATGGGTTGGGCTGTTTTCGGCCCCTCGATGTTCGCGTATGGTTCGCGCGTCGCCACATCCCCTCCATCACTGCCAGCTTGGGAATCTGTGAGGTTACTGTGCCTAGAACGCTTATGCGTCTCTGGCGCGCTTTTTCGACTCTATCCAAGTCTCGCCATATCAGTCATTCCCTGTTTTAACCTGCTAATCGAGGTACGATCGAGTTACATTTTTTCGTTCGTCCTACCTTGTTTTGTGTTGCACCCCATGGCCAAAAATAACAATGGCCCGCGTTCCAGCGCGAGCCATCGACCCATAGGGGTGAAAATTGACTTATCTCAACGGAAGTATGCACCACCAAGCCCCGCAAAGAAAAGACGAAAATGCACTCTGCCATGCGCAATTGGCTGGCCCTGAAAACCCCGTTGAAGGTACCCCAGTCACGGCTCCAAGGCTCATCGGATCAGATCTCACCGATTCGGATTACGTCACCCTGGAAGCGCGTTGGATAAACCGCGAAGCGGCCATCCACGCCAAACTGCGTCGTGTGGATTCCTTGACCGGCGGCGAAGTTATCGGTCGCAAGGGCGGCAACTACGCCGCAATCCTCGTTCCCTACTTCCGCCCCGGATCGGATCAGGTTCGCGAGTACCGTTTGCGACGAGACCACCCGGATCTCCAGTATGATTCCTCCGGCAATCTCAAACCGCGACAGAAGTACCTGAGCCCGCCGGGACGCTCCAACATGCTGTATGTGGTGCCCGCAGCAGACGGCTCGCTACTGGGCGAGACCGAGGTGCCGATGGTGATTACTGAAGGCGAGTTCAAGACGATCGCGTTGTGGCGGCTGGCCCATCATGAGTCGTCGAGCCGGCCCCGGTTCCTGCCGCTGGGAGTCTCGGGCGTCTACAAGTGGCGCGGCACCATCGGCAAGACGGTAACGGCCCGGACGGAAGCCGTCTGGACGTGAAGGGAGCCATCCCAGATTGGGAGTGGATCAATTGGGAAGGCCGGCGCGTGGTGGTTGCCTACGACGCCGATGCGGTCACCAAAGAGCTGGTGCGCGTAGCCCGCTCCGAATTGGCTGCGAACCTGCGCGGCCGTGGTGCCCTGGTCGGCTTCCTGGAATGGGACCTCGCCGGAGGCAAAGGGATCGATGATCATCTCGCCCTCATGGGACCCGACACGGTCCTCGATGAGATCGCGCGCGTCGACTTCGCCAGTTCAGCGTGGAGGAAGGACTTGCTGCGCTCCAAACCGCCTATGAACACCACCGAAGGTCGTATCCATTCCGCCCCGTGAAGACATACCTGCAAGGCCTTGAGTGAGACGGAGTCGAGTGCGTGAACCATTGGTTGTCGGCCTACCGAAGCGCACGCTGTTATACGTAACGTATAACACAGCTGCCTCAGGTTGTGCCTGTCTCTAGCCAAAATTTCATCCGGCTTTCACGCCTCTGAGATTAACGGCATTCAAAGAACCAAAACTGACGCTGGGCTGCCGATCAGAGTGTAACAATGTACATTGCGCTGAAAACCGACCGGACGAAGTCTTAGCGGAGCACAGGGAACCAAAATGGAAATCCCAGATAAAGGGGCCCAAAATGAAAATTTCAAGAAGGGCTGCGCTCGGGTTGTTGGGCACAGCCGGCGTCGCGTCACTCCATAGCGAGGCGCAGCCGACCACCGATGTTGAGATTGCCAAAGGCCCCTTTCAGGCCGCCGGCGATTCACTCAATGCTTACACCTGTCCACAGTGGTTCCGCGATGCCAAGTTCGGCATCTGGGCGCATTGGGGACCTTCGTCCGCCATCGGCGCCGGCGACTGGTACGCCCGCAACATGTACATGGAAGGCAGTCGCCAGTATCAATACCATCTGAAGACCTACGGCCATCCCTCGCAGTTCGGATACAAGGACACCATCCCGCTGTGGAAGGCCGAGCTCTTCGCCCCCAAAGCCCTCGCGCGCCTTTACCGCGAGGCCGGCGCGAAGTACTTCGTCAGCATGGGCGTCCACTGCGACAACTTCGATCTTTGGAACTCTCGCAACCGCCGCTGGAACTCGATGAGGATGGGGCCAAAGCGCGACATCGTCGGCGAGTGGCGCGAGGCCGCGCGCGCCGAGGGTCTCCGCTTCGGCGTCAGCGAGCACGTCTGGGGCAGCTACAACTGGTGGGAGACCAACAAGGGCGCCGACAAGCAGGGCCACTACGCGGGCGTTCCCTACGACGGCAATGACCCCGCCAATCGCGATCTCTACTTCCCCCCGCATGCGCCAGCGCGCGAAGCGTGGGCCGAGCAGGGCAACGAGCCCGAGGAATGGAAGCGCGAGTGGTTCTTGCGTGGGCGGGATCTGATCGATCAACACCAGCCCGATCTCTATTACGAAGATGGTGGCATCCCCTTCGGCCGCTGGGGCCGCAGCCTGGTGGCGCACTACTACAACCAGAGTCTTCGCTGGCATTCAGGGCAGGTCGCCGTCGTCTACACGGGGAAACGCCGCAGCGAGTGCGCCTCGGGCGTCTGCGTGCTAGACCTCGAGCGCGGCGTGGCCGACGCGATCGAGCCGCAACCCTTCCAGACCGACACCTGCATCGGCGACTGGCACTACGATCGCGAGGCGGTCTACAAGCGGCCCAAGACGGTGATCGATCTGCTGGTCGACATCGTCAGCCGCAACGGCAATCTGCTGCTCAACATTCCGCTGCCGGCCAGCGGTATGCCGGACGAAGCTGAATTGAAGATCCTCGCATCCATCACGGCGTGGATGAAGGTGAACTCCGAGGCTATCTATGCCACGCGGCCGTGGAAGATCTTCGGCGAAGGCCCGGGCATCCGCAAGACTCCGGCCGGCAGCGGCTTCGAGGGCACGGCTGAGCACTACAACGAGAACAACCGCATCGACCTCACCGGCGAGGACATTCGTTTTACGACCAAGGCCGACAAACTCTACGCCTTCGTGATGGGCTGGAATCCGCGCGAGACACGCATCAAGGCGCTCGCACAGTCGCACCGGCTGGAAGAGCGCAAGATCGCGCGTGTCGAACTGCTCGGCTCGCATGACCCGCTACAGTGGAAGCTTGCCGACGACGGGCTGCACATCGAGTCACCGCGACAATGGCCAAGCGAGCACGCAGTGGCGTTTCGGATTCTCTTCGCCTGAGGCGGGGGTATTCGTGTCCCGGAAAAGCGTGCCTTCAAGTAGGCGAAGTGACAGCGGCTTAGGCCTCGCAAGAGCGGTCGCGGCTCCGGCGGCACAGAAATCAGCAGATGCTTTACCCCGTGTTGTTTCGCGCCGTAGTGAAGATCTCACGCCACAGCGGGTCGTGGCGTGGCCTGCTCGCACTGGATCACGGTGACCGCGGACGCAAGTCCAGGCGACGTGGCCCTGACCTTGATCTCGCCGGCCGTCTTCTGCGCTTGAACAATGGCGGAGCAGAGACCATTGAAGGCGTGGCGTTGTTGTGCCTTATCCGGCTCGTGGCTGCTGGGATCGCCATTGCCCACGCCGATCAGCTTACCGCTGCCTGTAACCGCAAAGGTGACCAAGTTGTCCGCCACGGGTACCACGCGGCCCTGCTCGTCCACCACACTCACCGCGACCACGGAAACGTCTTCGCCATCACCTTGGATTTTCGCGCGATCCGGTTGGAGCATGATTCTTGCCGGCTGGCCGGTGGCTTCCCGCTTGGCCGTCATGACCAGCTTCCCCTCCTTGTAACCCCGGGCTTCCAGCGTGCCAGGTGTATATTTCACCTTCCAGGCCACGTGGGAATCTTTCTTCATGGATTGCATACCCTGGCTCTTGCCGTTGAGGAGCAGATCGATCTTGTCCAGGTTACTGAAACACCAGACGTCGATTTCCTGCCCTTCCCTACCTGCCCAGTTCCAATGGGGGAAGAGGTGCAGCACCGGCTTGCCGCTCCACCAAGCCTGGTAGTAATAGGCAAGATCCTTGAAGAAGCCGCAGGTATCGATAACCCCGAAATGCGAGCTGATGCATGGCCAGCCGTAAGGGGTGGGCTCGCCGCGATAGTCGAACCCAGTCCAGATAAAGCCGCCGGCGAGAAAAGCGCGCTGATTATACGTTTGCCACCATTCTTCCGCGGTGGAAGCCCATTCGGGGAAATTCACATCGTACGCACTGACATAACCTTTCCCCTTATCGGCAAAATAGATGCCCCGCGTGGAAACCGTACTGGCCGTTTCCGTGCCGACCAAGGGCTGCTGCGGAAATTGCTTGTGAAAGGCGTCGATCTCGGACGCGTGGTGGTAGTTGAACCCCATGACGTCCAGCACGGGTGAGAGCCCTTTCCCCCACTCTTCGTTCACCGGCTGGGTGATGAGCCGAGTCGGGTCAAGCCGGCGCTCAAGCCGCTTCATGGCGGCGCAAATCCGCGCGCCGGGATCGGTACCTTGCAGCGGTTCTTCGTTGCCGGTGGACCAGAACACTACGCTGGGATGGTTCCGGTCGCGCCGAATCATACGCTCCAACTGGCTGAGACCTTCAGGCGAAGATGAGAACATGCGGGTCTCGTCGAGCACGACCATGCCGAGCCGGTCGCAAGCGTCCAGCAACTCCGGCGTGGGAGCGTTGTGCGAGGTGCGATAGCCGTTCGAGCCCATCTCCTTGAGCTTCTCGATGCGGTAGTACTGGAGCCGATCAGGCACGGCGCAGCCCACCCCGGCATGATCTTGATGATTACACGTTCCCTTGATTTTGACCGGCTCGCCGTTGAGGAGAAAACCCCTGTCCGGATCGAAACGAACAGTGCGGATGCCGAAGAAAGTTTCGTAGTGATCGATCACCCGACCGCCGGATTCGACGGCCGAGAGCAGGCGATAAAGGTTGGGTTGCTCAATTGACCAAAGCTGCGGATCATCAACCTGTAGTCGCTGAGTGGTGCTGCGCTGTTCCCGGCCGGGAATATTAAGGGAATCCGAGCGGCCGCTTGCTACCTGTTTGCCGGTCGGGTCCACAATAGTCGAAGTGACCCGACAGGTCGTGCCGGCGTCAGCTTCATTGGCGAGTTCCGTGTGCACGGTGACCACAGCCCGGCTCCCTTCGACTTCGGAAGTCACGAACGTCCCCCATTGCGGAACGTGCAGGGGATCTGTTTTCACCAGCCACACGTGACGGTAAATGCCGGCGCCCTCATAAAACCCATCCCCTCCGACAAATCCGCCTTCCGCTTGGCTGGCGTCCACGCGTACCACCAATACATTCTTTCCGCCGTAGTGGACGGCGTCGGTGATTTCATAGCGGAACGGCGCATAGCCGCTCATGTTTCGTCCCAGAAAAATGCCATTCAATGCCGTAATCGAGTCGCGATACACGCCGTCGAACTCGATACTCAGCCGCTTGCCGAAATCGGCCAGCGAAATGTCGAAGACACGCCGGTACCATCCGATGCTGGTTGTGGGATATTTGCGACCCAGGGGCTTGGCGCCATGAAAAATCACCGTCTCGTCGTCTTGGACAAACGGCAGTTCCACTCCCCAGTCGTGTGGCAGGTCAATGGCTCGCCAACTGGCGTCGTTGAAAGTCGGCTGAGCGGGCTGGAAGAATTCACCCGTTTTCATGTACCCTCTTGCGAGCCCATAGCCGAAGTCACGAGCGGGATCGTCCGCATTGCCAAGATGAAAACGCCAGCCCTGGTCGAGCAAGAGGCGCTCGCGCGAGGATGCGACTTCCCCAGCACCTGTGGAGGAGGCCATCCCCTGTGCGGCCGCGCCTCGCGCTACCGCTCCACCCAGCGGGATCCCCGGCGCCGACGCTGCGGCGGCAACACTGCTCTTCAAGAAATCACGTCTGGTCCGCTTGGACATGGTAGGTCTCCTTGGGCGCCCGTGGCGCGTGGTCGTAGCGGGTTAAGCGAAAGGGTCATTCTATTCGACCATGATTTTGCAGTCCACAATAACGGTAACGATGCATGAAGTCATCTTGGCTTGTAGACCAGGATTTCCATGGTCGGGCAAAGATCGTTTTATCGCCAATGCGTTTCTTCAGCCCCGCACAATCCAGCCATCCGAATGACTAAAATCTAGCAAAGGACATTTCGCGACTCTTATGAATGACCTCTTGAATCACCGTACCGTTCTGAAGTGGGCGAGCGTGCTGCCCCTATTAGGGTCGATCGCGGCCGCCAGCATCTCCGCGCAAACGAAATACGACCTCCTGCTCAAGGGCGGTCACGTTATTGACGCCAAGAACAAGATCTCGGCAGTGCGGGATGTCGCAATCGCCGGCGGCCGCATCGCGCTTGTCGCCGAAAATATCCCGTCCTCCGATGCGCGTAAGACTATAGACGTCTCGTCCCTGTATGTCACTCCGGGTTTAGTGGATATCCACGAACATGTTTTCTCCACCAGCATGAATCGCCAATACACCGGAGAAGACTGCGTCCGTGCCGACAGCTTCTCATTCCGGAGCGGCGTCACCACCGTTGTGGACGCAGGTTGCACGGGCTGGCGCAATTTCGGCGAATTTCGCGATGGAGTGATCAACAAAGAAAAGACCCGCGTGTTCGCCATGCTCAATATTGTCGGCAGCGGCATGGGAGGACGCATGGATGTGGAGCAGAACACGAAGGACATGGATCCGGCGCGAACCGCGGAAGTCGCGCGGCGTAACAGTGACGTCGTGGTGGGCATCAAGGTGGCGCACTACGCGGGGCCCGAGTGGATCGCCGTAGATCGCGGCGTGGAAGCCGGCACGCTGGCGAATATCCCCGTGATGGTTGACTTCGCAGAGTTTCGCCCCGAGCGTCCGTTCCAGGAACTCGTGCTGAAACACTTACGACCGGGTGACATCTACACCCACCAATATCTTCAGGTCGTTCCTATGCTGGACGCGCAAGGCCAGGTGCTGCCTTACCTGTTCGAGGCTCGCAAGCGCGGCATTATTTTTGACGTGGGCCATGGAGCCGGAAGCTTTTTTTTTCGTCAGGCGATCCCTGCAATCAAGCAAGGTTTCGTGCCCGATTCGATCTCCACGGATTTGCATGCCGATAGCATGAACGCCGGCATGAAGGACATGCTCAATCTCATGTCGAAGTTCCTGAATATGGGAATGTCACTCGACGACGTGATTGCCTGCTCAACTTGGCATCCTGCGCGCGAGATCCACCACGAGGAGCTGGGCAGTTTGTCGGTGGGCTCGGACGCGGACGTGGCCGTATTGAGGCTTGTCCACGGGAAATTCGGGTTTGTAGATTCGGGGCATCTCCGAATGAATGGCGACAAGATGCTCGTCGGCGAAATGACTGTGCGCGCCGGCAGGATCGTTTGGGATCTGAACGGGATGAGCGCTCAGGACTGGGAAAACGCTAAGGGAAACTAAGCCTGTGCGTCGCATTCTCCTTCACCATTACTCCATCCGCCCCAAAACAAGTTGACTTCCAAGCGGATGAAGGCGAACAATCGGGACACATGCCAGCCATCCTTTTGAGTGTGATTCGATTCATTCGATTCCTGCTGAGCGGGTGCTGCGCGAAAACTCGGTCAACGTCGGTTCCGGTTTAGCGACGATCGACGCCGTATGGTCCGGAACTGGATCTGCCTGAATTTGTGCTGCCTCTTCACCGCTGGAGTGATCTGGCGATAATGAGCTGGAGATGTCGAGAGTCCTGGATCCATTCCGGTTCGTGCTGATCGCCGTGGCCGGGTGGATGAACCAACGCCAACTACAGATCATTGACTACCTTCGCGAGGAGAACCGCGTTCTTCGAGAACAAATCGGCGGACGCCGACTAGCCAAAGGGTTGGGTAGGAAGATTCTGAGCGAGGTGGCCACGATTGTCACGCCCGAGACCTTGCTCGCCTGGCATCGAAAACTGATCGCGCGGAAGTACGACGGCAGTGGAAAGCGCGCACCGGGGCGACCTCGCACTGCCGAAGAGATTGAAGCTCTGGTGGTCCGAATGGCCGAGGAGAACCGGGATTGGGGCTATCGTCGGATCCAGGGGCGTTGTCTAACCTGGGGCACGAGACGGAACGCAGCACGATCGCCGAGATTCCGGTGCGGCACGGAATCGAGCCGGCACCGGAGCGGAGCCGAAAGACGACCTGGAAGGAGTTTCTGAGCAGGCACTGGGAACTGATTGTGGCCGCGGATTTCTTTACCGTGGAAGTATGGACCCGGCGGGGTCTGCAGCGTTTCATCGTGCTATTCTTCATTGAATTGTCGACGCGCAAGGTGGAGATCGTCGGCATTGCGTCTGCAGCCAACGGGCTGTGTATGCTCCAGATCGGCAGGAATGTTACCGATGCCGTGGACGGAATCCTGAACGGCAAGCGCTACCTGATTCATGATCGCGACCCGCTGTTCACCGCAGAGTTTCTGCGTATGCTTGCCAGCGTTGGTGTGAAGTCCGTGAAGCTACCACCCCGATCACCGAACCTGAATGCCCACGCCGAGAGATTCGTGCGCAGCATCAAGGAATCCTGTTTGAAGCGCGCCATCTTGTCGGTGAGACCTCGTAGCGCAGAGGAATTCACGAATTCGTAATGCATTACCATAGCGAGCGAAACCACCAAGGTCTCGACAACCGGTTGATCGTCCCTGACGAATCCCATGCTGGGAATCGTGGACCGATCCGGCGCCGCGAGCGTTTGGGTAGCATGCTGAACTATTATTACCGCGCCGCCGCGTGAAATCTCCGCTGTTGCAGCCAAGTGATTCCGGCGCACGCCATAAGCCTGATAGGTCCAAGGCTAACCAACTGCCACGCCTCGAATCACCCGGAAGGAGGATGACGCGCTGCATTGTCCCGATCCTTAGCTTGGTTCGTAGTTTTCGCTTCAAGCCAGCTTGCCGCAAGGCTAACCTTCGAGTTTCCGGACGGGGTCTTTCACCAACTTATTCTTCTATGAGAAGATTTTCCTAGGGGCCCTAGTTTCCCGGCCCGCAATAGCGTCGGCTGGCTGAAGATTTCGTGCCGACTGGCACCGGTTTGATCGTGCGATTCATGGAGCGCCACGGATCGGAGCGGATTACGGGACATGCCGTCCCTGAGGCCATTGAAGCCATCATGGTCAATGTCAGCCGCATCTGAAAACTCTCGAAATGGTGGTCGTTGGTCATTTTCGGCGGTCGTCAAAAAGCACAATCGCAACACCATTCCACGTATCTCTTCCGGCGCAGTGCGGCGGCTTGTTCCGAAGAGGCACGATTCCGACGTCGCTGTGTACGAGGTGAAAATGCTCCTCGAGATATTCGCGAACCAGATCCGCGCGTCTTCGCGACGTTACAAATTGCTGGTCGGGCATTCCCGTACTGGAGTAGCCTTCGACGATAACCAGATGATCCAGCAGTGAATCCACGACTGGTGCAACCGCCCTGTCAATCTCGTAACGCCCAGTTTCGTCCAGTTGTACTGTGCCGTTGCTGCCTGTAGCGAACAGGTGCTCCGCATCCAGCCAAGTGCGAGACCCGCAAGCATTTTGGCGCTGACATGCCGTGAGGTAATCAGCCGAAGACAACTGTTCCAGGTCATAAAAGCCGCGCTTCTTGAAAAACCCACGGAACAAGAATTCGCGTTTTAGCGCTTCCGTGTCTTCCGCAAGATTGGCGGTGCCGCGATTCAGGTTTGAAAGCGTCTCACGAATATTCGTCGCTCCATCCTCGCCCATGTCATCCGACGCCAAAGCGCCTTTGATCGTTTGATTGAGTTGTTCCGATATTGCCTGCACGTTCTTAAGAACT
>Ga0335078_10013843_pt1 | contig 11955 bp, 11 predicted proteins | sample Lox_Sample_32_FD_206711 | JGI IMG/M metagenome (GOLD analysis project Ga0335078, IMG submission 206711) | Soil microbial communities from Loxahatchee National Wildlife Refuge, Florida, United States - Lox_Sample_3.2 | ecosystem: Environmental > Terrestrial > Soil > Wetlands | place: USA... | reverse complement strand
GCGGCGGCAGCCGCGCCGCGATCTCTTCGGCGCGGTCGCGCAGCGGGGCGGCGGGCGCCCGGGCGCCCGCCAGCGGGTTGAGCGCGGCCGCACGCAACGCAATCACCCGAGCGGCGCCATCATCTGCTGGACGACCTCGGCGACGCCGATGCCCTCGGCGCGGCCGGCGAAGCTGACCGCCATCCGGTGGCGCAACACCGGCGGCGCCAGCGCCAGCACATCGTCGATCGACGGGGCATAGCGCCCGTCGAGCAGCGCCCGGGCGCGGCAGGCCAGCATCAACGCCTGGCCGGCGCGCGGCCCCGGCCCCCAGGCGACGAAACGCCGCGCGCCCGCGGCGCCGGCCTCCGGCCGGCCCGAGCGCACGAGCGTGAGGATCGCATCGACGACGCTGGCGCCGATCGGCACTTGCCGCACGAGGCGTTGCGCCGCCATCAGCTCGTCGGCGGTCATCGCCGCACGCGGCTCGGCGCCCTCGGCGCCGGTCGTCGCGATCAGCACCCGCCGCTCGGATTCGAGGTCGGGGTAATCGACATCGATCTGCAATAGGAAGCGGTCGAGCTGAGCCTCGGGCAGCGGATAGGTGCCTTCCTGCTCGAGCGGGTTCTGCGTCGCCAACACGTGGAACGGGCGCGGCAGCGGGTGGTACTGGCCGGCGATCGAGACGCGGCCCTCCTGCATGGCCTGGAGCAGCGCCGACTGGGTGCGGGGGCTGGCGCGGTTGATCTCGTCGGCCATCAACAGCTGGCAGAACACCGGGCCGGGGATGAAGCGGAAGGAGCGGCGCCCGCTTTCGGCCTCCTCGAGCACCTCCGAGCCCAGAATGTCGGCCGGCATCAGGTCCGGCGTGCATTGGATGCGCTTGTCATCGAGCCCGAGGATCGTCCCCAGCGTTTCGACCAGCCGAGTCTTGGCCAGCCCCGGCACGCCGATCAGCAGCGCGTGGCCGCCGCTGAGCAGTGTGATCAAGGCTTGCTCGACCACTTCGCGCTGGCCGAAAATGACCTCGCCGATCCGCTCGCGGACGAGGCGCAACCGATCGCCCAGCGCCTCGACCTTGGCGACCAGATCCGCCGGAGGGGTGTTTATGGGTGATGTCGATGCCAAGTTCTCTCAACCCTGTCTGCGCGCCGACGACAGCCGGCACTGATGGATAATACCGCCTCCGGCACCCCCGCGGCCAACTCCCGTGGTAAACGGAGCGGCGGGCGGCCGCCGCCCGTCGATCACGGCGACCTCGACATGCGGATCGCGCGCGATGGCACGTGGTTCTACCGCGGCTCGCCGATCGGTCGTCCCCGCCTGGTGAAGCTTTTTGCCTCCGTCCTCAAACGCGAAGGCGACGGCAGCTATTGGCTGGTCACCCCGGCCGAGCGCGGCCGCGTCACGGTTGAGGACGCGCCCTTCCTCGCAGTCGAGCTGACGACCGAAGGCAGCGGGCCCCAGCGCCGTATCAATTTCCGCACCAATCTCGACGAGATTGTGGCGGCCGGGCCGGATCACCCGCTCCGCGTCGAGACTGCTGCAAACGGCGAGCCAGCACCCTATATCCTCGTGCGGCCGGGGCTCGATGCGCGACTCAACCGTCCGGTCTTTTACGAGCTGGTCGAGATCGCCGACGCGGAGCGCGGCGAGCGCGGCGGCCCGTTTGGCGTGTGGAGCGAGGGCATGTTCTTCGAGCTCGGCGACCCGGAAGATTGCTGACCGTGCACCCGCTGCCTCGCGAAGAGTTGATCGCGCGTTTGGCGCAACGACGCCCCGGCCGGCGCGGGTTCGGCGGCACCGCCGATCCGCTGGAGGCGGCCGAGGTGCGCGCGGCGACGCGCGGCGACCACGACCTGAACCCCGGCGAGACGCCGCCCTCGGCGGCCTTGCGCCCGGCCGCCGTGCTGGTGCCGCTGATCGACTATAACGACGGCATGGCCGTGCTGCTGACCCAACGCACTGCGCATTTGTCGGCGCATGCCGGGCAGATCGCGTTTCCCGGCGGTCGCATCGAAACCCAGGACGAGGACGAGGTCGCCGCCGCGCTGCGCGAGACCGAAGAGGAGGTCGGCCTGCCGCGCCGCCACGTCACGGTCGTCGGGCGGCTCGACACCTATGTCACCGGCACGGGGTTCGAGATCACGCCGATCGTCGGCATCGTCGCGCCGCCCTATCCGCTGACGATCGACCCGCACGAGGTGGCCGAGGCGTTCGAGGTGCCGCTCTCTTATGTGCTCGACGCGCGCAACCATCACCGGGTCGAGCGCGAGTCGGCGGGGCGGACGCGGATCTTCTTCACGCTGCCCTATGAAGGCCGCAACATCTGGGGCGCCACCGCCGGCATGCTGGTCAACCTCGCCGAGGTGCTCAATTCGTGAGGGCGCGATGCCGCGCGAGCTGCTGACCCTCTTCGTGCCGCTGGTGTTGCCGACCTTGCTCTATCTGGTCTGGCTGCGCGCGGCGCGCTGGTCGCAGGCGGGGGGCGCGGCGGCGGCGTGGCGCACGCTGCCATGGGTTTGGCTCGGCATCAGCGGCGTGGGGCTCGCGGCGCTGGTCCTGTTTGTCGTGACCGTGCATTTCGGAACCTCCGTACCCGGGGTTTACGTGCCGCCGCATGTCGAGAACGGCCGCGTCGTGCCGGGCCACATCCAGCCGGCGGCGAAGCCGTGACCGCGCTCGACGCGCCATGGCTTGCCGAGCGGCCGGTGCGCCGCCTGCTGGCCGCTCTCGCCCAGGCGGCGATCGAGGCGCGGTTTGTCGGCGGCTGCGTGCGCGACACGCTGCTCGGCGAGGCGATCGGCGACATCGACCTGGCAACCCCGGCGCGGCCCGACGCGGTAATGGCGGCGCTGCGCGCGGCGCGTATCAAGGCGGTGCCGACCGGGCTCGCGCACGGCACGGTGACCGCCGTGGTGCCGCCGCGCCAGTTCGAGATCACGACGTTGCGGCGCGACGTCGAGACCGACGGCCGCCACGCCAAGGTCGCGTTCGACGCCGGCTGGGCCGAGGACGCCGCGCGCCGCGACTTCACGATCAACGCGATCTATCTTGCGCCCGACGGGACGATCTTCGATCCGGTCGCCGGCCGGGCCGACCTTGCCGCGCGCCGGGTGCGCTTTGTCGGCGACCCGGCTACGCGAATCGCCGAGGACGTGCTGCGCCTTCTGCGCTACTACCGCTTCGAGGCGCGCTTCGGCGGCGGCGACGGCGACCCGGCGGCGCGCGCCGCGTGCCGCGTCGCGGTGACGAGCCTGCCGACGCTTTCCGCCGAACGCGTCTGGCGCGAGCTCTCTCGGCTGCTCGCCGGACCCGATACCGTCCGCGCTCTCGGTTTGATGCGCGACGACGGCGTGCTCGCCGCCATCCTCCCCGAAGCGACCCGCCTCGACCGGCTGGCAAGATTGGCGCCGCGCAGCGGCGATGCGCTGCTCCGCCTCGCCGCGCTGGTCGAGGTCGACCCGGCCGGAGCGGCGGCGCTGGCCGAACGGCTGCGGCTGTCCAACGCCGAGCGTGACCGGCTTGTCGGCCTGACCCGGCCCTGGCCGATCGATCCGGCCGGCGACGCGCGAGCGCAGCGGCTCGCCGTGTATCGGCTCGGCCGGCAACGCTACCGCGATCTCGTCGATTTATTCGCCGCCGAGGACGAAACGTCGAGCGGCGATCGCCTCGCCGACATGCTCGGCGTTGCGACCAACTGGACGCCGCCCGACTTCCCGCTCCGCGGCGACGATGTGACGGCGCTCGGCATCGCGCCGGGCCCCAAGGTCGGACGGCTGCTCGGCGCCGTGCGGCGCTGGTGGGAGGACGGCGATTTCGCCGCCGATCGCGCCGCCTGCCTCGCGCGGCTCAGCGAGCTCGCGGCGCGGACCTGATCGCGCGCCACACCCGCTCGGGGGTCGCCGGCATGTCGATGTGCTCGATCCCGAGGGGGCTGAGCGCGTCGAGGATCGCGCAGATCACGGTCTGCGGCGCGGCGATGGCGCCGGCCTGGCCGGCGCCTTTGACACCGAGCGGATTGACCGCGGTCGGCCGGCCGTCGAGCGCGATCTCGAGGGCGGGCAGGTCGTCGGCGCGCGGCAGCGCGTAGTCGAGCAGCGAGCCGCTGAGCAGCTGACCCGATTGCCGGTCGTAGACCGTGTGCTCCAGCATCGCCTGCCCGATACCCTGTGCGACCCCGCCCTGGACCTGGCCCACCGTCAGCATCGGGTTGATCACCCGGCCGTAATCGTCGACGGCGAGATAGCGCTCCAAGGTCACGCGCCCGGTTTCCCGATCGATCGTCACCTCGGCGGCGTGCGCGCCGGAGGGGTAGGTGATCGCGTCGCACTCGTTCCAGACGTAGGTGCCAAGCCCCGGCGCCATCCCCTCGGGCAGGTTGGCCGGGTCGGCGGCGGCACGCGCCACCGCCAGCAGGTCGATCGCGCGGCCGCTGCCGGGCACGGTGAACCGGCCCTCGGCGAACACCAGCTCGCTCGCCTCCGCCTGCAGCAATCCGGCGGCGACCGCGCGGCCCTTGGCGACGACCGTCTCGGCCGCGCGATGCAGCGCGAACCCGCCCTGGTGCATCGAGCGGGCGCCCCCGTGGCCGTTGCCCGCGCGCACCCGCGCCGTGTCGGCCTGCACATAGCGGAAACGGTCGATCGGCAGGCCGAGCAAATCGGCGGCGATCTGCGGGTAGGCGGTCTCGTGCCCCTGCCCGTTCGACTGCGTGCCGATCGAAAGCGATACCATTCCATTTTCATCGAAGATGATTTCGGCGCCCTCGTTGGGCGCGCCGCGCGCGGTTTCGAGAAAGCAACAGATGCCGAGCCCCCGCAGCGCCTCCGGCGGCCCGTCACCGCGGTGGGTTTGCCGGGCGCGCGCGCTGGCTGCGGCGAGATTGGCGGCGAACCGGCCGCTGTCGATCGCGTTGCCCAGCGCGCGGCGATAGGGGAAATCGCGGATCACGTTGCGCCGGCGCAACTCGACCGGGTCGATCGCGAGACGCCGCGCGGCCAGTTCGACGAGCCGCTCGGTCAGGTAATTGGCTTCCGGCTTGCCGGCGCCGCGATAGGCGTCGATCGGCACGGTGTTGGTGAACACGCCGCGCACGCTCATGGACATCGCCGGGATCGCATAGACCCCGCCCATCGCGGTCGACGGCGAGTTTGTCGAATTGCCCGGCCCATTGGTCGACACATAGGCGCCGAGATTCGCCACGGTCGAGACCTCCAGCGCGAGAAACCGGCCCTCCCGGTCAAGCGCAAGGCGGCCGCGCGTATGGTTGTCGCGGCCCTGCGCCGCGCTCAGGAACTCCTCGCTGCGTTCCGCCACCCACCTGACCGGGCGCCCCAACCGGCGCGCCGCCCACAGCAACATCACCCACTCGGGGTAGAGAAAATTCTTGATCCCGAACCCGCCGCCGACATCGGGGGCGCTGACCCGGATGCGCTCCGGCGGCAGCTGAAAGACCGACCCCGCCAGCTGATTGCGCAGGCTGTGCACCCCCTGACCGGTAAGCAGCAGGTCGAAGCTGTCGCTCGCCGCGTCATGGCGGCCGATCGCGGCGCGCGGTTCGATCGGATTGACGACGAGCCGGTTGTTGACAAGCTCGATCTCGACGACGTGCGCGGCGTTCTCCATCGCGGCGGCGACCGCCGCCTGGTCGCCGCGCTCGAAGCGGAAACTGAGGTTGCCGGGGGCTTCGTCCCACAACCGCGGGGCGCCGGCGGCGAGCGCCGCGGGGGCGTCGACTACCGCCGGCAGCACCCGGTAATCGACCGCGACGCGCTCTGCGGCGTCGCGCGCGAGGTCGGCGGTGTCGGCGACGACAAACGCGACCGGATCGCCGACATGGCGAACCCGGCCCGTCGCGAGCGCGAAACGCGGCGGCACGATCATCGGCCCCACGGTCGCGACCTGCGCGACGCAAGGCAGCGGCCCAATCCCGTCGGCGGCAAGGTCGGCAGCGGTGAAAACGCCGCGGACGCCGGGCGCGCCGCGCGCCGCCGCCGTGTCGACGGCGGCGATCTCGGCATGCCCGTGCGGCGAGCGCACGACGACCGCGCGAAGCTGGCCGGGCACGTCGATGTCCTCGACAAAGCGACCCTCGCCGCGCAGGAAGCGCGCGTCCTCGACGCGGGCGAGCGAGCGCCCGATCTGCCGCTCCTCCATTGCCGCCTCCACCGCCTGCCCCGCCCCGCGGATTTAACCGCTTTCTCTGCCGTTCGGCGACAGATAGACTTGCCGCGACGCAGCAAACGGAGCGCCGGGGTTATATGGGGGAGCGACGCCTCGTCGTCGAGCTGATCAAGCCGTCGCATTACGACGATGACGGCTACGTCATCCAGTGGCGGAAATCCTGGGTTCCCTCGAACTCGCTCGCCTGCCTTTACGGCATCGCGCAGGACATCGCCGCCCGCCGCGCGCTCGGCGACGACGTCACGCTCGAAATCAACGCCTACGACGAGACCAACATCGTCATCCCGATCCGCCAAATCGTACGGCGAATCGAGGCGGCCGATGGCGGGCTCGTCTGCCTCGTCGGCGTTCAGTCGAACCAGTTTCCGCGCGCGATGGACATCGCCCGCCAGTTCCGCGACGCGGGCGTGCAGGTCGCGGTCGGCGGGTTCCATGTCTCGGGCTGCCTGGCGATGCTGCCCGAGCTGCCGCCGGATATCGCCGCGGCGCGCGACATGGGGGTCGTGCTCTTCGCCGGCGAGGCCGAGGGCCGGCTCGACGAATTGCTGGCCGACGCGCTCGCCGGCCGGCTGAAGCCGATCTACAACCATCTGGCCGACCTGCCGGGGCTGCAGCAGGAAGTGACGCCGTTTCTGCCGGTGCAGATGATCGAGCGCTACGCCGAGGCGCACGGCGCCTTCGACGCCGGGCGCGGCTGCCCGTTCCAATGCAGCTTCTGCACGATCATCAATGTCCAGGGCCGCAAGTCGCGCTGGCGCGACGCCGACGACGTCGAGCGGCTGGTGCGCGCGAACCTCGCGCAGGGCGTCCACCGCTTCTTCATCACCGACGACAATTTCGCACGCAACCGCAACTGGGAAGCGATCTTCGACCGGCTGATCGAGATGCGCGAGAAGGAGGGGCTGACCCTGCATTTCGTGATCCAGGTCGACACGCTGTGCCACCGCATCCCGAACTTCATCGAGAAGGCGGCGCGGGCCGGCGCCCGCCGCGTGTTCATCGGTCTGGAGAACGTCAACCCGGACAATCTGCTCGGCGCCAAGAAGAAGCAGAACCGGATCCACGAATACCGTCAGCTATTCCTCGAATGGCGCAAGCACGGCGTCATCACCTACGCCGGCTATATCCTCGGCTTCCCCAACGACACGCCGGAGCGGATCGCGAGGGACATCAAGACCGTGCAGGAGGAGCTGTCGCTCGACCTGATCGAGTTCTTCATCCTGACGCCGCTGCCCGGATCGGAGGACCACAAGGTCCTCTACACCAAAGGGGTCTGGATGGACCCCGACATGAACAAATACGACCTCGAGCACGTCACCGCGCAGCACCAGACGATGAGCCCCGCCGAGTGGCAGAAGCTCTACAGCGACGCCTGGCACCAATATTATTCGCTGGAGCATATCGAACGCATCTTCCGCCGCGCCAAGGCGTCGGGGATCAAGCCGATCAAGCTGCAGCAACACATGCTGCAGTTCTACTTCACCTTCATCCAAGAGAAGGTGCACCCGCTGCAGGGCGGCTATTTCCGGCGCAAGGTCCGCTCGCAGCGCCGCTCGGGCCTGCCGCGCGAAAACCCGGTCGCCTTCTTTGCGCGGCGCGCATGGGAGATTGCCGCGGCGCACGTCAACATGGTGCGCTTCTACTGGACGATGAACGGCATCCGCAAAAAGGTCGAGCGCGACCCGCGCGCCTACACCGACCGCGCGCTGACCCCGGTGGGCGAGGAGGCGGAGGACGACGCCTCGCCGTTGATGCAGGCGCCGAAGAAGCGGGCCGCCGTCGCCGCCTAGCGGCTTGCGCCAAAAGCCCTGAGGAACGTTGCCACCGCGTGGTTCGCGGCGGCGACCACCGCGTCCTCGCCCGTCGCGGTGGCGAGACCGAAGAGCGTGCGCAGGTGGAGTTCGCCGCGCACCAGCGAGACAAACTGGCCGGCGGCAAGCCGCGGGTCGGCGATGTCGAGCGACCCCGCCGCCGCGGCCCGGCGCAGAAAGCCCTCGACCTGCACGCGGATGCGCTCGGGCCCGGCTCGCCAGAACACCTCGGCCAGTTCGGGAAAGCGCGTCACCTCGCCGATGATGATGCGGTTGAGCGCGATCACGTCGGGCGACAGCAAGAGGCGCAGAAACCGCTCGGCGATCGCCAGGAGCGCGCCTGCCGCGTCGGCGGGGTCGAGCTCGCCGCCCGAGAAAGCCTCGGCGTAGCGTTCGCTGTCGCGCGCCACGACCGCGCCGAACAGCTCCTCCTTGCTGGCGAAATAGGCGTAGACGGTGGCCTTCGAGGCGCCCGCCTCGCGTGCGATCGCGTCCATGCTTGCGGCGCCGAAGCCGCTCGCCAGAAATGTCCGCTGCGCCGCGGCAAGAATGCTTTCGGCCTTGCCTCTCGGCGCTGTCGCGGCAGGTATGCCGATCTCGCCCATGCTCATCGCTTGACAGGATTTAACCGGGCTTCCATCTTTCCGCAATACTGAACTGAACGGTTCAGTCTAGTCTGGGTGGAAACGGCCTTTCCGATGCGCAAGGTGTGGTTGCTGCTGGCGCTGCCGCTGGTCCTGGCAGCCGGGTTGTATGGCGGCTGGTCGTGGTATCGCGACTGGCGGTTCCAGCAATCGACCGACGATGCCTATGTGCAAAGCGACATCTCGCTGATCAGCCCCAAGGTCGAGGGCTACATCAAGGAGGTGCGCGTGCAGGACAACGAGCACGTCGCCGCCGGGCAGGTGCTGTTCACTATCGACGACCGCGATTTCGCCGCGAAGGTCGCGCAGGGCGAGGCCGCGGTCGCCAGCGAAGAGGCGACGGTGGCAACCTTTGCCACGCGCCACGATTTCCAGGAAGCGATGATCGCCCAGGCGGCGGCGGCGGTTGAGGCGGCCGAGGCGGAGGTGACGCGCGCCGATCTCGACCAGAAGCGCTACGTCTCGCTCGTCACCAGCGATGTCGCCAGCCGCCAGCGTTTCGAGACCGCCGAGGCCGACGCCAGGAAGGCGACCGCCGCGCTCTTGCGGGCGAAAGCGGCGCTCGAAGCCGAGAAGCAGCAGCTCGCGGTGCTCGAAGCGCAAAAGCGCGAAGAGGAGGCGCGGCTGATGCAGGCGCGCGCCGGGCTGCAGCTCGCCCGCAACGATCTCGACAACACGGTGATCCGCGCGCCGGTCGATGGGATCGCCGGCAACCGCGCCGGGCAGACCGGGCAATACGTCAAACCCGGGACGCAGCTGTTGTCGCTGGTGCCGCTGCCGCATGTCTACGTCACGGCCAATTTCAAGGAGACGCAGCTTACCCGGATGCGGCCGGGCCAGCCGGCGGACGTCACGGTGGACGCCTATCCGGACCAGACGATCCAGGGGCGGGTGGAGAGCTTCGCGCCGGGCAGCGGCGCCGAGTTTTCCCTGCTCCCGCCCGACAACGCGACCGGCAACTTCACCAAGATCGTCCAGCGCGTGCCGGTGCGCATCGCGCTGCCGAGCGAGGGCCCGCTGGCGACGCTGCTGCGCCCGGGGCTTTCGGTCACGGTGACGGTCGACACGCGCGTGCCCGGCGATGCGATCGCCGACGGCGCGATCGTCGGTGCGGCCAAGGCCGAGACCCCGCCCAAATGACTTGGGCGCTGGCGGCGCCGCTGCGGCGGGTGCGGCTGCGCCGCCAACAGACGACACCACCGGTCGCGACGGTCGCCCCGGTCCGCACCGCGCCGGCGCCCGCCGGGCATCCCACACTGCGCGACTGGATCAGCGTTCTGGCGCTGGTCGTCGGCCTGTTCATGGCCATCATGGACGTGCAGATCGTCACCAGCTCGCTGACCCAGATCCAGGGCGGGCTGTCGGCAAGCCCCGACGAGATCAGCTGGGTGCAGACCTCTTATCTGATCGCCGATGTGGTGATGGTGCCGCTGTCGGGGTTCCTGTCGCGGCTGTTGTCCACCCGCATCCTATTCGTCGCCGCCGCGCTCGGGTTTACCGCGGCGAGCGGTCTGTGCGCGACCGCGACGAGCCTGACGCAGATGATCCTCTACCGCGCGCTGCAGGGCGCCGCCGGCGGCGCCATCACGCCGACCGTCTTCCCGGTCGTCTACACCAAGTTCCGCCAGCCCCAGCTGGGCACGATCCTCGTCCTCATCTCGTTGATCCTCAACCTGTCCTCGACGCTCGGGCCGACCATCGGCGGCTACCTTACCGATACCTATTCCTGGCACTGGCTGTTCCTGGTCAACATCGCCCCGGGGATCGCGGTCGCCGCGACGGTGTGGTTTCTCATCGACGTCGATAAGCCCGACTGGTCGCTCCTGCCCCATTTCGACATTCCCGGACTGGTCTTGATGGCGCTGTTCCTCGGCTGCCTCGAATACGCGCTCGAGGAAGGAGCGCGCTGGGACTGGCTCGCCGACCCGACGATCCGCACCGCGACGATCGTCTCGGTGATCGCCGCCACGCTGTTCTTCTGGCGTGTGTTGACCTACCGCGAGCCGATCGTCGACCTGCGGGCGTTCCTGTCGCGAAACTTTGCGCTCGGTTCGTTCTACACCTTCGTCGTCGGCACCGGGCTCTACGGCGCGACCTACCTGGTGCCGCTGTTTCTCGCCCAGGTGCGCGGCTTTTCGAGCCTGCAGATCGGCGAGACGGTGGTGGTCACGGGGCTGGCGCAGATGATGCTGTCGCCGTTCACCGCCTGGATCGCGCGCAAGATCGATCTGCGCCTCATGCTGTCGATCGGCATGGGGCTGTTCAGCTTTGCGATGTGGGAGACCGCCACGCTGACCAACCAGGCCAGCTTCTGGGAGCTGTTCATGCCGCAGGTGCTGCGCGGCGTGGCGCTGATGTTCTGCTACCTGCCGGCCAATCTGATCGCCCTGAGCAGCATCAGGCCCGAGAAGCTGAAGAACGCCGCCGGGCTCTACAATCTGACCCGCGATCTGGGCGGTGCGATCGCGCTGGCGACGATCGGCACGATCATGAACAACCGGCTGCATTTCCACTGGAGCCGGCTGATTGAAAACATCAATCCGGCGCGCCCGGCGGTGCAGCATTTCCTGGAAATGCAGGCCGCGCGCCTCGACCCGCACTTCACCGGCGACACCGGCGGGGCGGCGATCAAGCTCCTCGGCGGGCTGGTGCAGCGCGAAGCGCTGGTGTTGACGTTCAACGACCTGCTGCTGGCCCTCGGCAGCAGCTTCTTCGTCGGCCTGCTGATGATCCCGCTGTTGCGGCGGCCTCGCAGCACGCCGGTGTCCGACTCGCACTGACGGAGACGACGATGGAAGCCGCCTTCCCGGCGATTGCGACGATCCTGGCGCTGCTGCTCTACGTTTGGGCCGCATTCAACGTCGGGCGGATGCGCGGCCGCCACAACGTCCGTGCGCCCGCGGTCACCGGCCCGCCCGAGTTCGAGCGCGCCTTCCGCGTGCACCAGAACACCCAGGAGCAGCTCGTCCTGTTCCTCCCGGCGCTGTGGCTCTTCGTGATGCTCGTGTCGGCCTTCTGGGGCGGTGCGATCGGGCTCGTTTGGGTCGCGGCCCGCGTCTACTACGCGTATTGCTACCTGCGCGACCCGGAGACGCGCGGCCCCGGCTTTGGCGTCGCGGCGGCCTGCTCGCTGATCCTGCTTCTGGCCGCGCTGGCGAGCGCGATCGTCAACCTGCGCTAGCCGATCTCCGCCCTGCCGTGCAGCCAATCCTCGACCAGCCGGCGGGCGATCGAGTCGAGCCGCGGCAGCCGGAACGTGTTGTCGTCGGCGTGCGCGCGGAGCCAGTCGCGCTCGAACCACTTGGCGTCTTCCAGCTCGCCGTAATCGACGGCGA
>Ga0335078_10013842_pt1 | contig 11955 bp, 8 predicted proteins | sample Lox_Sample_32_FD_206711 | JGI IMG/M metagenome (GOLD analysis project Ga0335078, IMG submission 206711) | Soil microbial communities from Loxahatchee National Wildlife Refuge, Florida, United States - Lox_Sample_3.2 | ecosystem: Environmental > Terrestrial > Soil > Wetlands | place: USA: Florida... | reverse complement strand
GCATCCGGAGAAGATTCTCCACCTCGCGATCGACCCGGCAAGCGGCATGGAGGGATTCCACGCGCGCCGCATCGCCTTCAGCCTCGGCCTCGAGGGCAAGCAGGTCCAGAGCGCGACCAAGTTCCTGCTTGGCATGTATCACTCCTTCACCGCGCTCGATGCCTCGATCGTCGAGATCAATCCGCTCGTCGTCACCGGCGCAGGCGACGTGATCGCGCTCGACGCCAAGATCAATTTCGACGACAACGCGCTTTTCCGGCACAAGGACATCGAGGAGTTGCGCGACGCCGCCGAGGAGGACCCGACCGAGCTCGAGGCAGCCAAGCACTCGCTCAACTACGTCCGGCTCGACGGCAATATCGGCTGCATGGTGAACGGCGCCGGACTTGCCATGGCGACCATGGACATCATCAAGCTCTATGGCGGCGAGCCGGCCAATTTCCTCGATGTCGGCGGCGGCGCCACCAAGGAGCGCGTCAGCACCGCCTTCAAGCTCATCCTGTCGGATCCGCATGTCGAGGGCATCCTGGTCAACATCTTCGGCGGCATCATGCGCTGCGACGTGATCGCGGAAGGGATCGTCGCGGCGGCGCGCGAGGTGAGCCTGCAAGTGCCGCTGGTCGTCCGGCTCGAAGGGACGAATGTCCGGCTCGGCAAGAAGATCCTCGGCGAATCGGGCCTGCCCATCCTCTCCGCTGACAATCTCGCCGACGCCGCCGAAAAGGTGGTGAAGGCGGTGCGGGAGGCCGCCTGATGTCCGTCCTCGTCAACGCCGAGACCAAGGTCATCTGTCAGGGCTTCACCGGCGCGCAAGGGACATTTCACTCCGAGCAGGCGATCGCCTACGGCACCAAGATGGTAGGCGGCGTCACGCCCGGCAAAGGCGGGACGAAGCATCTCGACCTGCCGGTGTTCGACACCGTGGCCGATGCGGTCGCGGCGACCGGCGCCACGGCGAGCGCCATCTACGTGCCGCCGCCTTTCGCCGCGGACGCGATCCTCGAGGCGATCGACGCCGGCGTGCCGCTCGTCGTCTGCATCACCGAGGGCATCCCGGTGCTCGACATGGTGACGGTGAAGCGCACTCTCACCGGCTCGAAGACGCGCCTCATCGGCCCCAACTGCCCCGGCGTCATCACGCCCGAGCAATGCAAGATCGGCATCATGCCCGGCCATATTCACGCCAAGGGCCATGTCGGCATCGTGTCGCGCTCGGGCACGCTGACCTACGAGGCGGTGGCGCAGACGACGGCGGTGGGGCTCGGCCAATCGACCTGCATCGGCATCGGCGGCGATCCCGTGAACGGCACCAGCTTCATCGATTGCCTCGACATGTTCTTGGGCGACGATGACACCGAGGCGATCATCATGATCGGCGAGATCGGCGGCTCGGGCGAGGAAGAGGCGGCCGAGTTCTACAAGCGAGCCAGGCGCAAGAAGCCGATGGTGGGCTTCATCGGCGGCGCCACGGCGCCGCCCGGCCGGCGCATGGGCCACGCCGGCGCGATCATCTCGGGCGGCACCGGCACGGCGCAGGCGAAGGTCGAGGCGTTGCGCGCGGCCGGCGTCACCGTGACGCAATCGCCGGCGGCGCTCGGCTCGACCATGCGCGACGTGCTCAAGCGCTGATGGCGGCATCGCAGCAACCGCAGCGCAGCATCCATCCCGGATCCGGACGCCGCGGCCGCGATTTTCCGCGCGGCCGCCAGGTCGAGCCCGAGGCGCTTGCCGAGGTGCAGGCGCTGCTTGCGCATCGGCCGCGCCGGCCCGATCTGCTGATCGAGTTCCTGCATCTGATCCAGGACCGGTTCGGCTGTCTCCACGCGCGCCACCTGGCGGCGCTCGCCGAGGAAATGCGGCTCGCGCTCGTCGAGGTGTACGAAGTCGCTTCGTTCTATGCGCATTTCGACATCGTGATGGATGGCGAGCCGGCGCCGCCGCCTCTCACCGTGCGCGTCTGCGACAGTCTCACCTGCGCGCTGATGGGCGGCGAGAAGCTGCTCGCCGCTCTGCCGCAAAAGCTCGGACCGGACGTGCGCGTCGTGCGGGCGCCGTGCATGGGCGGCTGCCACAATGCGCCGGTCGCGGCGCTCGGCCACGCGCTCCACGAGCACGCGAGCGTGGACAGTATCGCCGCCGCGATCGCGCAGGGCGAAGTGCATCCGCACATCCCCGCTTATCGCGGTTTCGAGGATTATCGGCGCGACGGCGGCTATCGCCTGCTCGCCGATTGCCTCGCCGGGCGGCACACGGTCGAATCCGTTCTGAAGCCGCTCGAGGACGCGGCGCTGCGCGGCCTCGGCGGCGCGGGGTTCCCGACCGGGCGCAAATGGAGCCTGGTGCGCGCCGAGCCTGCGCCACGCCTGATGGCGGTCAACGCCGATGAAGGCGAGCCGGGCACATTCAAGGACCGCTACTTCCTCGAAACCGATCCGCACCGCTTCCTCGAAGGCATGCTGCTCGGCGCGTGGGCGGTCGAGGCGCGCGAGGTCTATATCTATCTGCGCGACGAGTACCCGCAGGTCCGCGAGCTTTTGGAGCGCGAGATCCCGCAGCTCGAAAGCGGCGGTCTCGCGCACGGGGTCGCGATCCACCTGCGGCGCGGCGCCGGCGCTTATATTTGCGGCGAAGAGTCGGCGATGCTCGAAAGCATCGAGGGCAAGCGCGGCCTGCCGCGCCACAAGCCGCCCTATCCCGCGCAAGTGGGATTGTTCGGCCGCCCGACCCTCATCAACAATGTCGAGACGCTCTACTGGGTGCGCGACATCGTCGAGAAGGGCGCCGACTGGTTCGCAAGCCAGGGCCGGCGTGGACGCAAGGGGCCGCGCAGCTTCTCGGTCTCGGGCCGCGTGAAGGAGCCCGGCGTCAAGATCGCGCCCGCCGGCATCACAGCGCAGGAACTGATCGACGAATTCTGCGGCGGCATGGCCGCGGGGCACAGTTTCCGCGGGTATCTCCCGGGCGGCGCCTCGGGCGGCATCCTGCCGGCGAGCATGGCGGATCTGCCGCTCGATTTCGGCACGCTCGAGCCGCATGGCTGCCTCATCGGCTCGGCCGCGGTGGTGGTGCTGTCGGACCAGGACGACATGCGGCTGGTCGCGCTGAACCTGCTCAAATTCTTCGAGGACGAGAGCTGCGGCCAGTGCACGCCGTGCCGCGTCGGCACCGAGAAGGCGGTGCAGCTGCTCGCCAAGCGCATCTGGGACGCGAGCCTGCTCGAGGAGCTGACGCGGGTCATGACGGACGCGTCGATCTGCGGCTTGGGCCAAGCGGCGATGAACCCGGTGCGCTCGGTCCTGAAGCATTTCGCCGCCGACGTGACGTGATGCGGCAGATGCGCTAAGCAATCGCCATGAGCGACGGCAAACCGATCTCCTTCTTCCTGGACGGCGTCGAGGTCGAGGCGGCGCCGGACGAGAGCATCTGGCAGGTGGCGCAGCGGCGCGGCGTCGAGATCCCGCATCTGTGCTGGAATCCGGCGCCCGGCTATCGCGCCGACGGTAATTGCCGCGCCTGCATGGTCGAGATCGAGGGCGAGCGCGTCCTGGCCGCGTCATGCATCCGCAAGCCCGCGCCCGGCATGAAGGTCCGCACCGCGAGCGAGCGGGCGCGTTTCTCGCGCAAGATGGTGTTCGAGCTGCTGACCGCCGACCAGCCGAAGCGCGCGGCCGCGCACGACCCGGGCTCGCGCTTCTGGCGCTGGGCCGACCGCGTCGGCGTCGAAGAGAGCCGCTTTGCCGCGCGGGCGAAAGAGGCCGCGCCCGACCGCAGTCACCCGGCAATGGCGGTCCATCTCGACGCCTGCATCGAGTGCACGCTGTGCGTGCGCGCCTGCCGCGAGGTGCAGGTGAACGACGTGATCGGCATGGCGGGGCGCGGGCCCAACGAGAAGATCGTGTTCGACTTCGACGATCCGATGGGGCGGAGCACGTGCGTCGCGTGCGGCGAATGCGTCCAGGCCTGCCCTACCGGCGCGCTGATGCCGGCCACCGTGCTCGACCGCGCGGGACAGTTCGCGCACACGCCCGACCGCTCGATCGATAGCGTCTGTCCCTATTGCGGCGTCGGCTGCGAGATCGTCTATCGCATCGAGAACGACAAGCTCCTCTCGGTCGATGGCAAGAACGGACCGGCGAACCGCAACCGGCTTTGCGTCAAGGGCCGATTCGGTTTCGACTATGTCGGCCATCCGCACCGCCTGACGCAGCCGATGGTGCGCAAGGACGGCGTGCCGAAACATGCCGATGACGAGATCGATCCCGCCAATCCGTGGACGCATTTCCGCCCGGCCACGTGGGAAGAAGCGCTCGACCGCGCCGCAGCGGGCCTGAAGCGCATCCGCGACGCACACGGCGGCGCGGGTTTGGCCGGATTCGGCTCGGCCAAGGGCTCGAACGAGGAGGCCTATCTTTTCCAGAAGCTGGTGCGCACCGGGTTCGGCACCAACAATGTCGATCACTGCACCCGGCTTTGCCACGCGTCGTCGGTCGCGGCGCTGATGGAGGGGATCGGCTCGGGCGCGGTGACGGCGCCCTTTACCGCCGCCGAGGACGCCGAAGTCATCATCGTGATCGGCGCCAATCCGACCGAGAACCATCCGGTCGCCGCCACCTTCTTCAAGCAGGCAGCGAAGGACGGCAAGACGCTCATCGTCATGGACCCGCGCGGTCAGGCGCTGAAACGGCACGCGACCCACATGCTGCAATTCAAGCCCGGCCGCGACGTGGCGCTTTTGTCGGCGCTCCTCAATGTCATCGTCAGCGAGGGCCTGGTCGATCGCCAGTATGTCGAGGCGCACACGTCCGATTACGAGAAGGTCGCCGAGAGCGTCAAGGAGCGCACGCCCGAGGCGATGGCGCCGGTCTGCGGCATCCCGCCCGATACGCTGCGCACCGTGGCGCGGCTTTATGCCCGCGCCAAGGCGTCGATCATCTTCTGGGGCATGGGCATCTCGCAGCACATCCACGGCACCGACAACGCGCGCTGCCTCATCGCGCTGGCGATGATCACGGGCCAGGTCGGGCGGCCCGGCACCGGGCTCCATCCGCTGCGCGGCCAGAACAACGTGCAGGGCGCCTCGGACGTCGGCCTCATCCCGATGTTCTATCCCGACTACCAGTCGGTCGAGAGCGACAAGGTGCGCACGTTCTACGAGCAGCTTTGGGGCACGACGCTTGACCGCAAGCGCGGCCTCACCGTCGTCGAGATCATGGACGCCGTCCATGCCGGGCAGATCCGCGGCATGTACGTGATGGGCGAGAACCCGGCCATGTCCGATCCCGACGTGCAGCACGCGCGCCAGGCGCTCGCGCATCTCGAGCATCTCGTGGTGCAGGACATCTTCCTGACCGAGACCGCGCGCTATGCCGACGTGGTGCTGCCGGCCTCGGCCTGGCCGGAGAAGACTGGCACCGTCACCAACACCAACCGCCAGGTGCAGATGGGCCGGATCGCGCTGCCGCTGCCGGGCGACGCGCGCCAGGATTGGTGGCTGATCCAGGAGATCGCGCGCCGGATCGGCCTGCCGTGGACCTACACGCATCCGAAGGACGTGTTCGCCGAGATGAAGAAGGCGATGCCGTCCCTGGACAACATCACCTGGGACCGGCTCGAGCGCGAGCACTTCGTCACGTACCCCTGCCCGGCCGAGGACAAGCCGGGCGACGACATCGTGTTCGGCGACGGCTTCCCGACCGCGAACGGCCGCGCCAAGCTCGTTCCGGTCGAGATCATGCCGCCGGGCGAGGAGCCGGACGCCGCTTACCCGATGGTGCTGACCACCGGACGCCAGCTCGAGCATTGGCACACCGGCGCGATGACGCGGCGCGCGAGCGTGCTCGACGAGCTCGAGCCCGAGGCGGTGGCCTCGCTCGCGCCGGCCGATCTGCGGCGTCTTGGACTTACGCCGGGCGCGCCGGTGCGCGTCACGACGCGGCGCGGTGTCATTGAGCTGAAGGCGCGCGCCGACGGAGCGGTGCCGCCGGGCATGGTGTTCGTTCCGTTCTGCTATGCCGAGGCCGCGGCCAACATCCTCACGAATCCGCAGCTCGATCCGTTCGGCAAGATCCCGGAATACAAATTCTGCGCCGCCCGGGTCGAGCCCGCGGCCCGACCCAAAGCGGCGGAATAGCAAGCCTCAGTGGGCGCCCGCCATCTGCGGCGCGGCGCCCGCGCTCATGTAGCGCGAGCGCAACGGCTTCAGCACCCCCAACGCCAGCACCACGACGATGAAGTTCATGACGGCGGTGATGATGAAGACGGTGTGCCAGCCGCCGGTCGCCGCCTTGATCACGTTGGCGAGCGGCACGAGGAAGGCCGAGGCGCCTTTGGCGGTGTAGAGGAAGCAAAGATTGGCGGTGGCGAATTTCGGCCCGAACGTGTCGGTGCAGGTCGAGGGGAAGAGGCTGAAGATCTCGCCCCAGGTAAGGAAGATCAGACCTGCGAAGAACACGAACGCCCAGGGCGACGTGCCGGCCGAGCCCAGGAGCCAATAGCTTACGCCGCCGAGCGTGAAGGCGATCGCCATGGTGTTCTCACGCCCGATCACGTCGGACAGCCAGCCGAACAGCGGCCGCGCCGCGCCGTTCATCACGTTGTCAACGAGAAGCGCGATGGTAAGCACCGTGCCGCCCAGCAGAAGCGGCGTGTTGGAGAGGCCGTAATCCTTCGCCACGAGCGCAATCTGCGCCGTCGCCATGAGGCCGCTCGCCGAGACCAGCACGAACATCACGTAGAGCAGCCAGAACACCGGCGAGACCAGCATCTGACCGGGCGAGTGGCTCTCGCGCGACTGCACGACCTTGACCTTCTCGGTGCTCGGCGTCTCGCCGGCCAAGGGTCCGCGCATCATCCACGCGACCACGAACACGATCGCGCCCTGGATCAGGCCGAACCAGAAGAACGCCGCCTGGTAGCCGTAGTCGGCGATCACCTCGCGGATCGGAATGACGGTGAGCGCGGCGCCCGCGCCGAACCCCGCCGCGGTGAGCCCGACGGCCAGCCCGCGCCGGTCCGGGAACCATTTGACCGCGCTGCCGACGCAGGTCGCGTAGACCGCTCCCGCGCCAACGCCGGAGAGCGCCGAGCCGAGATAGAGCATGCTCAGCGACGCGGCGTGCGCGTTGATGATCCAGGCGATGGCGACGAGCACGCCGCCGAACGCGACCATCAGCTTCGGCCCGCGCTCGGCGCCGAGCCAATCGACGATCCAGCCTTCGACCGGCGTGAGCCAGGTCTCGAGCGCGACGAACAGGCTGAAGGCGACCTGAATGTCGGCGAGCGCCCAGCCGTGCGTCTTGTTCATCGGACTGACGAAGAGCGTCCAGCCATATTGCAGGTTGGCGATCAGCACCATGCAGATGATGGCCAGGACAAGCTGAAGCCAACGGTTGGTCTTAGGCATGTTCCTCACCGTTTCTAGTTTTCTAAGCCGACTGTAGCACGCGATTTGGCCACGCTAAATATCTGTATTCATTAAGATATCTTGCGCTGCACAAAAGGTTGTGTGGCACTGCACAAATTGGCTTCGTTCGGTAATTTTGACCTTTTCGCGCGCCTTGGGGCCCCACTGGCCCGTATTGATACTACGTACGAAACACTAGGTCCAACGCCGACAGATTTCACCCGCTTGACAGGGTTTCGTCGATCCAACGGGCGATCGCTACGGCGGATGCGTCCGCCTGTTCGAAGCCCAGGAGCTGAAGCCCGAGCGGCAGCCCCCCGGCCGAGAGCAGCGGCAGCGACAGCGCCGGCACGCCGAGGAGCGAGCCGGGTGCGACGAACACCGGGTTGCCGGTCGAGTGCAGCCCAAGCGGCGCCGCGCCGGTCGCCGGCAAGGCGATCACGCCCTCGCACACCGATTTGAGCCCGGCATAGACGCCGCGGATGCGCGCGCGCTCGGCGATGAGGCGCTGATAATCTTCGAGGCTCATCGCCTCGGCGCTGGCGAGCCGCTCGATCATCGCCTGGCTCAGGCCCGGGCGGCCGCGATAGGCGTTGAGTGGCCAGCGTCCCTCCCAGTTGTTGATCGCGCGCGTCAGGCCCATCGCGTCGCCGATCGCCTGCTCGACGCCCGAAACGGGCGCGTTGTCGCGCCGCGTGACGATCTCGACGCCCGCCGCCTTGAGCCGCGCGAGCGCCGCCTCGATCGCGTCCTTGGCCGCGCTTTCGGCGTCGCGCCAACCCGCGGTCTCGAGGAACGCGAGCCGCGCCGGGCGCCGCGCCGCGGGAAGGGCGCGCGGGCCGCACACGCCTGGATAGCCCGGATCGCCGCCGACACGCGCCGTGATCTCGCGCACCGTGAGCCAGGCATCGGCAAGCGAAGCGGCGAGCGCACCGTGACAGCTTTGCGACAGCCCGTCATAGGAGCCGCCGCGATTGACGCCGCCGAGGCTCGGCTTGAAGCCATAGACGCCGCAGAAGCTCGACGGCCGCAGGATCGAGCCCACCACCTGCGTGCCGAGGCCCGAGGGCAGCATGCCGACCGCGCACGCCGCGGCCGAGCCGCTCGACGAGCCGCCGGGCGTGCGCTCGAGATCCCACGGATTGCGCGTGCCGCGCGGCTCGCTTGCCGCGAACTCGGTGGTGACGGTCTTGCCGAGCACCACCGCGCCCGCCTCGCGCAAGGCCGCGACGCTCGCGCCGTCGCGCCCGGTGCGGAAGCCGGCGAAGAGCGGCGAGCCCTGCTCGGTCGGCATGTCCTCGGTCTCGATGATGTCCTTGATGCCGACCGGCATGCCGTCGATCGGCGACAGCGGCTTGCCCTCCTTCCAGCGTCGGCACGAATGATCGGCCGCCTTGCGCGCGCCTTCGATGTTCAGGGCGACGAAGGCGCCGACGCGCGGCTCGAGCGCGTGGATCTGGCCGAGGCAGCGCTCGAGGAACTCCCGCGGGCTGTCCTTGCCGGCGGCGAAATCCGCGGTCGCCGCCTGAAACGGCGCGCGGGTCGGATTGGGCGTCACGGGGTTCATGAGTCCTCCTCGAGCGTGATGGCGGCGGCGCGGCGCTGCATGGCGATCATCGCCGTGCGCAACAGGAAATTCCGGGCGCGCGATGGATCCGACGCGGCGGCGGCCAACTCGCCGAGCTTGCGCGCGCGCGCTTCGGGGTCGCGCTCCTCGAGCCGGCGCTTGTTCTCGATCGACTGCTGCTGCACAAACTCGACCGCGACGGTTCGGCGCTGGCGGTCGTAGAGATCGAGCAGCGTGCCGGGCGCGCCATCGAGGACGATCCGAGCGAGCTTGTCGGCGAGGTTCGCCGCGTCCTGCAAGCCGCCGTTCAGGCCCATGCCGCCGATCGGATTGTTGACGTGGGCGGCATCGCCCGCGAGCAGCACGCGGCCGGCGCGAAAGCGCGCCGCCACGCGCTGATGCGTCACATAGAGATTGCGGTGCACGACCTCGTAGCGCCGGGCCGCCGGAAAGAACTTTTGCAGGCGCCGCTCGACGCTTGCGTCGCTGGTCAGGTCCTCGTCGCTTTCGCCGGGCGGCGCCGGAAAGACGGTGCGCCACAAGCCATCGCCCCCGGCCGCGACCTTGAAGCAGTTGCACCATTCGTCGGGGTCGGCGAAGTAGCTGCGCGGGCAATAGCCGCGCGCCGCGAAATCGAACGGCGTCGTCAGCACGATGAAACGCTCGGGCCAGGTGAACCCCTCGAACGCGATGCCGGCGGCCTTACGCACGACGCTCTTGCCGCCATCGGCGCCGATCAGATAGGCGCCTTCGTGCAGTTCGATTCCGTCCGGTCCGCGCACGTCGATCGCGACTCGGTCCTCGTCCTGCGCGACCGCCAGAACCTCGCGGCCCCAGGAAATTTTCGCCGCAGGCAGATCGGCGAGGCGATCGAGGATGAGGCGCGCGGTCTTGAACTGCTCGCACTGGACCACGAAAGGATAGCGAGTGTCCTCTGCGAGGACGGCGTGGTCGAATTGCGCGACCTTGCGGCCGCTCGGCCGGTCCCAGTACTGCACGATCGGCGCCACGAGCCCGACGCGGATCATGTCCTCGACGAGCCCCGCATCGCCCAGCAATTCGAGCGTCGCCGGATGGGTCGTCGCCGCGCGCGGATCGTCCTGCGGCGCATTGTTCGCATCGAAGAGCCGCACCTCGATACCGCGCCGCGCCAGAAGCAGCGCCGCGAAAAGCCCGACCGGCCCGCCGCCGGCGATCAGCACGCGCCGATTGTTCCGCGTCACCAGAACTCCCCGAAGATGGCCGCGTTCTTGAATGCGGCGCGCGGCTCTGTCAAGCTTCGCCGGGCGTCCGGAGGAGGCGGCGATGCACAAACTTTCCATACCGCAATCGGTGACGGACCGGGTGATCGAACGGCGCGGGCAGGAGCACTGCTTTGCCGATCTCGACCCGGCGAAGACGGCGCTGGTCGTCGTCGATATGCAGAACGCCTTCATGATGCCGGGCGTGGGCCACGCCGTGTGCGACATGGCGCGCGAGATCGTGCCCAATATCAACCGCCTCGCCGACGCGGTGCGCAAGACCGGCGGCGCGGTGGTGTGGATCAAGACGCGCTTTACCGAGGCGTCGCTGAAGGAGTGGTCGAACTCCTACGCGTTCCTCCTGCCCGAGCGGAAGGCGAAGCGGATCGAGGCGCTATCGCCCGGAGGCCTCGGCTATGAGTTGTGGGACGGGCTCGACGTGAAGCCCGAAGATCTGACGGTGGACAAGCAGCGCTTCAGCGCGTTCCTGCCGGAATCCTCGAACATCGCGCCGCTTTTGCGCGCGCGCGGCATCGACACGGTGCTTATCACCGGCACGGTGACGAACGTGTGCTGTGAATCCTCGGCGCGCGACGCGATGATGATGAATTTCCGCACCGTCATGGTGACGGACGGCAACGCCGCCGCCAACGACGCCGAGCACAACGCCTCGCTGATCGCGTTCTATCTCACCTTCGGCGACATCCAGCCGACCGACATGCTCGTGGCGAGCCTCGAGCGCAACGCGCGCCGGGCGGCGGCGGCGCAGTAGCGGAGGCAGGCGATGCCGTTCAACAAGCCGCATCTCGAATTCCACCCGGTCGATATGGGCAAGGGCTGGGAGACGATCGAGGGCTATCCGCCCGGCATCCAGCAGAAGATCTTGGCGAGCGATCTCGACGAGCGGAGGAAGCAGGGGAGCCGCACGCGGCTGCTGCGCTTCGAGGCGGGCGCCTTTACCACCGCGCCCTTCGTGCACGACCATTGGGAGGAAGTCTATCTCGTCTCGGGCGATCTCGTCGTCGGCAACGACGCGCATGGCAAGGGCGGCGAGCCTTTCCATGCGCCGACCTATGCCTGCCGTCCGCCCGGCGCCTGGCACGGGCCGTTTCGCTCGGACACCGGTTGCCTGCTCTACGAAATCCACTATTACGACGAGGCGAAGAAATAGCGGATGAAGCTCGCCATCCCCGACCTCATCTCGCCGTCCTATTTCCCGGCGGCGGCGGCGGTCGAAATGGGCTTCTTCAAGGACGAAGGGCTCGATGTCACGCTCGAGCTCGTCTATCCGGTCGATAACTGCTATCGCCAACTGCGCGACGGCACGGTCGATTTCGTCGGCGGCTCGGCGCATTCGGCGCTGGCGGCCTTCCCCGAATGGCAGGGCGTGAAGCTGCTCGCGGCGCAAGGCCAGGGCATGTACTGGTTCCTCGTCGTCCATCGCGGCCTGGGCGCCAAGCGCGGCGATCTTTCCGTCCTGAAAGGCCGCACCATCGGCGCGGCGCCCTGGGTCGATATGGGATTGCGGCGGCTGCTCGTGGCGGCCGGGCTCGATCCGGCGCAGAACGGCATCACCATCGCACCGGTGCCGGGCGCGGTGGTGCAGCCGGGACGGCCGGTCAATTTCGGCCTCTTCGCCGCCAAGGCGCTCGAGGAGCGCAAGATCGACGGGTTCTGGGCCAACGGCATGGGCGCCGAGGTGGCGGTGCGCGGCGGCTATGGCACGCTCGTGCTCGACGTGCGCA
>Ga0335078_10013841_pt1 | contig 11955 bp, 11 predicted proteins | sample Lox_Sample_32_FD_206711 | JGI IMG/M metagenome (GOLD analysis project Ga0335078, IMG submission 206711) | Soil microbial communities from Loxahatchee National Wildlife Refuge, Florida, United States - Lox_Sample_3.2 | ecosystem: Environmental > Terrestrial > Soil > Wetlands | place: USA... | reverse complement strand
GTTTCGCGGTCGCGCGAAATGACGTCCCAGGCCTTGTAGAAAACATTGTCGCGCTTGTAGTAGCCGTGCGCATAGGAAGGATGCGCGCCGCCCGGAACAGCGCACACGCAAGAAATCACCCAAGCGGGCAGTACGCACGCGTTCGGAGGAGCCTGCAAATCGTCCACGATTTCTTCGACGGTCACGATTACTCGCTTCGCCGCCAGCGCCGCTTCTTTTTGCACTCCGATAATCCCGCTGATCAGCACATTTCCTTTCCGGTCGGCCTTCTGCGCGTGAAGGATTGCGACATCCGGATTGAGAGCAGGCGTCACCGCGAGCTTTTCGTCCGTAAACGGGCAGCGCAGGAATTTGATCTTCTCGTTATGCTTCGGCAAATCGGATCCGATGTAGCCGCGCATCACGGCAAATGGCAATCCGCTCGCGCCTGCTTGATAGCGTGCGGCCATGTCGGCGTGGCTGTGCTCTTCGATTTCCAGGGGCGAAGGCCAGCCAGATTGAATGGCGTCTCGGAAGCGGTGCAAGGATCCAACGCCGGGGTTGCCGCCCCAGGAAAAAATCAGGCGCGAGGCGCAGCCCATCCCGATCAGCTGGTCGTAGACGAGATCCGGGGTCATGCGGATCAGAGTGAGGGAACGGCGCTTTTGCCGGACGATTTCGTGGCCCGCGGCGAAAGGAATCAGGTGCGTGAATCCCTCGAGCGCGACACTGGAGCCGTGATTTATGTGGGAAGCAATCGCTTCGCGCAATGAAGTAATTTCGGCCACTGATCCTCGGAGCCCAGATGGCAAGCAGGAGTCTCGTCAAAGGAGAATTTGAATCTATGAAGGTGAACAAGGCTTGTCAAGGGCTGGAGGGGTACGCAAGGCCATGGCCGGGGCGGTTGCGTAGACAAAATCCAGTTGCAAAAGGGGTTAATTTCCGAGAGGATGCAACAGACCGCTGAAGTCCGCTTCTGGCCCTCCTGGCAGGTTTTTCCCGGCTTGGGGCGACCGGTGTCCCTCTTCGGCGCGCACCGCGACTCGCAATTGGGTTCCGGGCAGAAGGAGTCCGTTGGTGAAGAAGCTTTACATCGGCAATCTTCCGTTTTCCGCGACCGAAGATTCCGTGCAGGAGTATTTCGCGCAGATCGGTATCACGCCTTCGGCAGTCAATCTCATTCGCGACCGCTTCACTGGACAATCCCGCGGCTTCGCCTTCGTCGAGATCGCCAGCGACGAAGATGCGGACCGCGCGATCAACTCGCTGAACGGCCAGAATCTCGGTGGCCGAAATCTGGTGGTCAACGAAGCCCGGCCGCAGGAACCCCGTGGAGGTGGCGGTGGGCGTGGCGGTTACGGTGGAGGCGGTGGAGGGGGCCGAGGCGGCGGTGGTGGCGGCCGGGGCCGCGGCGGCGATCGTGGTGATCGCGGCAACCGCTGGTAACGTCCTCGATTGGTCAAGTTGAGCGGCGCCTGTAAAGCCTGGCGCGACGGAAGATCCTTCCCAGTCTGCTACGCTCTTGCTTTGCGCGTAGTCCCCAGGCTTTCGACTCTGCCTTCAAAAAAGCGAAAACGTTCGCGTGACATAGCGGTGAGCCCACGTTCGATGAGCGCCTCAACGTCATAACTTGCCTCGGCGGCGTCCAATTCTTCCGCGGTCGCAAAAAGCGCGGGCGATCTCGGAAGGAAGACGGGGCAGCAGTCATGAAACTTTTCCTCCGAAATGGCGTGCGTTCCGATGAGCGTGGCGAGCTTCTGAATTTCCAGTTTGTCGTCTCCAACGAGAGGACGATAGAGCGGTAATTTCGCCACGCTACCGACGGCCTGCATGTTTTGGAGCGTTTGCGACGCCACCTGGCCGAGGCTATCTCCGGTGATGAGACCCCTGGATTTTTCGCGAAGCGCGAGGCGCTGCGCGATTCGAATCATCAGGCGGCGATAGAGCAGGATGCGGTAATTTTCCGGGGCGCAACGCACGATTTCACGCTGCAGCGATTCAAACGGCACGAGGCACAGTTTCGAAGTTCCTTGCCAGGGCGTGAGCTTCTCCACCAGTTGGCGGACCACGTGAACGGAGGATTCGCCGGCTTCGGCGCCGCCGCCCCAAAAATGGACAAAGTTCACATGGGCGCCGCGCTTCATCATCTTGTAGGCGGCGACGGCGGAGTCGAAACCTCCGCTGAGGAGACAGGTAAGGCGGCCTGCGGTGTTGGCGGGCAGACCGCCGGGGCCCTCGATTCTTCGCGCGAAAATCAGAATCGGGCCGGGAGTGACTTCGATGCGGCACGTTAACTCCGGATTCTTCAGATCCACACGGACGGTACGGCCTTCGGCAGCGAGGCGATCGAAAAGTTCGCCGCCAACTTCGCGTTCGAGCGTTAAAGTTCCTAGAGGAAAACGCTTTTCGCTGCGCCTGGCGCGAACTGCAAACGTGGCGAAACGCTGCTCGCGGATTTCTTGCCAGGCAACATCGCAGATTTCCCGCAATTTTCCGGCAGTGTCTTCCTGTTTCCAAGAGAGGGTACGAGCGACGGCGAAGTGCGAAATGCCGAAGACATGGGAGAGACGCTCGAGAGCAAGCGTGGTTTGCGTGGCATCGGCGAGTTCGATGAGGTAACGATGGCCGGGTTCCGTGATTCGAACGACGTCGATTCCGCCGAGCGCGCGCCTCATGGCCTGCCGCAACTGGTGCAGGAAGAAAAAGCGATTTCCCTGCTTGAGCCAGAGCTCGTGGTAATGAACGAGGATGAAAGCTGAAACCGGCATTTTTCCCTGGCCTGAAGTACTGCGCGTACGTAGTATATCGCTCAATTTCGTGATAAGCGGATGGAGGCGGCATCCGCGCGAGGCCCACCGGCCGCGTCAAGAATCCTTGGGGAAATTGCTTTGGCCGAAACTCTTGCGCCATTTACGTGTTTGAAACAACAGGGGAGGAAAGTTCTTCGCCGGGCAAAAAGTATCGTATCTTGACGCCTATGTTTGGCGGCACGGCGCGGGGAGAGGACAGCAGGTGAACCTTTTCCCGACCCCCGGCATCCAATGGCTGATACAGGACGTAGAGAGAAGTAACGAAATGACGACGTGGCACAAACGAGATTGGGCGCAATTTTATGAGCTGGCGCGCCGGCCCTGGCAGCGCCATCGCCCACCCCGGCCGGTGTATCCGACTGGTTTGAATCGCGTGCTTCCCGCGCAAGGCTTCAGCCTCTCGGAGCTCGATGACGCCGGCGTGGATCTCGACCAGGCAGAACGGCTGGGATTGCCAGTGGATGCGGGCCGCATTGGCGCATACGGCCCCAATGTGACCGTGCTGCGCGATTTTGTGCGCTCTTCCCGCCAACCGCTGTAGGCCCCGAACCTCTGCCGCACCTAATTCTGCATCTATCGGTCTAATGACCTGATCTGAAATCTTCACATCTTATCTGCCGCGACTCAGCTTCCGAGTTGCTGACAATCCGCTCAGGATTCCGCACCTCGCTTCCCACAAGCCCGTTTGATTCTGGCCCGTGTCCGGATGGCCGACCAACCACCAACTGGCCGGGCCGATTCTGCGGTTGTAAGTGCAATGGCGATGTTACGCGAACTACCAACCAATTACTGTTAGGCCTAGGGAGTTGTAGAATTTCGAGCAAGACTGCTGCGAAACAAAGAGAGCCCCATGAAACCCGCCGGCCGAATACTCGTAGTTGGAGCAGGGGTCAATGGCTCAGTCTGTGCTGCGGCGCTGCAAAGGGCGGGGTACGATGTCACTGTTCTTGCCCGTGGGAAGCGGCTCGAAGAACTACGGGAGAGGGGTATCGAAATTGAGGACCCGCTCAAAGGCACGCGCACTGTGACGCAGGTGCCGGTCGTGGGCCGACTGGCGTCTGAAGACATCTATGAATATGTACTCGTCGTCGTTCGCAAGAATCAAGTTCGGGATCTTTTGCCAGCTCTCGCTCAAAACCAGTCGCAGTCGATCGTTTTCATGGTTAACACCGCCTCGAGCCCAGAGGAGTGGATTGCGGCGCTCGGCGCGAAACGAGTGATGCTTGGCTTTGTCTTCGCCGGGGGCAGGCGTGAGGGCAGCTTGATTCGGGCGATGCGAGCCAGAGGGCATGGCACCCCGTTTGGAGAAGCAAATGGTGCCATCACCGAAAGGTTGACCAGGCTGGTCAGCATCTTCAACCGCGCCGGCCTCAAGGCCAAGGCGATTGCCGACATACCTGACTGGCTTGTCACACACGCTGCCATGGTCGCCCCCCTCGGGATGCTCGTTCTCAAGCACGGTTGCGATACATGTTCCCTGGCTCGTTCCCCGAAGGATATGGGAATGCTCGCGGATGCCATGCGCGAGACGCTCGCCGTGCTTCGCGCAAACGGCCGCCGCATTGTTCCCCACAGTGCAGTTCTCCTCGATGTACTTCCACGATTGGTTGTGACGAGCTTCTTTCGCGCGCTCCTGTCCTCCAGATTTGGTGAAATTGGCGTTGGTTGGCATTGCTCGCAAGCACCGGATGAGATATTCCAACTCGCAAGAGAGCTGAAGGACTTTGTGGAACAATCCCGGCTCCCAGCTCCCGTTCTCCGCCAACTTCTCGCGACTGTGTAACCGCCGAAGCGTCTTTGGAGCGATGGTTAGCACCAGGTCGTGCCCGTGCACGGTTCTTCCACCGGTGCTTCCGGTAGAAATCCAAACTGTTGCTACCAGGCCCGTAAGCTCACCTTCTGAATTGGCAAATCAGGATACCGGTCGAATCACGGGCCACTCGGAAACTGAATCACCACCAGCCCGTTTGTATCGAGGTTTTTCCCCGAGCAGAATGGGAGAATTGAAAGAGCCTTGTGACTATACCTCTTCACATCATTTCGAACGGACCGGCAAATCCGTTGCCAAAGCGCATGCATCCGAGGCCGGAATGGCCGCGAGTGAAGTTCTTTGGCAGAGAGCGCTACCAGGATCTGAAGCGCATCATGCGCACGCTGGTTTGTAGACACCTGCTCGTTTCCCATTATTAATCCTTTTTGAGCTTTCTAATTCATTCATGGATAACTGATTTGCGGCTAGTCATATAGCGAAGTCTTCGTCAGCCGCGTCCCTCGATTGACAAGGGTTTAACGGGCTGTTCCCCACTTCGGTCGTTTATTGTTAGCCAAAACCAAAGGCCTGACTACAATGCATGTCTAGTTTGACCGTATATTATGAATGTATCCGACTAGCGGAATCGTTTCATTGCTCTCGGACGAACCAGGAAACGACGTGGAACTTTCATGGTAATGCCAAGCTTGAAGAATGGCCATGATGGCGCACGCCGCCGATTCTGGTTGGCGATGTCAGGGTTTGTCATGGCGCTTGCGCTGGTGCCCTTTGCCTACAAAGTCGAACGCCGCCTGGAGACCGTTGTTCACATCAAGGGCGGAGAATCTGAAAAGGTTGACCGGGAACTGGCGCAACGTTTCCAGTCTCCGTACGCCCACCGCTTGGTTCTGGTGATCAGCGGGATTCCCGATCCGGATTCGGCCCAAGGCGCCGACGCATTGACCTTCTTAACCAGTTCCTTGCGTAGCGTGCCCGGAGTGTCGGCTGCCGTCTCGAGTCTGGATTGGCCAGATCCTCTGTTCACTGGGAACAATGGCGGGGCCTTGATCATCGTCGGGCTGGATCCGCACGATAAGAATGTCGAGACGCTGGTGCCCAAACTGAGGGCAAAAGCAGACTGGATGGAAAGTCAGCTAAGGTCGCAATACCCCAAGATCAATCTGGAGATTACGGGTGAAACGCCACTGACCTTCGATCTTCGCAAGGTCAGTGCGGATGACGTCAACCAAGCCGAGGAACGAGCGATGCCGGTGACTCTCTTGCTGCTGTTGCTGGCTTTCGGCAGTCTCGTGGCCGCGCTGTTGCCGCTGGGAGTGGGAATGCTCTCAATCTCTATGGCGTTGGGCGCGGCTGCGTTACTCGCGCATTACCTCCGGCTCTCGATTCTGGTGCAGAATCTGGCGACGATGCTCGGCCTTGGCCTGGGCATTGACTACGCATTGCTGATGGTGAACCGGTTTCGCGAAGCCTTGGCCGAGGGATATGCTCCCGGCCCCGCGGCCGATATTGCTGCAAAGCAGGCGGGGCGGACGCTGATCATTTCGGCCACGACGGTTGCCATCGGATTTTCGGCCCTGCTGACTGTGCCCATCAGCGACCTGCGCTCCATCGGGATAGCTGGCCTGCTGGTTACCGTTTTGAGTGTCATGCTGTGTACATTCATTCTGCCTTGGGTGCTTGGTCTGCTAGGGCATCGCATCAATGCCGCTAGAGTGCGTCTTCCAGCCAGGCGATTCAAAACGCAGGACAGCCTATGCGCGGCGAACGAGCGGTGGGTGCGGTGGGGCAAAATCATAACCCGCCGGCCTTGGACAGCACTGCTGGTCGCCGGGATTCCGCTACTGATCCTTGCATTCCAGGGACGAAGAATCTCCCCCGGGATTCCTGACCATAACTCGCTCCCGGCCTCAGCCGAGTCCGTGCAGGCACTGCACACGCTCCAACGCATGGGGCGGTCGGGTATTGTGCAGTCCCTTCGAGTGATCCTGCAGTTGCCGCCGCAGTCTCCGCCGCTCTCGCCGGCTGGCTGGCTTGCCGTCACTCGCTTGACGAAGCACTTCCAGAGCGATCCTAGAGCGGAAGAGGTCTTATCTCTTTCGACCCTCACGGAAATGTCCGACACTGCGGATGCTGTCAAGGATTTGCCCGAATCAATCCGCAAGAGTTTTCTACGCAGCGATGGCCAGGCTACCTTGATTGAATTGCTGCCCAAGGCGACTCTTTCGCCCAACGAACAGATACGATGGGTACGAGAGGTGCGGTCCTCCGATGTCGCGGCGCTAACCGGCGTAACCGGCGCAATGGTGCGCGTCGGCGGCGTTCCCGCACTCGACGCGGATTATGACTCGGTAGTAAAGGAGCGGATGCCGAGGGTGGTCCTTGGCGTCATATTGGGGAGCTTGCTAGCCCTGCTGATTGGATTACGTTCTCTCTTTGCCGCTGTTAAAGCCATTCTGCTCAATCTGCTCTCCGTTGGCGCTTCATTCGGTGCGCTCGTTCTCGTTTTTCAGGAAGGCCACGGGAGCAAACTCTTTGGGGTCGCCGGACCGACCGGCAGCGTATATCCAATCGTGCCAATTCTCTCGTTTGCCATCGTCTTCGGGTTGAGCATGGACTATGAGGTCTTCCTGGTCGCGCGGGTCCTCGAAGAGCGGCGGCGTGGTCTATCCGAGAGAGCAGCGGTGATCGAGGGCCTGGCGCGGACGGCCGGGCTCATCACCAGCGCGGCGGCAATTATGATCGCCGTCTTTACGGCATTCACCATGGGAAGCTTTCTGGTCATCCAAATGCTCGGCTTTACCCTCGCCGTGGCGGTGTTCATTGATGCTACAGCCGTGCGGATGGTTGTCGGGCCAGCACTTTTGCGACTTGCCGGCGACTGGAATTGGTGGCCCTTTGGGTTGTATGAGGTCCAGGCAACTTCAGAAAAGGAGCTTGCCCCCTGACGGCGAACAGCGTGGAAGCTCGTGTGACTTCACAGGGCCTGCTTACGGTTTAATTCTGCGATGCGATTTATTTCACTTTCTCTCCTTGAGCGCTTGACGGGCTGATCTCAAAGTCCTTGCGTCCAAGATTTGCTTTTCCCGAGCCTCTGTCGATTTCGAGAATCGAGTAGCCGGGCTTGCCCTGCAGCTTTGCCTCCACTTTCGATGCGGACCAAGCGCCGGCGACCTGCCGCAGCCCATAGTAGATGAACTCTTTCTGCTGTCCCGTCCCGCGCAGCGTCTTCACCACATGCACAGGGAACAATATGCCGCGGTCAATCCATGACGTTACCGAATCATAGTAAGTCCGGTCCTGAGAGTCGGAAATGCTCTTTAGGACAGAGCAATCGCGTGCGCCGTATTTCTCCGGCGCCAGGAGTTCCTGGTGCTTCCAGAAGAACTGGTTCTCTACCATGTCCTCATAGGAGAAGTCTGTTCCCACGAGCGGGTCGTTCCATCGTTCAAATGGCAACACCTTTGCAGCCCTCCCGCCAGGAAGTTTCGCCTCGATGGTCATGTGCCCACTCATATTCATATGCAGAAGAAGGATCGTTTTCTCTGAGCCAGGCCCCGAGATCTCGCATAGCAGACGCAGACCATCGGGAAACCAGCGGGCCTTGGCGACAAACTTGTAGTTCGTGCGCTTGCCATCGCCTTCCACTCGTGTGAGTCGCCCGGTCACGCGGTAGTCCAATTTCTCAATACGCTGGCGCGAGCCAGTCAGCACGGTCTCCAGGTCAGGATTCTCCGCGAAGGCCCGCGATGGATGCACCAGTGACAACAATACGAGCAAAGCGATGAACGTTTGGATCGTCCGAAAGGCGCAATTCACCTCTCTGGCCTGTGGATACCGGCAAAAGTTGCGGCTGGGAGAGAGCACTACGATGCGGCGCAGGAAGTTCATAGCTATTTATACAGCTAAAATCTGAATGGCGCCCTTCCAGGGCGACGGGTAATGATTCTCGAGCCGTGATATGCAGTCCATTTCAGAACTCGCACTTAAGGGGACAGGCTTCCGAACTTTTTCGGCGTACTGTTTTCATTGGGAGACTACCATGTTATGGCAAGCCTTCTGGGATGGAAAGTGCGGATTCTATGGCTTGCTGAATTTCAAAACGGTCAATCGATGCGACGGATTTTAGCAGCGTTTCGTGGCAGTCATTGAGAACAAGTTGACTTTACCTGCGAGCTGGAAATTCATTGATGATTCGCACTGGTCACTTTGGCGTCAAATCGCCGAGACACTCGTCGAGGAGCGATCAATCCTGAGAAGTCGGCATTTGGGAAGTGATCGCGATTGCTCCCGGTTAACGCGGAGAAGGAGTCACTGTCGGCCTGTTTGTAACGAGGTTTTTGCCCAAGTACAATAGGAGAATTGAAGGAGCCTTGTGGCTACACCGTTTCACATCGTGTCCAACCAACCCGAGATGGCCCGGCCGCCATCGAGCGTCCGTTCGAGGCCGGAATGGCTGCGAGTCAAGTTCTTTGGGGGGGAGCGCTACCAGGATTTGAAACGCATCATGCGCACGCTGGATTTGCATACGGTGTGCGAGTCCGCGCGATGCCCAAATATGGGGGAATGCTGGGAACATGGGACGGCCACGTTCATGATTCTTGGCGGCATCTGCACACGAGCGTGCGGGTTTTGCGCGGTGCCATCTGGCAAACCGGCGGGACCACCCGACGAAGAGGAACCGCTGCGCGTGGCGGAAGCGGTGGAGCGTATGGGCTTGCGCTACGCGGTAGTGACCAGCGTGAACCGCGACGACCAGCTTGACGGCGGGGCACAGATATTCGCGCGAACCATCGAGGAGATCCGGCGGCGGGTTCCAGGATGCAAGGTGGAAGTGCTGATTCCGGATTTCCGGGGCAACTGGGAAGCGCTGGGCAAAGTGCTTGCGGTCCGACCTGATGTCCTCAACCACAATACGGAAACGGTTCCCCGCCTTTACAGGCAGGTGCGCAAGGGAGCGGTGTACGAGAGGTCGTTAGAATTGCTGCGGCGCGCAAAAGAAACGCACCCCGATGTCCCAACCAAGACCGGGTTGATGCTGGGACTGGGCGAAGAGAAAGACGAAGTCCTTGCCACCATGGAACAACTGGCGGCGCAGGGGACGAACATTCTGACGCTGGGGCAGTATCTCCAGCCCACACGCGATCATCTGCCAGTGATTCGATTCGTTCACCCGAACGAATTTGCCGAGTACAAAGCGCTCGGAGAACAGATGGGATTCAACCACGTAGAAGCGGGCCCGCTGGTGCGCTCCTCCTACCACGCCTTCGATCAGGCGGAATCAGCAAGCTCTCGCGGTTAGACGTTACAGAAAGATCGACTTAAACCAACAACAATCATGACGGACCAGGAAACCCGGCCAGCAGTCCGGCGGAGGAACTGCGCTCGAGCGATTCCGGGGTCACTTTGGAGCGACGATGGACCAATCCGTGAAGGGCACGGCACGTCCGCCGCGGATGACCGTAGGAATAATATGATTGAGCCCTTTGTGCGATCTCGCGGAGTAATTCAGTTTCAATTGGGGCCCGAGTCCAAGATCCATGTCATGAATGGATTCAATGGCGCGGATCAGACCTTCCCGCGTCAAATCGCTTCCGGTACGCTTCAGGCCTTCCACCATGACCATGGCGTCCACAAACCCTTCGAGGCTGACAAAGTTGGGCTCCTCGGAGGGGAAGTACTTCGAAAGGGTGCGGCGGTATAGAGCCACGGTCTTGAGTTCCGTCAGATAGTAGGGCGGGAGGACCTGGGTGACGACCATGCCCTCGGCGTCAGCACCGGCCTGAAGAATCAAGTCGTCCGATCCCACGAAGGAGACCGTCAGAAACAAAGGGCGCCAGCCCTTGGAGTGAGCCTCCTTTACGATAGGCCCCACGGTGTTGGAAGGGCCTACGATTACAACGGCTTGCGGATGCGCCGCGCGCACCTTTTCGATGGCATCATCTGCCTGAGTTGTCTGCCGAACATAGGAACCCTCGGCGGCCACGTCGGCGCCCTTGGATCGAAGTGCATCTTTGACGCCATTAAGCACGGCAGCGCCAAAGGCATCATCAGGGGAGATGACAGCAATCTTGCGGAAACCTAAAGTGTCCCAAAGACCGTTCACTTGTTCGCGGGTCTCGTCTTCATAGGATGCCCGGACATTGATCACCCAGTGGCGCAGCGGCGCGTAGAGCGTCTGAGCGCCCGTGAACAGACCGATCAGAGGAATTCTTGCCGCATCTGCCATGGGCACATACTTAACGGCGGTGGGAGTTCCCACGAAGAAACCCATGGCAAAGACATCCTGCTTTTCGAGGCGGTGAAAACACTGTTCCGTCTTCGCGGGATCGTAACTGTCATCGTAGGCGACCAAACGAAGCTTCCGGCCGCGAATTCCACCTTCGGAATTGATGAGATCAAAATAGGCGGAAGCACCGGTGACCGTTTGTGTGCCAAGAAAATGGGAAGGACCTTCGAGAGCGGAACAGGAGCCGATGAGGATCTCGCGCTCCGTCACGCCGGGAGCCGTTTGAGCGACTGAAGAAGATACAAAGGCAAAGCAGAGAAAAGCAGCAACGATTCCAGCAAAAGCTGGAGAAAAACTCATTTTCATTGTTTTGTCTCCGAAAGGCCCGATTTAGAAGAGAGGAAAGCCCAGCGACAAATTCAGAAATAAACCCGGGAAAAAGGAATGTCAACGATGCAGGCCCTGAGAGTTTCCTAAACAGAGTCGCGGGGTAACGAAAAACGGCTATTTTCGAGACTTCACTCCGAAGGCGGACAAACCCATTCCCGCGACCAGAAGAAGTATCGAGATACCTATCGGCACGGAGGCGGTCTCATCTTTCTCGACGGTGGCCTGGACGGGCCCGAGGCGGGCCACTTCTTCCTTCTTCTGATAGTGGAAGTCCGGATGAATCAGGCCGACGAGTCCGGCAATGACGAGAAGGATGCCAAGGGCCAAAATGAATCTTTTCATGCGCGCAACGCTAACACATTCATGGCAGGCGAGGGAATTGCATTGCCCGGGCACACCCCTGCGCCGGAATGGCGCGGGGCAGTTCATTTGAACAGGGAACTACGAACGGCTGGCGGCAGCAGCGGCTTTCTTGGCGGCCTTCGCGGCTTTGACGGCAGCGGACGCCTTGCGGCGACGCTTGGTTTTGGGAGGAACAGCAGGAGCCTCGCCAATGAGTTCCGCGGTCATCATGCTGGTGACAAACAGCTTGGCGCCGTGGTCGTCAAAATCCACGCTGGTGCGTTCCACATCGGAAGAGGTTACGATTCCCAGCCCGTAAACCTCGTGCTTGATGGTCTGGCCTTCCTGCATTACTTGCACAACGTCCTCCTTGGCCACTCGCTTGGACTATCTTCTTCGATCACTCGTGAAACTCTTGGGAGGGGCGTTCCAGCGAG
>Ga0335078_10013840_pt1 | contig 11956 bp, 9 predicted proteins | sample Lox_Sample_32_FD_206711 | JGI IMG/M metagenome (GOLD analysis project Ga0335078, IMG submission 206711) | Soil microbial communities from Loxahatchee National Wildlife Refuge, Florida, United States - Lox_Sample_3.2 | ecosystem: Environmental > Terrestrial > Soil > Wetlands | place: USA: Florida... | reverse complement strand
CCGAGCCCGCGAACTGGATAGGACCACAGCCGTACTGCTCAAGGAGTTCAGCCTCCTTCATTCGGGTTGTCCCATTGTTGGGTGGGCGGACCTCGGCTGACGAACCGGGCCCTTTTGCCCGTGATCGTTTAGCTTTTGGCATTGGTTCTTGGGTTTGACTCGTCGGTGTCAGTTTTGTGCTATCCATATCATCCTTATCAGTTTGTTTTTCGGTTGCGTGGGGAACGGACGGCGGCTCACCGTTTGCCTGGCCAGGTCCACCCATCCAGCTCCGGCTTGTCGATGCCGTTCTCATAGGCGTAGGCCTGGCATTCGAGCTGCATGACACGCAGCTTTTCCTTGGCGTGGGCGCCGGAGACGCGTAGCGCCGGCACCCGATCAATTACGTCCATCGCAATGGTGAACCGGTCAATCTGGTTGCGAATGGCCAGGTCGAGCGGAGTGTTGATGTTGCCTTTCTCTTTGTAGCCGCGGACGTGCAAGTTCTTATGGTTGCTGCGGCGGTAGGTGAGCCGGTGAATCAGCCAGGGATAGCCGTGAAAGTTGAAGATGATGGGTTTGTCCTCCGTGAACAGCGTATCGAAATCCCGGTCGGACAGACCGTGCGGGTGCTCGCTGGCCGGCGTCAACCGGAAGAGGTCCACCACATTGATAAAGCGGATCTTGAGGTTGGGGAAGTGGTCGCGCAACAGGATGACGGCCGCGAGCGATTCCTTGGTGGGGATGTCTCCGGCCGAAGCCATGACCACGTCCGGTTCCATTCCTTCGTCATTGCTTACCTGGGGCCATATACCGAGCCCCTTAGTGCAATGCACAATGGCCTGCTCCATGGTCATGTACTGGAGGTGCTTCTGTTTGTCCGAAACGATGACGTTGATGTAGTCGGTGCTTTTGAGGCAGTGATCCGCTACGCACAGAAGCGAATTGGCATCCGGCGGCAGGTAAATGCGGCAGACTTCGGGCCGCTTGTTCACTACAAGGTCCAGAAAACCGGGGTCTTGGTGCGTGAAGCCGTTGTGGTCCTGGCGCCACACCGTCGAGGTGATCAGCAGGTTCAATGACGAGACCGGTGCGCGCCAGGATAACCCGCGGCAACTCTCCAGCCACTTGGCGTGTTGGTTGAACATCGAGTCTATCACATGGACGAAAGCCTCGTAGGTGGAGAAAAACCCATGCCGTCCCGTGAGCAGGTAACCTTCGAGCCATCCTTCGAGCGTGTGCTCCGAAAGCAGTTCCATGACCCGGCCGTCCGGCGCCAGCTCGCCGCCGTCGGCATCTTCCGGCAGGTAATCGGCCAACCACACTTTCTTGCTGGCCTCATAAACGGCATCCAGCTTGTTGGAAGCAGTTTCGTCGGGCCCGAAGACGCGGAAGCTCTGCATGTTGTTCCGCATGATATCCCGCAAGAAGCGCCCCAAAGGCCGCGTATTCTCGGCTGTAATCTGCCCTGGCGCATCCAACTTGACCGCATAGTCACGGAAATCCGGCAAACGCAGTGGCTTGCGCAGCAACCCGCCGTTGGCGTGCGGATTGGCGCTCATGCGCCGGGCACCTTCGGGCGCCAGGGCCTTGAGTTCCGGGATCAACCGGCCGCTTTTATCGAACAACTCTTCGGGCCGGTAACTGCGCAGCCAATCCTCCAATTGTTTTAAGTGGGCGGGGTTTTCCCGCACGCCCGCCAGCGGCACTTGGTGTGCCCGCCAATAGCCTTCCACCTTATGGCCATCCACTTCTTTGGGGCCCGTCCAGCCTTTCGGGCTGCGCAGAACGATCATGGGCCACCGGGCACGGGTCGCCTTGCCACTCGCGCGGGCTTTTTGCTGAATGCGCCGGATTTCAAGCACACAGTTCTCAAGCGTAACGGCCATTTTTTGGTGCATCTCCTGCGGCTCGCTGCCTTCCACGAAGTGAGGCGTCCAGCCGTAGCCCACGAACAGGGATTCCAACTCGTCGTGGGAGATGCGGGAAAGCACGGTGGGATTGTTGATCTTATAGCCGTTGAGCTGCAGGATCGGCAGCACGGCGCCGTCCCGGATCGGGTTCAGGAACTTGTCGGAATGCCACGCGGCAGCCAAGGGACCGGTTTCGGACTCCCCATCGCCAACCACTACGGCGACCAGCAGGTCGGGGTTGTCGTACGCGGCGCCGAAGGCATGAGAGACGCTATAGCCCAACTCGCCACCCTCATGGATGGACCCGGGTGTTTCCGGGGTGCAATGACTGCCAATGCCCCCGGGGAAGGAAAACTCCTTGAAGAACTCGCGCATTCCTACCTCATCCTCGCCCTTATTTGGGTAAACCTCCGAATAGGTGCCCTCGAGGTAGGTCGGGGCCAGCACGCCGGGCGCGCCGTGCCCCGGCCCGGCCATGAAGATCGTGTTCAGATCGTACTTCTTGATCAGCCGGTTGAGATGGATGTAAATGAAGCTTAAGCCCGGGCTGGTGCCCCAGTGCCCGAGCAACCTCTTCTTGATATGATCCAGCTTTAACGGTTCGCGCAGCAGCGGATTGGAGCGGAGATAAATCATCCCCGCCGCCAGGTAATTGCACGCCCGCCAATAGGCGTCCATCCTGCTGAGTTCTTCCTTGGACAATGCGGGTGACGGCGCCGGGCTGCCTGTGTCGTGCCGGGTTCCCTTTGGATCATTTATTACAAGTGCTGTTTCTCTCATATTCATGTTGTATTGATTGCCGTCCCAATCACCGATCCTGGACGAGCGGTTTTGTGTTATGTCGTTTCAGTCGTTGCTGTTAATTGTCTCCGTGGGACGTGTTCTTTTGTTCTCCCTTCCAAGAGAATCAGTCGCCTGGTTTCGCGCACAATCGTCACGTCCTCCCTGGTTGAGATGACCAGGATCCGCCCGTGAGAGGCACGACTAGCGAGGTCCGCATCTGGCTTGCAGTGCGCGTTGGCGGTCGTATCGAGTTCCAACCCCAAATGGCCGAGGTTTGCGCAGACGAGCTCCCGGACTTGCGCAGAATTCTCTCCAACGCCGGCGGTGAAGACCAATCCATCCACCCCGCACAGCGTCGCGGCCATCGCGCCGATGGTTTGCACCAGCCGGTGGACATAGACTTCCAAAGCCAAACGAGCGTCCGGGTTGCTTGGGGCCGCTTTGAGAATTGGGCGCATGTCCGACGAAATCCCGGAGAGGCCAAGCAAGCCGGACTCGTAGTTCAACGCATGGTCGAGTTGTTCGACCGTCAGCCCCTTGCGCCGCAAGACGTAGAGCAGGACGCCCGGGTCCAGGCTGCCACTGCGCGTCCCCATGACTTCTCCCTCCAGCGGCGTGAAGCCCATCGAGGTATCCACACAAATACCGTCGCGGACGGCTGACACGGACGCGCCATTGCCCAAATGAGCAATGATGAGTCGGGAAGCGTTGTGACCCAACATTTCAGCCGCCCGCCTCGCACAGTAGGCGTGGCTTAAGCCATGAAACCCGTAACGATGAATTCCCCACTCCGTCCTCCAGAGGCGCGGGAGGGCGTAGGTTTGCGCTGAGGCCGGCAGGGTGGTGTGGAAAGCCGTGTCGAACACCGCCACCTGCGGGACCGAAGGCAAGATTCGCTGGACAGCCGAAATGCCCTCCAGGCTGGCCGGATTATGAAGCGGCGCCAGTTCGCTCAGTTCGCCGATAGCCCTCTGAACCTCGGGCGTAATCCGTACCGCGGTGGTGAAGCGCCGGCCTCCGTGAACCACGCGGTGCCCGACTGCGTCAAGGTCTTCGAGATCATGCAAAGGGGCCGAGGGTCCGGCCTGCAAATCTGCCCGGATGCGCTCAGCGGCTTCGCAGTGCTCGCGTAGGTGCAACTCCTCCCGAGTCTCCGGTTGGCCTGGGCACCGCAACACCAGGCGGGTCGGTCGGGTGGTCCAATCAATGCCGCCCTCAGCCAAAAGCAGTTCTTGGTCCGCCTCAAAAAGGCTGAACTTGAGGCTACTGGAACCAGAGTTGCAGACGAGGATTTTCATGGTTCGTCTCAGGAAGCGCGGTCATCCCACCTTGCTGTGAAGATAAAAACATAACCGGCCAAAATCCAAAGCAGTATGAGCATCTGTTCCTCCAAGGGTTATGAGATGCCTCTTTTGAAGGCTCCGAGCGCCGCTAAAGGAAAGAGCCACGAACGCTTGCGCTGGATGTCTTTTGGAGCTCCCCGCTCGACAAAATCCGCCAGGCGGATGTCATGAACACTGAAGACGCAGCGCTCATCAACGGCACAGGCAAGGCGGATCACCTTCTGTGCCTCGCGCCGCGGAATTTCCACGCAGAGTATCGTCAGATCGCCGTCTTGGGCATGTCCCTTGACTTCGGTCAGGAAATAGTCCGCCGCACGCAAGGCTGCGGCCAACTCCCGTCCTTTGGGCGTGAGGAGAATCACCAACTGTCTGCCAAAGGCCAGCCGTTGCTCGATGACTATTCCCAGGTAAGTCCCCATCGCAAAACCCAGCCCGTAGGCGAGAGCGTACACGGGTTGATTCATGTTCAGCAGGACCTTGGCCACGGCGCAGATATAAACAACCGCCTCGAAGAACCCGAGGACTGCTGCAAAAGCGCGCCGGCCTTGGATGATCGAGACCGTGCGGATGGTGTCCAGGGAAACGTCCGTGATCCGGGCCAGGACGATAAGCCAGAACGTTACGAATACAGGCATGTTCATTGACCACACGAGGATTTTCATTTCCCGAAGAACCAGGTCAGGCCGATCCACCCGATGACGTCGTTCAGACCGAGGTTTGGCTTGTCAATCCCTGCGCAGGACATGTGCAGGTACTTGACTTCACCGGTCAGCGCGAGGTTATCGCGCACAAACCAATGCATTCCAATACCGGGTTGCAGGTTAAATTCGAAGGTGCCGTCGAGGTCCGGATGGGCAATGCCGGTCGCCGTAACACCGGCGCCGGCGTCAAAAAACGGAATCCAGCGTGTCCCAGTCGCAAAGTTGTAGCGCAAATGAGGCGTAAGTCCCACTAGCCACTCGCTGGACGGAGAGTATTGGGCGCCCCCAAAAAGCTCTAGTCGGTATTCGAAGTTGCCACGATACCAGTGGCCCTTACCGAGCACCGGCCCCCACATGTGGCCATAAGACAGGCTGGTCAGAGCGAGGTCATGGGCTTGTTCACTTCCGAAGGCTGCCATCCCCACGCCAACTCCAGCTTCCACGCTGAACGTCTGTACTGTGGAGCGAAAACCTTCTCCCACTCCCTCTTGCCAGATGGTTGCGGCAGGTTTCTGATACTCGAGTGTGGGTCCAGCGGTGGAATTCTCGCCTGGCGGCGGTGATAGGAGTTCAGCGCTGTGCGAGGATGCCAGTGTGGCGGCCCACACGGTTAGAAAACACGATCCGAATTTTTGTGATTTAGTCATAACTTGACCTCCTCTCGATCAATCCCTTCGGACCATCGCGACTAGTAATGTTGATTGGTTTGTTTTTCTTTTTAGCGTGTTCATGGTGACTGGGGTGTTCATTTATGGTTTTCTCTGTTGATTCACTTCAGTCGCGAGACTGAAAGGAGATTTTCTCGGGCTCGCGCGCGGCTCCGGGGATAGGATTGGAAGCGGAAGCGTGCAATTGCGGGGAAGAGAGCGCGGCCGGACGATGAACCAGCCGCGCCCCTGAGCGCGAGCACATCAACCCGTGTCCCTGGAGCAAGGCCGACGGCAGGAAAATCTTCGCACGATGAACAGCATCGATGGGTCCGGGGAAGGGATTGAATTGCTTCAAAATGCGAAGGACATTCACCTTCCTGTAACTGACTCCAATCAAAAAAGGTCTGTGGCGCTTTACCCGTCGCACACGTAATTCGAACCTTTCGAATTCGAATGGAAGTATCGGCACGAAGCATCGCTTTGGTTTAGTTGCGACTGGAATAAGAGTTTTCGTAGGATCGAATCCTTTCAGTCAAGAGTGCCTGCGATGCGCGCAGACTCTTGCTGCCGCGACAGGTGGTGCGCGGGCCAGGCATCAATGGGCGTAACATCGGGGCCAGGATTGAGTGTGAACCGGACAAGGTTTTTGAGATTCAGGATTGCGGTGCCACCCGGACGCATGCGGAAGTGGACCGCGGCTGCGGAGAACAAGGTGCGCAGCCGCTGCAGCCGTTCCGCCGGCAATCCCACCTTGGTTTTGGCCTCCAGAAACATTCGGGTCCCGCCCGTCATCTCCACTTCCACAAAGACCAGGGCGAATTCGCCGGTCCGTTTGGGGCTCCGGCGACGCTCCAGCCGTGCCGGATCGTTCAGGTGGCTTCGCTCCCGGAATTCGTCCTCAGACAACTCCACCACATCCAAGATGTCGTCGGGATATTTCCACGGAGGGAGTCCTTTGTCGATAAGGTCAACGCGGTTGACCCGCGAAGCGACGAAGGTCGTCAGGGAATAATCCCCGGCAATAGTAATGATGTTGCTGGCGAACACCTTTGTGGATTGGATGCTTTTCAATGTCGGAGCTACCAGGGCCGGGTTGTCCTGAAAAAAAGTCTCGACCGAACCTGACTGGGTGTGAATTCGGATTTCCATATTAAGCATGTTCAAGTGTCCATTCCCCCCGTAATGCGACGGATAGCTCTCGTCGTTCGCCAAAATTCTTGCGCCACATTCGTGATGGCCGCTTTGGCGCTTGAAACTCGATTCTTGTTCATAATGTTGAATACAATTCAGAACCAACCCCAGCTATGCAGCTAGCGGGCCAACTACCTACCACGTGCAGAAAGTGCTCCGTTTCATATGCTAAGGGCTTAGAGGCGACTCTTGGGGTGAAGCTCGAAATTTAGAAGGCTCGAAAAAGCAATCGTTCTTTGGCAGCTTACGCGAGGCAGCCACGCGATTGTCTCCCGCACACAAGACTTCGGCCAACTCCGGGCCTTTGGGGGTGAGGAAAAACACCAGTTGCTTGCCACAAACTAGGCGTTGCTCGACGACCATTCCCAGGTAGGTCCCCGTCGCGAACCTCAGCCCGTAGGCCAGAACATACACGGGCTGGTTCATGTTCAGCAGGACCTTGGCGACGGCGCAGATTCACATGACCTCCTCGAAGAACCCGAGAATGGCGGCAAAAGGGCGCCCGACTTGGACGATCGAGACTGTGCGGGTGGCGTCCAAGGACACGTCGGTGGTCCGGGCTAGGACGATGAGCCAGAACGTGAAGGACACGGTGAGGTTCAGCAACTTATGGCTCAGGTCGCGGCCCTTTGCGATCAGGATCGGTTTGCCGCTCGAGAGTCAGGCAGGACTGCGCCCAAGATGGCGCGGCAAATGCCACGCCAGTGAGAGCCGAAGTGGATTGGGCGGTGCAGCAACCACGCCCGGGTCATACCGCCAAGGTGAGCTGCAATCTGCCGGAAACGACCGAATTTATCCGGGTCTCGAATCGCCCAAGTCGAAGTTTTCATACTGGTTCCAAAGTTCCTCAGGATTCAGAATCCCGAATTAGTTGCATTTTGTTATGTCCTTTACTCCTCTAATGCGCTGGAAAGCTCCCACCGTTCGCCAAATTGTTTGGCCCACGTTCGCGACGGCCACTCCGGCGCGTGGGGCTTCGGACTTAAAACAATAGTCGTTCAGCCATTCATCGCCCAGGGCACAGTAAGACCCACCTGAGGATCGTAGCGGACAAGAATTTTGGCGAAGGTTGGAACCTGCCTGGCGCATTACGGGAGGAATGGACACACGTTTTGGACCTTTGGAAACCAACGGCCTTTGGCCCGGAGACAAGCCTGTCTCATGGCAGATGGGCATAACCAAAGAACGCAGCCGGCGGGCGACCGAGATCCATAGCATGCTTGTCCCGGACCCCGCCGGAGTTTTGCTGCACCTCGGAGCTGCCAAGGGTGCCATCGAGAGTAGGCTGCCGGAACTTCTGCATTGTACAGGGAGTCGCGAGAACGATTGTTTGTTTTTCGAACTCTCGGAGTTTCGAACGTCGCGCAACCAGGCGCTACCAAGCCGTTATCCACTGAAGCTCAGCACTTTCTGCAGTTCGGAGGCAGTTGGCACGGCCGCTGCAAAACCCACGTTTGTATGCGATCCGCATTCAACAAGTTGAATCAAAGTGGTGGCTCAAAGCTCAGATCTCTGAAGGCCCTTCAAAGCGAAGGAGAGAGATGAAGCATCTCCACATTGCTAAGGCTCTTCCTGTTGTTTGTCTGCTGTGCCAGCTCGGACTGAGTGGTGCGCTGGCCGGCGAAGAAGAATCGCACTCACAGCGGCAAGAGACGAAGCTGCTCAAAGGGCTTTCGGCCCCCAGCAGGGCAAGCGAGCCTTGGAATACGCCGGATTTGAGTTCTATTTCCGCGCCACTCAAAGAGCGGTCGCCGTCGGAGGTGGATACGAACAAAGCCTACGAACTGGCCGAGCTTGTGGACCTTGCCGAACGGTTGAACCCGGAAACCCGGATGGCATGGGCCCATGCCAAGGAAGCCGCCGCGACGGTCGGGCTCGCGAAAAGCGAGTACTACCCGCTCCTGGCCCTCAAGGCCTCCGCGCAGAGTGCCAGACTACCGGAAGCCGTACCGTTGACCACGGAGAAACTGGGCTATATGGACCTGGAAGCGCAGGAACTACAGCCGATGGCTACGCTAGAATGGGTGTTGCTCGATTTCGGTCGGCGGGCCGCTGATGTCCGGGCCGCCAGGGCACGCTTGTTGGCGGCCAACCTGGGTTTCAACGCCCAACACCAGCAGATCGTTTTTAGAGTGCAAACCGCTTTCTATCAATTTTCCAGCCTGATCGGCCGCATCAGCGCCGCCCAAGCGTCTTTGGATTCTGCCTTAAAGATCCAGGAAGCGACGGAAGAGCGTTTCAAGAACGGTTTGGCGGCTGGGCCGGACGTATCCCGAGCGCGCCAGTTGGCCGCCCAGGCCGCTTTCGATCTCGAAGATGCGGTAGCCAAGGAGCGAGACGCCCGGGTAATCCTGGCCGAGAGCATTGGGATTCTCCCCACCACCCCGATTCGCATTGTGGATTTTTCCCGCTTGCAGTTGCCCACTCGCCTGGAGGAAACCGTGGAACAATTCATTGACCGGACGCTGGAACAACGCCCCGATCTGCTGGCAAAGGTGGCGGCCCTGCGCGCCAAGGACGCAGAGATTCGCCGAGCGAAATCCGCCTATCTGCCGACCCTGACTTTCAAAGGCGAAGCCGGACACGCCTTCGAGAATTCTCAAATGAGGCTGGGCGGGCCAAGCTCGCCGTGGGAATCCACCGACCAGACGACTTGGGGCGTTGGGCTCGCGTTGACATGGGATGTGTTCGATGGCGGAGCCAGGAAACGCAAACTGGAAATGGCCAGAGCCTCGCGGGATGCCGCCCGGCATGAATTGGAGGATGCCAAGGACAAAGCCATTTCGCAGGTGTGGCAGTATTATACAGCAACGAAGTTGGCCTTCCGTAGGCTGGATGTAGCCGCAGCCTTGCTGGACGCTTCGGAAAAATCCTACCAGCAAACCTTTGAAGGATACCAGCATGGGCTCAACAGCCTAGTGGACGTTTTGGACGCGGAACGCGCATTAAGCGGCGCGCGCTATACCCAACTCGACACCCGTGCAACGCTCCTGGAAGCCACCGCGGCGTTGGCCTTTGCCTCGGGCGATCTCGGACCCCGATTGATATACCGAAAACCAGGCACTCTCGATACCAGACCATGAGACTCCGACATTCTTTTCTACTAGGGGCTTTGATGCTTCTGACCGGCTGCCGCGGCTCGCCGCAAATTAACGTGCTGGGCTCCTTCTTTCCAGCCTGGATGCTCTGTATCGGCATAGGGGTCGGTGGGACTCTGGTCCTGCGCCGGGTCTTTGTTCGCGCCAAGCTCGAACCTCACCTGGGTCTGCTCCCGCTGGTCTATTTCTGCCTCTGGGTACTGCTGACACTCGCGTGCTGGCTAATCTTTTTCAGGGTCTAATTTATGATAAACATAAGGCAATTACCGAATGGACTCAACCGCGCCCTGAAGGGCTTTGACCCGAAAAGGACCGGCAAGATTCTGCGGGTGAGCATCATCCTTGGCGCCGCCATCGTCTGTCTGCTGGCGATCCGGGTATATGTGCAGGAACCGGAAACAGACGACGCCACGGTTCGCGCCAACTTTGTTGGGATTGCCCCTCATGCCAGCGGCCATATCGTCGAACTCCGAGTCAGGGACAACCAGTCCGTCCGCGAAGGCGACTTGCTGTTTATCATAGATCCACGTCCGTACGAGGATGCGGTGGCGCTCGCCAAGGCCAGTCTGGCGCTCACACGCAAAGAGGTAGCGGCTTTGCAGGAGGCGGTTCAGGTTGCCGAGGCCTCCATTGGCCGGGCCGAGGCCCAAGTGAACGCCAGCGCGGCGGATATCACCCGCGCCGAGGCGCAGAGCATAGCCGCCGAAGCCTCCGTGGAGAGGGCGCAGGGCCAATTCCAGGAGGCGGACAATCATTTTCACCGCATTGAGCCGCTGCTAAAGAAGCAGTTGACCACCCCCGATGTCGTGGAAGCGGCTGAAACTCGCCGGCTGGTTGCTGAAACCGGCGTGCGAGAGGCCCAAAAGGCTTTGAGTGCCGCCCGCTCGGTCGTGGAAGCGGCCCGGGCACAAAAAGTCGCCGCCGAAGCCGCCCTCCAACAGGCCAAGGCCGAACGCCTCCGGGCGGAGGACGCCGTCGGCCAGGAGGGAAACGTCAACGCCCGCATTAGCCAAGCCGAGGCGCAACTCGCTGAAGCGAAGCTTGACCTTAGTTATTGCTATGTGCATGCGCCCTTCACGGGTAAAGTGGTGAATCTCAACATCTCGGTGGGGGAATTTGCTCATGCAGGAGTGCAGGTCTTTACGTTGGTGGACACGCGCACGTGGTATGTCGTGGCCAATTTCCGGGAAACCCAACTTCGCCAGATTGAAGAAGGAAGCCCGGCGGAAGTCTTCCTTCAATTCACCGGCGGCAAACGGTTTCATGGCCGAGTCGTCGGGCCGGGCTGGGCGGTCATTCCGGAATACGGCACCAGCACCCTTGGTCTGCCGAATGTGCCGCGCAATTTGGACTGGGTAAGGCTGGCTCAAAGATTCCCGGTGCGGATTCAGATTGATAATCCTGACGATACCTTTCGGCTGGGAGCTTCTGCCGTGGCGAGAATCTGCGGTCCCGCCCCGGCACCGCCCACGACAAAGCTAACAAAAGCGTCTCCATGACCACCTCCGCGGCTACTGCTGTCTCCTTGCGGACAAGCCCAGTGTTCGAGTTCTTGCGCGAGGAGCTGGCCCCCACACCCGAGCGCTGGCAGCAAACGCTGCGCATCACCCTGGCCTGCGTCATCGCCAGTTGGGCGGTCATGGCCTTCCACCTCAAGTTTTCGCTGATCGTCTTGATCCTGATGTTCTTCGTCACGCAGCGGGATACGACATCTGCCTTGATTGTGACGGTCGTGGGGCTCATCGGGGCCGCAATCGGTTGCGGACTGTTGTCCTTAGCCTACATATCAGTCATGGACATAGCTTGGCTCAGAGTCCTGCTCATACCTGTGTCCATCGCCTTGGGGTTGTTTGTCAACCGGATCTTCACGCTCGGACCGGTGGGCTCGGCCATCGGCATCCCTCTGGCGTTGGGAATGCTCATGCCTGACATCGTCCCTTTTATGGACGGGCCCCCGCGGCCGTATGAGGGCGGGCCCCCCCGGGTCCCGTTCTTCTTCTCCACGGAAAACCTGAGTCGCTTTCCGTCCACCATCTGGTGGGCGGCGGCTCTCGGGCTGCTGGTCAGCCTCGGCGTGCAGTACCTTCTAAACCCGAACCGGGCCAGCTCTTTGCTCGTGCGCGGATTGCTTTCGCGCCTGGAAGCGGTCGAAACAACCCTCCTCGGTCTCGCCGATGAAAAAGTCAAGCCGTCCCAGTCGCCCTCGCTTAGCTCGTTGGCCCTGGAGGGGCCCGCCGGACAGCTCAGCCTGCTGAAACTAACCAGCCTGGTGAACCCCTGGCTCAAAGAGAATAAGGC
>Ga0335078_10013839_pt1 | contig 11956 bp, 12 predicted proteins | sample Lox_Sample_32_FD_206711 | JGI IMG/M metagenome (GOLD analysis project Ga0335078, IMG submission 206711) | Soil microbial communities from Loxahatchee National Wildlife Refuge, Florida, United States - Lox_Sample_3.2 | ecosystem: Environmental > Terrestrial > Soil > Wetlands | place: USA... | reverse complement strand
TCACGGGCGCGGCGCCCGGAACCTTGAAGACATGGTGCGGGGGATTACTCATGCGGCAGGTCAGGACCGCGGCCACGGCCACGGTGAGGCGCATGCGCGCTTCATGGCGAGCCGACCCTCTGGTGCTGGGGCGACGGAGGCGGCGGTGATCTCGGCAACGGCCTAGCGTTCGGGGTCCAGCCGTCGCCCGGCCGGGTGGGAACCTCGCCGAACTGGGTCCAGGTCTCCGTCGCCACCGCGGACGCGTGCGGGATACAGCGCCGCCACACGCTGTGGTGCTGGGGAGACAACAGCGCCGGCGAGCTGGGCATCGGCGGCAAGCCCATTCCCTACCCGACTCCCCGCCAGGTCAATGGAGGGGTCGTAGGCTCGCCGCTCAATGTTCCGCGCTCGGCACACGGCCACGTCGGAGAACACTCGGCAGGCCCGACTCGTAACCTCACGAAGTCTTGTTAGTCAGCTTTCGTGCTTGAATAACGATATTGCGTCGTTCGTTCCGTGAGCCCTATTGGAATGAATGCCACATTCACTGCGGTATCCGGCATGAGTGTGACATTCATCCCAACCGGCATTAGCGGCCTAAGGGTCGAATCAGGATGAATTGGGCGGCACACCGGAGCGCCTGGCGGTGGAGACTGCCGGCGAAGTGTCTGGGTGCGCAGGAAACCAGCTGACCAGCGGCTGAACGGCAGCTTAGCTAACCACCAGCTAGCCGAGCTCCGCGCGGGCTTCCTTAACGACGGCGGCGATGCCGACGGGGTCGAGGCGGTAGTGCGCATACAGGGCCGCCGGCGGGCCGATCAGCACGTACTCGTCGGCAATGCCGTGCCGACGGAACGGGACAGCGACTCGGTGGTCGACGAGCACTTCGGCAACCGCGGAGCCGAGGCCGCCGATGACGCTGTGCTCCTCGACCGTCACCACGCATCCGGTCTCGCTGGCCGCGGCCAGCACGGCGTTGGCGTCCAGCGGCTTGATCGTATGCATGTCGACCACCCGGACCCGGCAGTCCTCGGCGGCCAGCAGGTCGGCGGCAGCCAGAGCCGGGTGCACCTGCGAGCCGGTCGCGATGATCGTGGCGTCGGCGCCCTCACGCAGCCGGACCGATCGGCCGAACGCGAAGTCCGCAGGCACCGAAGGGTAGACCTCAGGGTCGCGCCCTCGGCCGAGACGCAGGTAGACCGCACCCGGCACGGCCAGGCTGGCCCTGAGCATCGCGCGCAACTGGTTGCCGTCGGCGGCACAGGCCACAGTCAGGTCGGCCACGGCACGCATGGCTGCCAGGTCCTCGAGCGCGTGGTGGCTGGTGCCGTAGTAGCCGAGCGACATCCCTGAGTGGTGCGCCAGGATGCGCACCGGCATGCCGGGGTAGGCGCAGTCGGTGCGGATCTGCTCGAAGCCGAGCAGCGCGGCGAACGACGCGAACGTGCCGACGAACGGGATCAGGCCGGTCGACGCAAGGCCCGCGGCCGCGGTGATCATGTTCTTCTCCGCGATCCCGAGGTCGAAGAACCGGCCGGGATGGCGGGCGGCGAAGTCCGCCAGCCGGTTCGCCGACGCCAGGTCGGCGGTCATCACCACGATGCGCAGGTCGGCGTCCGCGAGATCGGCGAGTTCATCGCCAGCGACAAACGCGGGCACCGACCTGGTTGCGATCCCCTTTACCGTGCCGCGGCCGACGGTGCTACTACCAGCGGCCGCGCCAGGCCCAGCCGCCGCCTCTGGCCCGCCCGCCGGGCCGGCGGACTCGCTTACCCCGCGGAACACCTCGCTCTGATCCTGACCGCTCTCCGCGCCCTCGGTGGGTGTGAGCGCGGGTGTGGCTGGGGCTGCGGGTGAGGCTGGGCCTGCGGGTGAGGCTGGGCCTGCCGGTGAGGCTGCGGCTGTGCGAGTGCTGGGTGCCGCGGGTGGGGGTGTCGCTGACTCGCTCATCGGTGGCTGCCCTCCATCAGCTCGGCCCTGACCGCCTCGTAGTCGTCCGGGCCAAGGTTGCCGACGTGCCAGTTGAGGTCGAGCTCCATGCGCCGGACGCCCTTGCCCTTGATCGTGTCCGCGACGATCACTTGCGGCGCTCCCCGGCCGGGCGGCGCGAGGTCGTCGAACGCGGCCAGGATCGCGCCGAGGTCGTGGCCGTCGATCCGGGTCACCCGCCAGCCGAAGGCGGCGAATCGCTGGTCCAGAGGCTCGACCGCCATCACCTGCTCGGTCGGGCCGTCGATGCAGAGCTGGTTGCGGTCCACGATGCAGACCAGCGAGCCGAGCCTGAAATGGCTGGCGGCCATGATGGCCTCCCAGATTTGGCCCTCGGCCAGCTCGCCGTCCCCGACCATCACGTAGACACGGAAGTCCCTGCCCTGCACCCGGCCGCCGAGCGCCATCCCGACGCCCACGGACAGGCCGTGGCCCAGCGAGCCCGAGCTGAAGTCGATCCCGGTGATCTTGCGCATGTCCGGGTGATCGCCGAATGGGCTGCCCAGCCTGGTGTAGCCGTCGAGCAGCGCAGGGTCGAAGTAGCCGAGGTCGGCAAGCACCGGATAGAGCCCGATCGCGGCGTGTCCCTTGCTGAGGACGAAACGGTCCCGATCCGGCCAGTCCGGGCGGGCCGGGTCGATGCGCAGCTGGTGGTAGTACAGCGCGGCCAGCAACTCCGCCGCCGAGAACGTGCTGCTGTAGTGGCCGGCCCCCGCGATGCGGGCCAGCCGCAGGGTCTCCAGCCTGATGAAGAGCGCCCGGTCGGCGAGCCGACCCAGATCGGTGGCCGCTGCCTGCCGCGTCATCTGCTCACCTCCGAGCACCGGCGGGCACGGCCGCCGCCACGGTCATCATGTCGAAAACGGTGCGTTCTGGCACTAGCTGAACGCATGCGACCCATGGTACATATATTTCCTCTACTTGAGGAAGTAAGTATGGGCAGGTCCGGGAGCGGAGCGTTATGGCTGGTTCGGCGGGAGTTCCGCCACCGCCCGGGGCGGCATCCGCCAGACCTGGCCGGATCAGCCCGCCGCCCGTGCTGGCCCCCGGCCAGGACGAGTTGCCGCAGCAGCAGGTGCGCCGGGCCAACGCCCGCCGGGTGTTCCACCTGATCAGGCAGGGCGAGGCGATCTCGCGGGTCAGCCTGGTCGGTGCGACGGGCCTAAGCGCGCAGTCGATCGGCGACATCATCAGAAGCCTGATCGAGCAGGGCCTGGTCGAGGAGACCGGCGCGGAGCCGAGGCCGGGACTCGGCCGCCCGCCGATTGGTGTCAGGATTCGCCCGCGCGGGGCGCTGGCGTTCGGCTGCAACATCGAGCGCGACCGGATCGACGGCGCATGGATCGACCTCAGCGGCGCGCCGGTGGTTAGCGAGATCGTGCGCTACCCGCTGGGCGAGGAGCCCGGCCAGACCATCGGCCGGGTCGAGGAACTCTACGCCCGCCTCACCGACCAGCTCACCGACCGGCTCTCCGGCCAGCTCCGTGCACCGGGCTCCCCCGACCCGCGGCTGGCCGCGATCGGGCTCGGCCTGCCCGGGCCGATCGAGCCGCTGCACCAGCGGCTGGTGAACCCGCCGAACCTGCCGCACTGGGAGGGAGTTCAGCCGCGGGCGCTGTTCTCACCCGGCTGGACGCTGCCGATCTTCCTCGAGAACGCCGCGACCGCGGCGGCGCTCGGCGAGGCCTGGCAGTCGCGCAACGAGCTGCGCACGTTCCTGTACTGCCACTGGGGAGTCGGCATCGGCGGCGGTCTGGTGCTCGACCTGCAGACCTACTCGGGCACCACCGGCAACGCGGTCGAGCTCGGCCATGTCCCCGTCGTCCCCGACGGGGCGGAGTGCGCGTGCGGCGGACGCGGCTGCCTGGAGGCCGAGGCTTCGGTGGCCGCCATCTGCCGCCAGGCCGCCGCGCTTGGCTTCGAGCCGGACTTCGACCAGGTGCTCGAGCGCGCCCCTGGCGAGCCCGCGCTCGCCGCCCTGCTCAAGCGGTCCGGCGAGCTGCTCGCCCAGGCCCTGGTCGGCAGCGTGAACCTGTTCGACGTGGACACCGTGGTGCTCGGCGGGCACCACCTGCAGCAGGCAGCCGACTGGCTGGTCGAGCCGGTGCGCAGGGAGCTGGCCGACCGCCCGATCCGGCGCGGGGTGCGGCAGGTAGCCGTCGTGTGCTCGATGCTCGGCGAGGCCGGCGGCGCGGTCGGCGCGGCAAGCACGGTGTTCGACCGGCTGCTGCCGTCGCCCAGGTCGGCCGCGCAGGTTCCGCCGGGCCCGGCGCGGGGTGCGCCGTGACCGGCGCGGGCGCTGAGCGTGCCAGACGGGCCGTGGCCGACCGGGCGCCTGCCAACCAGGAACGTGCCGGGCAGGAACGTGCCGGGCAGGAACGTGCCGGTCGGACGCAGGCCGGCCAGATCCTGGCCGGCCTGCTCACGGAGCGGCCCGAGCTCAGCCCGGCCGGGGAGTCCATCTAGGCGGCGTTCGACCTGCTCGCCGAGGTGCTCGCGGCCGGCCGCACCGTCCTGGTGTGCGGCAACGGCCGCAGCGCCGCCGACAGCGAGCACATCGCCGGCGAGCTGGCCAAGCCGTGCGCGCTGCCCAGGCCACTGCCCGATGAGCTGACGGCAGCGCTGCACGCCGCCGGGGATGACGGCTACCTGGCCGGCCGCCTGCGCGGCGGCATGCCGGTCCTCTCCCTGGCCGGCCAGCCTGCCCTGCTCACCGCGATCGCCAACGACCAGGCCGCCGACCTGATCTTCGCGCAGCAGGTCCTGGCCTACGGCAGGCCGGGCGACCTGCTGTGGCTGGTCGAGCCCGCGGGCGAGCCGCTCACCGTGACGGTCGGCGGCGAGGTGCTCGACCGCGAGGTGCGGGCCGTGCTCCCGCCGTTCGAGGTGCAAACGCTGCTCGTGCCCGACGATCCCGGCCAGCCGGTGCGCCGCGTAACCGTCGCCGAGCTCCCGGCCGGCTCCTGACACGGACCTGCCCGGTGCGGGCACGCGCTAGCGCCGGGGCGGGCGCGCTGTGCAGTGCGGCTGCCCGATGTTGCAGTGCGGCGACCGCGGGGCGGCCGGGGTTGCCGCGCTGGCCTGGCCGTGGAATGTCCAGATGCCGAGCGCGAACATGCCCACGATCACGCCCGCCGGAGCAGCCGCCGCGAGCACGGCCAGCCGCGGGCGGGCCTGGCACGACCGGCCAGCCATGCGCAGCCGATCGGCCAGGCGTGGTAGCCGCACCAGAGCCCAGGCGCCGAGCAGCGCAATCGCCCCGGCCGCCGGGACGTAGAACCTGGCGGACTGCCACGTGCCGATGCCGGGCCGTGCCGTCCATGCGTACCCGGCGTACAGCGCCCACAGGCAGAACCAGGACGCTCCGAGCGCGGCGGCCACGGCGGCGTCCCGCCGCGCGGCGGTGTCTGGCAGCACAGGGGCCAGGCCCCCTTCGCGCCGTCTGAACCGTGCGAGCCGCCCGGTGATCGCGGCCAGGCCGGCGAGTCCGAGCACGAGCATGGGCATGGCCGCGATCAGGTTCGCCGGCATGTACCGCAGGTTCCCGGCGAGGGCACCGACGCTGAACGTCACCTCGCCCGGCTTGTAGCCGGTCCTGAGCGGACCGCCGTACACCAGGTCGTCGAAGGCCGCCAAGCCGACCACCAGGATCACGGTGCTGCCCAGCCAGTACCCGAGTGCCAGCCTCGGCAGGCTGCCAGGGCGCAGCCTGCCGAGCACGAGGACCGCGACGACGGCGCACCCGAGCACGACGAGGTCGGTATAGCGAACGGCCACCGCAGCCTCGATGGCCAGGAAGCCGAGCAGCCCGGCCCAGGTGCGCCGCCGGGCGGACGCGTCGGCGAGCACCGCCCACAGCAGCGCGCCGGTGCCTGCCGCGACGAGCGAGGCCTCGGTGAAGGTAGGCCAGTAGTCCTGCCAGGCGAACAGCAAGGCGGCGTCGGACGAGCAGAAGAGCCCTACCGCGCAGGCTCCGCCCCAGCGCCCCAGCCAGCGCCTCGCGCCGAGGTAGAGCCCGAGGCTGCCGAGTGCGCCGTAGCACAGCGGCACCAGGCGGATGACCCCCAGAGCCTGGAACGGAGCGGCCAGGAACGGGTATCCGGGGTTCTTCTCGCTGATCCACCTGCCGTCCGCCAGCCGCACCCACTGCTCAAGGGCAATGCCCAGCCCGGTGCGTGGTCCCGGCGTCAGGCAGGCGGCCGCGGACTTCGGGCAGCGAGCGAGCTGGAACGCGAGCGCCCTGGCGGCACTCGTCGACAGGCTCAGGTAGTGCCCGTCGGTGATGCCGACGATCGATGCCCGGTAGGCATCGGCGTCAGGCCCGACCAGCACGGGGGCGACGGTCAGCACGGCCACGCAGAGCAGCACGAAGGCCGCCGCGGCGAGAACGGGCTCGGTGCTGGCCCAGCGTGTCCCCGCGGCCGACTGGCCGGCCCGGCCGGCCCCGCCAGCGGCGCCGAGCAGGCCGACCGGAATGTGCTGGTGGTCGTCCGTCATGTCCTGGCCTCTCGCGCCGACGGTCCGTCCCGCATCGTCTTAGCAGGCCAGTGGTTTCTGTGACGTATCACCGACGGCTGTCCGGCCTTTGATACCGTGCCGAAACCCTGGTCGGGCATCGTGGTAGCGGTGGGCCGGAAGGAGCAGCGCATGCGGGTGCTGATGATCGAGGACGACCGCGAGCTTGCCGAGATGGCGGCGATCGGCCTGCGCCGCACCGGCATGGCCGTCGACATCGCCGACAACGGGGTGGCCGGCCTGGAGCGCGCCCTCGGCGGCGACTACGACGTCATCGTCCTTGACCGGGATCTGCCAGGCCTGCACGGCGATGCGATCTGCGGCAGGCTGGTGGCCGCCGGGAACCGCAGCCGCGTGCTGATGCTCACCGCGGCGGCCGAAGTGGACGACCTCGTGGACGGCCTGGCGCTCGGCGCCGACGACTACCTGCCCAAGCCGTTCGACTTCCGCGTGCTCGTCGCGAGGATCGGGGCGCTGATCCGCCGCGCGCAGCCCGCCATACCGCCCGTGCTGCGCTGCGCCGACCTGGTCGTGGACACCGCCCGGCGGACGGCTTGGCGGTCCGGTCGGCGGCTTGAGCTGGCCCCGAAGGAATTTGGGGTGCTTGAGCTGCTGGTCGCCGCGCAAGGCAGGTCGGTGTCCGCCGAGGAACTGCTCGAACGGGTGTGGGACGAGAACGCCGACCCGTTCACTGCCGCCGTGAAGATCACGATCAGCCGGGTAAGGGCGAAGCTCGGCGATCCACCGCTCATCGAAACGGTAGCGAGGTCGGGCTACCGGATCGCGGGACGGCCATGAGGCCGGGCCGCCGCCGGAGCGCGGCCGGGAGAGCGCGGCCGCGGCGGACGGTTCGGCTGCGGCTGACGCTCTGGTACAGCGGCCTGTTCCTGGCCTCCGGCGCGGCCCTGCTTGTCATCACCTACGGGCTGGTCGTGCAGGCCTTCACCGCCGACGCCGATCACAACGTCGCCGCATGCCGGGTGCCAGGACGACGGTGTCACTCCGTAAGCGCGCAGGTCGCCAGGTCCATCGCCCTTCGCGACCACTCGGCCCTGCTCGGCGATCTCCTGACGAGGTCCGCGCTGGCGCTCGCGGTGATGACGGTGCTCTCGGTCGCGCTCGGCTGGTTCGTGGCGAGCCGCGCGCTCAGGCCGCTGCGGACGATGACGGCGACGACGGCCCGAATATCCGCGGCGAGCCTCGGCGAGCGCCTGGACCTCAGCGGGCCGGACGACGAGCTGAAGGAGCTCGGCGACACGATCGACCGGCTGCTCGATCGGCTGGAGGCGTCGTTCCTGGCCCAGCGTCAGTTCGTCGCGAACGCAGCGCATGAGATGCGGACTCCGCTGGCGCGCCAGCGGATCATCAGCCAGGTCGCCGTGGACGATCCGGATGCCGGTGTCGAGTCGCTGCGGGCCGCCCACGACCGTGTGCTGGCAGCCGGCTCCGAGTTGCAGCACCTCATGGACGCGCTGCTCACGCTCGCCCGCGGGCAAGCGGGCCTGGACCGGCGAGAGCATCTCGACCTCGCCGACGTGGCCGGCCGGGTCGTCTCGTCGCGCCGGGCCGAGGCCGACGAGCGCGGCCTTGACCTGCACGACGCGCTCGCCCCGTCGCCAACGGCCGGCAGCCCGCACCTGGCTGAGCGGCTCGTCGCCAACCTCGTCGACAACGCGCTGCGCTACAACGTTCCCGGGGGCCGGGTCGAGGTCAGCACCGGAGTCGCCGGTCACCGAGCCGTCCTGTCGGTTTCCAACACCGGTCCGCAGATTCCCGCTGCTGCGCTGGATCGGCTGTTCCAGCCGTTCCAGCGGATGATTCCCGAGCGCACCAGCCGCGGCGACGGCATGGGCCTCGGCTTGTCCATCGTTCAGGCCATCGCCGAGGCGCACGGCGCCAGCGTGACGGCCAGTCCGCGGCCGGGAGGCGGCCTGGTCGTCGAGGTCGCCTTTCCCGAGACGGCGCCGATCACGGCGCTTGGCGAGATCGCTACGCCGGCGCCAGCCACAGCCTGATCGCCAGGCCGATGCCGAGCAGCGCGGCGAACCAGCGGAGCACGGCGGCCGGGAGGCGGCGCGCCAGCCGCGGCCCGATCAGGCTGCCGGCGAAAAGGCCGACGGCCAGCGGCGCGACCGCGGCCCATTCGACGTGGCCGAAGGCCACGACCGTGATCGCGGCCACCACGGTGGCCACTCCGACCAGCATGTTCTTCAGCGCGTTGGCGGTCGCGAGGTGCGGCTCGACGGTGATCATCAGCAGGGCAAGCGTCATGATGCCGGACCCGGCACCGAAGTAGCCGCTGTACAGCGAGACCCACAGCAGGCCGGCCAGCAGCACGGCCTTCTGCCGGGCGGCGTGATGCTCGCCGAGCGCCGGGATCGCGGGCTGCAGGATCAGGGCCAGCGAGCCGGCCGCCACCAGGTACGGCACCACGACGCTGAAGTCCTGCGACGGCGTGGAGAGCAGCAGCGCGGCGCCGGCCACCCCGCCGGCCACGGTCACCAGGGACCAGCGCCGCAGCCAGTGAGCCCGGCCGACGAGCTCGGGCCTGGACGCCAGCGCCGAGCCTGGCCAGCAGGCGACGAGGGCCACGATGTTCGCCATGTTGGCTGGCAGCGCGGGAACTCCGGCAGCGAGCAGGGCCGGGTAGGAGACGAGCGAGGTGATGCCGCCCGCCGTTCCCACGATGCCGGCCAGCACTCCCGCGGCCCCGATCAGCGCGGCGCCGGTCGCCGTGATCAACGGCCGGCCGTCAGTGCAATTCCGCAGGCAGCCCGAAGCGCTCGAACGTGCCGGCCAGCCGACGGCCGTCCATCGGCTGGCGCGGGAACATGACGTAGGCCTCGGGCTCGTCGGCGGCGGTCGAGCGGACGATGAACGCGGTGACGTCGCTGACCAGCCCGTCACGCAGGCTCAGCACGTTGAGCGCGAACGGCAGGTACGCGCCTGCCGGGTCGTCCCAGGCATAGAAGGCGAGCGCCGGCTGGGCGTTGGCCTGGGTCAGCACCGTGCGCCAGCGCCAGGTGCCGGACAGCGGATACTCGCGCGCCCAGGTCGCGATCGTCTCCCGCGGGGTGTACCAGGTGGACAGCGGCGGCATCGCGAACGTGGCGTCCTGCACGAGCAGCGCCGTGAACGCGCCGACATCGCACTGCTCCCACGCCGCGACGTACCGGTCGACCAGGTCGGCCAGGCCGCGGTCGCCGAGCGCACGCAGGGTCGCCTGCTGCGAGCGAGGGGGAACGCGATCCCTGACGGCGGCGCGGGCCCGCTGCAGCCCGCTGTTGACCGATGCGACCGAGGTGTCGAGCATCGTCGCCACCTCCTGGGCGTTGAAGCCCATCACCTCGCGCAGGATCAGCACGGCACGCTGGCTGGCGGCCAGATGCTGCAGTGCGGCGACGAACGCGAGCTCGACGCCCTCGCGCTGCTCGTAGCTGGCCTCGGGTGCCGTCCGCCCGGCCGGCAGGCCGATCGACTCGGCCGGATAAGGCTCGAGCCAGGCCGACTCCGCGATCGGCGCACCGGGCGGAGTGTGCTCGGGCGCGGCCGGGCCGAAGTCGTGCGGCAGCACCCGCCGGTTCCGCCGCCTGAGCTCGGTCAGGCAGACGTTGGTGGCGATCGCGTACAGCCACGACCTGGCCGACCGCTCATCGCGCAGCCCGGCCGCGCCGCGCCAGGCGCGCAGCAGCGTCTCCTGCACCGCGTCGTCGGCGTCGTGCACCGAGCCGAGCATCCGGTAGCAGTGCGCGTGGAGCTCGGCCTGGTGCTGGTCGACGAGGTCGGCGAAGTCGCGGCTCGCAGGCGGCGGCGCTGTCAACTCTGCTGAACCACCATCAGCGAATGGCCGGCCGGGTCGCGCAGCCAGAACATCGGCGGCACCGGGTCGCCCATGCGGGACACCTCGGCATCGACGTCGATGCCGCGCGACTTCAGGGCGGCGTGGGTGACGTCGATGTCCCTGGCGGTCAGCGTGATGCCGGTCTCGACCGGCGTCACCTCGGTACCCGGCCGTGGCGGGGCCAGCGCGATCCCGGCCGTTCCCTCCGCCGGGTAGACCTCGATCCACCGGTAGTCGCCGCCGAACGGGATGTCGGTGCGCTTGAAGAAGCCAAGCGACTCGTAGAACGCGACAGCCCTGTCCTGGTCGGGGGTCGGTATACAGACCAGGCTGATCTGCCCGATTCCGGTCTCCGCGGCACTCATCCTGCACCTCCTGAAGTCATGGATCTGCTGCACCTGAGACTGTCCACGGCGGGAGAACTCATCGGCCAGGCCCTAGCTCAGGACAGCGCCTGCCTGCGCAGGTTGCGGGTGACGACCGGGTAGGCGAGGAGCATCTGGCCGCAGTTCATGCACTGCGGCTGGCGCTCCATCGCCGCCCGCTTCAGGTCGATCGGTATGCCGCAGGAACCGCAGCGGTCAAGCACCAGCCAGGGCGGGCCGGTGTCGACCGGCGTCGGCTCGTCGTTGTGCGGCGAATGCGCCCAGGCGTCGCCAGCGGCGATATGCGCCGCCATGCTGTTGCGCGGGTCGGACATGTCGAACCAGGTCTCGCCGCTGCCGGGGTCGAAGATGAACCCTGTTACGTCTCCGACGTCCGGGTAGTACAGGTCGTCGTTCCAGTGGTGCCGGTCGCCGTGGACCACGTGGACCTGCGCCTCAAGCGGCATGCCGCCATCGGGGTGCAGCGTCACGGTGAGGACCTTGGGGTGCGGCGCTCTCGGCCCGGGCAGCGTCTGCCGGCTGCGGACCTTCCCGCTGACCCGCTGCTGGTTGCCATGAAGCTGATGCTGCCTACGAAACACGCACCCCTCCTCTGCCCCGCACTCCCCGCCACCCTACCCGGCTGGGTTTCATGATCCCGGTAGGTTTCTGCCGTATGGAGTAGGTAATCCACCGTGATCATGGAGTCCGGACGCCCGTGATCTCGCGTGCGCACCGGTAGCCGCTGCGCAGCGCGCCCTCCATGTAGCCCTGGAAGTTGACCGAGGTGTGCTCGCCGGCGAAGTGCAGGCTGTCGTGGCGGCGGCCCTGGATCCCGTTGAACGCGGTGTACTGGCCGACCTTGAGGTAGGAGTAGGCGCCGCGGACGTAGGGGTCACCCGGCGACCAGGTGTAATGGGCCCTGCCGTCGTAGGCGGCGGCCGCGCCGGGGAAGTTGATCTCGAATCCGCGTAGGAAGTCCCCGGCCATGGCGTCGGGGCAGGGCCCGGAGTCGCTGGTCAGCCCGTACCGCCTGCCCAGAACGGTGGCCTCGGCGCCGCCGGGCAGCGCGATCAGGATGCCGGGCCTGCCCGGCTGGTCGATGGTGGCCTCCCAGCCGCCCTGCACGATGCCGCCCGTGTACATGTTCCCGGTCCAGTGGTCGGCATTCCACACCCGGCGCCGGAACTGCAGCGCGATCTTGGAGTTCGAGCCGAGCGGCTCCCGGCGGATCGCGCTGACTTGGCGCGGCGGAAGCTCGATC
>Ga0335078_10013837_pt1 | contig 11957 bp, 12 predicted proteins | sample Lox_Sample_32_FD_206711 | JGI IMG/M metagenome (GOLD analysis project Ga0335078, IMG submission 206711) | Soil microbial communities from Loxahatchee National Wildlife Refuge, Florida, United States - Lox_Sample_3.2 | ecosystem: Environmental > Terrestrial > Soil > Wetlands | place: USA... | reverse complement strand
ACCAAGGGCCGCTCGTGCGAACAATTGGATGCCTGGCAGGCGGTCTTCAGTTCCGTGGGGGACGATGGCTATCCCAAGCCGATTTTCAATAAGCGCACGGGAGAGATCGACCACAAGGTTGCTGAGTACTTAAAGGAACGCTACGATCTCAGTCACATCATGCAACGCGACTGGAAGAGCCTGGGACCCAAGTTAGCGGATAAGTTGCATATCTGTGTAGGCGACGCGGACAGCTTCTATCTCGACCGCGCCGTCCACCTGTTGCAGGACTTCATGGAAACGACTACCGATCCTTACTACCACGGGTCGTTTGACTTCGGACAGCGCAAGCCGCATTGCTATGCCGGCAGCTTCGACCCGGCGGTGGGACTGCAGCAGCACTATTTGCCGCAGATGGTCAAACACATGGAGCAGACGGCGCCTAAGGGAGCGGACTTGACAAGCTGGAAGTACTGAATGCACAATCGATCTTAGCCGGAACGCCACCCTGGAAACCTTGTTTGGAGGCGAAGTGATGTTTTGTACGAAAATGCAGTTCAAGACGATCCTGCAAGCTCTCGCGGCTATGCTGTTGTTCGCCGCCATAGCCGCCGCACAGATTCCAGGTCTTTGCAATACGGGCGAAACTCACGGAACGACGCTCGCATGCAGCGGCGTGCTGGTTCCTCCCAACCCACCTGGTGGGGGCGCTAACCGGGATGGCAGATGGGACTTGGCCTATCCCTATCCTTCTACTCTCGAAGGCCAGCATGGCCCTTGCGTACTAACGCAATTTATCAATGCTTGGGTTGATACTCCCAATTCCAATTGGCTTCCAAACAGCGCCAGCACTGTCTCGGAATGGATCACACCTTTCGATGGGGAAAATAATCTGGAAGAGGGGTGGTATGTTTACCGGACCACATTCTATGTCCCGTCCGTTTTACAGGGCGGCACTGTGCCCACCGGTGTAACGATCAATGGCCATCTGGCTTCCGACAATCCGACCTATGGGATCTACCTGGAGAGTCCCGCTAACAGCGGCAACTGCGCTCTTGTGACGGGCCAGGAGTTTCCCGTGAACCCTGCCGGGCTGGGTAGCAGCGATTTCCAGCAGTGGTGGGATTTCAGCTTCACCAACCCACATGCGATTACTGCTGCCGCCTATGCATACGTGTATTTCGTGGTGCAAAATACGCCAGACGCGAGCGGTCCCACACCCACGGGCCTTCGGGTCGAGTTCTTCTCTTCTTCGGCGTTCAACTGAACCGTGCGCAGGGCGCTGTAGAAGGGCGGGGAGTCTCTGCTTGCATCGCTGCTACAGCCCTGCCATCATCTTAAAAGGATCCTGGCCATGCTTGCCCGCCGCATTTACACTTGTGTCGCCGTAGCCTGCTTGTGCGCGCCGCTTCCCGCCCAGCTTCTCCCGCTGTGCCCTGGCAGCCAGGCCGCGCCGGAAGTGGCCGAGGGCGTCGCCGCGTCTAAGCAGGGTCAGTATGGGGAGGCTACGCAGCATTTTCAGGCTGCCGTTGCCTTGGACCCCGCTTGCGTGAATGCGCGGGTTTACCTGGCGACCGCTTACATGCAGCAGTTTATCCCCGGCGCCGATTCACCGGAGAATCAAGAGCTCGCCGACAAGGCCACGGCGCAGTATGAAGCAGTCTTGGAGCAGCAGCCGGAGAACGAACTCGCCATTGCCGCCATCGCCTCGCTCTACTTCAATAGGAAGAAGCTGGACGAGGCCAAGATCTGGTACGAGAAACTTACGGTGGTCAATCCGGACAACGCGAACGCGTTCTATACGCTCGGGGTGATCGCCTGGACGCGCGCCTATCAACCGCGCGTGGAGGCGCGGGCGAAGCTGGACATGAAGCCGGAGGATCCGGGTCCCCTGAAAGACCCGGAGGTGCGGCAGGCCCTCCGCGCGACGTACCTGCCGGTGGTCCGGGAAGGCATCGACAACATCGACAAGGCGCTCCAGATCGAACCGGAAAACGCCGACGCAATGGCCTATATGAATCTGCTCTATCGCGAAAAGGCGGACCTGGAGGACACTCCGGAGGAGTATCGGGCGGACATGGCCAAGGCGGATGAATGGGTGCAGAGATCCCTGGACATCAAGAAGTCCAAAGCGGCGCGCAAGCAGTAAGCCCCGGCGCGCTGAAAACGCGTCACGGCTTTCCTATCGCGCCGCGTGCAACAAGACGCTCAAATCGCTCGATTTCTGGTTGACCGCCACGATGTCTTGCTTGCCGTCTCCATTCAGATCGACGCTGCAAAGCACCACCGGTCCCGTCCCTGTTCCATAGAGTACTCCGGGCGAGAACATCAGGTTGCCTTGATTGATGAAGATCGCGACATCGTCGCCCAGGAAATTGACCGAGGCGATGTCGATGAGCCCGTCCCCGTTGAAATCCGCGAGCACTACTTGGTTGGGCGCCTGGTCCGCCAAGAGTTCCACCGGGGCATTGAAAGTCAGATCGCCGTTGCCGGTGAGCAGAAAGACCCCTAGGGAAATTGCGGATTCGCTCAATCCTCCGCCGACCACGATGTCCGGATTGCCATCGCCGTTCACGTCGCCCACTGCCAGACCCGCTCCGGTGGGGCCGACGCTGAGCATCACAGCAGGCCCGAAGGTGCCGTCGCCGTTACCGGGAAACACGGAAACCGATCCGAAATAGCCGCTCACGGCCACATCTATTTTCCCGTCGCGATCGAAGTCGCCGACCGCGATGCCCTGTGGAACGTCCGCGATCTTCAACGTCTGCGTGCCGGGATGGAAGGTACCGTCGCCATTACCCAGCAGGAAGGACACTGTTCCGGTGATCCAATCCGCCCCCACCAGATCGGGGATGCCATCGCCATTGAAATCCGCAGTCGCAAAGCACGGCGCCGCCGTCGACTGGACCGCGTGGAAAGTGCAATCGCCAAAGAACTTCGCATATTGCGCCCCGGCCTGGAAGGTCCCGTCGCCGTTGCCCAAGTAAATCGAGGTACCGAAGTCGCTGGAGATTGCCAAATCGGTTTTGCCGTCGCCGTTCCAGTCCTGCGCGATGACGGCTCCAGGCTGCTGTACCGCCAGCGGCGTGCCTTGCGTGAAGCCGCCGTCGCCCGCGCCCAGTAAGATACGCACTTGGTTGTCCGCCTCGGCCGCCACGGCCAAGTCCGGCTTGCCATCTCCGTTAAAATCGCCGGTGGCCACGGCTTTCGGCTGGTTCCCGGCCGCCACGCGCAAGGGCTGGAGCACGGATTGTGCGTCGGCCAGGAGCACCGAAACATTGGTGGCCGCGCTGTTGGCGACCAGCAGATCCGCATAACCGTCGCGATTGAAATCCGCGCTGGCGACTTGCCATGGAAAGGCCCCCGAAACGAACCCCACGGGGGGTTGGAACGTTCCATCTCCGTTGCCGAAAAGGATGGCGCCCGGCGTAGCCAGATCGATTTTGCCGCTGTGGGTAAAGTCGCCAGCGGCCAGCCCCTGGAGCGTGCAGCTCTGAGATCGGGCGCACCCGGCTCCAAACGATGCAGAAGGCCCGAAGATGCCGGCTCCCTGGTTTAGCAACACCACCACCGTATCGGAATCGCGATCGACAGCCGCCAGATCCGGCAACCCGTCGCCATTGAAATCCGCCAAAACCGTCTGGAACGGCGAGTCGCCTACCGGATAATCCATGCGCTGGAAGTTACCGGCCCCATTGCCCAACAAGACGACTATGGTTCCCGCGCCGAAGTCCGTCACCACCAGATCCGGATTGCCGTCCCGGTTCACATCGCCAGCCTTGACAGCCGTCGCGAACCGAGTGGCATGCGCCGGCCAACCGCGCCCGAACGTGCCGTCCCCGTTGCCTGGAAACACAACGAGCACCGACGTGCTGGCCACGGCCAGATCCATGTTGCCGTCGCCATTGAAATCCGCCGCCGCCAGATAGCAATCCACGCAGGGCATCGGGAGCAGCATCGGAGGCTGAAAGGTGCCATTGCCATTGCCCAACGCCAGGGAGATATGGGTACCGTGGGAGAACAGCGTGGCCGCGATGTCGGGCACACCGTCATTGTTGAAGTCCGCCACCACAATTGACAAGACCCCGGTCTTCCCTATTGTCAAGGGTGGCAGGAACGTCCCGTCACCGCGGCCGAGCAGAACCTGAGTTCCTTCGGTCGTACCCACTACAATGTCCGGAATGCCGTCGCGGTTCAAATCCGCGATCGCGAGCGCTTGCGGAGTGCCGGCCAGCAGGTAGTCCTTGTAGTCCAGGAATTGCGCGGAACCTGCCAGGCACAGCGACGGCAGAGTCAGACATACAAAGGCGGCGAGAAGTTGTGGCACGATTCCCCTTTTGCATCTAGTCTACCTTACCTTCGTGTCTTTTAGCACTATTGTTTTTCCACTTCGCGCCGATTCCCGCGCCGCATCCAGAATTTCGATCACAATCATGTTGTTGGCGAGTGACGACAGGCCCTCGGGCTTGCGGTTCCCACGCACAATCGCGCTCAGATAGGAGAGCGAATCGCGCTCATCCGGCGGCAATGCCTCCAGCGTGCGCGCTTCCTCCTGGCCGCCGGGCAGCCGCACCCGTAGCGCGTTGCCGCCGGTGGCGATGGCGTAACCGCGGTCGCCGTAGACTTCGAAATCCTTGCGGTTGAACGGCCACGCCCAGGACGCTTGAATGATGCCCTGCGCCTTGGGATATTCGACCAATACGGTGGCCTGATCGTCGACATGCGGATAAATCTGCGGCTTCACCGTCTGGGTAAGCGCTGTAACTGCCAGCGGCCGCTGGTTGTCCATCATCCACGTCATCAGGTTCGCGCCGTAACAGCCGAAATCGAATAAGGCGCCGGCCCCGTTCTTCACGGGATCCGTGAGCCAGGCGAAGAACTCGGGGCCCACGCCGATCTCCCGCGGCCCCTGGTGCCCATCCATCGCCACCATCTTGCGGATATCGCCGGCGGCATGCTGCTCCTTGATGAGGCGCCACATCGCACCATGACTCGGGTACCAGGTGGTCTCGTAATTCACGATCACGTGGATGCCGCTACGATTGGCCGCGCGCTCGATGGCGCGGGCGTGTTCCATGTTCACCGCCAGCGGCTTTTCCATCATCACGGGAAGGTGGCGCGCGGCGCTGGCTTCCACCACCATCGGATGATCGTAAGTGCTGGTGAACGTGGCTACGGCCTCAGGCTTGATATGGTCCAGCATGGCGCCCAGATCCGCGAAGAAAATGGATTCGGCCAGCCCATAAAGCTGCGCATATTTCCGTTGCAGCGCGGGATCGGGATCATAGACGCCAGCGATCTCCACGTCCTTCCGTTTGCTCGCCAAACGCAGGAATCCGTCCACATGCCCGTGAACCAACCCGGCAATGCAGATCCGGAGGGGCTTCCCGGCAGCGGCTCCGGTCGATTGTGCGGCCGCCAGCAATGCGAACAACCCGCCAGCCAGGGTGAATTTGAGGATGATGCTCATGCAACGAGTATGATATAACGTAAGCCGGAGCGGGCCATGTGGATGGCCTATAATTGTCCTGTGGGAGCGAACGACATAAAAAAGAAACTGCAGGATGAGGTCGCTGCGCTCGAATACGAATTGCGCAACGAACTGCCGCGGGAGATCCTCAAGGCCCGGGCGCACGGCGACTTGAGCGAGAACGCCGAATACCACGCGGCCAAGGACCGGCAGGGGTTCGTCAACGCGCGGCTCAACCAGTTGAAGAAGCGCCTGGCCGAGATGTCCATGGTGGACTTCTCCAGGATCCCGCACAACAAAGTGGGACTGGGTTCCACCGTCGTGGTTATGGATACCAACAAGGAGGAAGAGATCACCTATTTGCTGGTAACCACGGAGGAGGCCGACGCGGCGTCCGGCAAAATTTCGACCAGTTCCCCCATCGGCCGGGCGCTTCTGGGCAAGGAAGTGGGAGACACGGTAAAAGTGCAGATACCAGGCGGCGTCAAGGAGCTGGAGATTCTGAAGCTCACCACGATCCACGAGGCGGCCGACTAATCCATGACCTATACCCGCGCGATCGGTATCGTCTTCGGAGCCGCGATCGACCGGATTGTGAAGTGGCTGTCGCTTTCCCGCATTCACCCCAACGTCCTCACGTTTTTCGGGCTGGTCATCAATATCGTGGCGGCCTTATTTTTTGCGGCGGGCAGCTTCCGCTGGGCCGGCGTGGTGGTGATAGGCGCAGGGTTGTTCGACATGGTGGACGGGCGCGTCGCCCGCGAAACCAATCGTGTGACCCGGTTTGGCGGCTTCTTCGACTCCGTGCTGGACCGCTATTCCGACTTGGCGCTGCTGATGGGCCTGTTGGTCTACTACGCTTCCATCGACCGCTACTTCTACGTGGTGCTGACCGCCATCGTCATGACGGGATCGGTCATGGTGAGCTATACCCGGTCGCGCGCGGAGTGCACCATTCCCAAGTGCAAAGTCGGATTTCTGGAGCGCCCGGAGAGGGTGGTGCTGATCATTATCGGAGCGTTGACGGACAGAATGGCGCCGGTCTTATGGGTAATTGCGGTACTGTCGAACCTGACGGTAATCCATCGCATGATCTACACCTGGCAGGAAACCAAGCGGCTCGAGGAAGCCCAACTCCGGGCGGTGCCTAGCTCTCCAGAATTACATGCGCCATCCCCAACTCCGCCGTATGTGTGAGGGATAAGGCGATCGACTTGACTCCCAGAGCTTCGGCGAAGCGGGCCGCCTGTCCGTGGAACCGGAGCGTAGGCTTACCGGAAGGCAGGTTGGCCACCTCGAAATCCTGCCAGCGCACTCCGCGCCGCCAGCCCGTGCCGATGGCTTTCATGCCGGCCTCCTTGGCTGCGAAACGCGCGGCGAAACGCTCGTAGCGGTTGGCCTTCCGCTCGACGTAGGCGATCTCGGCGGGCGTGTAAATCCGCTCGATGAAGCGCCGGCCATGGCGCTCGATGGCGGCGCGGATGCGCGGCACCTCGGCTAGATCCACTCCCGTGCCCACAATCATTTCAGCTCCGCTCCGGAGGTGGTGATCGCCAGGCGGCCGTGCTTGACACCTTTAGTGCTGATAAGGGCGTCGGCGATCTTCTGCACCGCTCCCGCTTTGCCGCGCACCACCAGCACCTCCAGGCAGTGGTCGTGATCCAGGTGCACGTGCAGGGTGGAGAGGATGGCCCGGTGATAGTCGTGCTGCAGATCGATCAGCTTGTCGCTCAACATGCGCACGTGGTGATCGTAGACTAGGGTAACGGTGCCCACCACGCTGCTTTCGGGCGACTCCGCCATCTTTTGTACCAGCTCGTCGCGGATGAGGTCCCGGAACGCCTCCGAGCGGTTGGTATAGCCGCGTCGCGCGATATGCCGGTCGAACTTTTCCAAAAGGTTCGAATCGATGGCTACGCCAATCCTGCTCAGATCGCTCATGCGTACATATTGTAGCCGGATTCCGGGTTGCGGACCTGCTAGAATCGTGTGTCGGACTATACGGAAGGTCACGCGATGGACAACACTGACGGCAAATCCGAAACCCTTAAGCAGCCGGACGAAACGATCGACAGGCTTTGTTTCACCATCCAGAGACAATCGGCCATGTGTCTGGAATTCGTGAAGCATGCGGTAGAAGCAGAGCGGGCGCGATGCGCGGAAATCGCCGAGGCGGAAGCGCAAGCCTCGTCGGCCGACTCCCCCGCAGGGGCCGCCCGGCGCATCGCCGAGAAAATACGAGCGCGCAGCGGGCAGATACCCTTGATCACCAAGGTGGCGGTCCGGTCCGCGGAGTGATTTGAATTCCCTGAAAAAGCTCAACGACACGCGGCCGCCGGCGCATTGAAGCCCGCGGCTCCGCTAATTGCACCAAACCAGTGGAATCACCGCAAGCATCACGGTTGCTGCGCTATCCTGAGGGAAGGGCCGGTCATGAGCAACGCCGCCATTCCTTCGTACCTGGAAATCGTCGATTTCATTGCTGCCGGCGCCACGCCGCAAGCCGTGGTCGATTACCACCCGTCCGCAGGCGCCCAACAGCGCGTTGCCGAACTAATTGGTCCGGTCGCAGACCCCGATGATCTCGGCGGCCTCCCACCACTTCAACCTCCCGGCCATGGCTCTCAAAATCACTTCTTGTACCTTCATCGTCCGCTCCATTTCTGCGGATGAGACCGTCTGTTCAATGCCCGCATCCTCAGGGTCCCATCCGCGTCAAGCGGACAGATCACGTGCTAATTGATGCGGACAGATCGCATGCTAACAACACTAACAGCGATCCGCGGTTGACGTATAGAGGTTCTTCATATAGAATGCCTCCATATGGATCTGCTGCAAGGAACGCTCGACATGCTGGTGCTCCGGACGCTTCTCGCCGGCTCCCTGCACGGCTACGGAATCGCCAAGAACATTCGCAGCGCCTCGCACGAGGCCCTCGATATCGAGTTCGGCTCGCTCTATCCCGCGTTGAAGCGGTTGGAAGCGCAAGGGTGGATTGCGTCCGCCTGGGAGACCTCGGATCACAATCGGCGCGCCAAGTATTACAGGCTCACCGCGGCGGGCCGTAAGCACCTGGTGCGGGAACACTCGAAATGGGCCGACTTCGTCAGCGCGGTCGGGCGGATTATGGGTACAGTGCCGGAGGCGAGAGGATGACGATCGGGAACCGGCTCAAACATCTCTGGCCGGCGTGGCGCCGCCGGGAAGAACGCGAGATGCGCGAGGAGTTGGAAGCGCTCACCGCCATAGCGAGCGGCCAGGAACTCGGCAACCTCACGCTGGCCATGGAGAACGTTCGCGCAACCTGGGGCTGGACTTGGCTCGAGAGTATTCTGGCGGATATCCGCTATGCGCTCCGCGCACTGCGCCAGCAGCCCGCGTTTGTGGCGGTGGCGGTGCTCTCACTCGCTCTCGCCATCGGCGCGAACAGCGCCATCTTCAGCTTCGCCGACGCGCTGCTCCTGCGGCCCCTGCCGGTAAAGGACCCAGCGGCGGTTTTCGACATCGGTAACACCACACCCGACAATCCGTTTGAAGGCATGTCGTTCCCCGATTACCGCGATTTACGCGATAAGAGCCGCTCGTTCAGCGGCCTGGCCGCGTATCGCCTGACCACCCTGGCGGCCGCCCTCGATCCCGCGGCGCCGGCACAGATGCGTTTTGTGGCCCTGGTGAGCGACAACTTCTTTCCGGTCACCGGCGTCACACCCGCGGCCGGCCGCGCGTTTCTGCCCGGCGAAGCGACTCGGTCCGCGCAGCCCGTCGCCATGCTCAGCTACGATTTCTGGAAGCAGAATTACCCGGGAGAGCACTCCGCGATCGGCGGCACCCTGCGCCTAAACGGGATCATCTTCACCATCGTCGGTGTAACCCCGGCCTCCTTTACCGGCCTCGACCGTTTCATTCGCCCCAGCATCTTCGTTCCCCTCGGGATGGCCCAACGCCTGGACGGCGAGCCCGCGGATCCGCTGGAGGATCGCGGACGCCACAATCTGGTAGTCAAGGGCCGGTTGAACCCGGGCGCTTCACAGGAATCGGCGCAAGCTGAAGTTGCCATTATCGGGGCGGCCCTCGAGCGCGAGTATCCAAAGACGAATCGCAACCGGCACATGGCGGTCCGCACGGAATTGCAGAAGCGTATCCAGCAGAGTCCCCGGCTGTTGGCGCTCGCCAAGATGATGATGGGGTTGGTGGCGCTCATCCTGATCATTGCGTGCTCGAACGTCGCGAATCTGTTGCTGGCCCGGGCGCGCGCCCGCAGCCGCGAGATCGCCATCCGGCTGTCCATCGGAGCGGGGAGGAGCCGCGTGGTGCGCCAACTAATGACCGAAAGCCTCATCGTAGCCCTAGCGGGCGGTGTCGCCGGACTGTTGTTCGCATACGGCGGCATTCTGTTGCTCGAAACGCTGAGCGTGCCTAGCGATCCGCCGTTTGTGCTGGGCGTACAACTGGATTGGCGCGTGGTCGAGTTCAGTCTGCTCGCGGCGCTGGCGAGTTGTATCCTCTTCGGCCTGGCTCCGGCCTGGCAGACGGCACGGACGGATTTCGTAAACGCGCTGAAGACGGGCGGGGATAGGGCGTCCGGCAAGGGCCGCGCATTCGGCCGCGATGTTCTGGTGGCCGGCCAGATAGCGCTTGCCATGGTCGTGCTGATCGCTGCCGGCATGTTTTTGGCGGGCTTCCGCAACATGCTGGTGATGCCGCCCGAGTTTCGCACGGACCATCTCATCAGCCTGGATACGGCGCCCGCTGTGCTGCACTACTCGCCCGGACAGACGAAGGCCTTCTATCGCCAGCTTGTCGATCGCATGCGCACCATGGCCGGCGTGGCGGGCGTAGCGATGACCGAGGCGCTGCCATTGTCTCCTTCCCAGACTGTGGTCACGGTAGTGCCCGAGGGGTACCAGTTTCCGAAGGGCCGCGAAAAAACGATCGAGTTCGGCGCCGTGGTGGACGCCGGTTACTTCCGCATCATGCAGGTGGAGATCAATCGCGGGCGCGCTTTCACATACGACGACCGCGCCGGGTCGCGGCGCGTGGCGATTGTGAACCAGCAGTTTGCGAAGACCTATTGGCCGGACCAAGATCCGATTGGAAAGCGCATCCGGCTGGACAGCATGGACGGCCCGGCCGCCGAGGTCGTTGGCGTGGCGAAGACCGGGCACTATCTCGCTGTGAACGAGGCGCCGGAGCCGTACGTGTATCTGCCCTACGAGCAGAACCCGCGCTCGCGGATGACGTTAGTTGTGCAATCTGTGGGCGATCCGGGTGAGCTTGCCAAGCCCTTGCGCGAGGCGGTTCGATCGATCGACGGCAACGTGCCGGTATTCAATCTGCGGACCGTCGCAACGCTTTACGAGAGCCGCGTGACAGATACTTGGATGCAATACTTCCAAATGGTCGGGAGCATGGGATTCATCGGTCTGGTGCTGGCCACGGCCGGACTTTATGGGCTGGTTGCCTATACGGTGAGCCGCCGCGTGAAGGAGTTCGGCATACGCGTCGCCGTCGGCGCGACCCGCCGCGACGTGGTGTGGCTGGTCGAGCGCCGCGGGCTGATTCTGGCCGGCGTGGGTATAGCGACCGGCGCAGCGCTCACTGCGGCAGCCACGCCAATGCTGGCGGCGAGCTTTCCCGGACTGGGCGTATCGTCTCCGGCGGTGTACGCGCTTGTTCCACTCGTGTTGTTAATGGTCGGCGCGCTGGCCAGCTATGTGCCGGCAAGGCGCGCCGCGGGGCTGGATCCGCTGCGGGCGCTGCGGAACGAATAGCTTCCGCAATGGAGGCGGTCAGATGCCACTGCCCCCCAGGCCTGGCGCCACGAGCGCATTAGATGCAAGGTGTCGTCTCGGCGGGGCTGCATAACGGCACGCGTTCGAAGGAGCCCGGCAGGAAACCAATCATGAGGCTTCCGGAGTGCGCCAGCCATCGGAGCCAGCGCCAACCCAGAATGTTGCGACGGCCACAGAACAGACTGGCGGAGAAAGCCAGCCATAGCAGCAGGATGCGTTACACTGAAACTGATCGTGAGCGAGTCTGGAGAGAGCGGCCTGGCGCGGCGGCGCGAGGTGCTCATCGATCTCCTGCGGTTGGGCGGAGCAAGCGCGACAGTGGCGGGGTTGGCCCTTTGGCTGCGCAGCCAAAGCCGTCGCCCGCAAGAGCCCCAGCCGATCGATCTCACCCGCGATTTGCGTGTGCCGGCCGATCCGGCGCTCCCCGATCTGGCGGTCGCACAAGGCGATTTTCCAGGGGCTCTGGTGCGTCGCGCCGTGAGTGCATTGGGCGGCATGCGCCGCTTCGTTTCGCGCGGCGACGTGGTGCTCGTCAAACCTAACATGGCGTGGGACCGCACGCCGGCGCAAGCCGCCAACACGAATCCCGCGGTGGTCGCCGAAGTAGTGCGCCTCGCACAGGAAGCGGGCGCCCGCCGCGTGATCGTTACCGACGTGACCATCAACGAGCCGCGCCGCTGCTTCGAGCGTAGCGGCATCGCGGAAGCCGCGCGAGC
>Ga0335078_10013836_pt1 | contig 11957 bp, 10 predicted proteins | sample Lox_Sample_32_FD_206711 | JGI IMG/M metagenome (GOLD analysis project Ga0335078, IMG submission 206711) | Soil microbial communities from Loxahatchee National Wildlife Refuge, Florida, United States - Lox_Sample_3.2 | ecosystem: Environmental > Terrestrial > Soil > Wetlands | place: USA... | reverse complement strand
ATTCCCAAGGCGATGCGCCGGTTTTGCGCGCCGCAACCAGTTTTTCCGGATCGATCTGAGCGGGTATCCCGGCATGGCCCGATTTAAGGTATTCCGTAGCCGTCCAGGGACTGCCAAAGTTGTTGACATAGATTTCGACCACGTTCCGGTCGGGATCTTCCCAGTAGAACGAGGTTCCAACTCCGTGGTCGGCGGCCCACAGCGGCGTAATGCCTAAACCCTTAATCCGGACATAGGTGCCCAACAAATCGTCGAGGGTCGCGCATTCGAAGGCGACGTGTTGCAGCCCGGTGTGCTGACGTTTGTCCGGATCAACCACGGCCTTAGGTATTTCGAAGAACACGATGCGATGATCCATCTCATCGTTGCTGACGAAAGCAAAAGCGGAAAACGGCGGCCCTTGATGCGTGATGCGCGCAATTGCTGGGATCTTCGAACGATGATTGACCGTCATGCCCAGCACCTTCCGGTACCATTCCGTCATGGCGTCCAGGTTGGCGGTAACGAGCCCGTAATGCTGCAGCTTGGGATGAACTGTTGCTTCGGTATTCATTTTCGTTCTCCTTTCGTCAGAAATGTCAGTTACGACCGTGTCATCGATCCGTCAAATTTTGACAGCGAACTGGTCCGCTGTGTTCCCGGCCATTCCGGCGATTTCGTTCAAATAGGGCGCAAGAAACTCATCAGCGGAGACTCGACCTTTCATGACAGCACCTGTGCCCCCAGCAAGCATGAAATGCACATCGGTGATGCCCATGAAACCGAATATGAAACGCAGGTAGGGGACCTCATGATCCAGAGCGCTAGTTCCCGAGCGTTCGTCGTAACTGCCTCCACTGGCGACGACTACGAGCGCCTTCTTGCCGGCTAGCAAGCCTCCGGGTGTGCCGTCAGCCCCGTACCGGAACGTCTTCCCGGCCCTAACCACGTGGTCGATCCACGCCTTGAGCGCAGCAGGAATGGAAAAGTTGTACATCGGGGTTCCGAGAATGATTTCGTCGGATTCAAGAAGTTCGGAAACCAGTTCGTTGGACAGCGCGAGCGCCTTCTTGTGGTTTTCCGTGTGGTATTCGGGCGGAGAGAAGGCGCCGGCAATCCAGTCGACATCAACGAAGGTGAGCGGTGTCTCGGCTAAGTCCCGTTCGATGACCCGGCCTCCGGGATTTTTCGCCTTCCACGCCTCGACAGCGGCGTCGCCGAGGCGGCGCGATATCGAATCTCTTCCACGAGGGCTGACGCTGACGTGAAGTAGAGTTGGCATTTCCACACCTCCTCAATTGAATTGGCTAGCCTTCAGGATATTGGTCCTGATGCTGCGCACGGGCTCTGCCACGCAGTTTCCGGAGAACCTCTCTTGCGAATACACAACCGCCGCGAACCTTGATTCCTTCTTTCATCAGCGCGGCCAGCAGGTTTTCGCCTTCCTGGCTGATGACGGTCAGGTTCTTCAACTCAAGACCGATTTCACGGCCGCGCAGGCTCGGTCTCGCTTCGTCGCACGCCCTCTGAAGTTCAGTGGTCCAGGGCGCGATGAGTTTGCCTTCTAAAATCAACCGTCGCTCCTTATGCGACTCGATGATCGAGATCTTCAACATGCCTCGTTTGCTCGACTTCAGCAGAAGGCAACCGGTGTGCCAAACGCGCGAGGTTGCAACCCATGATTTTTCAATGCGGGATCCGGAGGAGGTCTGTCGAGAGTCAACCGTGTCAAAGCAGAATTGACAGCTTCAGAGAGGGACCGAATTGAGGGGCGACTTTAAAGGGTGATACGAAAACTGAAGAAAAACGGCATTTCAACCATACTGTCTCGGGTCTATTCCGAGCTTCTTCATTCTGGCGAGCAGGGTTGTGCGGTTGATACCCATTCGCGCCGCAGCTCCATCCGCGCCCCCAACCCGTCCCTTACTTTCCGCGAGCGCTCGTACGATTTCGTCGCGCTGCTTCCTGGAACGTTCGTTCGCAAGATCTTTTGTGCTGCCTAGAGCATTGATCGTCTCTCTTACAATTCGGGCAATGTGGTCCTGTGCGGCCGCCGGACGCGGGGAATTGATGACCGGTCCGCGCAATTCCGAAAGAGGCGCCTCGAGCGACTTGCCGCGCGTCAGGATCACGGCACGCTCGATGAAGTTTTCCAGCTCGCGGATGTTCCCCGGCCATTCCCAAGCGGTTAGTCCCTTCATCACGGCGACCGGAATAGCGTCAATCCTCTTCTGCATTTGTTGCGCAGACTTTTGGACGAAATAACTCACCAGCAGCGGAATGTCCTCTCGCCGGTCTCGCAGCGGCGGAATGCGAATCGGGAAGACATTCAATCGGTAGAACAGATCGCTGCGGAATTCGCGGTTGGCCACCATCTTCTCCAAATCGCGGTTCGTGGCCGCAATCAGGCGAACGTTCACTTTGCGCGTGTGGGTACTGCCCAGCCGTTCGAATTCCCGCTCCTGCAGCGCACGCAGCAGCTTCGGCTGGATTTCGATCGGAATATCTCCCACCTCATCCAAAAACAGCGTCCCCTGATCTGCGAGTTCGAGGCGGCCAATCTTCTGGCTAATAGCGCCCGTAAACGCGCCCTTTTCATGCCCAAAGAGTTCGCTTTCCAGCAGGCCGGTCGGTATGGCGGCGCAATTGAGCTTCACAAACGTGCGCTCCTTGCGCCGGCTGCGGTCGTGGATGGCGCGGGCGATCAATTCTTTGCCGGTCCCAGTCTCGCCCAAAAGCAAGACGGTGGAATCGCTGGGGGCGACCGTCTCGACCAGTTGCAGGACATGCTTGAGCGCCGGGCTCGACCCCACGATCTGCTCGAAGTTCATCTCGCTGCGGATTTCATCCTCCAGGTAGACCTTCTCCTGGGCCAGCTTGTTTTTGAGTTCGGAGATCTGCTGGTAGGCCAACGCGTTTTCAATCGCAATCGCGATCTGGCCCGCAGCTTGGCTGAGGAATTCGACGTCGTCCTGGGTAAATGCGTCCTCCGTCGCGCGCGCCAGCGACAGGTACCCCAATGCGCGGCCATGATTCACCAGCGGAATGAAGCAGACCGTCTTCAGGCCTTCAGCGGCTGCGCGCGTAGAAGTCACTCGTCCGCTCACGGGTTTCAACGTAGCCAATGCACGCTTCGGCGGACTGTCGTCAGTCGGAGTGAAGATCTGCTCTTCATTGAAGAATCCCTTGCTGCCGGGAAAATCCAAAGCATAGAGGCGGAACGCTCCTGGCTCGGTCGCAGGCAACGCAATATTGGCCGCGTCGCAGTGCATCACCTCGCGCACATTCGACGCGACTGTATGCAGCACCTCTTCTAGTGCGAGGTTCGACGTGATGCTATTGGTCAGCTTGAGTAGCAACTCCAGCCGCTCATTTTGCTGCCGCAGGGATTCAGCGCCGCTCTTTCCGTTGTACCCTTTTTCCATATCTTCGCTCATATGCTATTCGAAGTAGCGCCACGGAGAAGTGGGAAGAGCCTACCGCAACGAAACTGATGAGCATGGTCATTCGGTTTCGTTAACGATTCTATCCTGTCCTTCAACTGTCAACGAGCCATCGACAATTCTAACCTCTAACACCTCACCGTGGGGTGGTTCGCCCATATCCATCATCGACGCAGCCAGTCGAAGGGTTGAAAGTCAAAAAGTGAAAAGCAAAAGACAGCCAGTGCCATCGCGAACGGACCGATAAGGATAGGGCGACTGTTTCCAGGAGCCAGTACGATTTTTCTTTTCAAAGGAGTTAGTACCTGATAGAGTATTAAGAGTGGGGAAGGGCGGTCGGGGCGCTGGGTGGCGGGCCGGAGATTGGAGATTCAAGGTTCAGAATTCGAGATCGGGGAAAGAAAACAGGATTCAAGATTCGGGGAAAGTCGAGATTGGAGATTCGGAAGGCTCAGGATTTTTGGATCCGGGGCGACTCCGGGCAATCGCACTAGCGGTTCTGGGCAAGGGCCCCACAAGGACCGTGGAGCAGGAACAAAGCCGAATCAAAGCCAAAGGGATCAACCCGTTTATGATCAATGGGATAGGCCCGAAGCGACAAAGACGAAGCCACGGCGACTATCGTCCATGGCTTCAATCGTTTACGGCCATTTTTGACCCGGTTTTCTCGCAAGTTGCTACCGATGGTGCGGCGCTCTATATTGCCGATTTGGGCGGTTGAGATTGGGGAGGCAAGAACAGAGCCAACGCTTGGGATCAACCCATTTATGATCAAGGGCATACGCTTTGCGACCAGAACGAAGCCACGGCGATCATCTCCATTTATTTCAATCCCTTATCGACAATTCAGACCCATGATAACGCAACGAAGCCAAGCGAAGCCACTGATGTTAAGTAAATTAAGATCAATAAGATAGCATGAAAATGAGAAAATCAAAGCCACGGAGAACAAAAACAGCGCTGTCAAAGGGTTGCAGGTTTTAAGGTCTGATTTTCGCCAAGCGACTCAGATGATGGTAATCTCTCTGGCACGAAATCGGGCAGCACAGAGGGCTGGGAAGGAGCACCCCTGCCTGATGCTTCCGGTGAAAGAACGGCGGCAAAACTCTGGTCGAACCGCGAATGTGTCAGTTGGTCAACAGCTTAAAAGGATGTGTAAGGATTGCTGAATTGGCATGCGGACGGAAAAGGGGAAAGGGCATAGGGCATCGGACACAGGGGACTCGTTACGGACGCCCGGCACAAAGCCTTTGAGGTGAGGGCCGCACTTGGGTTATGGTGAAAGGGAGGCGGAGAGTGACGCGCCGCGTGGCCTTGCTCCCGTTTCGATTGCCGCGGAGGTTGATTGGATTTGGGAAAGAAACTTCGATGGGGCCGGAGGCCGGAACAAATCCAGGGTCAGAGTCCGGACCAAGGGCGGAATCGGGGTCAAGGTCGAGATCAGGGCCGGTACCGGAGCCAGTACCGAAAATGGTTCGCCGACCGGCAACCAGTGGTAGTGCTTGCGCTGGGAGCGTTGGCGGTCGCGGCCGGAGGCTTGGCGCTGCATCGGGCGCAGGCGAACCCCGCGTCGCCGGGCATTGACACCAAGGGCGACATCAAGGTGACGTACACCGATATTGCCAAGGCGGCCGGGATCACCTTCGTTCAGGACTCGACCGCCACCGATCAGAAGTACTACCTGGAGACGATGGGCACCGGCGTCGGCTGGATCGACTATGACCAGGACGGTCTGATGGACCTCTACCTGGTGCAGACGGGCGCCACGGATATCTATAAGCCACCGCATCCGCTGCGCTCGGCGCTCTACCGTAACAACGGCGACGGCACCTTTACCGACGTCACGGAGAAGGCAGGCGTGGGCAACGAGGGTTTCTACGCGCAGGGAGTGGCGGTGGGCGACTACGATAACGACGGCTATCCCGATATGCTGGTCACGGGCTACGGCCACGCCATCCTTTATCACAACAACGGCAACGGCACTTTTACCGACGTCACCGAGAAGGCCGGAGTGGCCGACCAGGGTGGCTGGTCTACCAGCGCCGGCTGGTTCGATTACGACAAGGACGGCTACCTGGATCTGGTGATCTGCAATTATATCGAGTGGACACCGCAGACCAACATCTGGTGCGGCGAGCATCGCCCGGGCTATCGCGCTTACTGCCACCCCGACAACTACCGGGGCCAGCATATCAAGCTCTACCACAACAACCACGACGGTACGTTTACCGACGTCAGTGACAAGTCCGGCGTGAGCAAGCCGGAGGCCAAGGGCATGGGTGTGGTCCTGGCCGACTTCAACAACGACGGCTTCGCCGACATCGCCATCGCCAACGATACCTGGCCGAATTTCCTCTTCCTCAACAACCACGACGGCACCTTCAGGGACGTCTCCTTCAACTCCGGCGTGGCCGCCAGCGAGGACGGAAAGTACGAGGCCGGCATGGGCATCGATGCCGCCGACTTCGACGGAGACGGCTGGATGGACCTGTACGTGACCCACCTCGATTTTGAGCTCAACCGCCTTTACCACAACAACCACGACGAGACCTTCGACGACGTCACCTTCTCCTCCGGTTTGGGCAACAAGGCCATCTTTCTCAGCGGCGTGTCGGCCAAGTTCATAGACTACGATAACGACGGGTGGAAGGACATCCTACAAGCCAACGGCTCCATGCTGGATAACATCAGGCTTTATCACACCGAGGAGAGCTACGCGGAGCCGAAGCTGATGTTCCGCAACCTGGGCCAGGGGAGGTTCGACAAGGTCTCCGACCAACTCGGCCCCGACTTCATGAAGCCGACGGTGGGGCGCGGCCTCGCCACCGCCGACTTCGACAACGACGGCGACATCGACGTCGCCATTAACAATCGCGGCGCGGCCCCGGAACTGCTGCGCAACGACGGCGGCAACGCCAACAACTGGTTGACGGTGAGGCTGATCGGCGTCAAGTCCAACCGCGACGGCATCGGCGCCAGCCTCAAGCTGGTGTCGGAAGGATTCACCCAGTTCGATCAGGCCAAGGGGGGTTCGAGCTACATGTCGGCCAGCGACCCGCGCATCCACTTCGGGCTGGGGAAGCGGAAGACGATCGAATCGCTGGAAATCACCTGGCCGAGCGGAGCCGTCGACAAGTTGACTAGTGTCCCTATCGACCAAATAATTACCGTAAAAGAAGGCGCGGGCATCGTGCCCGGCGTATTTCCCAAGGTGCCGGCGCGCTAAAGAAATGCTGAACGATGAACGAAGAACTAAAGATCAGCCGTCAGCTATCAGCGCTCAGCAAGAAGGAGCCGGGCTTGCCTGCTGACGGCTGATAGCTGATCGCTGACGGCTTTTTCATGCAAAACGTCCACCTCATCACTACCGGAGGCACCATCGAGAAGGCCTACCACGAGCAGACCGGGCGCGTGGCCAACATCGCCACCAAGATCGACCGCTACCTTTGCCGCCTGCGGTTGCCGGACCTCCAGGTGAAGGTGACGGCTTTGATGAATAAAGACAGTCTGGAGATGACTGATCCCGACCGCGAGCGCATCCTCCAAACGGTGGCCAGGAAGCTGCGGCGGCCCGCGCCTATCGTCATCACGCACGGCACCGACACCATGGTCGAAACAGGGCTTTACCTCAAGCGGCGGCTGCATAGCCTCAAGGTCCCCATCATCTTCACCGGCGCCATGACCCCGCTCGGCTTTGAGGGCTCCGACGGACTACAGAATCTCACCGAGAGCCTCTTGGCGGCGCGGCTGGTGGCGCCCGGTATCTATGTGGTGATCCACAACCAGGTGTTTCCCGTCGATCGCGTGCAGAAGGATCGGAAGCGGGCGCGCTTCGTTTGGAAGGGAAGGACAAAGAGCAGTAAGCAGTAAGCGGAAGGCAGGCAGAAGACAGATGCTCTCAGTGGTCAGCATCAGCGCTCAGCAAGAAGGCGGCGGGTTTGCTTGCTGAAAGCTGGCGGCTGAAAGCTGATGGGCTCTCCTGACTCCTGCCTTGTGACTGAGGACAGCCGATATGACTGGCCAGGACCTTCGGGACCGTGAGCGCCTGGTCCTCAGCGCGTTGTGCCTAGGAACGCCAGAGGGCGCGGTAAGGGCGTCAGCGCGCAGAATCCTGGCTCACTATCGGTGGCGGGAGCCGCTCCACCAAGTCGTTTACCAGGTGGTCCTCGCCATGCCCTTTGATTCGCCGGAGTTCGCTCGCCAGCAGCTCCCCGCTCGGCTCACGCGCGCGGGCTTTCCGGATGTCGAGGTGGAGGACTTCTTCCGTCCCCACTCCTTCTCCCAAGCAACGGCGGAGGAGTTGATGCACGATCTCGCGGGCAGTGGGCAGTAGGCGGTATCTGAAAGCAGAAGGCAGAAAGATGAGATATTTCGTCGCTTCGCGGCTTCCCGTCAGTGTTCCGTCTACTGCCCACCAAGAAGTCGGCAGGGGAGCGGTCCTCATTCTGACTCCTGTCTTCTGTAGCCTGTCTCCCACCTTCACGCTACTTCGGAAGTTGCACTTCGATCGGCGCCGTCAGCTCCACGTTGCCCCAGTCGAGCTTCATGGTGACGTGGGTAAAGTCTTCCTTGGGATAAGCCATCTTGATGGTCAGCTTTTGCGCCTTCAGAGCAGCCTTGGACATAGTGAGCGGCGCCTCGAACAAGATGGCCGCCTTTTGAATCTGAAAGGCATCGAGGTGCGCGGCACGAACCGCGGTCGGATCGATAAACGCCAGGCTCCAACTTGCCCCATCGGCCGAGCGATGCACCCCGAGAAAGTAGTAACCCGGCTCCACGCTTCGCCCTCCGATCTTCAGGGGCAGGCAGGTATCGAGGAGCGTCCAGAAGTTGCTCCCCATGCGCCAAACCTTGCCCTCGGTCATCTTGTCGAAGGTGGCGGGATCATCGTATTGCTTCTTCCACACCGGGCGGCCGTAGTCGATGGCAAACTGTCCGGCGGCGGCGTTGGTTGTGCCGTTCCAGTAGAGGACGCGGGCCGACGCGCGATCGTCGATGCCGCCACCCTCGGCGGAAATCTTGGGCGCCTGCTGCGCCGGCGTAGACATCGCCAGCAGGAACGCGAGCGTGGGAACGAAAAGACCTGGTCTCATCGGAGTCTCCTTTGCATCAAAGCTATTTCAGGGCAGGCTCGATTCTAACACCAAGCCGCGCCCAACACAGCAGCCCAGATTGCCTCACTCGGCTCTCTGGCAGCGTCCGGATTCGGGCGCGCCCGGGCCTCAGTCCCGAGTCGGCAACTTGGTTCGCCGGCGGGTCGCGCTGTTGTCGCTCGGTCCGTCGCCTTTGCATTCCGCGCCGGCGCAGGGTATCCTGAACCTGGGCCATAAACACAGATGGATAAGAATCACATCGCGGTTGGCGTCACGCTGCTGAGCCTTACGCTAGGTTTCCTGGCTGCGAAGTACTTTCGCGCCCCCGGGCGTAGGCGGTTAGGCCTCACCGGGTGGCTCGGAGCGGCGATCATCCTCGGCGTAGAGATCCTGCTCGTATTTCACACGCCCGTCGCGACTCTCTTCTTCACGCCCATCGTCTGGACGGGTTACTTACTCCTCGTCGGCGGCCTCGTGCGCAATCTTAGCTCCGTGCCCAACTCCAACGCAAAGGATTCACAGGCTGCGCTGCCCTACTCCAAGTGGTTGGCGTTCTGGTCGGTGCCGCTCTGGCTGGTTTTTGAGGCTTACAACCTCCGCCTCAGGAATTGGGCCTACGTGGGCCTGCCCGCTAACCCACTGGTGCGGGGCATCGGCTACGTCTGGGCGTTCGCCACCATCTGGCCGGCGATTGTCCTGACCGCGCACTTCCTGCGCGCGCTCGGCTTCTTTTCCAATAAAGCCGAGCCCAGACCGCCGTGCAAGACTTCGACGGTCGCCGCCATTTTTCTCACCGGACTGGTTTTCCTCTTGTTCCCCGTGCTCACGCCAGCGCGCGTGGGCGCCTATCTCTTCGGCCTCGTCTGGATCGGATTCGTGCTGCTGCTCGATCCGCTCAATTACTGGTGGAAAGGGCGCTCGCTGTTGCGCGAATGGGAAGCGGGCAACTCCTCGACGCTCTTGAGTTTCCTGGCGGCGGGCTGGGTGTGCGGTATTCTTTGGGAGTTCTGGAACTTCTGGTCGGTAGCCAGGTGGCTTTACGTCTTTCCCATCCTGCAAAACTGGAAGGTGTTTGAAATGCCCATCCTGGGCTACGTGGGTTTCCTGCCCTTTGCCATCGAGTGCTTCGTGATGTACGAATTTCTTCGCGTCGCCGGCGCCCGACTGGCGGCGTTCGGGCGCCGACTCACCCGGCGTGAGGCCGCGCCACTCGATTCACCGAGCTTCAGCACTCCTGACTCTGACTCCTGACCCCTGGCTTCTTTCCTCCTGCTCGCGCGCGTGATAAGAGCTGCGCACCAGCGGGCCTGACTCGACGTGGCGGATGCCGAGCCGCTCGCCTTCGGCTTTGAGTGAGGCAAATTCCGCCGGCGTGTAGAAGCGTGTGACGGGCAGGTGGTCGCGCGTAGGACGCAGGTATTGGCCGATGGTGGCGATGTCCAGCCCGATGGCGGCGTAATCGCCGAGCACCTCCAGCAGTTCGTCGCAGGTTTCACCCAGTCCCACCATCACTCCGGACTTGGTGGGGATTCGCGGCGCAATCTGCTTGGAGGTTGCCAGCAACCGGAGGCTGCGCTGGTAGTGGGAACCGCGCCGCGCCACGCCGTAAAGCCGCGGCACCGTCTCGAGGTTATGGCTCAACACGTCGGGCCGCGCCGCCAGAACTGTCTCCAGCGACTCGTCCCGCCCGCGGAAGTCCGGGATCAGCACCTCCACCTTGCCGTCGGGAATCGTGCGCCGCAACGCTTCAATGGTCAGCGCGAAGATCGCCGCACCGCCGTCCTTCACGTCATCGCGGTCGACCGAGGTCACCACCACGTACTTCAGGCCCATCTGCCGGGCGGCGCGCGCCACGCGCTCGGGTTCATCCCAGTCGAGTTCGCCCTGCGGCAGTCCCTTGGGGACCGCGCAGAAGCCGCAGCGCCGCGTGCACAGTTCGCCCAGGATCATGAAGGTGGCGGTGCGCTGTCCCCAGCACTCGCCGATGTTCGGACAGCGGGCGCTCTCGCACACGGTGTGCAGGCTCAGACCGCGCATCAGGCCCTTCAGCTCGGAGTAGTTCTCGCCGCCGGGCAAGCGCACCTTCAGCCACTCCGGCCGGCGAGCGTGTCGCGCTGCCGTTTCGAGTTGGACCAGATCATTCACGACAAACCTTATTTTACGCTGCCGCGGACCGAGTGGCAACGGCGGATACCGGTGCCAGTCCGCTATCAACAAATCCTCATCCGGATCGAACGGAAGATTATCATCATTGGGACTTCATTACGCGCCGTTTACTGCTATAATTCTGCCACGAAGAAAGCAGCGCAACATTCGGTTCCAACCAAACGGAGAACGTGCTCATGAGAAGACTGGCCCGCTACTTGATCCTGGGTATTCTGGTTTCTCTCGCTGCGCCGGCGGCGCAGTCATTGGCGCAGACGAGCGCGCCCAGCGCATCGGCGCCGACCCCCTCGGCCCCAAGTGCTTCCGATCCAGACCGGCTCGCCAAGCTCGAACAGCAAGTTGCGGAAGCGAAGAGTTCCGGCGACAACGCCTGGATGCTGATGAGCGCGGCATTGGTACTGATGATGACCGGTCCTGGCCTGGCCTTGTTTTATGGCGGCCTGGTGCGGAGAAAAAACGTGTTGGCCACCATGATGCAGAGCTTCGCCCTGATGGCGCTGGTCACAGTGCTGTGGGCGGTGTTCGGCTACAGCCTGTGCTTCCACGGCGGCACGCGATTCGTCGGCAATTTCGACTACCTTTTTTTGCGCGGCGTGGGCGCGCAGCCCGACGCGGACTACGCGGCTACCATCCCGCAGCAGACCTATATGGTCTACCAGTTGATGTTTGCCATCATCACGCCGGCGTTGATCACCGGTGCGGTGGCCGAGCGCATGAAGTTCAGCGCCATGGTGCTGTTCATGGCGCTCTGGACGGTGATCGTTTACGATCCCATGGCGCACATGGTTTGGGGTAAGGGAGGCTTGCTGAATGCGACCCTGGGCGGGATCTTTCCTACCCTGGATTTTGCCGGCGGCACCGTGGTCCACATCACTTCCGGCGTGTCGGCGTTGGTGGCGGCTCTCTATCTGGGCAAGCGCGTGGGTTATCCGCACGAGCCCATGCCCCCGCACAGCGTAGTGCTGAGTTTCATCGGCGCCAGCCTGCTCTGGGTGGGATGGTTTGGCTTCAACGCCGGCAGCGCTTTGAGCGCGGGCTCACTCGCCACCAGCGCTTTCGTGGCTACCCACTTCGGCGCGGCGGCCGCGGCGGTGGGGTGGTCCGCGGCGGAATGGATCCGCAACGGCAAGCCGAGCGTCCTGGGCGCGATTTCGGGCGCGGTGGCTGGGCTGGTGGCGATTACGCCTGCCTCCGGGTTTGTCGGGCCCATGTCGGCTCTGGCGATTGGCCTGACCGCAGGAATCGTCTGCTATCTGATGGTCAGCAAGGTGAAAGC
>Ga0335078_10013835_pt1 | contig 11958 bp, 13 predicted proteins | sample Lox_Sample_32_FD_206711 | JGI IMG/M metagenome (GOLD analysis project Ga0335078, IMG submission 206711) | Soil microbial communities from Loxahatchee National Wildlife Refuge, Florida, United States - Lox_Sample_3.2 | ecosystem: Environmental > Terrestrial > Soil > Wetlands | place: USA... | reverse complement strand
CGCGCGCTCGAGGAGGCCGGGTTTATCCGCGGCTACCACGCCGAGGTCAATCCCGAGGCGCTCGGCTTCGGCGTCACGGTCTTCGCCCAGGTCGGCTTGCAAAGCCAGGCCGAGAACGACCTCAAGGCGTTCGAGGCGCTGGCCTCGGGCTGGCCCGAGGTGCGCGAGGTGCACATGCTGGCGGGCGAGACCGATTTCCTGCTGAAGATCGTCGCCTCCGACTGGGACACCTACCAGAAGTTCCTGACCTCGCGGCTGACCCCGGCGCCCAACGTCGCCCATGTGCGCTCGGCGCTCGCCATCCGCACCGCGAAATTCGCGCCCGGCGTGCCGATCGAAGCCGAAAAAGCCTAGCCCGACTGCCGGGTCTTGAATTCCGGCAGGTCATGCGAAATTTCTCAGAAAGGGACCATGCCGATGCACAAAACCCAGAACGATCTGAAATCGAACGCCAAGAACGCGATGATCGCGCTGCTCAACGCGCGCCTGGCCGAGGGGATCGATCTCGCCTTGCTGACCAAGCAGGCGCATTGGAACGTCAAGGGCCCCCAGTTCATCGCCGTGCACGAAATGATCGATGGGTTCCGGACGGAGATCGACGGCCATGTCGACACCGTCGCGGAGCGGATCGTCCAGCTCGGCGGCACGGCGCTCGGCACCAGCCAGGCGGTCGTCAAGGCAACGCCGCTCGCTTCCTATCCGCTCGATATCTACCAGACCAAGGACCACCTGCGCGCCCTGATCGAGCGCTACGGCAAGGCGGCCAATGCCGTCCGCGCCGCGATTGACGAGGCCGACGAGGCGGGCGACAAGGACACGGCGGATATCCTCACCGCCTATTCCCGGGCGCTGGACAAGGCCTTGTGGTTCCTCGAGGCGCACGTCCAGGAACCGGCCTGATCCGGCGCACCGCTGAATTCGCGCCCGGCGTGCCGATCGCGGCTGGGGGCAAGAAATAGTCCCTGGACTCCTCTATCGCGCCGGGCGAGCACCAACCCATCGATGTCCGCTGGGCGACAGAAAGCGGACGCTCCTTGACCTTTTGGCGGATCCGATCTGACCAAGACAGCTGTTGTGTCGCGAACGGCCGATAGTCGATGATTGGCACCGGTCAAGGCTTGGACGAACGGCTCATGTTGTACCTGCTGTGCGATAGAACCGACTGGTTCAAGCTGCTGCCCAAGGGAGCACGTTGGGCCGAGATCGGCGTTTTCAAAGGCGATAACGCGTCAAAGATACTCGATTGCTGTGCACCGTCCGAGCTGCACCTGATCGATCCTTGGCGCTTCGATCTGGATTTCGACTGGTTTAATCCGCCTTCATGGTCGCCCCGTTTCGGCGACGCCGCCCGTTACGTCAAACAGCTTTCCGCGTGGGCCGAAATCCCGGCGGGACAGCACGTCAACGATTACTTCGACGGTCTCCACGCGGGGGTGGCGAAGCGTTTTGCCAATGACAAACGGGTCAAGATCCATCGCACCACGTCACGCGAGGCGTCGGCTGGGTTTGCCGATCGCTATTTCGACTTTGTCTATGTTGACGGCGCGCACGATTATGAATCGGTTCTCGCGGACTTGCACGCCTATGATCCGAAGCTGAAAGAGGATGGCGTTTTGCTCGGGGACGACTATTGCGAGCATGGCCCGGACGAAAATGCCCAGTATGGGGTGATCGCGGCGATCAACAAATTCCTCAAACGGACCGGCCCCCGTCTGCTGCTGGTCAACAAGGATCCGCACTCGTTTTACGCTCTTCTGAAACCGGAGCTCCCCGGGGGCGCCGCACTATTGAAGCGAATGATTGATTCCAGAATCTTTCTGATCGAGCTGAACGACTCTCTGGCCGCCAACTATCATCAGAAAAAGATAACCTGTTCCGACGGTTCGATCCGATATCTGCCGTCGTTCTGAATTCGATGAGTTCCGGGCTGAAGGATTGGGCCGGCCGCCGCGGCGCGCCGTGACCGCGATGCTGCCGCCGAAGTCCTTGCCGATCAGCGCCGGGCGAAGACGATTTTGACCGGCCCGGTGTTCGCGGCGCGCGAGGGGAATTCGAACGCGATCGTCCCGCCCGCCGTCTTGTCGGCGAAGGCGTCGATGATCTGCTGCACCCGGCCGATGTCGGGCCGCAGGTAATGGCCGTCGACCGTCAGCACTTCCCGGCCGATGAGATGCCTGGATTTGGCCAGGGTGCAATTCGGGTGTCCGTCGGTGCAGCCGGTAAGCACCACGCCCTGCAGCGTTTTGTGATAGTGCGGCCCGTTGGCGGGGCCCATCTCGACGTCGAACGATTGGATGGCGAAGTCCAATCCGCCGGCGCTGCCCGCTTGCGGGCCGTGGTCCGGTTCCGGCGCGATGTCCGCGCGTGCGGTCGAAGCCGCCAGCAGCAGCGCGAGGCCGATCGGTGCGATCCGGTGGCGCATGCTATCCTCCCGTTGTTCGCAACAGTGTAGCCCAACTTCCGGCCTCATCGGTTGAGCTAAAGGCGAAGAGCGATGGTGGAAGCCGAAGCGCTGATCGTTTCCGCGGCGATCGAAGGGCCGATTGCGTATTCGATGGTTCGCTTGACGCGCTGGCCGTGCCGGGGCGCCCTGCATGTCGGGTTGGCGGCTTGCGTCGCCACGGCGGTGACCCATCCGCAGCTGTGGTCGGCCGCGTTCTGGGCCTATCCGCGCTTCCCCTATTGGCCGTCCGTCGTCGTGCTCGAGGCGCTGGTGATCGCGGCCGAGGGAATGCTGATCGCCTGGATGGCCGGGCTGGAATGGCGCCGCGCCCTGCTGGTGTCGCTGGTCGCCAACGCGGCCTCTTTCCTTGCCGGATGGCTGATCGCGGGGTGATGATGCTGGGCCGTCGCGCCGCCGGCTCAGGCGCCGGTGCGGGCCAGCCTCAAGCGCTCCCAGCCGGTCGCCGCCAGCACCACCAACAAGGCCGCTCCCACCTGCGTCACCAGATCAAGGAAAGTGACGTCGAAGGGGTGGAAGAATTGGAGCGCGAAGGCGGCGATCCCGGCGGCGCCGACGCCGCCCAGCGCCGCGACCCGCACCGGAGCCAGGGGCGCGGCGCGGCGCAGCAGCCAGATCAAGCTGCCGCCCATGGGCAATCCCACGCCGAGGATGAACTTGAGGCAGGCGGCGCTCGAACCCGGCGCCCAGCCGTCGGTGAACCAGTGGCTCCAACAGGCGGTGCCGGTGAAACCGAGCCACAGCGCCAGCGGCGGCAGCGGCAGCAGCGCCCAGGCCGTGCTGCGGTCGGGCAGGCTGAGCTCGAAGGCGGCGGTCACCGCCAGGATCCCGGTCAGCAGCATCCCCGCCATCTCGAGGTCGAGCGGCACGCCCGCAAGCCGCGCGGTTACCACGTCGCGATCGGCCATCAGCCCGATCGCCAGCGCCAAAAGTACGCCGACCGCCGCGAGCCACAACGCCGCGCGCATGCCTGGCGGACGCAGCCGTGCGACCGGCCGGGCATCCTGCGCCAGGCTTTGGATCAGCCGCTCGGTCGCGTCGTTCACATGTCGTCTCCTTCGCCGCCCATCTTGCGCCGCAGGGTGCGGATCGCGCGATGCACATTGACCTTCAGCGCTGCGACCGAGACGCCGCTCGCGGCGGAAGCCTCGGCCAGGCTCATGTCCCGCAGCTTCACCAGGCGCAAGGCCTCGCGCTGCCGCGCTGGCAGGGCTTCGACGGCGTCGCGCAACGCCGCCGCCGAATCCGGCCTGTACGTTTCTCTGTTCGCTTCGGGATCGGCAAAGGTTTCATAGGCCAGGGGATCGAAGGTCTCGCGCGATTCGACGCGAATGCGGCGGCGCAGCGCGTCGGTCGAGCGGCGGCGCGCGATCGCCGCCAGCCAAGGCCGGAAGGGGCGCTTGGGATCGTAGGTGTGGCGCACGCGGTGGACGGTCAGCAGCACCTCCTGCACCACCTCCTCGGCGCGGTCCGGCGCGCGATGCGCGTCGCGCACCACCGCGCGGATGTAAGGGACGCATTCGCGCAGCAGGGTTTCGTAGGCCTTGCGGTCGCCGTCCTGCGCCGCCGCCATCAGCCGCGACCAGGCCTGGTCCTGACCGCCATTCTTGATCAATCCGCGCTCCCGGTCCTCACGGGGACGTGAGTGTAACCCCCGGCCGCCGCCGGCGAACAGCCATGTGCGGGAGGGCCGGCGTCGCCGGTTCGCGCCGTAATGCAACTGTCCCAACCAGGAGAGACCGATGACCAAGACCATGACCCAATCCGGGCTGCTCGCCGCTGCCGCGGTGGCCGCGACCGTCGCCTTGCCGCTGCTCGCCAATGCCGGCCCGGCGCCGATGCCGAGCTGGACGGCGGAGAAGTGCTACGGCATCGCCGCCGCCGGCAAGAACGACTGCGCCGCGACCGGCAACCACGACTGCGCGGGCCTGTCGAAGCGCGGGATGGACCCGGCCTCGTGGATCTACGTCCCGACCGGCACCTGCGCGAAGATCCAGGGCGCCAGCCTGACCCCCAAGAAGGCCTGACGCGGGAACGGAGGCGGGCGATGCGCGACACCCCCCACGGCCACGTTTCGGGCGCCGGCGTCGGCCTGCGCGCGCCGCACTTGGCCGAGATCGCGCGCGCCCGTCCCGTCGCCGCCTGGCTCGAGGTCCACGCCGAGAATTATTTCGGCGGCGGGCCCGGGCCGGAGCGGCTCCTGGAATTGCGTCGCGACTATCCGGTGAGCCTGCACGGCGTGGGCTTGTCGCTCGGCAGCGCGGAAGGTCTCGACGACGGCCATCTGCGGCGGCTCGCCGAGCTCGCGGCGCGTCTGACGCCGTGTTTCGTCTCCGAGCATCTGTCATGGAGCGTCTCGAACGGAGTCTATCTCAACGACCTGCTGCCGCTGCCCTACACCGAGGAGGCGCTCGACGTCGTGGCGCGCAACGTCGCTCGCGCCCAGGACGCCCTGGGACGGAAAATCCTGATCGAGAACCCGTCGCGCTACCTCGGCTTCACCCATTCGACCCTGTCCGAGCCGGAATTCCTCACGGCGCTCGTGTTCCGCACCGGCTGCGGCGTCCTGTGCGACGTCAACAACGTCTTCGTCACCGCCGCCAATCTCGGCCTCGATGCCGACGCTTATCTCGCGGCGCTGCCGCCGGAGGCAGTGGGCGAAATCCATCTCGCCGGCCACAGCCAGGTCGGACGCGACGGCCACGTCCTGCTGATCGATGACCACGCGAGTCCGGTCGCGCCCGCGGTCTGGGCGCTTTATCGCCGCGCGCTGGCCCGGTTCGGCCGCGTCCCGACGCTGATCGAATGGGACAAGGACCTGCCGCCGCTCGCAACCCTGCTTGGCGAGGCGCGCAAGGCGGCGCGCATTCTCGACGGAGAAAACGATGCCCGCGCTGCGTGAGGTGCAGGAAACGTTCCGTGTGGCGCTGCTCGGCGGCGGCGATGCCGTGGCACTCGGCCTGATCGCCGGCGACGATGCCGCGCGCGCGGCGCGCTTCGGCGTCTACCGCAACAACGTCGCCGTTTCGCTGGCCGACGTCCTGGCCGCTACGTTTCCGGCGGTGCGGCGGCTGGTCGGCGAGGGCTTCTTCGCCTATGCCGGCAGTCAATTCATCGCCGCGCACCCGCCGCGCCGGGCCTGCCTCGCCGAATACGGCGCGGATTTCGCCGGGTTCCTCGCGTCCTTTCCGCCCTGCCGCGACCTGTCCTATCTCCCGGACGTGGCGCGGCTCGAATGGCTGGTCAATGCCGCCGCCGCTGCAGCCGACGCGCCCCGCGCCGCGCCGCAGGATCTCGCCGCAGTGACGGCAGAGGACGCGCCGCGCATCGTCTTCGCGCTTGATCCGGCGCTGGGCTATCTCGAATCGCCGTTTCCGATCGAGCGCATCTGGCGCGAGAACCGCGAGTGCGGCGGCGGCACGGTGAGCCTCGACGAAGGCGGCGTGCGGCTCGAAATCGGCCGCGGCGGCGCCGGCATCTTCGTCCGCGCGCTCGGCGCCGGCGCGTTCGCGTTCCGCGCCGCGTTGGCCACGGGTCTCGACCTCGAAGACGCGGTCGCCCGCGCGCTTTCCGCCGCGCCCGGCTTCGACCCTGCCGGCGCGCTTGCCGATCTGTTCCGCGACGGCGCGGTCAGCGCCGTCGTTCTCCCGTCCCCGATGCAAGGATGCCATCCATGACCGACCGCATCACCGCCCTGTTCGCCTGGCTCGGCCGCTTTCCGCTGGCGCTGTTCCAGCTCATGTTCCGGATTTCCGTCGGCGGCGTGTTCTGGAGCGCGGGCATGACCAAGATCGCCAGCTGGCAGACCACCGTGGTGCTGTTCCGCGACGAGTACAAGGTGCCGGTGCTGCCGCCCGAAATTGCGGCGACGCTTGCCGCCTCGGTCGAGCTCACCGGCCCGGTCCTGCTGCTGTCCGGCCTCGCGTCGAGGCTCGCCACGTTGCCGATGCTCGGCATGACCTTCGTCATCCAGGCCTTCGTCTACCCCGAGGACTGGAACGAGCACCTGATCTGGGCGTCGTTCCTGCTGTTCATCCTGACCAAGGGGCCGGGCGCGTTGAGCCTCGACCACCTGATCGCGCGGCGGTTTCTGAGACGCGCCGCGTAGCCCGGGGAAGGTTTAGAAGCAAGGCGCGGCTCGCCCCTGGCTTCCGGCGCAACATGCCGTCTGTTATCGTCAGAATTCGGGGTTTGTCGGGTTAACGTCGAACCAAGCACACGGGAGGTCGCGATGCCGAGACTGCGATACATCGAAGAGGCCGAGAAAACCTCGCGCGACCGCGCGATGATCGAATCCGCGCAGCGGACGGGCGCGCCGGATCCGCGCGTCGTCAGCATCATGCTGCGCAATCCCAAGGCTGGCGCGGCCTGGGTCGAATACTGGAACAAGCTGCTCTACCAAGGCGTGCTGCCGCACAAGCTCAAGGAGATGTGCCGCATCAAGATTTCGGTCGCGCATGAATGCGGCTACTGCTCGACCGTTCGCTCGAATGTCGCGAAGGACGAGGGCCTGACCGAGGATCTCGTCACTGGCCTGTTGCGCGATTACGCCGGCGACGACCGGTTTTCCGCGCGCGAGAAGGCGGCCTTGCGCTATGCCGGCCTGTTCAAGCAGGGCGAGCACGCCATCGACCGCGACGAGGTCTATGCCGAGCTCAAAAGGCACTTCTCCGACGAGGAGATCATCGAGCTCGGCTTGTTTTGCGCCGAGGTTGACGGCGTCGGCAAGTTCGTGAAATCGCTGAACGTGCTGCCTTGGGAGGAGGCTTGCGCCCTCAACCCCAATTTGCAAGCTGCCAAGGATGCCGCGGCTAAAGTCGCCTGACTGCGATTGGCCCGGGCCGCTCTCGAAGCCGGTTGAGGATCCGACTGTCCGCGATAGGACGGGACCATGAGGCTCGAGCTCTATCACGCGCCGCAATCGACCTGCAGCCAGAAGGTGCGCATCGGTTTGGCCGAGAAGCGTCTCGACTGGACCGAGCGGCGGGTGAATCTGGCCAAGAACGAGCAATTGCGGCCCGAATACCTCGCCCTCAATCCCAACGGCGTGGTGCCGACCCTGGTGCACGACGGCAAGGTGATCGTCGATTCCAGCGTCATCCTCGAATATCTCGACGAGGTATTTCCCGAGGTGCGGTTGTCGCCCGCCGATCCGGCGCGCCGCGCCGAAATGCGCTCCTGGATGCGGTTTTTCGAGGAGGTGCCGACCCCGGCGATCCGGGTGCCGAGCTTCCACATGGCGCTGGCGCACCGCTTCCACGAACTCGACGAGGAGACCTTCCGCAAGACCCAGTCGGACGTGCGGCCGGTGCGCAAGAATTTCTACCGCCGCATGGGGCCGCACGGATTCAGCGACGAGGACGTGGCCGCCGCGCTCGACGAATTGAAACGGACGATCGAGCGCATGGAGAAGGCGCTGGCGGCCGGGCCGTGGCTGCTGGGCGACGACTACACCCTGGCCGACATCGTGGTGACGCCCTCGATCGACCGCATGAACGACCTCGGATTGTCGTCGGCGTGGTCGGATAAGCCGCGCGTGGCCGCCTGGTACGCGCGGATGCAGGCGCGCCCGGCCTTCAAGCAGGCCTATATGCCCGGCAGCCGTCTGTCCGAATTCATGACCATCAAGTCACTGAGCGTTCCGGTGCCGGTCTGAGGCAGCATCGCTCGCCGTTTCAGACCTCATTCTCTCGCAGTCATCTGGTTAGCGCGTCAACAGCTCTGCGGATGAGCGGCGTAGCCAGCAAAACAAAGGGTATCATTGTCGCCCAAGCCATTATCCATGACCGAAACCAGTGACTTATGAAAATCCCCTCGTGGATAAGTGGCGCGCTGGCGATCGCAGCAGCAATCGCGCAAGTGAAACCAGCCTGGATGATTCCGAAAATAAAGAAGCCATGGCGTTTTGATATCTTCATTTCTGTTGGCCTTCTGGAAGATCACCCAATCCCAAAGTGGTCGGTGGCGCCGGTAGAATTATAACTAACCGGGACGTCTGGTTCGCTTTGGGTCAGAACTTGTATTCGTCCGCTTATGGCCGTGCTTCGGCCAGACCGCGATTAGCGGAACTGGACCTTGATGATCTCGTAGGAGCGGGCACCGCCGCGCGGGGTCGTCACCTCGACGCTGTCGCCGATGCCCTTGCCGATCAGCGCGCGGGAGAGGGGCGAGGTGACCGAAAGCCGCCCCTTGGCGATGTCGGCCTCGTCCTCGCCGACGATCTGGTAGACCACTTTCTCGTCGGTTTCTTCGTCCGCGAGCGTCACCGTGGCGCCGAACTTGACCAGCTTGCCCGACAGCTTGGAGACGTCGATCACCTCGGCGCGCGCGATCTTGTCTTCGAGCTCGATCACCCGGCCTTCGATGAAGCCCTGGCGCTCGCGCGCGGCGATGTATTCGGCGTTTTCCGAGATGTCGCCGTGGTCGCGCGCCTCGGAGATGGCGCGGATGGTCGCCGGCCGGTCGACGGATTTGAGCCGTTTCAGCTCGTCCTGGAGCCGGCTGTAGCCTTCGGCGGTCATGGGAAGCTTGGCCATAGGTGAATCCTACCAGATATTTTGCGCCCGTAAAAACCGGGATTGCTTAATGAATTCAGCGATTTGATCGGTCAGAACGACGAGTCGAAATAGGATTGTAGCGACGCCACTTCAAGGCTGCCGGCCTTGAGCGCGGCGATCGCCTCGACCGCCGCGCGCGCCCCGGCCACGGTGGTGTAATAGGGGATGGCGTTGGCCAGCGCGGTGCGCCGCAGCTCGAACGAGTCGACGATCTCGCGCGCGCCCTCGGTGGTGTTGAACACCAGCTGCACGCCGCCCGACAGCATCCGGTCGACCACGTGCGGCCGGCCTTCCTGCACCCGGTTGATGGTCTCCACCGTCAGCCCGGAGGCGGCCAGCGCGGCGGCGGTGCCGCGCGTCGCCAGCAGGGTCAGGCCCATCTTGGCCAGCCGCCGGCACGGCTCGACCATCGCCTTCTTGTCGCGGTTGCGGACCGAGACGAACACCGTGCCCTGGAGCGGCAGGTCGGTGCCGCTGCCGAGCTGCGACTTGGCGAAGGCGCGGCCGAAATCGCCGTCGAGCCCCATCACCTCGCCGGTCGATTTCATCTCCGGGCCGAGGATGGTGTCGACACCGGGGAAGCGGGCGAAGGGGAAGACAGCCTCCTTCACCGCGATGTGCTTCTTGCGCTCCTTTGGCTTCAAATCGAAATCGTCGAGCTTTTCGCCCGCCATCACCCGCGCCGCGATCTTGGCCACCGGCAATCCCGTCGCCTTGGCGACAAAAGGCACGGTGCGCGAGGCGCGCGGGTTGACTTCGAGCACGTAGACCTTCCCGTCCTTGACCGCGTATTGCACGTTCATCAGCCCGACCACCTTGAGCTCGAGTGCGAGCTCCGTGGTCTGTCTTTCGATGGTCTTGACCACCCCCGGGGCCAGCGAATAGGGCGGCAGCGAGCAGGCGCTGTCGCCCGAATGGATGCCCGCCTCCTCGATGTGCTCCATGATGCCGGCGACGAAGACCCGCTTGCCGTCCGATAGCGCGTCGACGTCGACCTCGATCGCGTCCTGGAGATAGTTGTCGATCAGCACCGGGTTCTTGCCCGAGACCTTGACCGCCTGCGCCATGTAGCGCTTCAAGCCGGCGGCGTCGTTGACGATCTCCATCGCCCGCCCGCCCAGCACATAGGAAGGCCGGATCACCACCGGATAGCCGATCTTGGCGACCACCTCCTCGGCCTGTTCGAAATTCTTGGCGGTGCCGTTCTCGGGCTGCAACAGGCCGAGCTTCTGCAACAGCTTCTGGAAGCGCTGCCGGTCCTCGGCCAGGTCGATGGCGTCGGGCGAGGTGCCGAGGATCGGGATCTTGGCGTCTTCGAGCGCCTGCGCCAGCTTGAGCGGCGTCTGGCCGCCCAATTGGACGATCACGCCCTTGAGCTTGCCGTTGGCCTTTTCCGCCTGCACCACTTCAATGACGTCTTCCGCGGTCAGCGGCTCGAAATACAGCCGGTCTGAGGTGTCGTAGTCGGTCGAGACCGTCTCCGGGTTGCAGTTGACCATGATGGTCTCGACGCCCGCTTCTTTCAGCGCATAGGCGGCGTGGACGCAGCAATAGTCGAACTCGATGCCCTGGCCGATGCGGTTGGGGCCGCCGCCCAGGATCACCACCTTGTCGCGCGATGAGGGATCGGACTCGCAAGCGGGCGGCCCGGATTCCTCGCTCTCGTAGGTCGAATACATGTAGGGCGTGAGCGACGGGAACTCGGCGGCGCAGGTGTCGATCCGCTTGAACACCGGATGAAGGCCGAGCTTGGCCCGCGTCGCCGCCACCTCGGCCTCGCTGGCGGCGGTCAATTCCGCCAGCCGCGCGTCCGAGAACCCCATGCCCTTGAGCCACGCCAGCCCCGCCCGGTCCTTGGGCAATCCCCCCTTCTTCACCTGCGCTTCGGCCGCCACCACCTTGCGCACCTCTTCGAGGAACCACGGGTCGTATTTGCACGCGGCGTGGATTTCGGCCGTGGTCAACCCGGCCCGGTAGGCCTCGGCGATGGTCAGCAGCCGGTCGGGCTTGGGCTTGGCCAGCTCGATCCGCAGCGCCTCCTTGTCGCCGGCCAGCGGCGGCTCGAGCTCGTTGAAGCCGGTGAGCCCGGTCTCCATCGACCGGAGCGCCTTCTGCACCGCTTCGGCGAACGAGCGCCCGATCGCCATCGCCTCGCCGACCGACTTCATCGAGGTGGTGAGGACCGGCGCCGCGTCGGGGAACTTCTCGAAGGTGAAGCGCGGCATCTTGACCACGACGTAGTCGATGGTCGGCTCGAACGAGGCCGGCGTGACGCGGGTGATCTCGTTCTTGAGCTCGTCGAGCGTGTAGCCCACCGCCAGCTTGGCCGCGACCTTGGCGATCGGGAATCCCGTCGCCTTCGACGCCAGCGCCGACGAGCGCGAGACGCGGGGGTTCATCTCGATGATGACCAGGCGGCCGTCGGCCGGATTGACCGCGAACTGCACGTTCGAGCCGCCGGTGTCGACGCCGATCTCGCGCAGCACCGCGATCGAGGCGTTGCGCATGATCTGGTATTCCTTGTCGGTCAGGGTCAGCGCCGGTGCCACGGTGACGCTGTCGCCGGTATGGACGCCCATCGGGTCGACGTTCTCGATCGAGCAGACGATGATGCAGTTGTCGGCCTGGTCGCGCACCACCTCCATCTCGAATTCCTTCCAGCCGAGCACCGATTCCTCGACCAGGATCTCGCGCGTGGGCGAGGCGGCGAGGCCGCCCCTCGCCAGCTCGTCGAACTCCTGCGCGTTGTAGGCGATGCCGCCGCCGGTGCCGCCCAGGGTAAAGGACGGCCGGATGATCGCCGGCAATCCCACGAACGCCATCGCCTCGCGCGCCGCTTCGACGGTCTTGGCGATGCGGCTCTTGGGCGACTGGAGGCCGATCTTGTCCATGGCGTTGCGGAACAACAGCCGGTCCTCGGCCTTGGATATCGCCTTCTCG
>Ga0335078_10013834_pt1 | contig 11958 bp, 15 predicted proteins | sample Lox_Sample_32_FD_206711 | JGI IMG/M metagenome (GOLD analysis project Ga0335078, IMG submission 206711) | Soil microbial communities from Loxahatchee National Wildlife Refuge, Florida, United States - Lox_Sample_3.2 | ecosystem: Environmental > Terrestrial > Soil > Wetlands | place: USA... | reverse complement strand
GTGCGGTACAAGCCGGCCTCCGCGCAGTCGATGCCGCGCCGGAACCTGGTGGTCTACGGCATCGGCGGGCTGATCATCCCGTTCATCGGCATCTGGGCCATCGACCTGATCGTCCAGCACATTCCCGGATTCGGCAGGTGAGCGGCATGGACCGCCTTCCCGTCATCGTCAGGCAGCACCTCGCGGGGTTCCGCGCGCTGCTGGTGTTCACCGTGATCTGCGGGCTCATCTACCCGGCCGTCATGGTCGGCGTGGGGCAGCTGGCCTTCCATAACCAGGCCAACGGCTCGATGGTCAGTTACAACGGCCGGGTCGTGGGCTCGGGCCTGCTCTGCCAGGAGTTCGTGGACGCCAAGGGCAACCCGCTGCCGCAGTACTTCCAGCCGCGGCCCTCGGACGCGGTCAACCCCTCGGACAAGACCGACTACGGATGCGACCCGGGGTACTCGGCTGCGTCCAACCTCGGGCCGAACAACCCGGACCTGGTCAAGCTGATCAAGCAGCGGCAGCAGGCCATCGCGGCGTTCGACCACGTCTCGGTCTCGCAGATCCCGCCGGACGCGGTAACCGCGTCGGGCTCGGGCCTGGACCCGGACATCTCGCCGCAGGACGCGGCCATCCAGGTCGACCGGGTCGCGGCGGCCAGGCACCTGCCGGTGTCGGAGGTCGAGGAGCTGGTGGCCAAGTACACCACCGGCCGGACGCTCGGCTTCCTCGGCGAGCCCACCGTCAACGTGCTCGAGCTCAACATCGCGCTCGACCAGCTAACCGCGAAGTCAGGCGGCTAAGCCGATGACAGCAGCGCAGGCCAGGCTCCGGAACGGGATGGGCGACCCCCAGCCGGCTCCGGCGCCCGGCCGCGCAGCGTTCCCGGCACAGACAGATCCCGGTCCCGGCCGGGAGCGGTCGGCGGAGAGCGCACCGCACCGGGCCGCCGCCGCCACCAGGATCCTCATCGTCGAGGACGAGGCCGAACTGGTCCGCGCGCTCCGCATCAACCTGCGTGCCCGGCAGTATGAAGTGCTGGCCGCGCGCACCGGCCGGGAGGCGCTGACCCTGACCATGAACGAGTCGCCGGATGCGATCATCCTGGACCTGGGCCTGCCCGACATCGACGGCACCGAGGTGATCGTCGAACTGCGCCGGTGGTACCACGCGCCGATCATCGTGCTGTCCGGCCGCACGAGCCCCGGCGACAAGATCGGCGCGCTGGACGTGGGCGCCGACGACTATGTGACCAAGCCGTTCGCTATGGCCGAACTGCTGGCCAGACTGCGGGCCGCGCTGCGCCGCGACGAAACCGAGGGGGGGCGTGACCGGCCGCGCCAGGCCACGGTGGGCCGGTGGCTAATCGACCTGACCGCGCACCAGGTCCGGCGGGCATCCGCCGGTGAGGAGGAGACGCTCCGCCTCACGCCGACCGAATGGCAGATCCTGGAGCTCCTGCTGAATCGTCCCGGCCAGCTCGTCGGGTCGGCGCAGCTGCTGGCCGCGGTGTGGGGCCCGGGATTCCAGCAGCGCACGAACTACCTGCGCTTCCACATGGCCCGCCTGCGCCGCAAGCTGGAAGACAACCCGGCGCGCCCCCGCCATCTGCTCACCGAACCCGGCATGGGCTACCGCTACCAGCCGTAAAGGCGTTCGCCCGGGGGCGGCACCTGCCCCCGGGCCAACGACCTCACGCTGTGTTCGGTTCGTCCTGTCCGGCGGCGGCGATGGGTCGCATGGGCGGCGGTGCCCTCGGGCTACTTGGCGGGCAGCGGCCCGGGATTTATGCTCGTGGCTAGGTGAGCCGAGAAGCCTGGTCGGCACGTTCGTAACCGTCGGACTTGTCCGTCAGGAGGCGCGATGACCATCCCGAACGCACCCGCCGGTACCTCTCCCGCCGTGACTATTCCCGCATCGTCAGCTGTGCCGCTGGCGCCCGCGCCGAGCTGGCCGTGGCGCCGGGCCGGACTGTTCCTGGCCGGCGCCGCGCAGCTGATCACCATCTCGGCGCTGGTGGGCGCCGATCCGCTGGCCGTCGGCACCGTCAAGCTCTGGCGTGAGCGGCCCTGACCCCGGATGGAGGCGTCCGCGATGGCTCGTTACCTGAACCGGGACCGGATAGCGGTCCTCGCCGCGCTCGTGGCGCCGCTGGCGCTGGCCGCCGTCCTGGTGCCGTTCCGGGCCAGCTTCCCGAACACCGACGCCGCGCTGGCGATGCTGCTGGTGGTGGTGGCGGTGGCCGCGAACGGGCACCGGCTGGCCGGGATCCTCGCGGCCGTGTCGGTGGCGGTGTGGTTCGATTTCTTCCTCACCCAGCCTTATGAGCGGTTCGCCATCACTCATCGGACCGACCTCGAGACGACCGTCCTGCTGCTGGTGATCGGCGTCGCGGTCACCGAGATCGCCGTCTGGGGCCGACGCCAGTACGCGACCGCGAGCAGGCGCGCCGGGTATCTCGACGGGATCAACAGCGCGGCGCAGGCCGTGGCGGCCGGCGGCTCGGCCTCGGCGCTGATCGGCCAGGTCACCGGCCAGCTTACCCAGCTGCTTTCGCTGCGGTCGTGTAGCTTCCAGTACGGCGTCGCCGGGATCGGGCGGCCCGCGCGGCTGCGGCACGACGGTTCGGTCACCATCGGGCAGCGAACGTGGAACGTGGATACCGAGGGTCTCCCCACCGTCATGGACACGGAGCTGCTCGTGGAAAGCGGAGGCCTGTTCCAGGGCCGGTTCCTGATGAGCCCGGCGCTGGACGCGCGGCCCACGCTGGAACAGCGGCTGCTGGCGGTCGCGCTGGCCGATCAGGTCGGTGCCGCGCTGGCCACGAGCCACCCGGTGGACACGAGCTGACCGAAAGTGCACCACCTGCTGGGCAGCTAGATCCTGGGCGGGCGGAAATGCCATCCGCACCCTTCCCGGCGGGGGAAGGCATGCCGGAGAATGCCTGAATGCCGGGAATCCTGCTGTTCTGCGCCGGGGTGGCGGCGAGCCTGGCGGCCAGCTGGCTGCTGGTCTCCCGGCTGGAGCGGCTCGGGGAGCGGGCCGGGTTCTCCGAGGCGTGGCTGGGGCTGATCGCGGCGCTAGCCGCCGATGCCCCGGAGATCACCTCCTCGGTGGTCGCGCTGTCGCGGGGCCAGGCCAGCGTCGGGGCGGGGGTGGTGATCGGGTCGAACGTGTTCAACCTGGCGGCGCTGCTCGGGCTGGCCGCGGTGGTGGCCGGGTGGATCGGCTTCCACCGGCGGGTGGTGATCCTGTCCGGGGTACCCGCGGTGTGGGTGGCTGCGGTGTGCCTGCTGACGGTGGCCGCGGTAGTCGCCCCGGCGGCCGGGCTGGCGCTTACAGCCGTGGTGCTGGTGCCGTACCTGGCGGTCCTGGGTATGCGCCGCGCGCGGATGGAGCGGCTGCGGCTGCCGGCCGGGTGGGTCCGGTGGCTGGTGGCGGCGGTCCACGAGGAGGAGGCCGAGCTCCTCGAGGCGATCCGGCCCCGCCGGGGTACCTGGCGTGACGCGGTCGCCGCGATGGTGGCGCTGGTCGTGGTGGTCGGGGCGAGCACGGTCATGGAGGTGGCGGCCACCGCCGTGGGACGCCGTTATCAGGTCGCCGACATCGTGACTGGCGGGCTGGTGCTGGCCGTGGTGACCAGCTTGCCGAACGCGGTGAGTGCGGTGTACCTGGCCCGGCGTGGCCGCGGGGCCGCGGTGCTGAGCACCGCGCTGAACAGTAATGCGATCAATGTGGTGGCCGGGCTGCTGATCCCGGCGAGCCTGGCCGGGATCGGGCCGGGCTCGGGGCAGGGCACGCTGGTGGCCGCGTGGTACGCGGGCCTGACCGTGCTGGCGCTGGCGCTGGCGTTCCGCGGCCGGGGGCTGGGCCGCGCGGCGGGCGCCGCGATCATCGCGGGATACCTGGCGTTCGTGACCGCCCTGGTCATCACCGTGGAACAAGGAGCCGTCCGGTCGGCGGCGGCGGTGTTCCCGGCCGCCGGCGTGGCCGGGGCCGGTGCGCTGCTGCTGACCTGGTCGGCCCGGTGGCGGACGGCGGCGGCCGGCCCGCGCAGCCTGTGGCAGCGGGAGTCGGTGCTGCCCGGATGGAGCATCGGCCGCTTGTGGCGGCTCAGCCTCATCTTGTGCTGCGCGGTGGCGGCCTGCGACGCGGCCAGTGGCCCGCACCTGATCCTGATCGGCTTGCTGATCGCCGGGCCGTGCTGCGCGCTGCTGACCGCCCGGTGGGCGCTGACCGCCGTGGCCAGCGGCTTCGCCGTGCTGCTCGGGGTCGTGCTGGGCGTGCCGGACCAGATCTTCGCGACCATCACCCAGTATGCGTTCCTGGCCGCCGTCGCGGCCGTCGGGATGACCGCCACCGCCGGCGCGGCGGTCCTCCAGCGCCAGCGCCTATGATCGCCGGCCGGACTGGCTGTGCTGCTGCAGCCCCGCACGTGAGCATGCCGCGGCTTAACCTGGAGGTGAGCAGGTCGGCTGCCTGGCATGACCCCGGGCATGCGGGCCCTGCCCGGCTGGAGGTCAGTGATGGCAGACCGCGGGCAGCTACGCGTTTACCTCGGTGCCGCGCCCGGGGTCGGCAAGACCTACGCCATGCTCGGTGAGGCGCGCCGCCGGGCCGGCCGGGGCACTGACGTGGTGGTCGGCTACGTGGAAACCCACGGCCGGGCGCTCACCTCCGCGCTGCTGGAAGGGCTCGAGGTCATGCCCCGTAAGCCGATGACCTACCGGGGCTCGGCGTTTACCGAGCTGGAGTCATGAGCACACCGTATGCCACCTGCCGTGACGGCGGCTACAAGCCGCGGTCGGCCGCGACAGCGAACCGCGCGACCGGACCCGGGCGGGCACGAAGCTCTGGCCATGCCGACAGCTAACATGCCGTCGGACCGCGGGGTCGGCGACCGGGACTCCAGCACGTTTGGTGATCGGGCTGTCAGGTGATGGCGCTGATCTTGTCGATGCTTTGCTGGAGGACGTGGAGGGTGTGGTCGCGGCCGGGAGCTTCCTGCCATAGCTGCTCGAATTCCTCCCGGAACCGCTTGGACACTTCCGCGTCGCGGACCAGCGCGTTGGCGAACCAGGGTCCCGGGCCGTCCGGTGATGGCACGTGACCAGATGCCTGGTCGGTGAGGGTGAAGGTGAACAGGACGTCGGCCTGCGGGCCGGGCTTGCGCAGGAGAGACCACAGCCGGTTGCCCGGGATCTTGTCGCCGGTTACGAACCGGAGTTCGTAACCGCCGGGATAGGACGTCATGAAATCCATGACGTTGCCCAGCTGCTGTTTTACCCAGGCCAGCCGTTCGAGCTTGCCCCCGGGATCATCACCGGCCGGCTGATGAATGCTCCGGATGTGGGTGTAGCCGTCCGCGACCATGGCAGTGACCGTGTCGAAGGAGGCGATATCCCGGTACCGGCACTCACCTTGCCGCAGCTTGCGCCGGAAGACCGCGATGCGTTCGGCCCGCAGGGCGAGCCAGGATTCGATGTCCTGCTCCCGGACACGCCGTGCTCCTGCGCGGAACTCCAGCCGCCCCCGGCTGGCGGCCAGCTCCGGCGTCTGGGTGTGCGTTCCCAGGTGCGGCTGCAGGAACAGCCGCTCGTCGGTGTCTTCCTCCTGCTCCAGAAGCTTGGTCTCCCACTCCTTGTACCAGTACTGGTTCACCAGCCGGCCGGCCCGGAAGAGCTCGATGACCGGGCTGGACCGGGCCTGCCGCAGGGCCGGGTCAAGGTACTCCCGCAGGGCCTCGTAGTCATCGCCGGGAACCGGCAGCCACAGGCACCCGCCGTCCGGATGACTGAGCACGACCGCGCCGCCGGCGCGGGGAACCGCGATGATATCGGTTTCGGCCGCGTCCGCCGCGACCAGGGGCTCATACAGGCCCTGGGCCTCCCGGGCGGGCCCAGGCGGGGAACCGGCCGCGCCGTTGGAGGGCACCACCGCGCTGGCGGCCAGCATCTCCTCCACCACCCGCAGCCGCTCCTCGGGGACCGGCGCGGCCGCCAGCTGCACGAGCTTGCGCGCACCGGGGCCGCCGGGCACGATCGCGGGCGGCGCGATGGACTGCGCCGCCTCACGGAAGGCCCGGGCCAGCGGGCCGCAGGTCGTCACCACCACCGGCTGGTCATCGCCGGGAGCGGCCCCCGGCGCCCGGGCGAGCAGGCTGACGGCGCGGGCGTAGATCGCTTCCGGCGACCTGATCCGGCAAGAGGGGTCCCCGGCCATCAGGACCTCGGGGATTTCGGTCGGCTGCGGCGGGCGGAAATCCATCTGCAGGACCTGCCGGGAGCGGCCCAGCCGCTGCTGGCCCAGGACCGCCACCACCTCACGGGCCCACGCCTGCGGGTCAGCCTGGCCGGTGGCCGCGCCCCAGGCCAGGACCAGGTCGAGGGTCATGCTCCGCTCCCCGGACTCCACCCGGGCCAGATGCGCGAAGCCCACCTCGTGACCGCGCTCGTTCATCACCGCCGCCAGCCTGCGCAGCGACAGGCCCGCTGCCTCCCGGGCCTCCCGCAGCCGCTGCCGGGCCGCGGCCCGTGCCTGCTCAGTGGCCTGCCGCGGCGTGATACGCCCGGGCACCACGAAACCTCCCGCCGCCTTGCTGTCGCCCGCCGAGCTACGTTGGCGACACTTGGCGACAGTCGCGTTTGAATCAGGACACGTTGCGGCAACATCCTAGTCGTCAGCGTCTATGCCGCACAATGCCGCGCAGCACCGCGACGCCAGCTACCCGGGCCGCACGCCGGCCGTCCGCCCAGGGTCACCCCGACGATCAGGCACGTGGTCCCTGCGGCACCTATCAGCAGCTACGAGAGAAGCCAAGGGCACACCCCAGGATTGGCGCGTAAGGGGTGAGGCGCTGTGCACCAGCAGCTTCCAGCACACCGCGCGATCACGGCGGTCGGCGCGGAATGCCGGGCCGATCGGTCCCGGACCAGCCCGCACCTGTCCGCGGCCCGTGACGGGCTACCCAGGGCGCTGACCCAGGCCGTCCGGAAGAAACCGGATTGCATGACCGAAACGCGAGCAAGGACCGCGGTGACGGTGCCCTAGCCCAAGACCCCGGGCACCGGCGACGCAGCAGCCACGCCACCGCCAGACCCGCAGATCTACCCGGTATCGCCCTCGCCTGCCCGGCAGCGCGACGACGCCATCGGCAACCTCACCGCCTGACCAGCACGGTCACGCCCACCTGCCCTGGTGACCCCTTTCTTACCACCCTGAAGGAGACCGTCATGCACCCGATAATCTCGCGCGACCTAATGAGAGCCCGCACCAGCGACCGGCACCGCCAGGCCGAACGCGACGCGCTGTGCCGGGCCGCCCGCCGCGCCCGGCAGGCGCCGGCCAGACACGGCACGCCTTTCATGCTCGCTCACAGCACCGCTGCACTCATCCGCCGCGCGCTCACCATGCTCGGCGCCCGCAAGCCCTCGCAAGCGCCCTGACCAGCTGCCGTTCAGCTATGGTACGCCGACGTGACCTCGACCCGTCGGGACCCGGGTCTGCTCACCTCGTCGCCATCGCGCCGCCGAGCGGGCTGATGGTCTGAGCCGCCAGCAGCCCGGCCAGCCCGGGAGACCGCCGCACCAGCCCGAACCAGGCCACTACCCGCTATGATCCGCACCGCAGAGGCCTGCGACGGCCTGCGGCGGGATGGTGTACCCGAGGTGCTGGAGGCTATACAGGATGTTCATCGCGCAGTGCTTGACGCCGTCCTCGTTGCCGGTGATCAGGCAGCCTCCCACCCGGCCGTAGTAGGCGTACTGGCCTGCCTGGTTGAGCAGGTGCGAGTTGCCGTAGAGCCGCTCGATCACCCGCTTGGTGACCGAACTGTTGTCGCCGAGCCAGATCGGGCCCGCGATCACCAGGATGTCGGCGGCCAGCACCCTGGGATACAGCTGCGGCCAGGCGTCGGTGGCCGCGCCGTGCTCGGTCATGTCCGGCCACACCCCGGTCGCGATGTCATGATCGACGGCGCGGATCGTCTCGGTGCGCACGCCCTGCCTGCGCATGATCCCGGCGCTGACCTCTATCAACCCCTGGGTGTGGCTCAGTTCAGACGACGGCTTCAGCGTGCAGTTGATGAACAGCGCGTTCAGATCGTCATAACGCGGGCTCGTGCTCGTCATCAGGTGCTTCCCCTCCCGGTCCAGGTAATCCCGCTGCCAGGACATTAGTCCTGGAGAATCAGCACCTGTTACAACTGAGCGAGGGTCAGGCGAGCACGGGCTGCACCGCGGGCTGGCTGGGACGGATCGTATACGGGGCCGTGGCCTGCGCGAAGGCTATGGTTGGGGGAGATGGGGGCCTGGTTCGGGCGCCCGGGTCAGCGGCCGCCTCCCGACTAGCATTTCTGCAGGCACACCCCATTCTGGCCTGGCACGACTGATGAGGCATTCACCTCATGACCGGATGAGGCGCCCCCCTAGTACGTGCCGTGGCACGAGTCTTGCCTGTCCAGGTCGCCACCGCCTCTTGCTAGTTCGGTGAAACGTTCCGTGTAGTGGCGGGACACAACCGACATGGCAGTGCAAACACCGCCCGCGGCGATTCGTGTGGAGGGAGCATCATGACCGATCACTACGACGTCATCGTCGTCGGGTCCGGCGCCGGCGGGGGGACGCTGACGCATGCGCTGGCCCCGACCGGGAAGCGGATCCTGCTGCTAGAGCGCGGGGATTTCCTGCCGCGCGAACCGCAGAACTGGGACTCCAAGTCGGTCTGGGTGGACCTGCGCTACCACAACTCGGGAACTGGACGGACGCCAGCACCGGCGAGGAGTTCCCGCCCAAGCAGAACTACTACGTGGGCGGCAATACCAAGGTCTACGGCGCGATCCTGTTCCGTCTCCGTGAGCGCGATTTCCGGCAGATCCAGCACGTCGACGGCGTCTCGCCGGCCTGGCCGCTGACTTACGCCGACTTTGAGCCCTGATACACCCGCGCCGAGCACCTGTACCACGTGCACGGCCAGCGCGGCGCCGATCCTGGTGAGCCGCCGTCGGCCGCGCCCTACCGGTATCCGCCGCTGAGCCACGAGCCGCGGATCGCGCAGCTCGAGGCTGACTTCACCAAGGCCGGCCTGCACCCGTTCCCTCTACCGGTCGGGCTGATCTACGACGAGTCGGCACCGCCGTCCTCCCCGTACGTCCGCTGCGCCACCTGTGACGGGTACCCGTGCCTGGTCAACGGCAAGGCCGATGCCCACCGCGGGGAGCGGACCTGGATCAGCTCGGTTGCTCTGGCTGCGGCGCCAGGCTCTGCGCCCGCACCAGCAGGCTCCCGTACAGCAGCACGGAGGCGATGAAGCCGGCTGCCATGGCGTAGGACCACCAGTTGTTCTTGGTGATCACTGTCATCACCCCGGCGATGACAGTGAGGCCGATAAGGACGGCGCCCGAGCGTGCGAGCTGACGCGGCCGGTCCCCGCCGCCGCGGGCGGCCCGGATGACCATGACGGCCCCGGCGACCAGGCCGATCGCGACCACGACGTGGAGCCCGAGCAGCACGGTGCTGACGGCGTGAGCAGCCCCGGTGGTCTCCGACGGCTGCCCGATCAGGTTGACCGCCATCCCGAGCAGGAACTGTACTGTCAGGAACACGAGCTGGTTCCGGGCCTCGCGGCGCATATTCATCCGGCTGGCCGACGCGGCCTGGACCGTTGTCTTCTCGTTTTCGCTCAGGTTCATCGTTCCTCCAGGAACTCATCGATCATGTTCGGGTTTTCGGGGCGAGTTTGGCGCAGGGCGCGGCGGTCGATCAGAGGCGGAGCACCCCGCGCGCTGAAGGGGACGGGTCCGCGGTGACGGGAACGGCTGCGGCATCGGCGCCGGCGGCCTCGCCGCTGCGGGCCGCCTTTGAGTGTTCGCGGCTGCCGCGCGAGGAGATCAGCGCGGCGGCGAGGATCGCTCCGGCGACGGCCAAGCCGGCGCTGACGAGGAACGCCAGGTCAAAGCCCTTGGTCAGCGCCCCGGCTGAGCTCCATATACATGTCGCGCACGTCCGCCATGGGTTCGTTGGCTGCTTGTATCACAGGTGCCTCAATCGGTGAGTGACAGCTGCTGCGTTGAAACGCACGAATGATGCGGCGTTCTGGACGGCTTCGTGCGCTGTGGTTGCCGCCGGCCGATGGCTCGCTGGGCTTTGGCCCATGACATCGTGAGCGTCATTACGACCTCAGGCGGCCATTGTCAGCGGACCGGCCATGGCGGGGCGGCCCGGGGGGATGGCGCGGCCGTCGGGGAGCAGTTCGCCGCCGTCGTCAAACACGATGACGCCGTTGCACAGCATGCTCCAGCCCTGCTCGGGGTGAGCGGCGACAATCCGGGCCGCCAGGTGATCGGGCGCCCGCGATTGCGGACACCTCGGCTGATGCTGACACATGTGCTTCCTCCGTTGCTAAGCGGTTCGTGGGATACTTCCGACTGTTGGCGAGCCTCTCGCCCGGCTAGATGAGTCGCCGTCATACAATCGGGATGATTTCTTATGACGCCTGGCGGAGCAGGTCGTTCAGTTCGGCGTCGATGTCGATGTGGCCGCTTTCCTGGCTGTCGGGGACGATCTGGTAGGCCCGGCGCAGGAAGTCGGGAAGAATCATCGTCATACGATTGCGATGATTTCCTGCCCGCCCCCGGGCCACGCTTGATACCTGCCGACGAATCTGTACGCACCGGAGATCGCGCGGGAACTATCAGTGTCGGTGACCACCGTGCGGACGCGCATACACCACCTGTTCGTCAAGCTCGACGCCCACCGCATATGACCGCGGTCATCTCTTTGTCTGTCGACGGCGCTCGAATTTTGACCCACCGACGCCACGCCGGCATCAGTATTCACCCGCCGTCGACATTTGTCGTCGTGCCGGCGAAATATCCGTGTATAACAGCGTACTTCCCGGCCGATAAGTGAGATCAGAAATGGTTTCAATCGCGCGTGCGGCGGAGTTCGAGCAGCTCGAGGCCGAGCGCCTCGATCTCAGCTAGCACGCCGTGCAGCGCCGCCTGGTCGGCCACTGGCCCGCAGAGCACGGTCTCCTTTTCGTGAGCTCGCGCAGACATGCCGGGGAAGGCCCCGAGTAGTGTCTTGCCAAGGAGTCCGCGGACGCGGATCTCGTACCGGACCAGTCCGGTCTGTTCAGCCATGGTCTCGTTGCCTTCTTGGTCCTCATCCAGAGAACGATATGCAAGGCAAGTGCCGGGCAGCCGCGCTGGACAAGCGTGGCTGCCTGATGCTCCTGCCTGTTTTAGTCCGACACTTCCGAGCGTCGAGCCCGGCTAGATGGGTCTGCATCGTACAGTTGTGATGATTTACCAGGGTCAAGGTGTTCGCTGAAGCGATACCCAGGGCAGTTGGACCACCAGGGCGGGCAAAATCCGGGCACGCCGACCCACGCGGGGCCAGCGTGCGTGGTGGTTCGCCAGGCCGGGTGCTAAGGCCGAAGTCGGCCAGGGTCGTCGCGACATTCACGCCAAGCAGCGCGGGCCCGGGCATAATACGGTTGCGCGAGGCTGACCAGCGCGGCGCATGGGGGATGGCGCGAGCAGGCCCAGATCGCGGGCCCGCGCGACGGCCTCGGTGCGGCGGTGGGCGCCGAGTTTGACGAATATGTGGCTTATGTGCGTCCGGACGGTGGTCACCGACACTGACAGTTCCCGGGCGATCTCCGGGGCCGACAGGTTCGTCGGCAGGTAACGCAGCACCCGCATCTCGCTGCGGCTCAACGGCTCTATCAGCTCAGGCGAACGATCTCCCCCAGACCACTCTTTGCCACGGGGGAGCTTCCCGCTTCCCAGTACCGCCCTGGGCCCCGGATGCATCCGGGGCCCGCATCATCAGCAGCTCCAGCTGCCGCACCGCCTGGTCCGGCCCCAGCAGGTGGACGTCATCGACCACCAGCCAGACCGGCTCCGCCAGCGGCGCCAGGTCCTTCAAAAGCCGCTCCACGACCGCCCACCCGTCCAGGTCCGGCGCCGCC
>Ga0335078_10013833_pt1 | contig 11958 bp, 10 predicted proteins | sample Lox_Sample_32_FD_206711 | JGI IMG/M metagenome (GOLD analysis project Ga0335078, IMG submission 206711) | Soil microbial communities from Loxahatchee National Wildlife Refuge, Florida, United States - Lox_Sample_3.2 | ecosystem: Environmental > Terrestrial > Soil > Wetlands | place: USA... | reverse complement strand
CGACATCCAGCCCCAGGCGCCGGTGCACCTGCTCGTCATTCCGAAACAACCCATCCCGCGGATCAGCGAGGCCGCACCCGCCGACCAGGCTGTGCTGGGCCACCTGCTGCTCACCGCCGCCGCGGTCGCCCGCAAGCTTGACCTGGCCGACGGCTTCCGGCTGGTGATCAACAACGGGCGCCATGCCACGGAGTCGATACCGCACCTGCACGTACATCTGCTGGCCCGGCGGCAGATGACCTGGCCGCCGGGTTGAGCGGGCCGGGTCCGCACGGGAAATCCGGCGCATCCGCTTGCGCGTGCGCGGCGTCATGCGGACGTTGACCGCCGCCCGCCGCCGCATCCGGTCCCCCCTCGCGCGCCACCCGCGGCCTCTTCTATGAACACCCCCCAACCGCCCCACCCCCTGCGCGCCGCCCTGGCTGCGGTATTGCTCCTGGCCGCCGGACTCCAAGCGGCCCCGGCCGACACCCCGGCAATCGGTACCGCGGAACCGCCGGCCTCGTGGATCGACCCGGACACGGGGCACCGCGTCATTCGCCTGACTCAGGAGCCGGGTTCGGACAGTTTCTATTTCAATGTCAATGGCTACACCCCGGACGGCAGGGAGATGGCCTACACCACCCCGAACGGCATTTCGGTGCTGGATCTGGCGACGTTCCAAGCCCGGCGGGTGGTCGAAGGGTCGGTCCACGCCATCGTCGTCGGCCACAAGACGCCGACCATCTACTACTCCAAGTCGTCGCCGGATCACAACGAATCCACTCTGTGGGCGACCAACCTCGACACCGGCGACACACGGAAACTCGCGGACCTTCCGCCCCGGGCCAGCGTGGTGACCATCAACGCGGACGAGACCTTGGGCGCCGGCACCTTCATTGAAGGCAACGCCAGCGCCGGCGGCTCGTACGATGGCACGAAGTCCCCCGGCCGGATGTCGCCGACCAACCTCGGCGAGCCGCTCAACAAGGGCGAAATGATGCGGCGGCGCCTCGCGGCCAGACTCCCGATGACGATGTTCACCATCGATCTGCGGACCGGGGAGATCAAAGATCTGCTCCAGCACAGCACCGACTGGCTGAACCACCTGCAGTTCTCGCCGACGGACCCGACGCTGCTGCTGTACTGCCACGAGGGCATGTGGTGGCTGGTCGACCGGATTTGGACGATCCGCACGGACGGAACCCACAACCAGCTCGTCCATCAGCGCACGATGGAGCTGGAGATCGCCGGGCACGAATGGTGGGGCGCCGACGGTGAGACCATCTTCTATCAACTGCATTTCCGCGCCACCGGGCCCTCCTACATTGCCAGCTACAACGTCAAAACCGGAGAGCGGATCTGGTACTATTACACGCCCGACATGTCATCGATCCACGACAACTCGTCGCCCGACGGAAAGATGTTCTGCGGCGACGGCGACCACCACTCGCCGTGGATCTTCCTGTTCCACCCGGTTCTCACCCCCGACCAGGGCACGCTCGGCACCAACCTGATCAAAGGCGGCCATCTGGAAGCGGAGAAGCTGGTCAACATGTCGAAGCACAACTACCGCCTGGAGCCGAATCCCAGCTTTACGCCGGACGAGAAATACATCGTTTTCCGGTCGAACATGTTCGGCCCGGATTACGCCTTCGCCGTCGAAGTCGCGAAAGCCAAGGCGCCATAGCGCCGGGCCCGCTGGCGGTTGCTCCGGATTGCAGGGGCGCAGGCCCGCCCGTTCGACCCGCTCAGGGCTCCAAACCTGCCGACGGGCTGCGCCTAATTCCACCCCCGGCGTCGCGCCTCACCCGCTGCGTGCTTCGAAGGCGCCGTCCACCCGCTTCACCACCAGCCGCCTGAGCTCGAGCAGCATGAGCGTGGCGCCGAGCTCGTGGGCCGGCATCTGCGTGAGGCCGCCGAGGGCGTCGATGTTCAGGATCGAACCGCCGCGGAGACATTCGAACACGCGCTGCTCCGACTCGCTGAGCTCGCCGCTCCCGCCTGCGCCCGGAGCCGCGGGCACCGGGGCAGGCCGCAGACCGTCGAGATAATTGAGCTCGGCCAGGATGTCATCCACCCCGGTGAGCAGCGTCGCCCCGTCGCGGATGAGCTGGTGGCAGCCGCGGCTGGACGGCTGATCGATGCGGCCGGGCACGGCGAACAGCAGGCGGCCGTGCTCGCCGGCGAACCGCGCCGTGATCATGGCCCCGCCGTCGACATCGCTCTCCACCACCACGACCGCCTCGCAGATGCCGGCCACAATCCGGTTACGCATGGCGAAGGACTGGCGGTCGGCGCGCCGGCCGAACGGGAATTCGGTGAGGATGGCCCCGCTGGCGGCGATACGGCGGTAGAGGTCGAGATTCTCGGGCGGGTAGATGATGTCGATGCCGTTGCCGAGCACCGCGGCCGTCCGCCCGCCCGCAGCGAGCGCGCCTTCGTGGGCGGCGGTGTCAATGCCCCGGGCGAGCCCGCTCACCACGCAGAAGCCGCGCGCCGCCAGCTCCGTGCCGAGTTTTTTTGCGACCGACTGGCCGTAGAGCGTGGTCCGGCGGCTGCCGACGATCGCGATGCCGGGATGCTCGAACGCATAGGCTCCCTTGCGGTAGAGGCCGATGGGGGGATCGTGAATCTGGCGCAGCAGCTTCGGGTAGGCCTCATCGCGCGTGGTGATGAACGTCGCACCGGCCTCCGCCAGCTTCTTCTCCTCGCGCTCGAGGTCAAAATGCTCGGTCCACCGCACCAGCGTGTCGCGGATGGCCGGACCGACGCCTTTCACCGCTTCGAGCCGCCGCGCGCCGGCGGTGAAGATCGCCCGCGGGTCGCCGCCGAGCTCGGCAAGGAGCCGGTTGGTCGTGATCGGCCCGATGTTCGGCAGGGCGTTGAGCACGAGCAGCGCCTGCCGCTCTGTGAGTTCAGCCGGCATCACGCGCGGCCCGCAGGGCGGCGGGCAAATGGTCGAGCAATTGCGTCACCTGCACCGCCACCTGGCCGCGGTGCCGCGCGAGCAGGTCGGCCGCGAGTCCGTGCCAGACGACACCGCGGCAGGCCGCGAGCAGTGGATCGGCCGGCGCCTGCGCCAGCAGCCCGCCGATCAGGCCGGCGAGGAGGTCGCCGCTGCCGCCCCGGGCCAGCACCGGCCCGCCGAACGGGCTGTAATACACGCCGTCGTTGAGCCGTGAAATGCTCGTCAGCCGCCCTTTCAACACCGTGACCGCGCCGGTCGCCTTCTGAAAAGCGTTGAAATCTCCGCCCGCAAGGAGGCGCGGGAATTCGCCGGCGTGCGGCGTGAGCACCCGCGGCGCGGTGCCGGCGCACACGACCTCGGCCTGCAGCGCGTCGGCGTCGAGCACCAGCGGCACCGAAACGGATTTCACGATCTCGAGCGCGAGCGCCCGGGTCTCCGCCTCGGCGCCGAGGCCGGGTCCCATCACCAGCGCGGTGGCCCGCTCCATCCGCTCCCGCAGCAGGGGCAATCCCGCCGCCGCGAGGCCGCCGTCCGGCGTCTCCGGCCAGCCGACCCAGATCGCTTCCGGCGCGGTGGCCGCGTAGGCGGGCGCGAGCGAAGCCGGCACGAAGGCGGTGACCAGCCCCGCGCCGCTGCGCAGTGCGGCGCGCACCGCCATCAGCACCGCGCCGGGATAACTGCGCGAGCCGCCGACAACGAAGAGATGACCGAAGGTCCGTTTGTCGGAAACTGATATCCGGAGCCCACCGAGCGGCGCCAAAATGGGCAACGTCAGAATGCGAGGCTTCTTCTCGAAGTCGCAGCCGCGGAAAAAGCCCAGGTCAAGATAGCGGAGCCGGCCGATCGACGCCGCGTGCGCCGGATCGATGGCCGGCGCCTTCACGATCCCGGTGGCGTAGGTGAAGTCGGCACGCATCACCGGATCGCCCACCTCTTCGCCCAACCCGCTCGGCAGATCCACCGCCGCCCGGAGGCGGATGCCGGGATGCGCGTTGAGGCGCTGAATCACGGCGGCGGTGGCGCCGTCGATCGGCGGTCGAAATTGAAAGCCGAAGATGCCGTCAAGGCACAGGTCAAAGGCCGCCGCGCCGTCGAGCGGGTCCTTCTTGGGCGACACCTTGGTGACGCGACCGCCGGCGGTCCGCAGCAGTTCCTGCCAGGAGCGCAGCGCCAACGGCCGGAGGCTGCGCTCCCCAAAGGCAAACCAGACCGTGGCCTCCGCCGCCGGGTGCTGACTCAGGATCGACTGCGCGGCGAGCAGGGCGTCGCCGCCGTTGTGTCCTTTGCCCGCGAGCACCAGCGCGCGGCCCGCGGCGGGAAAGCCGCCGATCTCCAGGAAATCCTCGAGCACGCCCCGCGCCACCGCGGCGCCCGCACGCTGCATCGCGGCCCACTCACGCGCCTCGTCGCCATGAAACAGCTGCTCCTCGCGCGCCTTGGCATCGGCGCAGCTGAGCACGGGAGCGGACCAGGCGGAGTTCATGGAGATGCCCCAAAACCGAGGTCCGACTGGAAGGCCGTCTCTCCACGAATGCACACGAATGGCCACGAATGGGCTCGGAACCCGAAGTTCTGACCACCGATCGTCATCGCTTCAAACCTGACACGATGACGGGATGGCGCTTCCGCCGTGATTGGTGTCAATACGTGTGGATTCGTGGGCGAAACTCCGTTTTTCGAAATCAGGCCGGCTGCTTCACCAGCGCCGCCACGGCCATCGCCAGCGAATCGGTGTGCGAGAGGGAGACGAGCACGTCGGTCGCTCCGACCACCGCGAGCAGGGCCCGACCCTGGTCGTCCAAGCGGACCAACGGCTCCCGACGCGACCCGTGGTAGATGGACACTGACTTCCAGCCCAGCTCGGCGCCGATGCCGGTGGTAAACGCCTTGGACACCGCCTCCTTGGCGGCGAATCGCGCGGCGAGGTGCCGCGGTGGAAACTTGTGCCCGAAGGAATAGGTCCGCTCCTCCTCCGTGAACACGCGCTGCAGGAAACGGTCGCCCTGGCGCTCGAGCACGCCGCTGATCCGCGCGACTTCAATGACGTCGCAGCCGAGGCCGAGCAAGATGCCGCCGGGCGGAAGGTCGAGAGTCATCGGAAAAGTGGGAAGGTGGGAAACCGGGAAAGTGGGAAACGAAAATGCCGGACGCTCAGGTTCTGTTTTTCGATTTTCCGTTTTCCCGCCTTTCATCCGTTCATCCGCGCCTTCATTTCCCGCACCGCCTCCTCGATGCCGGTGAAGACCGCCCGGCTGAGGATGCTGTGCCCGATGTTCAGCTCGTGCAGGTGCGGCAGGCTGCGGACCTCGGCGATGTTGACGTAGTTGATCCCGTGGCCGGCATTCACCGCGAGGCCGAGCTGCCGGGCCAGCGCCGCGCCGCGGCGCAGGCGCTCGAACTCGGCCTTCCGCTGCGGCGAATGGTACGCCTCGGCGTAGGCGCCGGTGTGCAGCTCGATCCACGGGCTTTGCAAATTCGCCGCGAGCTCAATCTGGGGCTCGTCCGGGCCGATGAACAGGCTGGTCGCGATGCCCGCGTCGCGCATGGCCGTGACCACGGCGCGGACGCGCTCCTCGTTGCCGGCGACGTCCAATCCGCCCTCGGTCGTGACCTCGCGGCGGTTTTCGGGGACCAGGCACACGGACTCGGGCTTCAGCTTGAGGGCGAATTCCGTCATCGCCGGCGTGCACGCCATCTCGAGGTTGAGCCGGGTGGCGATGACCTCCCGCAGGCGCCAGACGTCGCGCTCCTGGATGTGGCGCCGGTCCTCGCGCAGGTGGACGGTGATGCCGTCCGCCCCGGCGCGCTCGGCCAGGAGGGCGAGGGCCACGGGATCAGGCTCGATGTTGCCGCCCGCGGCGCGGCCGCTCTCGCGGTAGCGCGCCTGGCGAAGGGTGGCGCAGTGGTCGATGTTGACGCCGAGGAGGATCATGGTGCGAAAAGACAGGCTGGCAGATTTTGGCCGCGCAGGAAATCAGGAAAATTGCGTTGCCCCCGGTGGCGCGACCTTGCTGGCTTCGGGGCCGTCCGCGCTCCCGCCATGCCCGCCCCCCGGCCCAAACCCGAAAACCTGCTCGTCAACCTGCTTAGCAACGTGGCCCTGCCCACGGCGATCCTCGCCTGGCTGAGTAGCGACCGGTGGCTCGGCCCGCGTTGGGGCCTGCTCGTGGCGCTGGCGTTCCCCGTCGGCTACGGGCTGTACGATTTTATCACCCGGCGGCGCTGGAATTTCATTTCGATCATCGGCTTCGCCAGCGTGCTCCTCTCCGGGGGCTTCGGCCTGCTGCAGCTGGGCGGCCTTTGGTTCGCGGTGAAGGACGCGGCCATCCCGACGGTCATCGGCCTGGCCGTGCTGGCGTCGACGGGCGCCAAGACGCCGCTGGTAAACGAACTGCTTTACAACCCGCAGGTGATCGACGTCGGGCGCGTGGACGCGGCGCTCGCGGCGCGCGGCGCACAAGCCCCGTTCACCCGCCTGCTCCGGCGGGCCACCGCGCTGCTCTCCGTGGCCTTCTTCATCAGCGCGGCGCTCAACTACGCGCTGGCACGGTACCTGTTGCGGAGTCCGCCCGGCACGGTGGCGTTCAATGCGCAACTAGCCAAGATGCACCTGGTGAGCTGGCCGGTGATCGTGCTGCCGAGCATGGGGATGATGCTGTTCGTGCTCTGGCGGCTGCTCGGCGGCATCCGCGCGCTCACCGGCCTGGCGCTGGACGACATCTTCCGTGCGCCGCCGGAAAAGGCGTCTGGACCGCCCGATGCGGCCGGCGGCGGGCCGGGGCCGGGCCGCGATTGAGGCCGCTCAGTGCCGCTGGTGCGGCACCACGTAGTCGCGCTTCGCCGGGCCGACGTAGATCTGCCGCGGCCGGTAGATGCGCCCCTTGGCGTTCGAGGCCACTTCCTTCCAATTGGCGATCCAGCCGGGCATGCGGCCGATGGCAAACATCACGGTGAACATGTTCTCCGGGATGCCGATCGCGCGCATGATCAAGCCCGAATAGAAGTCGACGTTCGGGTAGAGCTTGCGTGAGAGGAAATAGTCGTCCTTGAGCGCCGCCTCCTCGAGCCGCATCGCGATGTTGAGCAGCGGGTCGTCCTTGATGCCGAGGCTGGCGAGGGCGCTGTAGAAGCTCTCCTTGATGATTTTGGCGCGCGGATCGTAGTGCTTGTAGACGCGGTGGCCGAAGCCCATCAGGCGCCGGTCGGCCTTGCCGGACTTGGCCAGTTCGATGAACTTCGTGCCGTCGTCGCCCTCGGCGTGGATGCTTTTGAGCATCTCCAGCACGGCCATGTTGGCGCCGCCGTGCAGCGGCCCCCAGAGGGCGCAGACGCCGGCGGCGGTCGACGCAAACAGGTTGGCGCCGCTGGACGCCACGGTGCGCACGGTCGAGGTGCTGCAGTTCTGCTCGTGGTCGGCGTGCAGCAGCAGGAAGAGGTTCAGGGCCTGGGCGACCTCCGGCAGCGCGATGTACGGCTCGAAGGGCGTGGAGAACATCATGTGGAGGAAGTTCTCGCAGTACGGCAGGTCGCGGCGCGGATAGTTGTAGGGCAGGCCGCGGCTGGCCCGGTAGGAGTAGGCCGCGATCGTGCGCACCTTGGAGATGATGATCGCCGCGGTTTCCTCGAAATTCTGCAGGTCGCGCTGGTGGTCGTTGGTCGCCAGGTGCGGGTAGTAGCAGCCGAGCGAGTTGAGCATGGCCGAGAGGATGGCCATCGGGTGGGCGTCCCACGGGAAGCCCTCGTAGAGATGCTCGGTGGAGGAGTGGATCGGGGCGTTCTCGGTCAGCAGCTGCGAGAAGCGCTTGCGCTGCGCCGGCGTGGGCAGCTCGCCATTGATGATGAGGTAGGCGGTCTCGATGAACGAGGAGTGCTCGGCCAGCTGTTCGATCGGATAGCCGCGGTAGCGGAGGATGCCGACCTCGCCGTCAATGAAGGTGATCGCGCTCTCGCACGAGCCGGTGTTGCCGAAACCTTCGTCGTAGCAAACGTAGCCCGTCTCGTTGCGCAGGTTGCGGATGTCGACGGCCCTTTCCCCCTCCGTCCCGGTGATGATCGGGAGCTCCACGTCCTTGTTCTCAAGCTTGAGCGTCGCTTTGGCAGGCATAGCGGTAGTTAGGTGAAAGTCGTTCGTTGATGCAAACACTGTCCTCGGCCGGCCGGGGGATTTTCGCGGTGCCGGCCCCCTGAAGGCCGGTCAGCGCGCCGCGGCCGCCAGCCGGGCGAAGTTCCGGTAGACCTGCAGTCCCCGGGCCTGGCTCTTTTCGGGGTGAAACTGGGTCGCGAAACAGCGGCCGCGGGTGATGGCGCAGACAAACGGGGCGCCGTAATCGCACTCCGCCAGCACGAGCGCGGCGTCGGCGGGCACGACGTGGTAGCTGTGTACGAAATAGAAGGCCTCGCCGTCCGGCCGGAGGCCGGCCCAGAGCGGCGAGTCCGGCTGCCGGCACCGCACGGTGTTCCAGCCCATGTGCGGCACCTTGAGTCCCGGCGTCAGGCGGAAACGGACGATCCGGCCGGGAAAGATGCCCAGACACGGCGTGCCCCCACCTTCCTCCGACGAATCGAACAGCGCCTGCAGGCCGAGGCAGATGCCGAGATAAGGCCGGTCGGCCGCGAGCCAGGCGCGCAGCGCGCCGTCAAAGCCGGACTGCCGCAGGAACGCCATCGTGTCGACGATCGCCCCCTGGCCCGGAAACACCACCCCGTCGGCCCAGTCCATCCCGGCCGGCGCCGTGATGACGCGCACCTCCGCGCCGGCCGCCTCCACCGCGCGGGCCACGCTGCGGAGGTTGCCCATGCCGTAGTCGATCACCGCCAGGCGGGGAGATTGCCGGTTCACGATTCACGGTTCACGGCTCGGGCTCGCAGTCACTGACCGTGAACTGGGAACCGCGGACCGTGAACAAATCAGAGCTTCCCCTTCGTCGATGGCAGCTGGTCCGCCGCGCGCGGCTCGATTTGCGAGGCCACGTCCAGGGCGCGGGCGAAGCACTTGAACACCGCCTCGACCACGTGGTGCGGCTCCTCGCCGTACACCAGCTTGATGTGCACGTTGGCACCCACCGTGTTGCTGAAGGCCCGGAAGAACTCCTTCACCAGCGCCAGATTGAAGTCCCGCACAAACATCGTCGGCGCGCTCACCTCGTAAACCAGGTGGGGCCGGCCGCCGAGGTCGATCACCACGCGGGCCAGCGCTTCATCCATCGGCAGGAGGAAGAACCCGTAGCGCCGGAGTCCGATCTTCTCGCCCAGCGCCGCCTTGAACGCTTCGCCGAGCACGATGCCGACGTCCTCCACGGTGTGGTGGTAGTCGACGGCCACGTCGCCCCGGGCTTTCACCTCGAGGTCGAACAGCCCGTGCTTGGCGAAGAGCGTCAGCATGTGGTCGAGGAACGGGATGCCGGTGTCGACCTTGGCCGCGCCGCGGCCGTCCACCGTGAGTTTCACGGCGATGTCGGTCTCCGTCGTCTTGCGCGAGACGTTCGCTATGCGTGCCTTAGCCATGCCTCAAGGTTCTCCTGCAACACCGTCATTTCCTCGTCGGTGCCGACGCTGATGCGGAGAAAGGAGGAGGTCAAGGCGTGGCTCCCGAAGTAGCGGACGAGGATCTGGCGGCCCAGCAGGAAGTCGTACAGCGCGCGCGCCACCGCCGGGCCGGTGCGGCCCGTGCGGTCGCGCGGCTCGGTGAACAGGAAATTGCTCTGCGAGGGATAGGTGAACCAGCCGAGTCCGGCCGTCCACGCCTGGTAGACACGGTCGCGCGTCGCCTTCACCCGGCGCACGAGGACGGCGTAGTAATCGGGGTCCGCCAGCGCCGCGAGGCCGGCGGCCTGCGCCAGCCGGCTGACGTTGTAGCTGTCCTTCACCGCGTCGAGGAGGCCGACGACGTCGGCCGACGCGAGCGCGTACCCGAGACGCATGCCCGCGAGGCAGTGCGACTTGGACAGCGTGCGCACCACGCAAAGGTTGGCATGCCGCGCGACGAGATCCGCGGCGTTCTCCTCGGCGAACGCCGCGTAGGTTTCGTCCACCACCAACAGCCCGCGGTAACGCCGCAAGATGGACTCGAGATCCGTCGTGCGAAAGCCCACGCCCGTCGGGGCGTTGGGCGAGGTGAGGAAAAAGACATGGGCGGCGGACGCGGCGATCGCGTCAACCGGCAGCCGCATCGACCGGTCGAATTCCAGCGCCAGGGCGCGCCCGTCCTGGATGCCGACGAGCACCGGGTAGAGCGAATAGCTCGGCAGCGCGAATCCCGCCGCCGCCGCCGGCGCGCAGAAGCAGCGGGTCAGGAGGTTGAGCACGTCGTCGGCCCCGTTGCCGACGAACACCCGGTCGGGGGTCAGCCCGTGGACCCCGGCCACCGCCTCGCGCAGGCGCGTGCTCCTGGGATCCGGGTACAACCGCAGCGCGGCGCCGTCGCCGCCAACCGCCGCGCGCAGCGCCTCGGCCACGCGCGGACTCGGCGGATACGGACTCTCGTTCGTATTCAGCTTGATCCAGCCTGGTTCGCCCGGTTGCAGGCCGGGCGTATACGCCTCCAGCGCCGCCACGTGGGGCAGCGCGAGACGGCGAACATCGAACTTCGGTCGGCGGGCGGGCATGGGCAGGGGGCGGAGCGCCGGTCAACGGAGCCGGATCTCCAGCGAGCGGCCGTGCGCATCGAGCTGCTCCAAGTCGGCAAACGCGGCAACCACCGCCGCGGCGCGGCGCGCCCCGGCCGGACTGTAGCGAACCACGCTGGTACGGCGCATGAAATCCGCCACGCGCAGGCCGCTGAAGAAGCGCCCGCTGCGCCCCGTGGGCAGCACATGGCTGGGCCCCGCTGTGAAATCGCCCAGCACGGTCGGCGTGTCGTGGCCGATCATGATCGCGCCGGCGGTCGTGATCCGCTTGACCAGCCGCGGCACGGCCCGGTCGGCGACGAGCAGCTCCAGGTGTTCGGGGGCAACGAAGTTCGCCACCTCCGCCGCCTGGTCGAGCGTCCTGACGGTCACACCAAGGAAGCCGTCGGCCAGCACGCGCCGGATCAGGCCCGCACGGACAAGCCCGGCGAGCTGGGCCCGGCAAGCGGCGGCGACCCCCGCGAGGGTGCCCGGCGAAGTGGCCACGAGATAGATCTTCTCCTTGCCCGAACCGTGCTCGGCCTGCGCCAGCAGGTCGGCCGCGGCAAACTCCGGACGGACGGTGTTGTCGGCGATGACCATCAACTCGCTCGGGCCGGGCAGGCCGGCGACGCCGACGGTGCCGAATACCTGCCGCATGGCCTCGCACACCCAGGCGTTGCTCGGGCCGAAGATCTTGTCCACCGCCGGGATCGTCGCGGTCCCATAGGCCATCGCGCCCACACCGTAAACGCCGCCGACCCGGTAGACCTCGGTGATGCCACAGCGGTGCAGGACGCCAAGCAGACGGTCGGAAACGCGGCCGGCGCGGTCGCAGGGGGTGAAGACGGCGATCTCCGGCACGCCCGCGATCCGGGCGAGCGTGACGGTCATGAGGACCGTGGACACCAGCGGCACCTGGCCGCCGGGAATGTTGATCCCGACCCGACGCAGGGGGTCGTGCTTCTCCCCCACCCGGGCGCCGTGACGGTTTCGTCCCATCCAGCCCTGGGGCACCGTCGGACGATTGAAGGCCTCCACATTGCCCTGTGCCAGTTCGATCGCGATGCGGTCGCGGGGCGCCAGCCGCCGCGCGGCGCGCGCCAGTTCCGCCGGGCGCACCCGGAACTGGGCCGGGGTGAGCCTCGCCCCATCGATGCGCGCCGCCTGCCGGACGACCGCCGAATCGCCGTGCTCGCGGACGTCGGTCAGGATGGCGGCCACCGCGTCGTGCATGGCGCGCGGGGGCGCCGCGGTCCGGCAGAAGGCAGCCAGGCGGGAGCGGAAGTTGCGGGTACCGTATCGCAGCAGACGCATGGAAGGGAAACCGCTATGCGGTCCCCCGCCCTGCGTCAAAGTGTTTGGCGGGGTGGGCCCGCGCGACGCCGGCCCCGGGACCGCAAG
>Ga0335078_10013832_pt1 | contig 11958 bp, 12 predicted proteins | sample Lox_Sample_32_FD_206711 | JGI IMG/M metagenome (GOLD analysis project Ga0335078, IMG submission 206711) | Soil microbial communities from Loxahatchee National Wildlife Refuge, Florida, United States - Lox_Sample_3.2 | ecosystem: Environmental > Terrestrial > Soil > Wetlands | place: USA... | reverse complement strand
TCCTGAAGGACTAGGGGTGGTTTGCACACAGTGGGGCGTCCACCTGCAGCGGTGCAATTTGAATCCTGATCTGGAATATAATTCTGCGGCTTCGCCGCTGATACAAAGGAGCTTGCTATGAAGAAGATTCTGCTGCTACTGGTTGCTGTTTCTGTCCTTTTGTTTATGGTCGGGGTAGTTTGGGCCGCTGACACCACCGTGAATGGATACGTCAGTGACTCGATGTGTGGTGCCAAGGGAGCTAAGGATGGCCACACCGATTGCATGAACAAGTGCATATCCAAAGGCGCAAGTTATGTAATCGTTACCGATAAGGACAAGAAGGTATTGGCCGTGGATAATCCGGATGTTTTAAAGGGGCATGAAGGACATCACATTGCCGCCACTGGCACCGTGACCGGCGAGTCGATCCACATCGACAGCATGAAGATGATGTGAGCTTTGCTCCGAAAAGCTAAAGGGCAGACTGAGTCTGCCCTTTTTCTTTTGCAATGCCGACTTAGCGAACAATGCCTTCCATCGGTGAACTGGCGGCAGCGTACAATTTTTTCGGCATACGACCTGCGAGATAGGCTTGGCGACCCGCGATCACGGCGTGCTTCATCGCTTCTGCCATCAAAACCGCGTCCTGCGCATTTGCGATGCCAGTATTCATGAGGACGGCATCCGCTCCCAATTCCATCGCAATGACCGCGTCCGACGCCGTGCCAACCCCGGCATCCAGAATCAGGGGAACGCCCGTGATCATCTCGCGCAGAATTCGAATGTTGGCGGCGTTCTGAATGCCGAGCCCGCTACCGATCGGAGCCCCGAGTGGCATGATGGCGCTAGCTCCCGCATCCAGCAGTCGTTTGGCAACGACAATGTCATCAGAAGTGTAGGGAAGCACCGTGAATCCTTCTTTTACCAGCACACGGGTGGCTTCAATGGTGGCCTGCACATCGGGATAGAGAGTCGCTTGATCGCCGATCACCTCGATCTTCACCCAGTCCGAAAGTCCAACTTCTCGCCCCAGCCGGGCTGCACGGACCGCTTCGTCTGCCGTGTAGCAACCTGCCGTATTAGGCAGAAGAAAATACTTCTTCGGATCGATGTAGTCGAGCAGAGATTCTTTGTTGCGATCGAGATTGACTCGCCGCACGGCAACTGTGACCATCTCCGCGCCGCTTGCTTCGAGGGCACGTGCCGTTTCCTGGAAAGACTTGTATTTTCCCGTTCCAACGATCAGGCGGGAACGGAACTCGTGGCCAGCAATGATCAATGAGTCCGTCATGTCCTTATTGTAATGAAAGCGGCTGTTCACGGCACGCTCACGGCATTTGTGCCTGGCACCTGCACAAAAAGGCAAGCTGGGCGGATTCTATTCCTTATCCAGAAGCTCCCGGATTATGACCAAAGTACTGGTACTCGGGTCACCGGCGATTCCAGTTTCTTCATTGGCCGCCTAACCTCCCTCTGGCACCATTAGAAAATCTACCCAAGCACATGGAGTCACCAATGTTTTCTATCAGTAAGAAGAGTGTTATTTCGGGCGTTTTGGCCTTGTTCACAATCGCCTTGATGCCGGCCTGCGGCGGTGGCGGCAGTAGCAGCGGCGGTGGTTCGAACAACAATCCGCCTCCTCCGCAAGGAACGCAAGTCTCCATCACATTTGCGGGTTCGGCGCCTACCGTAGTGGCTGAGCAGATTGGCACTGGAAGCTGGGCATCGGCGTCTCTGTCTGGCGGGGTTCTGAGTCTGACCATCCCACAAGGTACGAGCATTTACGGCATCGCTTATCTGTGCCCGCAATACCAGGGCATGGGTCCCATCATCCCCGAAAATATTCTCTACGCGACGACCAGCGATCCGACCATCTACACGCTTACCTGCTTCACCTTTCCGGCAACCGGAACCGTGACCGGCAACGTGAACGTTTCGGCAATCGCAACCGCGACCAATGCCGATGTTTTTGGAGGTTTCGGACAGTCTCAGTTTCTCAGCGGCACATCGGGAGTCTTTAGCTTTGCCGTGCCGACTGGCACCAATGACATTGCTGCCGTCGCACTCGACAGTTCAAACGATGTCGTAGGAGTGAAGTTCGCCCGTTCCCAAACATCGCCCGGAAGCGTGAATAACGGGAGTGCGATCACGCTTGCATCCACGGATGCGACTACTACTCAGACCATCGTGATCACGAACGAACCGACCGGCTTCACTTCATCTCCTGCCGTCAGCGCGCAGTACGTGACGTCGAATGGTACTTTTTTCGGCCTAAGTAACTCGACCGGAACACAGTACGCCGTAGTTCCTTCCTCGGAAGCGCAGTCGACGGATTACTATATTTTCTCCGCTAACAACTCGAGTCAGGTACAAATTGGCCAGAACATCGGAGTGACACAGTCGGTTGCCGCCGTGCCTGTTCCTACAACCGTTAGCCTGGCATTCCCCCAGCCTTTGCCTTACGTTGCCCCAACTCCGGCGGCATTGCCGACATTTACTCTGAACTACACCGGTTTTTCAGGCCAGACCTTCGTGTCGTATATCGGCAACATTCAATGGTTCACCGGAGGTTCCACTGACAACGATGTGACCGTTACGGCCACGGCAGCGTATCAGAATGGTGCGACGACGCTGAGCATCCCGGATCTAAGCGCTGTCTTCGGGTTCCTTACTCCGCCAGCAAGCGGAACGGCTGTTGATTGGTTTGCCTACGTGTATGGTGGGACGTACGCTTCGTACTCTCAGACACCTGCGAGTGGCAATGTTTCCTGGCTGCAGAATGAGGGACAGTTCACCACACCCTAATCCTGGGTAGCGAAGAGTAAAGAGCCAAGGCGCACCGCAATGCGCCTTGGCTTTTGTGTTAGTTGATGGTGACTGCCACCGCACTCGAGTGACTGATGGATCCGGATGTCCCCGTTACCATCAAGTTGACCTGAGCAGTCGGCGCTGGTTTATTGTTGTTCCCGCCGCCGCATGCGATGGCAAAGAGCGACAGCAGCAGCACCAGTCCTAGAATTGCGGTTGTCAGAGCTTTTTTGCGGTTCAGCGATTTCCGTTTGCCCGTCACCAGAACCGTCCCGAACAGACCCAATCCCGGCAGCAACGCCATCGCACGCATGACATAGCCGTTAGCCGGAGGCATTGCTGAAGCCGATATCGTCAGCATGGAGGAAGATATGCTTGACCCCGGCGAAATCGAGGACGGATTGAATGCACATGTCAATCCGGCGGGAGCGGAGCAGGATAGATCGACTTGCCCGTTGAATCCGCCGACGGATGCAGCACTGATCGTCAGGTTCGTCGAACCACCTTGCGCCACCGTCGCGCTCTGCGCGGAAAGATTCAACGAAAAATTCGGGCCGCTGACTACGGATGCAGGCACGATCGCGGCGAATACGCCTGTAGTAGTTCCGCCCGAGGGAAAATTGGGCTGATTGTTTCCGCCCGCGGTGATGTACAGGGTCCCCGCATCACCCGAACTCCCGCCGCCCCCAAAGACCATGTCCCAGAGCCCCAGATTCACCAACGTTTTGCCTGAAGAATCGCTGAGCTGGCCGAGAAACTTTCCCGTTGTATCGAACGCATTGATGGTGCCATCGCCGAAGTTTCCAATCAGGATTGCGTTGGCGAAAGCTCCGAAGGTCGCGGGTGTTGTTGCTAGTCCCCAAGGTGCATTGAGCTTGCCTCCCGAAGCAACGAAGGTGCTGACGAAATTCCCGTTCATATCGAAAACATCCACCTGTCCCAGGCCCACGCCCGGTTGCGCATCGTGCTTGCCGCCATCCTGCATGGCGTAGGCGACATAAACCTGGTTCCCGATGACGCGAATATTGTGCGGTGCCAATCCCGCGGGAAGATGCGGGTCGGTGAAAGAGCCACTCAACGAAGTGGGATTGAAATTGTGATCCAGTACATCGACCTTGCCGCTATTGAAGTTGGCAGCGAGCAGGAAGCTGCCGTTCAAAAGAGCCAGACCTTTATAGACAGCGCCGCTGGCCGAGTTGTCGAAGGCGATTGACGCGGTGTTGCTCACGCCAGTCCAGTTGGCGATAAGCCCATCTTCCGTATCGAAAATGAACTGGCCGCCGCTGAAGAAAGCGCCATTGGCGTTGGAGACTGTGCCCGTTGGACAGCCAGGGCTGCAATTTCCGTTCGGGTTGTGTGCGGCGCCAGGTATGGTAATGATCAGGCTTGTATCCTTGTGGCCCTCGGGATCATAAACAGTCGAGAAGCCGCTGTTGTTGTCGGCAATCCAGAAATCCTGATCTTGAAGGAATGAAATTCCCCAGGGATTCTTCAATTGTGAGTCGGTATTGCTGGCGACTCCGGAAACATTTGAGACTAGGTTTGATTGTGAAAAGCCGGCTTGCTGAGCCTGCGATACGGACACAGCGACCGCCAACATGCCCAACACGAGGTATAACGTTTTCATCTTCACGCTGATCTCCAAAGTTTTACGACGCTGAAGCGAGCTCACTTCCTGTTCTTGCGCGAAAGCTGGAAGCAAGTCGCGATGCAGAACGTGCGTGAAGCTTCTTCGGTCGGTTTGTTGTGCAACTATGCGGATTAGACGCGAGGCTGTGTGCCAGGATGTGGAGACGGTGTCATTTGATTGTCACTTGTTTGTCGTGCTAATCGGATGCCAACACCCCGGGAGGCAGGAATGGTGAGCGCGGAGGTCGTCTACGAGAGTCTCAAATATAATGCGAAGACAACTTATGAAACGGAAACTTCCTCCGCAAGTCCGATGGTGCGCCGCAGTTCTGGTTGGTACTGTCCTTCTTCCAGTTGCGGTTCACTCGACCGATGCAAACAATAAGGAAACGCATACCATGCATGCAAAAGGAATGTTTGATGTCAAAGTAACGCCAGTGGCGAGCGACGGAAAATCGGACTCTCCAATTACCAGGATGTCGATCGAGAAACAGTTTCATGGTGATCTCGAAGGCAGCAGCAAAGGGGAGATGTTAAGCGCTGGCAGTCCCGTCAAAGGCTCAGCTGGCTACGTCGCGATGGAGCAGGTGTCCGGCACGATCCATGGGCACACCGGAACGTTCATTCTTCAGCACAATGCCGTGATGGATCGCGGCAAGCCGAGCTTGAGCATTGCGGTTGTACCGGATTCAGCTACGGATGGGCTTGCCGGGCTAAAAGGAACGATGAACATCATTATCAATGAGGGAAAGCACTCCTACGATTTCGAGTATTCGCTTCCCGAAAATCATTAGCGGCATCAGGATTTCGGGTGAGGCTCACGTTCCGCATCGGCATACATCTTGTCGATCACTTCTCGATATCGTTCTTCGACGGCGCGTCTGCGCAGTTTCATACTCGCGGTTAGAGTTCCGTTCTCAGCTGAGAATTCTTCCGCGATTAACACGACTTTTTTCAATTGCTCAAAGCGCGCGAGGTCGCGATTCAGGTCTCCGACGATGCCTTCATAGAGTTCGTGAACTTTGGGTTGCGAAACCAGTTCTTCGCGAGAAGAAAATGCCATGTGGTTCGCCCGCGCCCAATCCTCCAGTAAAGGAAAGTATGGAGCAATCAGAACTGCGGGGAACTTACGCTTATCCCCGAGAATCACCGCTTCTGCTATCAGGGCGTTGTGCTTTAGAGAGTTTTCAAGTGGCTGCGGAGCGATGAATTTTCCACCTGAAGTCTTGATCAGATCCTTCTTGCGGTCCGTGATCGACAGAAAGCCATCCGCGTCGATGTTGCCGATGTCGCCGGTTTTGAACCAGCCATCCTCGAAAACTTTTCGAGTCTCTTCTTCTTTATTCCAATATCCCTGAAACACCGATGGCCCCTTTACCAACACCTCGCCGTCACTGGCAATCCGTACTTGAATGTTCGGCAGAGGTTTGCCGACGGTGCCAAGCTTGTGTGCCTTGGGCGTGTTCACCGCGATGACAGGCGAAGTCTCGGTAAGGCCGTATCCTTCGTGGATGCGAATGCCGATGTCCGCATACCACTCGGCTAATTCTCTCCCCAGTGGAGCTCCGCCGGAAATGAAGATCTCAACTCGACCACCCATGCCGTCGCGAACTTTGGAGTAGAGCAACCGGTCGGCAATTTTCCAGGAGAGTGAATCGTGAGCTTCGCCTGAAAGTGTCTTGCCTCGCTGGGATCGCCCGACCGACATCGCCCACCGGTAAATCTGCCGTTTCGGAAAACCTTTCGCTTTCTGATCCACTTGCGAATGAACTTTCTCGTAAACTCTCGGAACGCCCACAAACACTGTTGGTCGAACTTCCCTTAAGGCTTGCGGCAATTGATCCACAAATGAAACATAGGCGAGCGTCACGCCGTGATAGAGCATCGCCAAGTCCACATGACGCGCAGTGACGTGGGACAGAGGAAGAAATGAAAGGCTGATTTCACCTTTGTGGACCGGAAACTCGGACAACGAATAGTTGATATTCGACGCCATGTTCTCGTGCGTAAGCATGGCGCCTTTCGGCACGCCGGTAGTTCCAGAGGTGTAAATAATCGTCGCAAGATCCTTGGGCCTCGGCTCACGCCCCATGCTCTCAAATTGCGGATCCCGTTCCGTAGGCCCGTCATGCATGAGGCGCTGCATGTGAAAGGCGTGCGCCGTTTCGATCGCATCCATCACCACGATCTTCTCGATCGGCGTCTGGTCGCGAATGCTATTGATCTTATCTAGTTGTTTCTCCGTGGAAACAAAAATGGCGCGGGCTCCGGAATCTTGGAGAATGTAGGCCACCTGTTCGTTGGTCAGAGTTGTATAGACGGGGACGACGACCACGCCGATCAAAAGACACGCGAAATCGGCGAAGGTCCACTCCGGACGGTTCTCACTTAGGATGGCGACACGGTTTCCCTTGGCAATCCCCCAGCTTTGAAGGGCTCTGGCAACCCCAATCACGTTGCGGTAAAACTCGCTCGAAGAGATCGACACCCACTGGATCGCTTGCCGGTGCATGACCACCACGCGGTCGTTTCTTTCTGCGATCGCGAAGAATATGTCGTTGAGGGTGCTTAGGGTCATCGCCGGGTTGCTGATTAAGAAGATACGAAAATGTGGCTTATAGAGCCAGTTCCCCAAAGTGTACGGCCGAGCGGCCAGTTGTAAAATCTGCCGCCGAACCGTGGCGCAGCAGCTCATTTATTGAGAAAATAGCTGGCGCACTTCCGAACGGAGAAGCCAGATGAGAAAACTCGGGATTACTGCCGCGTTCGTTCTCTCGCTTGCGGCAATGATCGTCCCCAATGGGAAAGTTCAGGCGGCTGATAAGACCCCGGCACCCCTGAAGTTCAAAGTCGGAGAAATGGCCCCAGATTTCAAGCTTCAGTATTTTGACGGCCATGAGCTGAAAGATGTTTCCTTGAGCGACTATCGCGGCAAGAAGAATGTTGTTCTTGCTTTTTACGTGTTCGCGTTCACAGGTGGTTGAACCAAGCAAATGAAAAACTTCCAGGCCGATCTTCAAAGGCTGGAAGCAACCGACACCCAAGTTTTGGGTGTGAGCATGGATAGCCCCTTCGCCAACAAAGCCTGGGCCGACCAGATCGGCGTGACGTTCCCTCTACTCAGTGATTGGGGCGGCGACGTCACCCACAAGTACGGTGTTTTCGTCGACGAGTACAAGGCCGCACGGCGCGTGAACCTCTTGGTCGGAAAAGATGGCAAGATTCTCGAGGAGCAAGTCGATCGCGACGCCATTGATCCAGCCAAGATTGTCGACGCTTGCGAGCGTCCGAAACTGAAGAACTGAAGCGACTGCGTGCGTGTTGGTCGTGCAGCTCATTCCGCGGAAAGATCACCGGATCGTGTGATCTCCGCGGTTTGACGCTCATTCTCACGGTTGTTATGATGACTTCGCGGGGTGGAGCAGTCTGGTAGCTCGTTGGGCTCATAACCCAAAGGTCGGTGGTTCAAATCCACCCCCCGCAACCAACCTCAAGCTCCACAAAATCAGCCACTTGAAGCCAGCCGCCTCAACGGAGCAGATTGTGAATCCGCTCCCCATATTTTGCCGGTCCACAGTTTGATAAACCTTTTGAAACCGGCAAGCATTTGGTCACTGAAATCCGGTGGGCCCAATCCACAAGGACGCGAGCGACGAAAGGTTCTTCTTATAGGTTCTCGTAACCATATATTCTTTGCCGCCTCTTATTCGGACAAAATATTCTCCCGTTGAATGTGGCCTGACTTCCTCGACCACGGACATATTGACTAATAAGGAGCGATGGATCCGGATAAGCCCGTAGCGCCCTAGTTTCTCTGCGACATGGGAGATGGGCTCCCGCACCAGATACACTGATCCCGATTCGAGGCGCAAAGAGACATAACTGTTTTCTGCATGGACCGCGATCAGCTCACGGGGATCGATAAAGACGATTTTACGACCAACCTTTAGTCCGATTTTCTGCGGGAAATTGGCAAGCGATCCTTTCGCCATAGTAGAACTTTCAAGCAATGTCGGATCTACCACAGACCCCGCTTTACGCTGGATTAGGCGGTCTACACTCGACACGTTGGCCCTTTCGAGCTACAAAGCTGCTGCGCCATCTTCCAGGTCATGCTGGCCAGGGGTGATCATCGTTCAGCCCCCGACTCCTTGTACGTTCCCTTTTCTTTCGCGATCGGCCAGAGCGTCGGGTAGAACTGCACAAAGGTGTTGTCGACAGCGCCATTCTTGTTGTGGCAGCTCCAGCATTGGTCAGGTGACGTGGCCTTCGAGGGGGTCGGTTTGCCGTCGCTCATCAAGCTGAAGTAACCCCATTTCTTCTCGCCGAAGCGCGTTACATCCTTCACGGCAGCGGGCATGCCAACTACGTCGCCTTGTACGTAGCCGCTCTCGTTGGGGTGCACCTTGGTCCGTGAGGCGCGGATCTCGATCACGAACATGGTGTGGTCCGGCCATGCGCCGGTACGCTGGAACTCACGATATGCCGAGGGCCGCACGAAAACGTTGTCGAAGGGAAGGGGCGCGTCGGTCTCTCCCGCCGGACCCGCGCGCTTCCCATTGTCGCTATACGACATGTTCAGGCCCGAGGTGAGATACACCCAGTCACGATAGTCGGAAGGCGGTAGGAGCTCGCCCTTCGCATTGAAGTGCGGCGCATCGGGCTCCGCATCACGCGCCGCGTTGACTCCGATCAGGCCGGCGAAGGCGATGGCAAACGTCAGAAATGCGATCCATACTCGTCGATCCATGGCTTCTCCATTTCCTTCCGGACGTCAGTCATGATCCGTGGGTGCCGGTGTTCCGTCCGACCACTGGGACACCGGAACCATGAACTCGGTCACTGGTTCCGGACGACCATTAAAATGTGAATTCACCAGAAGCGGGGAGTCAGGTTCGCCGGCACCCCAAATCTTCGCGTCCTTCAGTGGAACGTAAAACATGAGATGTGGAAGCCAGTGTCCGGCGCTGTCGTTAAGGTGACCTTCCTTCGAAAGCATATAGGCCACTGTGCTAGGCTCCACGGCTGGCAATTCGTTTTTCTCCACCGCCGCCTTCATACTCTCGAGGATTTGCTCTTTCGATTGTCCTGCCAATACAAATTTGGTCCTTAGGAACGCGATCGGCACCACCGTCCGAGCGGCTGGCGGGTTATAGCAGACCGGGCCCCGATTTTTAGGATTCCAAAACTGGCGACTGTCGAATTTGTCCATCCATGCGCGGTCCACCATGCAGACAAAGCCGTTCGTGCCTTCGACCGCAGTTTCATAGCCATGCTTTCCGAGTATCAGAACTGTCGCGTCCTTGGAGATCGATGGCGGAGCCGCGCTCCGAGCCAGTGCAATCTCATCGTTTCGGTCCGCCATCAGGTACTGATCCAGCGGAGCCATGCTGGGATACGGAGTCTTGGCGTCTTGCGCGCGCCCTTGCCGCGCCGCGCATAGTACGGCAACCAACGCTAAGCTCGCCAATGCGATAGTTTGGATCCTTTCTTGATTCATTGACGTCCTCCTGATAAATGCGGATTTTGAATGGCGAGCAAACAAACCCTGGAGGGTTGCGCGTGACGCACCTGGAGTCCAGGATCAAGGCTGCGTTTAGTCATGATCGGTGGATCAGCCTCGATCCGCGCAATCCTTTTTTGCGGCGCTTTCACATCCTTCATACCTCTTTAATGTCACAGGCAAGCCAAAAGTTCCCGCTCGATGTTGACTCCTCCTGTATTTTTAGTGTCACGATGTTGAAGTGCGGATTTCAGCATCGGCCAGGCGCCTCTGCTCGGTTGGCTGCGTTTGGAACGTCAGTATTTTCTTGTCACTTTTATCGGTATGCTTCACGAGTTGGGCTCGCCGCAGGACGGAGCGTCTCCCACGGTGAGCAACGTCGTATTGCGCTGTAAAGATTTACTCGAAGAGTGCGAGATTGATCGCGTCGGCCATTGCCTGATAGCCAGCATCGTTCGGATGGCCATGATCCTTTGAAGCGAAGCGATCCAAAACTTTCCTGGGGTGGTCAGGATCGCGCAAAACCGCGTCAAAATCGATAACGCCATCAAATGCGCCACCGGTTCTGATCCACTTATTAACGTCTTGCCGGACGGCTTCTTTCGCGTCCGACCAAAAGCCCGGTACCTCGTAGCCTTCAAGGGGCGTCATGGTGGCACCGATCACCTTGATTCCGCGGGCATGGGCACGCGCGATCAATTGGCGATAAGCGCCAATAAGGTCGTCAGCGCTAGGGATGTGAGCCGGGTCGGCGAATGAAAGTTGCCCCATCTTTACGCCGGGAAATCCGAGATCGTTAGCGCCTTCCAGCAGCACGATATGAGTTATGCCCGGCAATGCCAATGCATCCCGGTCGAAGCGTGCTTGCGCGCTCGCTCCCATCCACGGTATGACCCAGTCTCCTAACAACCGGTTGCCGCCTATCCCTTCATTGACCACCGCGAGCCTTAAGTTGTCCGACATCTTGGCGAGTCGGCTGATCAGATCGGCTGGGTAGCTCCCGTTCGCATCGATAGTGGACTTATAACCTTCAGTAATCGAGTCGCCGAACGCCACCACCATGCGCTGCGACGGCTGTGCCGGAACGAGCACTGCACTGACTAACACTGACCTTGAATCTTCCGTGCCACCCTCAATCTTTTCGTCATGGGTGTGGTCGCCCGGCGGCGAAACAATGGCCCGCTTGAGTGCAAACTCATGCCCAGTCGGGTTTGTGACACGCTCAGGAAGGTACAGGCTGATGCTTATTTCTGCTCCATAAGCTACTGGCAAGGCAACTGGATCACTGATGGCGGGTGCGCCTGCCGGAATTGTGACCGAGTTCTTTCCGCCAAAAGTGACGGTTTGGATGGAACCTGACTGAACTCCTGCTGCATCTGTCGGCACAGCTGCCGAGACCGAACCGACAAGAAGTGGTGAGGAGCCGTATTCGTTCGTCAGACGAATCCGAAACTGAGAGCCTCCGACGGATATGCGAACCCGCTGGCGCACAGTTTGGTTCTGAAGATTGAGGATTGGCCGATCCGGATCGGGATCTGGCGGCACCGGGCTGGATGCCCACGTGGCGACCCACTTCTCTGGAGTCTTCGTGGGTCGTGCGCGTCCCGGCAGCGCCACCCACAGAACCAACACCGCAATCGCCAATGCGAAGGTGCGGATTCTTTTTTGAGTCACCGATGCTCTCCTGATAAATACGGATTTTGATACGCTGCGCTTCCCCAAATCATGCGTTGCAAAGTCATACAAACTAGCTTTTACCTACTTGCGCGTACCGCTTGATAACCTGTCTCCTCGGACCATCAGTGAGCGCCCGAATGCCCACCCATGAGCAGGTGTACCTGACGCCCAGAGTTCTGCACGTCCATCCTTCTCGATATCAGGTCCGCTAGGGTTCTCTCGTGGCGACTGCTTCGTGTACCACGGTCCAATGCTCGCCGTTGTCGGTCGATATCTCGAGCCGCGCCAAATGCTTGTCAGGGGAAACGAAATTGTAGATTTCGCGAGCTTTAACTACTCCGCCACTCCGTCTTGTAATC
>Ga0335078_10013830_pt1 | contig 11958 bp, 11 predicted proteins | sample Lox_Sample_32_FD_206711 | JGI IMG/M metagenome (GOLD analysis project Ga0335078, IMG submission 206711) | Soil microbial communities from Loxahatchee National Wildlife Refuge, Florida, United States - Lox_Sample_3.2 | ecosystem: Environmental > Terrestrial > Soil > Wetlands | place: USA... | reverse complement strand
TAATTCGTCCCGAGTCCGATGAACGCCCCGCGGATAGATGATGGGCCTCATCCACTAGAAAGCGAGAATCGGTGTAGTACGATGTTGCAATCGCAGCTTCCTCTATCGATTATGGCTGGGGAACCAAAGCTCAGGGTCAGACGCCTGGAAGGAATCGGCTAGTTCCTTCATGTCTCCAATTTCGCCCATCCAACTTCCAAGGCGCTGCATCAGTCGCTAGCCCTTTCTTTCATAGCGATAAAGATTTTGCACGAATTGCACCCCCGGATCCCGGCTAAAGTATCTATTCAACTCTGCTGAGCAGGAAATGTGAGCAATTAGCTCTTGAAACAGTCGCACTACTCTCATCATTTCGCAGTTCCATCCGGCCTGATTGTTAACGAAGAAAAGCTGCAGACCTCGCTTGCTGTCGCATACGCGCCTCATCGCCCGGTCGAGTCTCCGATACTTGGCCTCAAAAATCCGAGACTTGTCTGCAGCCGACCTCAACAGCCCCCTAGTTCTTCCGTGCTCAAACCACTCCGTCAAAAGTGGAATGTATTCTCTGCCAATGCGTGGTCAGGTATTGTCTCACGGTCAAAAACCTCGAAAATCGATGGTCTAAAAACTGCATGATTTTGCTATGATTTTGCACGTTTTTGTTTTTGGAGGAGAATCAAACCTTGGTCCCGCAGCGGCTCCACCCAAAAGAATTTGCATCCTGACGATGCATGGTGCCAAAGGGTTGAGTGGCAAGGTGGTGTTCATTCCTTCCGTTGAACAGCGGATACTGCCGAGCTTTCGGGCGATTCACGCGGCGGGGCTGCTTATCTAGCACCGCAGGTTGTTTTACGTGTCCATTACCCGTGCGACGGCAGCGTGCATAATCAGCCACTCGGCTCTGCATACCGGAGCAAACGCCTTTCGGCTCCGCCAACAGCCTAGAGTGAGACTACCGCGTTCGCAGTTCCGATCAGGCTTACCGAGCGGTGCAGGAAATTCGAGAAATCTGAAAATCGTGAGCGGCCCTAAGAAAGAGCCGTAATAACCCGCAACAGATCTTGAAGAGCGCTAGCTTCTGGCCACCTCTGAGGTGGTGCCAGCCAGCTTCTCGCCCGTCAAATACTCATGCATTGATCGCGCCGCTGCCCGCCCCGCACCCATGGCCAGGATGACTGTGGCAGCGCCTGTGACCACGTCGCCTCCCGCCCAGACCTTGTCCTTGGAGGTCTTGCCTGTATTGACGTCGGTTACGAAGATCGTCCCATTCTTGTTTACTTTCAGGTCCGGCGTGCAGCTCGGTATGAGTGGATTGGGGCTATTGCCGATGGCTACGACCACCGCATCCATGGGCATGCGGAACTCCGAGCCCGGAATCTTGATGGGCTTGCGGCGGCCCGAAGCATCGGGTTCGCCCAGTTCCATGCGCAAGCACTCGATCTCCTTCAACCAGCCATCCTCGTCGCCGATCAGGCGCACCGGGAGAGTCAGGAACTGGAAGATTACGCCCTCCTCTTCGGCATTCTCGACCTCCTCGAGGCGTGCAGGCAGCTCCGCTCGCGAGCGGCGATAAATAATGTAGACCTCGTCAGCTCCCAAACGTACCGCAGTGCGAGCGGAGTCCATGGCCACGTTTCCGCCTCCGAACACGGCTACGCGGCAGTGCATTTTGATGGGCATCGAAGATTTCGGATAGGCAAATCCGCGCATGAGGTTCATACGAGTGAGGTACTCGTTGGCGGAGTAGACACCGCACAGGTTCTCTCCGGGTATCTCGAGAAACCAGGGCAGGCCCGCACCCGTGCCCAGGAACATGGCGTCATAATGTTGCAGAAGTTGCTCAAGCGTTTTCGTCCGGCCTACCACGTAATCGCAGACCACCTCGACGCCAAGTTTGCGGATGTAGTCGATCTCCCGCCGCACAATCTGCTTGGGCAAGCGGAACTCGGGGATGCCATAGGTCAGCACGCCACCGGGCTCGTGCAGGGCTTCGTACATCACGACCTTATGGCCGAGCTTGATCAGGTCGCCGGCAACTGTGACTCCGGCCGGACCCGAACCCACTACCGCGACTTTCTTGCCAGTGGGTGGCCGCATCTCAGGCATTTCCATCTTGCCTTGCGATGCCTCCCAGTCGGCGGCAAAGCGCTCCAGCCGGCCAATAGCAACGGGCGCTTTTTTCTTGAGCAGGTTGCAATTCGACTCGCACTGCGTCTCTTGCGGGCAGACGCGACCGCATACCGCAGGCAGGCAATTGGTCTGCTTAAGCTTGCGGATCGCACCGGAGAAGTCCCCCTCGGCAATCCTGCGAACGAAGGCTGGAATGTCAATGTCAACCGGGCAGCCTTGAATGCACGAGGGTTTCGGACAAAGGATGCACCGCTGGGCCTCAGCGATCGCCAGCTCGGGGGTGTAGCCATGAGCGACTTCGCGGAAGTTGCGCCGGCGGATGTGCGGTGCTTGCTTGGGCATCGCCCGCCGTTCCAAGTCCAGCTTTCTCTTCTCGGCCATGGTCATGCCCCTCTCGCGCACGAGGCCCGGTGACACAGATATGCCTCTTCATCCATGTACTGCTTGCGGCGGGCCAACAGTTCCTTCCAGTCGACCTCGCGGCCGTCGAAGTCCGGCCCGTCCACGCAGGCAAACTTCATCTGGCCAGCGACGCTCACCCGGCACACGCCGCACATGCCCGTGCCATCAATCATGATTGGGTTGAGACTCACCGTGATCGGTACGCCCAAGCCTCCGAGCGCCTTCGAACTCTGCGACAGAAGGAATGTGCATCCATTGACGATGACTTGGCTGGGTGTGATGCCAGCTTGGCGCAGCATCTCCGGCAGGCTGGGCACGTGACCCCGTTGTCCCGAGCTGCCGTCGCGCGTGATAGTGAAGACGCGCGTCGCTAAGGTCCGCATGCGGTCCTCCCAATAAAGGAGGAACTTCGCCCGCGCTTCGAGCACTACCGTGACCTCCGCACCTGCCTCGTGCAGGGCACGCACGATCGGATACATAGACGCGATGCCGTAACAGCCAGCCACGCACAAGACCTGCCCTGAGCTGGCAATCACCGTGGGCTTGCCGAGCGGCCCGGCCAACGTCGGAATGCTATCTCCCGGCTTGAGTCGCGCCAGCTTGCCCGTCGAGGCTCCAACTTCCATGAAGACGATGGTCACAGTACCGGCCTTGCGGTCCCAGTCCGCGACGGAGAGGGGAATGCGCTCGCCGCCTTCGGCGCAACGAACGATGACAAACTGGCCGGGCTGCACCTGTTCCGCCACTTCGGGAGCTTCCACCTCCATGAGGTGGATGTTGGGAACCATTCTCTGCAGCTTGACGACCTTGAACATCAGCGCACCTCCACGCGAACGGGGCTGACGATGTCATCACCGGAACGCGAAAACATGTACAACACCTTCGGCGCGACCTTGCGATAGATGCGTACGGGATACGTGCGACTCCGGCCGTTGGTGCCGATGGTTAACGAATCCCCGTTGCTGATACCCAACTCTGCTGCATCTTGCGGGTTCACGAAGAGAACTTCCTCGGGCGTCAGCTGGGCCATGCCCTCGATACAATCTGCCAGGCTCAAACCACGGAAGCGATGCGGGTTGACCTCGCGCACGAGGACATGCGGCGCTGGCTCTTCTGCGGTCTGGGCTGGCTCGGGCTGGTCACGCACCGAGAACGCGGTTGCCGCCCTCTGTGCATCCCTGGCCAATGCGCTCAGCTCTTCGGCCGAAGGCAAGGCGATGTCATGGGCGCCCATGGCCTCTACTACTTTGGCGAAGATTTCTCTGTCCTGCCGTGCCAGGCCGCGCGGGTGCACGGCCGCTTGCACAGCCTTGAGTTGGCCGCTTCCAGTGACGAGCGAACCGGTGACCTCGCACCACGACGCTGCGGGCAAAACGATGTCGGCCGCAAGCTGCTCCGGTGGTGGGAACGTATTCTGGTGAATGATGAGATTCACCGGTGGCCGTTGTGCGAACGGGCTTTCGCCGATGATCCATAGCGCGTCAATTTTCCCGTCGCGCACCAACCGGTCGACGTCTTCTATAGGTTTCGGTCGAAGCGCTGCCACGAGCCCGAAAAGGTTCGCATGCGGATGCGGCGCTAGCACGGCCGCACGCTTTTGCTCGACCATCTTGTCGATCGCGGCAAGCAACCCACTCGCCCCTGGGAGACGACTGACGCCCATTCCCAGCACGAAGGTCGTCTGTTCGCTGGCGCGCATCGCCTCGGCGAGATCAGCGAGATCTGCACTGTCGCCCGCCTGTCCCGACAAAATCTTGACGAGATCGCGTATCAGTTCCGCTTCGTGGCCGGGTTCGGGCGTCACGCGGCGAGAGGCGAAACGCGAAGTTGGGTCTCGCAGCCAGCCGATCTGGAAGTAACGTGCGCCCTGGTTCACGGCGCGCTTGATGGCGAGCGTGGTGGGCGAATAATCGTAGTTGCCGTTAAAGAAAAGCGACACGATGCAGTGCGAAGATGGCTGCGCTTCTATGCCGGGCGAATCGAAGGTCCGTCTGAGCAGATCTACAGAATCGGGCGCGACGGCCGTCGTGGTCACGTTCTCGGTATGGAGTACCGCGTCCGCCAGCTTCCGCAACATAGCCAGGTCTTCCAGCAGCAGGTCGGGCGAGACGTAGATTGCGATCCTCTCGCCCGGGATTCCGCGGAGCTTTTCGGCGAGTGCGGCCAAGGCTCTGTCCCAGTCCACTTCCTCGCAGCCCTCGGGAGTTTGTACCGTCGGGACTCGGAGCCGGTCGGGGTGGTTTGCGAGATCAGCGAGGCAGAAACGTCCCTTCACACACAGATCGCCACCTGTCGCGCCGGGTTCGCCGGGCGGTAGGGTGCCCACAACGCGGTCTTTGACAACCACAGCCTGGATGTCGCACTGTTCGCTGCAGAGCATACACACCGAGGGCGCCAATCGCTGGGCTGCTCCCGCCCACTTGCGTCCCTTCTCGGACAACGCGCCGGTTGGGCACACCGATACGCAAGCGCCGCAGAACTCGCAGCCCGCTTCATAGTGTGACTCCTCGAACGCAGGCCCGATGGTGGTGAGATGGCCCCGCTGGCGGAAGGACAGCACCGCAGCCTGGCGCTGCTCCTCGCAGACCCGGATGCAGCGGGCGCAGAAGATGCAGAGGTTGTAATCGCGATCGTAGAATTCCTCGGCATTCTCCACCGGCAGGCCGCGGTAGTTGGTGGGCACGGCGAGTTCAGTAACGCCTATGCTCTTCACTACGGACTGCAGCTCACAAATACCGTCCTTGGGACAAAATCGGCATCCCGTGGTGGCACCAACTTTGCGGATCGTGCCCTGGTACGATGTGCACTCCACAGATTCCGGGCACACCAGGCAAGAGGCCGGGTGCTCGCTGAGCATGAGCTGCAGGACTTCCCGCTGCATGGTTTGAACGGCGTCGGTCCTGGTGTGAACCACCATGCCTTCCCGCACCTGGGTGGTGCACGCGGGGCGGCAGCCGGGCATGCCATCCACCTCGACGAGGCACAAGCGGCATCCGCCATAAGGTGAGAGCTCGGGATGCGAGCAGAGATGCGGGATGTAGATGCCGTTCTGCAGGGCTGCATCGAGAACGGAGGAGCCGTCGCGGGCGGACAGTTCGGTGCCGTCGATGGTCAGCTTCATTCCGTCAATCCCGTCTTGACTCATCGTGACCTCTGATCAGGCCGCTTGCCCGCCTCCGGAGGTAATAATGATGGCGTCTCCTGCGATTGCATCGAAGCGGCAGATTTCATAACAGGCGCGGCACTTGATGCACTTGCTCTTGTCAATGTTGTGCGGTTCCGAGCGCGGCCCGGTAATCGCTCCGGATGGGCACACCTTCACGCACTGCCGGCAGCCGGTGCACTTCTCCGCGATTACGCGATACTCGACGAGTTCGCGGCAGAGGCCTGCGGGACAGCGCCGCTCCAGGACGTGAGCCATGTACTCACCGCGGAAATATTTCAGCGTCGAGAGTACGGGGTTCGGCGCGGTGTTACCCAAACCACACAAAGAGGCGCCTTTAACCACCCGACCTAGCGTTTCCAGCCGGTCAATGTCGGTGACGCTGGCCGTGCCCCGGGTGACCTTGTCCAAGAGACCGGCGAGCTGCCAGGTGCCCACCCGGCAGGGTGTGCACTTGCCGCAGGATTCCTTCAGCGTGAAAGAAAGAAAGTACTTTGCCAGATCCACCACGCAGGTGTCTTCGCCGAGGATGATCAGACCGCCCGATCCCATGATCGAACCGGCCTTGGTGAGCGACTCGTAATCGATGGGCGTGTCCAGGAACTCCTGCGACAGACACCCGCCGGAGGGTCCCCCGGTCTGGACGGCTTTGAACGGCCGGAATACGCCGCCGCCGATATCGAAGACAATCTGGCGAAGAGTTGTTCCCAGCGGCACCTCAATGAGGCCGGTGCGTCTCACTCGCCCTACGAGCGAGAACGTCTTTGTCCCTTTGCTGTTTTCGGTGCCGTAGCTGGCGTACCACTCCGGGCCGTTGCGGATGACATTCGGAAGCGTGCCCAGGGTTTCAACATTATTAATGATGGTGGGTTTTCCCCACAGCCCGTGCTGCGCCGGGAAAGGCGGCCGGCTCCTCGGCATGCCGCGCTCACCCTCAATGGAGGCGATCAGTGCGGTTTCCTCGCCACAGACGAATGCGCCCGCGCCCTCCTTAATAGAAATGTCGAAGTCGAAGCCCGAGCCGAGGATGTTCTTGCCAAGCACCCCGAGTTCCCGCATTTGCTCAATGCCCTTCCGCAGCCGGGCCACGGCTAGCGGATACTCGGCGCGAATATAGATGTATCCTTTGGACGCGCCGATAGTGTAACCGGCAATGACCAGTCCCTCCAGAACCGCGTGGGGATCGCCCTCGATGAGTGAGCGATTCATGAACGCGCCCGGATCGCCTTCGTCGCCGTTGCAGATCATGTATCTCTGATCGCTCTCGGTCTCGCGGCATACTTGCCACTTCTTCCAGGTGGGGAAACCCGCACCGCCGCGTCCCCGGAGTCCGGAACGTTTCACGACGTCGAGCGTTTCCTGCCAAGGACGCCGCAGGGCCATCTCGAGCGCCCGGTAGCCATCGCGGGCGAGGTAGTGGTCGAGGTCGCTGGGGTCGATGAGGCCGCAGTTCCGGAGAACGATGCGCACCTGCGGTTTCAGCATCGGGTGATCAAAGAACCGCGGAATCGCCGCGACTGCGCCAGCATCGCCGAAGTGGCCCACCGCATGCTCGGTCGGGATCTTTCCGTCAACCAAGAAACTCCTCAAGATCGAGGTGGCCCGCTTGGCCGTGAGATTTCCATAGCTCACCCGGGGCTTGCCGGGGAGCTTCACGTCCATCAGAGGCTCGAGATAGCAAGGACCGATGCAGCCGACATCCACGATCTTGGCCTCGACCTTCAGGTCCGCCAGGGTTTTCTCGACCGATTCCCGAACGTCCGAGGCACCGGCGGCAAGCCCACAGGAGCCGGCCCCGATCAGAACCATGGGCAGGGCGTTTTCCTCGAAAGCCCGCCATCGTTCGAGCGCAGTGTCGCGTCTCTGATCAAGACTCGTCATGCTCTTCCACCAACTCCCGCAACTTAAGGACGCTAACTTGGGCGTGAATGCGATCGCCCACCTTCACCACCGGGGCCAGCGCGCAGCACCCCAGGCAGGCCACGCGGTTGATCTCGAACTTGCGGTCCGGCGTGGTCTGGCCCTCCCGGATTCCTAACCGAAGCTCCAGCGTGTCGAGCAGGGCTTGTCCACCGCGCACGTGGCAAGCCGTTCCCAGGCAGACGTGGAAGCGATGCCGTCCCGGCGGCGTGAAACGGAATTGCGCGTAAAATGACGCGACTCCATACACTTGACTCTCGGTAAGCCGCAATGTCTGGGCGATCTCAGACACTGTGGGCAGGGAGATATATCCCTCGTGCGCCTGCACGCTCTGCAAAATCGGGATTAGACTCCCCCGTTCCGCCGGGAACCGTCCCAGCATTGTCTGAAGGCTCTGAATTTCCGCTCCCATCGTCCTAGCCTCCGCGTTCAGTCTGTTTGCTCTCGTGCGCTCTACGATCACCTCTGCCGCAATGAGCTAGGCTGCGCTGCGAACATAAACTCGTCGCAGCTCCTGCAGGCGGTGCTCGGAGAGAAACACACAGTCGTCCTTACTGGCGTCGCCCAGGCTCACATCTTTCGCTAGCTCCTTGCATGTCGGGGCTCCACAGAGCCCGCAGTCCAAGCCCGGCAGAGTCGCGAGCACGTCCTCTGCCAACTGCCTCATGTGCACTCTCTCCTTCAGGGCCGTTTCCCGGGCGGGACGTGGGCGAACCGGCGCCTTTAGGGAGAAGTCTTCAGTAGAAAAGCGCCGTTCGACTTCCGCTTCCGTTACGGGGTCCATTTCCGGCAGGCTCCGCGCCTGAGCGCGCAACGTGGTCCCCGCAACATACAGATTCGCGACGGTGAGATTCCCGCCTGCGCAGCCGCTCCAGCAGCTGTACGCCTCCAAGAAGCCCACATTTCGCAGCTTGCCTTTCTCGATGTCGTTGAAGACCTGAATCGTGTTCGACAGGCCCGTCACCTGCAGGTAACGATGTTGCTGAACCAGACGGCCCATGCCCTCGCTTACATGTGTGCGAAGCAGGCCCGAATTGCGGACGATTGGAGGTTGAGAATTCTTGCTGCCATCGCTCCGTTTGAGACTCGCGCATGCCAGGACGCGGTTGTAGATCTCGCGAAATCCCAGTGCACCATCCAGGTTGCTCACCACGCCTTCGGCCGGTTGCAGGATGGAAATGGTCTTGGCCTGGCATGGTGTGATGTAAATGGCGGCGATCTCATCCTCACGCAGGCCGAACTTGGTTGAGAAGTGCCGCTTGGCTTCGCGGCCGGCGATTTCACGAGCCGGTTGGATGGTGATGAGTTGGCCGACCATGGCCGGATACAGCACTTGCACCAGTCGCACGACAACCGGACAAGAAACGGAGATTAGCGGCGTGGGTCCCGTCCACTGGTCCACGTACTGCTGGATGGCGCGAGCGACCAGGTTGATGTCGACCGAATAATCCCAGACCGCATCGAATCCAAACTCGAGCAGGCCATCGACGATTTGGGCAGGCGTGATCCCAATCGGAAATTGTCCGAATAGTACCGGGGAAGGCACAGCGACCTTGAACTTAAATCGGCTGAGATCTTCGACTGAGGTTGTCGTCGCGCCGATGGCATCGCGGGAACACGCTGTGAGGCAGACACCGCAGTCGATGCAAGTCTCGGATCGGTACTGCGCCTTCGCATCCTTCACCCGGATGGCGTGAGTCGGACACACTCGCATACAGGAGAGGCATCCCTGGCACTTCTCCCGGTCGATCCGGAATCCATGGGTGAGTTTATCCATACGACGCCAGCCGTACCTTCGAGTAAACTCTTGTGCCTTTTCCCACCTCGGATTGCAGCGAAAACACGTCGGAGTTTTTCCGAATGTTCGGCAACCCGAGGCCGTAACCGAATCCCATCTCACGCATCTCGTCGGAAGCCGTCGAGTAGCCGGGCTGCATCGCCAACTCAATGTCGGGGATGCCGGGTCCGTCGTCGGCAACTTCCACCACGATTTCCTGGTCCGTGAGCACGAACGTCAGAGTTGCCCGTTGCGCGTACATCACAACATTCATCTCCGCTTCGAAAGCCACGACTCCAACTCGCAGAACGGTGTTCGGGTCGACGTCCAGATCCTTGAGGATCGTGGTCACCTGTGCGGACCGCTCCCCGGCATTCTCGAAATCCCGCCCTTGTATTTCGAAGGTTCTCCTGAGCAACTCCTCGGGCACGTTAGTCCCCCTTGATGCCGTGGCTGTAAAGGATGCCGCAGGAGTCAAACATTCCGAGCTCGGTTGAGAGTAAAACCGTTTTGCTGTTGCGAGCGAGTTTGACCGTTGCCTCCGTCGGCCGATGGCCTCGCACGTAGATGATGGCCGGCAGGAACGCGACTTGGGCCGTCCTCACCGACTGGATGTTGGTCAGTGCGGTGATCATCAACGCGCGAGGGTGGGGAGAAGCCAGCACGACGCTCATCGCGTCGGAGGCAATGACCGTTTCGATTTCGGTGTCGAGGCCCTCAACTCCGGTCAGCACCTCGCACTTGAGAAGATCCCGTAGCGTCTCTAGTCGCATGCCGGTCACTCCGCGCTTCGGCGAGTCAGGCCGTCCTGCCCGCTGCAAAACTCATTGCACCCCGAGCTTGACGAGGTTTTTAGCAAACGCCCAGGAGTCCCGATCGTAGCTAAAAAGCCCGATCCCGGTCCGGTTGGCTAATGCCACTACGTCTTCACTCGGCTTGCGGCCGTTGACGATCACGATCATCGCGGCCGCCGCCAGGTTGGCCGCAGCGATCAAGCTCTTGTGGGTTTGCAACGTGACTACCACGCTGTTCGGTTTCGCGGACGCAATCAGGTCCGACACCATGTCGGAGATGTAGACGCTCTCAATCTCTCTGTCCTTGTATTCGTTGACGGCTTTCAGTCCGACTTTCTGTACCACCTCGGAAACCTTCATCCTGCATCCTCCTCAAATTCGTTCCAAAAACCAGCCAAGTACTTGTTGCCCAGCGCTTCACACTATGTCGGTCAGGCCGACGTCGGCGATGCTCGTGCCCCTGCATTTGTCGATGCTGTTGCAGAGCTTGCAGGGCACGACGGTAACCTTCTTGCCGATGGGAGCCAGCTTTGCTTTAAAGTATTGGTCGAGCGCCTCAATGCCTTCGCAGCTCACGCACTTGCCGCTGGAGTGCGTCGTGTTCGGGCAGATTGCCACGTACACCAAAGACTCAGGCCCCTGCTGGCGCACGAGTGCCCCGACCTGGCAGTCTTCGTCCATGCACTCAGACAACATCAGCCCATTCACATCATTCAGGTCCACAATCCGCCCGCAGGCACGGCACTTCAGGTCAAATTTCACCGTCTGAAAGCTCGCCAGGTACGCCCAGTAGTGGCGGCCCTCACGGTACTTTTCCATTGGAGGAGTAGGCTCGGCGGAAAAGAACGAAAGCCGGCCACCGCACTCATAACAGCTCTCCTCGACAAGGTAGCCGTGGCGGACGTTGCAAATCGACCACTGGTGAGCGCACGGATCCATCGCTTCTCCCTTCGACATCCCTAGGATGTACTCTCCTCGTACTGCCAGTAACTCCGATTGGCGGGCGCCTGGGCATGGCGAGGGCGCACTCGGGCACAGATGAACGCGACCCCTGGACTCAACACGAACACGCTTACGTACGGGATCATGGAATCTTCGTTGCTGCCATAGGAATGGGGCATGCGACTTCGCCGGAGGTGCAGCAACGAAGCGCGCGGACAGTGATATCGAACTTGAAAGTCCCGCACGGCTTGCGGTTCCTCGGAGCCAGTGTGCACGAGAAGTACCCTTACGGCCCTAGACTGGACCCACGCGCGGCTAATCTCAATGTCAGGGATCACATCATGCTGTGACCAAGTGGCATCGGGCCCCCCGCATTGAAGGGAAGCCAACAGAAAGGCGGGAGGAATTTGGGGTGGGAGTCGGGAATCGAATCCGCGCTGAAACCAAGATTCAACAAGATAGAGCGTACCCGTGCAGTGCGTAGCCAGCAACGCCTTCTCGCCTTAGGGGCCCCAGCGACCACCTGCCGCACGCATTGCGTTTTGAATCGGCTTTCGTCGCCACCGTCATCGGCTATTCCTTGGGACCATTTCCTTCGGCGCAGCTGACTACGGTAAATAAAAAAGCTCCGGAGGTGGCAATCACCTCCGGAGCTTCATCCCGTTAATCGAAGGGGACATGGTGATCACCACTACCCTTGCAATCGCGGAGCGGAATGCCACAAGTTTTACGCGCCAAGAAAACCTTTGTCCGTGACTTCACGATAAAAAGATCGCGGCCCGGTTGACGGGTATGCCGAACGGCTTTTGCCGGAATTGTTCGGGGATGCGAGGCCGAAACCCGAAATGTTC
>Ga0335078_10013829_pt1 | contig 11959 bp, 10 predicted proteins | sample Lox_Sample_32_FD_206711 | JGI IMG/M metagenome (GOLD analysis project Ga0335078, IMG submission 206711) | Soil microbial communities from Loxahatchee National Wildlife Refuge, Florida, United States - Lox_Sample_3.2 | ecosystem: Environmental > Terrestrial > Soil > Wetlands | place: USA... | reverse complement strand
TGCGAGGCATCAACGATGCCGAGGTTCTGGACTTCGCCGCGCTGACGCTGAGCAAGGCATGTACCGTGCGCTTCATCGAATACATGCCGACAATGCTGGCCCCGGACTGGCGTTTGCTGTGGGTCCCCGGCCGTGAACTCCTGGAGCACATTGAACAGCAATACACGCTGCAGCCGCTGGGCGCCGCCGACCGCGCCGGTCCCGCCCGGAACTTCAGGATCGCGGGTGCTGCCGGAACACTGGGTGTCATCACGCCGATCTCCCAGCACTTTTGTGAACGCTGTAACCGCATCCGTGTCACGGCTACGGGAGTGGCAAGGGGATGTTTGTTTGCTGGCCGCGGAGTGGACCTGAAGCCTTATCTGCGGGCCGGGGATGAAGTTTTGCGGGCGGTCCTGCGCCAGGTCGTGACTGGGAAACCGGTGCAGCACAGCCTGCTCGCAGCACAGCCTGCGTATTCGCCGTTCGCAATGGCGCACATAGGAGGGTAGAGAACCGATTCGACGAAGCTCCAACAATTATAAGGGCGACCCTGTATTTGAGTATCAAGACCGATTCAGTGGGACTTCGTAAGGAGGGAAAATGGAGGAAAGTGGCAAGCTATCTCGCAGAGGCTTTCTCAAAGCTGCGGGGGTAGCGGGCATTGTGCCTGCAATGACCGCTTTTCCTTTTCAAAACCTCATGGCGGTCGAGGGATTTGAAAAGCACCCCCAGGAACAGCCAACTTTCAAGGTCACCAAGAAAGTTCCGCAGGTCTGCACGCGAGCCTGCGAAACCAATTGCGCTATCAATGTCGTAGTAGGGGTTGATCCCAAGACTGGCCTTGAGCGCGCTATCACCATCGAAGGCAGACCTGAAGACCCTGTCTCAGAAGGGAAATATTGTGTAAAGGCGCTGGGCTACGTGGATTCCATGTACGACCCCGACCGACTGATGGTCGCGTTGAAGAGGACCAATCCCCAGAAGGGGACGGATTCAGACCCGGGCTGGGTAACCGTCAAATCCGCGGATGCTATGAACGACATTATTTCCACCATGAAGAAGCATTCGCCGGAGGAGATTCTGATCTGTTCGCCGGGTAATCCGTTCACCAACAAACTGTGCAAATCCCTGGGGGTGATCAGGAGCGATCAGCGGACGGAATGCTTCGGGGTTCACTACTACATCAATTGTCTGACGGTATCGAATCCACCCAACGACGTTTATTCCAGCACGTACACACCTTCGCATCACCTGCCGGGTTACGACTACGACATGGCGAAATACCAGATATGGTTCGGCTTTGACTCTTTTACCAAGTCGGCCAAGGCGGGGATGTTGCCGCACTGGATCGAAGCCAAGAAGAATGGCGCCAAGATCGTGATGTTTAACCCGGTCAGAACGCCCATCTCGGACAATTTTGCGGACGCCTATTATTCGATTAAACCCGGCACCGACCTGGCTGTGACGCTGGCCATTATCAACACCATCATCACCCACAAGAAATACAACGTTGATGCCATGAAGAAGTATTCCGATGCTCCGGCGCTGGTCGATCTCGAGACCAAGGCTGCGCTCAAGACGAAAGACGGAATCTTCTACGCCTGGTGCGCGAACCACCGGCGGATCGAGCCGGCCGATAAATGCGACGCGCCGGCGCTCGAAGGCGGCTCTTACAAGTTCACCCTGGACGGCAAGGAGATCACCGCCAAGCCGGTGTTCCAATTGCTCTCCGAAACCACAGCGCCGTTCACGCCGGAATGGGCAGCTCCGATCACCGACGTGAAGGCCCACGCGATCCGGAAGATCGCGCTCGATTTCGCGGCGGCGGCTCCTTATGCCGTCATACCGTCGAACAAGCGCGATGCCGCCGGCCCTAATTATGCGAATAGCTGGAGACTGCGTCATGCCATCAGCATCATCAACACGCTGGTGGGCTCGATCGATCACGAAGGCGGCCTCCTCCTTCTGCATGATGTCAAAATCCCGTGGCTCGAGGACCTGGCCAAGCCGGTGGAGCCCTATCCTGCTTTGCCCGCCAAGGCGCCTGACTTCAGACACGAGTTCCCGGTCAGCAACGACATTTATCGCAGCAAGGACTTCTCGGCTCCCGGCCACTACGGGATGCTGGCGTTCGGCCTCTACACTTCGGACACCGTGAAAGTCATCGTCTATGGCAACCCGCACCGAGGCCTGTTCGCAACCATCCAGCCCCAGATGCTGGAAGCGGCTCTGGCGAAGAAGGAAATGGTCGTTGACTGGAACCTCTATCTGGATGACCTGGGCTACTGGTGTGATTACGTTCTGCCGGCGTCGCACCAATTCGAAGAGCCCAAGCTGGACGTGCGCAGCTACTATCCGAAGTGGGCATGTCTGGTAGGTGGTTCTCCGGTGCAGAAGACGCCCGGTGATCAGATCGGCTGGGGTACCGTGACCACGAAGATCGGCATGGCGCTCGCGCCGAAGTACTGGACAACGGACGGCAGCGGGGATCCAAAGAAGATAGTGCCCATGAATATTGCTGACGCCACGGTCAAAGGTGTGGGGGCAGCAGCGAACTCGAAGGAGTTCATGGAAAAAGGCGGCTTCTGGATCAACAAGACGCCTTACCAGAACTACAAACAGATCAGAGAACAGGGATACGGCCGGCCCGACGGGCGGGTGCGAATGTTCATCGACGAGTTCCCCAAAGTCGGTCATTCTCCCCTGCCGATCTGGGCGCCACGGTGGCAAGAGCCCGATGATCAGTACAAGTTCTCACTGGTGATCACTCGCACGCCGTGGTACATGCACGCCGATCCCAGCTTCATCAACAATCCTGCCCTGAAGCAGATCACGCTGCAGAACTTCATGGATTGCGTCTGGGTCAGCCCAGCGGCAGGCGAGAAACTCGGCCTCAAGGATGGGGACGAAGTCATCCTGGAAAGCAACCCGAAGTACATGAAGCAACTGCCCCGGCCCGTGAAAGCCAAGGTCCATCTCTCGAAGCGCATCTCGCGAGAGGACTGCGTTCTGACCTTCCACGGAATCGGGCACCGGGCCAAGAACTTGAAAGTGGCCGCAAACTTCGGATACCGCGACGGCGACCTTATCCCGCAGAAGGACCCCATGATGAGCAAGAAACTTGATCCTCTGGGGATGGGCTGGGTTGAAGACGTTTACGTCAGCATCAGGAAGGCGTGAGGAGGCCGGGATGAAAGAACAAGCGATCTTGTATGACACCACGTATTGCACGGGCTGCAATACATGCACCTACAAATGCATTCAGGAGTTCGGCGATCACAAGCTGGCGGCCCTGGGCTTCTTCCGGACCGTGGTTCAGATCAAAGACGACGGAATGGTCAAGAAGCAATGCATGAGCTGCAAGGATCCCCAGTGTGTCCAGGCCTCGTCGGGAGCCTTCACGAAGTCAGCGTACGGCCCGGTATTGCTGGATGTCGCGAAGCTGAAGGATGGAAAGAACGCTGCCAACGCCTGTCCTTTCCATGCCATTCAGTACGACGAGAGCTCGGGAAAGGCCATCAACTGCAACATGTGCGCTCACCGGCTGACCGCAGGCCAGAAGCCGGCGTGCGTCGAAGCGTGTCCTTCCGGGGCGCTGCAATCCGGGGATTATGAGGCGATGGCTGGGAAAGCCAAAGAGCTGGCGGCCAGCAAGAAGCTCAAGATTTACGGATTGAAGGAGAACGGCGGGACGCACCTCATCGTCCTTACCAAGGCGGATCCGCTCGCGCTGGGATATCCCGCTGTCGGCAGGAAACGGCTGCAGGCGGAGCTGACCGGCGATCTGACCGCGCTTCCCTTGGTGGCGGGGGCTGTATACGCCGGGCTAAAAAAGTACAGCGACAGACGGGCTGCCGTCGAGAAAAGCAGCGGCAAGCCTGAAGCGAAGTAGCTCGTGACGTTAACTAGAAATCTGGCGGGCCGGTCACAACCGGCCTGCCAGCTTGCTCAAAACTTTTGGCTGCTCTTTGGCAGCGACATTGAAGGTGACAAATGGAAGCAATCGCCGAAGGTGTGGCGGAACTGGAAGCAAAGGCAGCTGTGCATTCTTTACTTGCCCAGGCCATGAACTATCCCGACGCAAAGCTGGTTGATTCCCTGCGGAAAGGTAAGTTCCCGGCCGCGCTTTGTGAATCGCTGGCCACGCTCGGGGATACGTCCTTGAAGGAGGCCATCGAGAAGTGCGGAGCGGAGTACCAGCGGGGCGACGCTGCGACCAAGCACGAGGTGCTCCTCGACCTCGAGCGGGACTACACCCGCATGTTCTTCTCCTCGAAGCCGCGTCTGGCCTACCTGTTCGAATCAGTGTACCGCGAGGGCAGACTGCTGCAGGAATCTACCTTCGAGATCGCAAGGCTCTATCGTGAGGCCGGCCTGGTGCTGCAAGAAGACTTCCGGCTTCCGCCTGACCACATTGCGGTCGAACTGGAATTCCTTTCTTTCCTGGCCTTCCAGGAAATCGAGGGACTTAAGAGCGGCAACAACGAAAAAGCGGACTACGCCCGGGAACTAGAGGAGCGTGTCGTCAATGAGCACCTCAGAGCATTCGCTCTGAACGTTGCCGAGAGAGTGGCTCAGCATGGCCGAACGCCCTTTTATCGGACCATAGCTCAGGTGCTGAAGCGCTATTACTCACAGGAAGTATCTGCTTGAGCGGTTAGAGGAGGTTTTGCGTGAAGCACGTCATTCATATCGCAATTGTAATGGTCCTATTCTTGGCGGCTGGCATGAGCCAGACGAAGACGGACTCTGCCCAAAACATGCTGGTGCAGGCCGATTGGGTAGCTGCTCACCAGAAAGATGCCGGTGTGGTGATCCTGCACGTGGGAATGGATCGCACCGCCTACGATGCCGGCCACATCAGCGGAGCGCGGTTCGTCGCCTGGAGCGACATTACTACCACCCGCAATAATGTCCCGAACCAACTGCCTACGGCTGATGTTCTCAAGACCGCTTTCGAGCGCGTAGGCATCGGCGACCAGTCTCGCGTCGTGATCTACGGCGACACGCCTCTGCTCTCGACCTACACCTATTTCGCTCTCGATTATCTCGGCCAGGCGGACCACGCCGTGCTCGACGGTGGCTTGGACAAGTGGAAAGCTGACAAGCGCCAGGTCGCCACTGCGCAGCCGACGGTAACGCCAGCCAAATTGACGGTTGCAGCACATCCGGAACTGCTGGTCGATCTGGCAATCGTTCAAAAGATCGCGGCTGAGAAAAAGATACCGCTCATCGACGGGCGGCCTCCGCAGCAGTTTTCCGGCGTCACTCCCGGCGATGGCATCAAGCGCGGCGGGCACATTCCCGGAGCTCACAACGTGTTCTGGATGCAGACGCTGGTCAGCAGGGAAGATCCGGTGCTGAAGCCGGTTTCCGATATCCGTGCCCTGTACGAGGCCGCAGGCGCCAAACTCGGCGAAGAGGTGCTGGTGTATTGCCGCACAGGGCCGATTGCGATGCACGAGTACTTCACGCTCAAGCTCGCAGGATTCCGTCCTGTTCTGTACAACGGGTCATTCATGGAGTGGAGCAACGCGACCGGAACGGCGGTTGAGACCGGGACCGGAGGATCGCACTAGCGCCATTCCGCATAGTGACCGGGGACTAGAGAAAGGACGGCCATGGGTGTGAAGGTGACGCGCCGCGAGTTCGTCAAGTTGTCTGCGGGTGCGGGAGCAGCGCTCGGGGTGGGGAGGGCTCTAGCGGGAGAAGCACCGCCCCGCCCCGGCTGGCGCGGTTCGCAGCGCGTAGAGCAGATCGCGACCAATTGCGAGATGTGCTTCTGGCGTTGCGGCATCCTCGCTGAGGTCGCGGACGGAAAAGTCGTAAGAATTACCGGCAATCCCGACCATCCTCTGACCCATGGCCGCCTGTGCGGGCGCGGCAACGCCGGCACCGAGCTTCTCTACGATCCCGATCGGTTGAAGTATCCATTGCTGCGGACCGGCAAGCGGGGCGAGGGCAAGTTCGAGCGCATCACTTGGGAGCGCGCGCTCGATTATTTCGCGAAGCGTCTCTCAGAACTCAAGGCGCAGTACGGGCCGGAGAGTGTCGCGCTCTTCCCGCACGGCGTCGCGTCGGCATTCTTCGGCACTCTGATGAAAGCGTACGGCTCTCCGAACCACGCTGAGCCCTCGTTTGCGCAATGCCGCGGACCGCGAGATGTCGGATACGCGCTTACTTTCGGGAGGGATCTCGGTTCTCCTGAGCCGCTCGACCTGGAACAGGCGAAGCTGATTGTTCTGATCGGATCCCACATTGGAGAGAACGTTTTCACCTCGCAGGTGACGGCCTTCGCGGAAGCCCTGTCGCGTGGCGCAAAGCTGATCGTAGTGGATCCGCGCTTCTCCACCTCGGCGGCAAAGGCCGACTGGTGGCTGCCCATCCGGCCGGGTACCGACATAGCGTTGCTTCTGGCATGGATGAATGTCCTCATCGCCGAAAACGGTTACGACGAGGAGTACATCGAGAAATACGCAAGTGGCTTCCCCGAGCTCCAGGCGCACGTCCGGGGATTTACGCCGGAATGGGCCGAGGCGATCACGGAACTCCCCGCTGCCGACATTAGAGAAACCGCGAGAGCAATGGCGGAAGCCAAGCCAGCTGTGCTGCTGCATCCCGGCCGGCACACGAGCTGGTATGGCGACGACACGCAGCGCGCACGCGCCATGGCTATCCTCACGGCACTAACCGGAAGCTGGGGACGCCGAGGCGGCATCTTTCTCCCGACGGCGTTCAAGACCGGGAAGCTCAGCCTGCCGCCGTTTCCGAAGTCGCAACGTGGGCGAGCAGATGGCGCAGGCACCCGCTTCCCGTTCGCCTCCGAGGAGCAAGGCGTCACCAACGGGCTGGTCGATGCCACTCTGACCGGCAAACCGTATCCCATCAAGGGCTGGATCATTTACGGCCAGAATGTGCTGGAGAGCATTCCCCAGCGGCAAAGGACGCTGGCCGTAATGGAGCAACTCGACTTCATTGCGGTGGTGGACTTGATGCCGATGGAGCAGATCAACTACGCCGATCTGGTCCTGCCGGAAGCGACCTACCTTGAGCGCTACGATCTGCCGCACATTGTGACCGGCGCAAGACGGCCGTTTCTAGCCGTGCGTCAGCCGGCAGTCGAGCCGCTGCATGAGTCAAAGCCGGGTTGGTGGATCGCCAAGGAAATGGCCCGGCGCCTCGGCCTCGAAGCTTACTTCCCGTGGAAGACTCCGGACGAGCACCTCCAAGCTCTGATCGAACCGATGGGGATCAATGCGGACCTGCTGCGCACGCGAGGTGCGGTCGCCTTCGAGGGCAGGCCGTACCTTGAAGACCGCCTGCCGGAGGACGGTCCGCTGTTCCCCACCGCCAGCGGCAAGATCGAACTGCACTCCTCGTCACTCAAAGAAGCCGGGTTCGACCCGCTGCCGCGCTACACGCCGGTGGCGAATCCTCCGATCGGATACTTTCGCCTTCTCGACGGGCGCACTCCTCTCCATTCCTTTGCGCGCACACAGAACAACTCGTTGCTCGACTCGCTGACCGCGGAGAACGAGCTCTGGATCAATGCCAGGGCAGCGCACGATCTGGGCCTGCGAGACTCGCAACGCGTCGTGCTCGAGAACCAGGATGGCGTGAAGAGTCTGCCGATCAAGTTGCGCGCGACCGAAGGCATACGCCGCGACTGCGTGTACATGGTGCACGGATTCGGGAACACGTCGAAGCAACTGCGGCGCGCCTACGGCCGGGGCGCATCCGACACCGGGCTGATGACGCGCGTGCAGGTGGATCCGATCATGGGCGGTACCGGAATGCGGGTCAACTTTGTCCGCGTGCTGAGGGGAGAAGGATAGAGGCGATGGCGCGATACGCGATGCTCATCGACCTGAGGAAGTGCGTGGGATGCCAGGCCTGCGCGGTGGCATGCGACAAGGAATGGGATGTGCCGCTGGGCTTCGCTCGCACCCACGTTCAGCCCACCGGGGTCGTCGGCAGTTTCCCCAAGCTCGCGTCCGGGTTTCACGTGGCGCATTGCAACCAGTGTGAGCGCCCGTCGTGTGTCGCCGCGTGCCCCACTGGTGCGACCCATCAGTCGCCGGACGGCATCGTTCGCATCGATCGCGGCCTCTGCATCGGCTGCGGCTACTGCGTAGAGGCCTGCCCTTATGACGCGCGCTATATCAATCCCGTCATCAACCAGGCCGACAAGTGCGATTTTTGCGCTGCCCGCCTGCAGCGCGGCCTGCAACCGGCCTGCGTCGCCACGTGCACCGCTCACGCCAAGTATTTCGGAGACCTAGAGGATTCGAACGGCGAGGTCTTCCGGATGGTCTACGAGAGAGGTGCTCGGAGACTCCAGACGGCACAGGTGGCGGTCGGGCCCAACGTTTACTACCTGGGGAAGAAACAGGATGTCGACCTCGTGTTCGCCAAGTTTCCGCCTCGCGCTCCGCGGATGGCGGCTTCCAGCGAGTTCTGGAGCCGGCTGTTGAAACCGCTGGTACTGGCCGCGGTGGGCGCAACCTTCCTCGGCCAGGCGGTCGCGTTTTTCTACCAGTTGGCAACCGGTGAGCCGGACCACGAAAGCCAGGAGAAAACCTGATGGCGGCCCCAACCATCGCGCAAACACCACGGCCGCTCACCGCCGCAGAAACCGACGCTCTTTCCCAGCGGCAGGTGAAGAAACATGACGTGGCGATCATGCTGCTGCACTGGTTCAACGCCATCGTCTGGCTGGTGGAACTGGCGACCGGCCCAGCTTTGCTCACCTCCTCCTTTCGGGTCGCGCCCTGGTGGTACATCCAGATCGTGCAGGGCTTCTTCCATTCGCGGGCCAACATGCTGCAGTTCCACATCGCCGTCGGGATCACCTGGATCGTGGTGTTTGTCGTCTACGGCACCTTTGGGTTCCGGACCTATCTGAAGAAAGAGGTGTTGCAGCGAGAGATCAGCCTCGACGGCAATGACATCCAGTGGCTGAAAATCCGCATTCTGCGCCTGCTGGGGCGCTCTACTGAACCGTTGCCACCCCAGGGCATTTACAACGCCGGCCAGAAGCTCTTGGCCTTGATGGTCTATGCCATGGTGCCGGTCGTCATGATCACAGGCTTGATCATGACGTTCCACCTCATCGGCACCGCGGCCGTGGGATGGGCAGCGGCGATCCACTTCGCCGCGGTGGGAGCGGTCGTCTGCGGGCTCATCATCCATGTGTACATGGGGGCGGTGTTTCCGGAGGAGAAGCCCGCGTTCTTTTCCATGATCACGGGCACGGTGAACGAACTTTATGCCTACACCAATCACTTCAAGTGGTGGAAGGAAGTCTCCCGGGTTCGCGTCGAGATCCTGCATGAATTTGGCCCTGAGGGTGCCGCAACAGTGTCACCGGGTGCTCCGCAGAAACAGGGAAAGCCGGCTGAAAGAGAGAAACACCAATGAGACGCTCGATTGTGCTCACCGGAAACAGGCTGGTTGTATTTGCCGTGTTGCTTGTGGCGGTTGTGCTGGTCGTGGCAGCCGCAATCAGCCACGGTGTGCGAGCGGCGGAGACCAAGGCCGCGGCGGAGTCCGTCACCAAGGACGTCGGCCAGGTCACGGCCGGTGAGCTGGCGCAATGGATCATCGAGAACCGGCAGGACTACCAACTCATCGATCTGCGTGATCCCTGGCAGTTCGATGACTATCACATCCCTGGTGCCATCAACCTTCCGTTTGCCCAGTTCTTCTCCGCCGAAAACCTCAAGCGGCTGGATAAGAACAAGAAGATAGTTGTCTACGGTCTGGGCGCAGGACACGCGGCCCAGACGCAACTGCTGCTCGCGATGAAGGGCTACCGGGCCTACGCTCTAGCTGACGGCATCATCGCGTGGTGGGATGATATCTTGACCCCCAGCAGCATCCGCTCGGCTACGCCGTCGTCCTCCGGCTACCAGCAGGCCCGGCAGTTGCGCGAGTACTTCATGGGAGGCGGACGCACTGGCGGCGCACCTGTTGCCGTAGCGCCGGCCGCTCCTGCGGCTCCTCCTACAGCAACTTTGGAGAAGCCTCCCGCAAAGACGCCAATTAAGGTCCCAAAGAAGGCGCCTCCGACGGAGAAGGAAAAGGAGAAAGAACGGCTGAAGCTCGGGACGGGCTGCTCATAACCCGTTCGGCCGAGGAGTCGTGTAGAGACCCCGGCGGGATCGCAACTGAGAAAACTTCACAAACTTCTTTCCATGTCTGGCTGGGACTGTTGTGGAGGGGCCAACTGCTTAAGAAGTTCCGAGACATACAAGCGAGACTTCTGAATTCTCGCGCCAAAGTGACTCTCTAGCCTTGCTTGAACCATTCCTGCCAGGTTGAGCACCTGCTCAAACCCCGTGTATTTATTCCGCCACTGTTGTTGCGGAAAGTGGTAACGCACCACCGAGTTCTTGAGCGCATATTTGTTGGTCGGGTGGCGGAAGAAATCCGGATGGTTCAGGACAAACTTAACCAGGGGAATTCGGAGCCATGCAAGCATGATCTCAGGTGTACTGAAGTAAAAAAACGGTTCATGCTGCACATGGTTTCTGCGACACCATTCAAGGGGAGTTGTATAGCTGATATCCACCTTCAAATATGGGTCAGCCGCCGTTAAGACTTTCTTTGATGCATCGACTTCATAAAGCTGCTCCCCGCCGGCTAAAACCGCTAACCCGCCCATGCTCTCGACGATTGACAGTTCTTTAAGCATCATGTAGCGGAAAAGCTCGCCCGCGACATATCCATCGTCAATGTAGTTATCTAGTTCGCTCTTCACGAAGTCGAAAATATCGAGAGCGTATAGCTCCTGCCGTACCTGGTTCTGCTGACACCATCGCTTCGCATATACGACGTCATGAGCGTTCTTGCCATCGGCAAATTCAATCGTCAGCACATTGAATGGCAGGTTGAGTCTAAGAAAAATCTCACACAGCGTTTCGCTGTCGACTCCGCCGCTTGAGCAAATCCAGATGGGTTTCGTTGTGGACTCGGCTAAGGAAACCGCCGCCTTCTCAAGCTCTTCAATCCATGGGAGCGGTGTCCGCGCACAATGGGAAAATTCAAACCGGGAAGTGGCTGTCGGGAAATTTGGCTCATCCCAACGATACCGCAAATTATCGGCACTGCACACGATCGGATTATAGCCCTCACGCCTCCGTGTCTTCACAGCCAAGGCCGAGGCATGCAACGCGGTGTTGCTCTCCCGGATGTGCGGGAAACCGGGCATCACTGAGGGGTACACGATTCTGACGGACTACCTGTCCCGCAGTGGGAAGATCAGATTCGCTTGTCACTGCAGGCTGTACCGAAAGCGTGCTATATACTAAGGAGAGATTCAGAGCGGATTGCGTATGAGCAAATTGACGACGCTGTTGCAACGTGTTTTCGTGTCTGTGGTTTTCCTTCTGACCGGCACCCGACTGGGGGTCGCACGCATTTTGCCCGCTCCGCAGTCGAGTCAAGAGCCCCGTAGTGCTAGGGTTTTCGCGCTTACAGAGGCTGCTTGGATGGAACTGCGCGCCGCTGGTGATGGCGGGAATCAAGACACGAAGAGCGAAGATGAGAACAAGAAGGAACGCTCGAAGAGCGGTGATGACAAGAAGGAACCCCCGAAGAGCAGTGATGAGAGCAAGGAACAATCGAAGGGTCGGGATTGCGACAAAGGCGGTTCAAAGAGCGGCGAAGACAAAAAGGGGGACGCATCGAAGAGCGATGAATGTGGGCCAGGGGGCGGTGATGGCGCTACCGGCGGCAGCGGCGGTTAGCTGTTTTGCTCTCAGCGTCGGCCGCGCGAGTAACTGCTAGCGCTGGTTGGACAATCGGGCGTATGGGGTTTGCACCAGCCGATGCATCTTCCCGTCATTAATCTGAGGTTGACATCTGTCATCGCCCTCCATCAGGCTCTCACTTCCACCGTATGCTGCTGGCGATCATCAACCAAGGGAATCGCCGTGTCATCTTGCGGAACGCCATCCACGGTAACGCCCTTCGC
>Ga0335078_10013828_pt1 | contig 11959 bp, 11 predicted proteins | sample Lox_Sample_32_FD_206711 | JGI IMG/M metagenome (GOLD analysis project Ga0335078, IMG submission 206711) | Soil microbial communities from Loxahatchee National Wildlife Refuge, Florida, United States - Lox_Sample_3.2 | ecosystem: Environmental > Terrestrial > Soil > Wetlands | place: USA... | reverse complement strand
CGTCTGCTGGAGGAGGTTGCACAGGGACGGCGCGGTTCCCGCGGGGCAGGGGAAGGACGGGGAGTTTGGCCCCTTGGCGGGGACTTGGTAAGAGGTCCCGTTGTAGGATACCGTGATCATCCCGCCGCGCACCGACTCGCTCGTGGTCGGGTTGCTGGCCGCGGTCGCTACGTTCGACGGCGGAAGCGTCAGGTAGTAGATCGCGAAGCCACCCCCCACCACGAGGGCGACCGCCATCAGCATCGCTGCCACCTGAACGACGGTGCCGACTCTCATCTCGAGGTCTGGCGACGGAGAGGCGGTCCACGTATTAGAACCTTGCCGGGGGATGGGAGGTGTTAAATGACCTCGGCGCTTCCCCAACGTGCCGACTGGGAGAGGAGTCCCACTGTATTCTAAGAGAGTGGTGGACAGGTGAACAGGCGAGACTTTCTGAAGGCGGGCGCGATACTTGGAGCGGGAGCCGCGGCCGCGGCTGTCGCGTACGCGACGCTCGCTCCGGGCGGGGGGCAGCCCATCCCAGGGGGCACCGCCTCGACCTCCACCTCGAACCTGGGGCTCGACCAGAGGCTGAGCGACCCGGCGGTCCCGTCGGAGTACAAGGACTTCCTGAGGTGGCTCCAGTCGGTCTCCGGGAAGTTCAAGGGGACGAAGGTGGCGATAAACCTCCAGAACGAGCCCGACTACAGAGCGCTCCAGAACCTCGACGTCGACTTCTACGCGGCGTCGGGGATAGACTCCCTGTACGACCTCGAGCCCTACATAATCAACCTGGAGAGGACGAAGCTCGCCGTCCAGACTTCCTCGCCGGCCATCGACATTATCGACTTCGACTCGCTCGACATCCCGTCTTTCAACCAGTACCTGATCCCGCCGCAGACCCTCGCGGACACGTACCCCGACCTCACCTATCCGGGGTTCGACCTTTCGGACTTTCTGACGACGCCGATGAACCTGATAGGGACGTACCCTCCCGTCTTGCCCGACGCCCAGACCCCGTCAGGGGAGGTGTTCTGCTTCCCCTACAACACCCCGCTCATGATAAGGTTCTACAGGACGGACGTCTACGAATCGCTCCAGCTCGCGCAGCCCGTCACCTGGGACGACTACTTCGACCAGGTCCAGGCTGTGAGCGCTTCGTCGACCGTCTACGGGTGCGTCAGCCAGGCCTCGATCAGCACCCCCATCTTCCACGAGTTCACGAACCACCTCTACAGCTTCGGTGGCAGGCTGTGGGACATCAACGGGGAGACGATCACGCCCACGGTCAACGACCCAGACAACGTCCAGGCCCTGGAGAATTTCGTCAGGTTCAGGCCTTACACCCTCCCCTCTTCGATAACCAACACCTGGGAGGACTGCGTGACCGCGATGGCCCACGGACAGGCCGCCAACGCCATATCCTTCGAGGACTTCTCCGTCCTCATCGACGACCCGCTGAGGTCGATCGAGGCGACGACCACGGCGTACTCGGTCAACCCCGCCGGTCCCAGCGGCTCGTTCTCGACGTACATCGGGGACGGGATCGGGATATCCAAGTTCTCCAAGAACCCAGAGGCCGCGTGGCTCTGGCTCCAGTGGGCGACGGCGACCGGGACGCAGATGATGCTCGTGGCGAACAACCTGACGAGGTACGTCCCGAGCAGGGCCTCCGCGGCGGAGTCGTCATTCGTCACGGACATCATCTCGACGCCCACGTACGACCCGGTCAGGATCTCCCAGCAGCTCCTGGCGGCCGGGCAGATAGGCTACGTCCCGCCGTTCAAGGGGTCGGACACCGCCGCCGGGGCGATAGCCCAGGCGATATACAACGCATACACCGGGGCCTCGACGGCCCAGGCGGCCCTCGACTCGGTCCAGGCCCAGTTGGAGGCAAACACATACACCTTTTAGGCTCGCGCCGCGGCGACGGCCATCCCAAATGGTCGGGAGTCATGTGGCGGAGACGTCCTCCAAGATCACGGGCTACGTGATAGGGGCCGTCAAGAGGGTGATACCGCCCTCGGCGCAGCCCGGCGCGACCAGGCTGTTCGACGGCGCTACAAACTCTGTGGAGCGCGTCCTGGGCTGGAGGGAGGACCTCACGCCGCCGCTCAGGATAAGGCTCCACATCGGCCCGTTCCTCGACCCCAGGCTGTACAGGTTCGCGGGAGACCAGAACGTGGAGGGGTTCAAGGTCCTCGCCGGGCTCAAGCCCGACGCCAACTTCCTCGACATCGCCTGCGGGTGCGGCAGGGTCGCGAGGTCGCTCACAAAGTACCTCGCCCCCACGGCGACCTACGAGGGGTTCGACGCCGCCAAGAAGCCCGTGGAGTGGGCACAGGGCGCGATAACACCGAGGTTCCCGAACTTCCACTTTCGGACTGCGGACACGTTCAACAAGAGGTACAACCCATCGGGCGGGACGAGCGCTGCGGACACGATCTTCCCCTACGAGGACGACAAGTTCGACTTCGCCTTCGCCGGCTCCCTCTATACCCACCAGCTTCCCGAAGAGGTAGCGAACTTCGTCGCGGAGACGAAGAGGGTGCTGAAGCCCGGCGGGGTCACGTTCGCCACCTTCTGCCTCCTCAACGACAAGACGCGCCCGATCGTCGAGGAGGGGAAGAGCATGCCCAGGCTAGTCTACAAGTACGGCGACTGCATGGTCAGGACGACGGCGGACCCCGCCCACTTCATCGCCCACCCGGAGCAGTGGGTGAGGGACCTCTACGCGAAGGTCGGGCTCAACATCGTCGAGCCGATAGAGAGGGGGACGTGGGCCGTCACCACGCCGCAGTCGGGCGAGCTCGAGAAGTACAGGCTCGGCGGGAGCCCGAGCAGGTCTGCGAGCCAGGACGCGATTATAGCGGTGAAGAGATGACCGGCGGGAGCCTGCCTTCCCCGGGGGGCAACACAGCCGATTGAACGCGAAGAAGTTCGGGAAGACCGGCCGGGACGTCACCGAGGTCGGGATGGGGACATATTACGACAAACCCTGGATCAGGGTCGCCAAGCACGGGTGGGCGATGGGCGGCTCGACCAAGGTGAAGGCCTTGAAGGCGGGGCTCGACGGGGGGATAACGCTCATCGACACGGCCGAGGCTTACTACTCGGAACCGTTCATAGCGAAGGCGATCCGCGGGAGGAAGAGGGACGACCTCTTCATAGCCACCAAGGTGTGGCTCGACCACCTGCACCACGATGACCTCGTGATGGCCCTGGAGAGGAGCCTCCGCGCGATGGAGACCCCTTACGTCGACCTCTACCAGATACACTTCCCTAACAGCAGCGTCCCGATCAAGGAGACGATGGCGGCTATGGAGGAGATGGTCGACAAGGGGAAGACCCGGGCGATCGGGGTGAGCAACTTCTCCCTGGAGCAGATGGTGGAGGCCAACTCTGCCCTGTCAAGGCAGGAGATCGCGGCCTGCCAGGTGAACTACTCCCTGGCCCACAGGAAGCCCGAGAGGGACTTGATCCCATACTGCCTGCAGAACGGCATCGCCGTCCTCGCCTACTATCCCCTCGGCCACGGCCTCCTCGCGAAACGCGACCGGAGGGTGGAAGCCGTGTGCCTGAGGAACTCCAGGACGCCCGCCCAGGTGGCGATAAATTGGCTCGTCTCGAAGCCTGGGGTCTTCGCGATACCCAGGGCGTCGAGAGCGCGCCACGTCATGGAGGACATCGGGGGGAGCGGCTGGCGCCTGCGCGACGCCGACAGGGCAGAGCTCGAAGTCGCCTTCCCGGTCCAGCCGGCAGCACCCTAGTGCTGGGCGCCGATCTTGCACTAGCCTGGTCGTCTGCGACGGGCGAGCCAGACGTTGGCCACCGTGATGACGATGGCGAAGGTCACCGCCCCGTACGAGATGTAGTTGAGCGGCAGGTTGGACGCCATTACGGCCACGCTCGTGGCAGTGGCGGTCGTTGCGGCGCTGCCGACTCCAGTCCCGAGCGTGAAGGCCATCAGGGCGCCCGGCTGCGTTAGGGTGCCGCCGACCTGTCCAACCGCCAGCCAACGCCCGCCGCCGATTATCTGCAGGAGCTCCCACTCACCGTTCGCCGCCTGACCGATGGTCGGGTCGACGAATAGCGGCGAGCCGATGTAGAGCTTGCTGATCACGCTCCCGTCCTTTGTGTTGAGGAAGAAGATCGTCCCGTTCCCTGTGGGCATGATCAGCATCCCGTTGGTGACGGTCATCCCTCCCCTGAAGACGTAGTTGTCGAAGAACTTGCTCCAGACGGCCTTGCCCGTGTTGGCGTTGACCGCCGTGACGGTGACGTTGTCCGGCCAGTTGAGCGTCCTCGAGGTTATGGAGTACTGGCTGCTGTTGCTGACGTAGTTCACCGTCGGGGCGCTGTTGAACCACGCGCCGTAGATGTTCTGCCCGTCGTATGCCAGGTCCTCCTCGAGCGCGCCGCCAAGGCCGGGCTCCTGGATCCAGGATGCGTTGGGGTAGTCAGGCCAGGGCGTGAGCATCTGGGTCGCGTTGGTCGGGTCGTACGGGAGCGAGCCTGGCTCGTAGACGACCGCGGGGTTCAGGTAGACCCAGTTGGGCGCGCCCGTTGCGGCGTTCATGGAGAACAGGATCCCCTCCTTCGTGGCCTTGAAGACCGATTCCGTCCCGTTGACAGTCCCTATGATGGTGTTCCAGGAGGCGTCCTGGTCGTTGAGTCCGTGCGGGAGCATCTGGAACCACCAGACTATCTTGCCGGTCTTCAGGTCGACAGCCATCTCGCTGGAGGAGTATAGGTTGAGCCCAGGCCTCTCGTTCGGCGTGTTGGGGCATGTCGGCCCGTAGCAGTACTCGAACGGTCCCGCCTCGCCGGTGCCGAAGTACATCAACCCTGTCTTGTTGTCTATCGCGTACTGGCCCCAGGACGTTGAGACGCCGGATGCCGCTGCCTTCGGGACTCCCCAGTCTCCGCCTCCCAGCGACGTGACGCTGCTCGGGATTTGCTGGCACTTTAGGGCCAGCGTCCCCGACTGCACATAGGCGGGGTAGTCGAAGACCCATCCCTGGATGCCTGCCGTATTGCACGCTTCGGTGTCCCAGCTTGCATCGCCTGCTGCGGGCGGCTGGAGGAAGATCATCCACGAGGGTCCCTGGCCAGCGGTCTCAGGGGGGCAGGTGCCCTCGACAGTGCCGAGGGTGTATGAGCTTCCGGTCGCGGCACAAGCGCCGTCGTAGCCCTTGCCGCCAGCGTTGAGTACGCTCGAGGCGTTGTAGGCGACAAGGAACGTCCTTCCGCCGATGTCGGTGTAGCCGCCCATCACATAGACCAGGAGCCCGTTATAGTACTCTGGAGGGTCGGAGGCGTACGTCGCAGGGTAGGCGCCGTTCCCGTTCCCTGGGACGTTGACGCAGATGTTGGTGATGTGGTAGACTACGTCACCGGTGCTCGCGTCGAAGCCCCAGACCTCGCAGTCGAACCCGGTCACGCTGATGATGCCTTCGGGTTGGTTGTTGTTCTTCGGGTTGGGAATGGACAGGTAGTCGATGCCGTGCCTGTGCTCGACCGGGGATGCGCAGTTGGCGACTGGGTTGTTGTTTACTCCGCACCAGAAGGTGTCGTCGTAGGTGCAGACCGGCCCCTTGGCGCAGGCCGGCAGGGCTCCGGAGGCGACCTGAGTCTCGATGATCGGGACGCTCTTGAGCGCCTGCTGGAAGTTCGCGGTTATCGCCTGGCTCCAGACCTGGACTCCGTTCTCGGCGTTCAGGGCGTAGAGGACGCCCTGGTTCGTCACGAAGTAGGCGATCCCCTGGACGACAAGAGGCGGCGAGTCGGAGCCGGGCTCGACCTGCCAGTCAGCTCCCGGAGCCTGCGACGTCCAGCTGGTCGTGGACGGCATGGGGACGGTCCAGTTCATCACAAGGCTGCCCACGTTGCTGGGCGAGAACGCCGTCTGCGGCGAGTCGTTCGTGCCGTTCATGTTGTAGTTGATGTACTGCCAGTTCGCGCCCGTGTCGGTGGAGACGGCCCCGTGTGCCGGCACCGGCAGGGCGAAGATCCCGAATACCATGGACACGCCCAGCAGCATGAGTATCGACAGCGCTATCGCGCGATTTCTCGCCATTAGTTTGTTCACCTGGAGGAGGCCCTTCTCCTGTATGCCAAGAGGCCGACGGCTGCGATTCCCGCCAGGAACGCGTACACCGACGCCGCCACGTAGGGCCCAGCGTGCCACTCGAAGCTCTTCTCAGGGACGAGGTTCGGGTTGAGGCCTTCCTTCATGGCGGTCCACTGCGGGAAGGTCGTCGCGGATACCGGATACTGTTCGTTGAACGTCACGTAGTTCCAGGTCTCCTGGACTATTTGCCATTGGCCGCCGATGTAGTTCCACTGCTGGTTGGCCTGGATCGTGATGCCGAGCGCCCCTACGACCGTGCTGTTCCCTGCCATCGTCAGCGTGAGCGTCACACCCACGTTGGAGGGATTGACCACGTTGACCTTCATGTTGGACACCGAGGCGTTCAGGGAGGTCGTCTTTCCGATAGAGGAACCGAAGAGAATCCTGACGTTCCCTACGCCGTTGTAGGTGCCGGTGAGCCCCGGGGCGTTGCCCGTCCAGTCAACTACCGTGTTGGCGGAGTAGAAATTCCCGATGCCGGTGACATCGCGCGAGTTGAAGTCGGCCACCCACTGCGTCACAGCCGACTGGACCGTCGTCGATGGGGTCGCGCATCCCGAAGCACAGTAGACCGTCGAGGAAGTCGATACCGTCGTTGTGGTGGCACTCGTCTGGGAGGCCTTTGGCAGGAAGGCTATCTCGACCGCGACTCCTATTGCAATGAAGACCACGACCGCGACCGCGACGGCCGAGATTGCCAGCCTCTTGCTTGAGGCGCTCCTCTTTTCAAAACTCGCCATAATTTTCAGTCCTCTTTTCAGCTTGGACGCGGGGACGTTTTAACGCTTCTGTCGGAGAGAACGAACATACTAGGCCGATTCCCCGCCCGTGGACTTTGAGTTCACGTAGATCAGGACGCCTAGGACGATGCTCAGCAGAGCGATAGCAATGAACCCTGCCTCCACCACGACCGGCATGTCGTTGAAGATGTTGGAAGGGTCGTTCGAGAGCGGCGGGAATATGTCGAGGGCGATCGCCTCCGCGGCCACCGCCGCTCCTCCGCCCGACGCCACCACGCCCCCTCCCACATAGCCTATCGCCGCCATCGTGGCGGTCGCGCCTAGCACACCAACCTCGTAGATTATCAGTTGCAGCCTGGCCCACAAAGAGTTGACCTCCGTCTTGCCGCGGAGCTTGTTGCCGAGGTACCACATGCCGGACCAACCGAAGGCCCCGATGACCCCGACTATGAGCCAGGTGAAGTACCCGATGAAGAGCCAAGTCCCAGGCCAGCTCGTCACCATGTTGTCGTGGCAGCCGAACTGCCCCGGCGAGACGGAGACGCAGAGGAACGGGTCGAGGACTACGGCTGTGAATATGATTGACAGGACCACGTTGAACGTGGCCAAATTCAGGAACCTTTTCGACAGCTCGATTGTGTTCATCCTTAGGACTCTACCTCCGAACGGTCTGAAACGAGGTTCTGTTCCAACTATCGGTGCTGTGCTTCTTTTCTAAATTATTAAAGCGTTGCTACTTCAAACCGCCCTCGCGAGGTATTCCGTTAAATAAGCGGCACATCGGCGCCGGACAACATGGCGTCGATCAGCATCGACCGGCTGATCAGGTACTTCATCTACGCCACCATCATCAACGCCTTCGCGGCTGTGGCCTTCACGGCCCCGATAATCATCCCGGAGTTCGCCTTCCCTCTCAAGTTAGAGGTCTGGCCCGGTACGTGGATGTTCATCTCGTACTTTGTCTTCCTGATAGTGGGAGTCCTCGGCACACTCGCATGGGCGGTTCTCTTCGACCTCCTCCGGAGGACGACCGGAGTCCAGTCGTGCGACAGGTTCCTGGCGACGGCAAGCCTGATACTGACCGAGCTCGCGGTCTACGTCGAGGTGACCTTCATGTTCACGGCCGGCTACATCGGGGGGACGTACGCCTTCGCCTCCGGGGTCGGGTCTTCGCTGATCACGTACATCATAGGTCCCCTGGTCATCCCGATCGGGGTTTCGATATTCATCTACCTAATCGGGACTCTGCTCGGCCTGATGAACGTGGTCCTCATGTTTGGACAGAAGGGCGGGCCTGCGGCAGCAGCCTAGTTGCTGCCGCACCTCCGCGGACCGGACTAGCCGGTCACGGTGATCTGGGCCGTCATCGAAGGCTGGGCCTGGCTCTCGTACTTCACAGTCCCCGCGGCTGAGAAGACGTGGCTGAAGATGTCATACTGGCCGAGGTTGCCGTTGCCCGAGGAGAAGGAGCTGTCGAGCGCCGTCACGTCGTGCATGTCAGGCCCCAGGTCAGGGCTGGACGACGGGTCGAGGTTCAGCCAGTAGACCTTGGTTCCCGAAGCCACGGTCAGCGAGTTCGGGATGAACGCGTTGCCCTGGATCAGGACGAGGGCCTGGACGGACATGAGGGAGACCTGCGCGCTGAAGACACTTGAGCCGGCGGTGGCCGAGATACCGATCGTGGTGTTGACCACCGTCGCCCCTGCAGCCGCGCTCAACGTCATCGTCGCCCCGGTTGCGAGCTGAGAGGGAAGGCTGAGGGTCGCCGGGCTGAAGGTCGCCGAGACCCCCTTGGGGAGCGAGGTCGCGGATAGCGCGTAGCTGCCCGACACGGTCCCTATCGCAGAGAACTTCAGCGGGACAGTTTCGTTGGTCCCGGGCGCCACCATCAGCGGCTGGGAGGATGAGATCGTCAGGGTCCCAGTGGACGAGGACGAGCTCCCGGTCGGCGAGGTCGTGGTGCTCGTCGTGCTTCCGGAAGATCCACCTATGGTGGACGAGGTGATAGAGTTCGACGACACGGCCGCGATCCCCACGTAGAGGGCCGCTCCGAGTATCAGCACGACCACGACAAGACCAGTCAGCGCGCTTATGCCTGACCGCGGTTTTGTCAAACAGCCAGCACCCCGCTTTCGACGATTTATCTCTTTCTCGGCTCGCACCTGATTTGGGCCCGCGGCCAAGTCCTCGGCGCCTAGAGTTGGGCGGTGTACCGGGTCCTCGAATGCCAGAAGGCAAGGACGACCACTACGACGAAGACCACGTCGACCCCCAGCACGTAACCGGGGTTGTACTCTTCCAGGGCGGGGACTCCCGCGGGGAGGTGCGGTCCTATGCTGAGGAAGAAGTTGGAGACGGCGGGGACGGCATACGTCAGGACAATCAAGAGGAGGCCCACTGCGACAGCCAGGAGCCCCAGCGGCTCGGCTAGGCTCGACGTCCCGTAGACGTCACCCAGGGTGAGCGGGGGCGCCCTGTCCCAGGTCCTGCCTCCAAGGCCGAGGAGGACGAACGCGAGCGCGGCCCCTATCAGGCCGTCGCCCAGAGCGCTCCCGCCGACCCGGACGACAAAGTCAGAGACGATGAAGAGGGGAGGGTAGAGGTAGACGCCGTGGGTGAACCAGACGATGGGATACCAGAAGACCCCGCAGGCCGCCCCCGCCAGGAGAATTGACCTGACGTCGTACCTCCTAAAACTGAACGCGGCGAAGACAAGGTCGGCTCCTAGCCCCGCCGCGCCGTAGAGCAGGTGGGGGTCGTGGGTGCCGTGGGCGAAGACCTGGACGGCGCCGTTGACCGTCAAGGCTATCGTCCCTGCGGCGGGCTTCCTCACAACGCATGCCGCAAGGACAGCCCCGTACTCGAGCCAGGTAATGAGGAGGTCTCCAAGAATAGGACCTCCCGCGACGTGGGCTAGGTAGAAGTCGAAGAGGACCAGGGGGTTGATCCTGGCGACGAGGGCGAACTCGAGCATTTCGGCTCTGTCGTCTATCAACCCGGTGACTAGCCCAATCGCGATGATGGTCGCGAGCTCCCCGTAGGTGAAGAAGAGGATCTTCGCCAAGTCAGTATGCTCGCTCCTGTTAGGCGACCGATTTCGGATATAAGCGCCAGCCGCTAGTCGAACCGCAGACTAGGCATCGTGCCGTCTCTCAGCCGGCTGGCACCGCAATGTTGGTCTTGTAGATCCAAGTCTCTTGAGATATCTTCCACACTCCGTCGGCATAGACGAACTGGTACTGGGCCGCGACGGTCCCGGTGACCTTGCCTTGGGCGGTGGTGTTCGAGACTGAGAGCGTGGCGTCGACACTCTCGATGCCCGGTCTCGGCGATGGATTGACCGTGAACGACTCTATCGCCACAGACAGGTTGCGGGTCGATTGAGCGATGCTCGCGACGAGATTGTGGATTGCGGTAGGGCTGTCGTAGACTCCGGTCTGTCCCGGAGAGGGACCATACCAGGTGACCACAGCGTAGTAGACGTAGTCCGTGCAGACCCCGCTCACGTTCAGTTGCTCCAGCTTGTTCAGGTGCGCCTGGAGTACTGACTGATTCAATTGCGGAGTTGCCGAGCCCGCCCCGGATGCGTTGCTAGTCAGGGACTGGGACAATAGCAAGACGACAAGGAGTATCGCCATCGAAACTATGGCGACCCCGAACCAGGCCATGGCTCCCTTCGCGATCCAAGGAATCGGCTGGCCTTGGTTTCGGGCGCCTTCCCTCGACATGTGTTTGACCTACCTCAGTTTCTTCTTGACCGCGTACACGAGGAAGGCCAACCCCGCCAGGAAGAGAATGATCGAGAGGGCGCGAAACGCGACTATGAATCCGAAGAACCCGACCAAGAAGCCTATCGAGACCGCGGCTATGCCATAGCCGGCATGTTCCATGGCATGGTTCGTCCCCATTATGGCGGCGCGGTTGGACGGATGGCTAGCCTCTCCAAGAATCAGGAGCTGGCTGATTCGAATCATCGCAATGAAGATCCCGTGGGCGAACGAGGCGGCGAGGAACGTCGGAAGCGTCGAGTTGAAGAAGACTGCTGCGATGGATATCGAGCTTCCTATCAAGCCCGCCACGAGGATCGGCATCCGCCTCTTTCCCTGGTCCATCACGTGCCCTAGAGGAATCATGAAGCAGACGACCGTGATGGCCATTATCGAGGGGAAGTAACCGTAGATCTGTCCGAAGATCGGGATCGCGCCCCTCAGCGTGTTCGCGTAGATTGGCACGAACTGGAAGAACCCGGCAAACCCTATCGCGCCATCGATCGTGGTCAGGAGCGCGACGCTGACTATTGGAGTCCGAAAGGCGTTGATGTAGTCGCCCCAGGACGCGCTGTGGGCGTGCTCCTCTTCGTGAAGCGCATCAAGGCCGAGCGGATGCGACTCCACGCTCACCGGGCTGGCCGCACCGTGACCTGCCGTTGTCCTGTATGAGGCGCCCTTGATCTCCGGCATCAGGAAGACCGCGATCACCGCAGAGGCGAGCATTAGGAAGAGCGCGTCTTGGAAGACAGCTATCCTGCTGCCGGTGAGGACCGCGACCGCAGTGCCGAAGGCGGGACCGAAGGCGAAGCCGGCGAACTCCGCCCCGTCCACCAGGCCGTACGCCTTACCCATCTCCTGGTACTTCTCCGCCAGGTCCCCGCTGTACGACAGAGTGCTCGAGGTGTAGGTTCCGTGCGCTATCCCGAGGGCGCAGAGAGATATCGTCATGGCAACGAGGAACTCCGTAAGGTCGGTGAACTGGTTGGCCACGATCAGTGAACCCAAGGATATTGCGCCGAGCACGCCCCCGAAGATTGTGAATCTCTGACGCCCGTACTTGTCGCAGAGGTGACCCATCGGGACGGAAATCAGCCCGGAGGTGACGAGATAGATGCCCGAAATCGAACCAACGAAGACGTACCCAATCGTCCCCAGCCGGAAGGTGACGGTGAGCTTGTCCGAGAGGAAGACCAGGACGATGATGAACGAAGAGTACTCGGCCACGTGCGTAAGGAAGCCCACCGCGCCGACCCCAGCGAACAATTTCACAAAGTGCAAGACCGCCGTCGCGCGGCTCTTCTGGCTAACGTTCGCCTGCATCTAACTCAACCGCCCGA
>Ga0335078_10013827_pt1 | contig 11959 bp, 8 predicted proteins | sample Lox_Sample_32_FD_206711 | JGI IMG/M metagenome (GOLD analysis project Ga0335078, IMG submission 206711) | Soil microbial communities from Loxahatchee National Wildlife Refuge, Florida, United States - Lox_Sample_3.2 | ecosystem: Environmental > Terrestrial > Soil > Wetlands | place: USA: Florida... | reverse complement strand
CGTTGGAAATGATAAGCATGCCATTTTCCCGATTGAGCGGTTACTGAGCGATCTGTTTTATGCCTGCATCCTTCACGACCTTGGCCCAGATTTTGGTATCCTGGTCGAGTCGTGCGGCAAATTCCGACGGGCCTTGCGCCAGCACATTGAGGCTCATCGCGGCAAAGCGCTCCGAGATCTGCGGCTGGCGCAGCGTCTTGATGGCTGCGGCGTTGAGCTTGTCGACGATCGGCTGCGGCGTTCGTGCCGGAGCCATCAGGCCGGCCCACGAATGCACCACGAGACCTTTCACTCCGGCCTCTTCGAAAGTCGGCACATTGGGCAACGCGGCCGACCGGCTGGTGCCGGTGACCGCGATGGCCTTCATTTTACCGCCGCGGATCAGCGGCAGCGCCGCCGGAATCGCTCCGAACATCACGTCGACGCGCTTGGCCATCACATCTACCGTCGCCGGCCCAAAGCCTTTGTAGGGAATGTGCACGAGGCCGGCGCCGGTCAGCACGTTGAACAATTCGCCGGACAGGTGATGCTCGCTGCCGTAGCCCGAGGAGGCGAAAGTCAGCTTCCCCGGCTGCGCTTTGGCCAGAGCGATAAGCTCTTGCGGCGAACTGGCCGCGAAGTCGGGCGCGGCCAGCATGACGAAATCGAAGGACACGGCAAGCGTGACCGGCGCCAAATCCTTTTCCGGATCGAACGGCAGCTTGGCATAGATGGCCGGACCCATCGCGATCGAGCCCGAGGTCGCCAGCAGCAAGGTCTGCCCGTCGGGATCGGCTTTCACCACCGTCTCGGTCGCGATATTGCCGTTGGCGCCGGGCAGGTTCTGCACGACAAACGGCTTGCCGAAAGCTTGCGTCAGGCCCTCTGCCAGCGTTCGACCGGCCAGATCGGGTACTCCGCCTGGCGGAAATTGCACCAGGATTCGCACCGGGCCGCTGGGGTAATCGACGGCGGCCAAACCATGTATGCCGAGTCCAAGAACAAGCGCGACGGCAACGATCCAGCCACCGACCTTCATCCGCGTCCTCCCCGGTTTGCAGCACAGCTTTGTTGGACGTTCACGATAGCATCGGTCTTCGCAAAAACCTTGCACGCCAAGGTGGCGGGGCTCATTCGCCGCCAAGCGCGATTGTTCATGCTGCTGCTCTTGCTGCAGACCCGCCATTCGTCTTGCGTCGCGAAGCCGAACATTCGCTCGCTGCGGCCCAAAGAAAAACTTATGTCTGGGCAAGGGATTCGATAGTAGGCCATAGCTGACAGTGGAATTATGGTCGCGCTGCAGATCACAAAATACACTAAGCAGTCAGTTCGAACTGGCAGCCTCAAGGGGAGGAAATGTCATGAAAGTCGTTGCGAAGGCGCTGGCCGCGAGCGCGTGCGCTTGGCTGATTTTCCACACTCCGGGTCTGATCTCCGCGGCGGCCGCCCAGGGCATCGACCCGGTGGCGCGGATGCAGCAGCTCTATACCCGCATTAAGACGGCAAGCAATCGCACCCTGGTCGTGTATTCGGCATATCCGACGATGCCGCCCGTCTTGGCACGCTTCATGAAGGATTACCCGGAGGTGCAAGCCGTCCACGAGGTCGCGTCTGGAGCAGCGCTGCGCGCCCGGTTACAAGCCGAGAAGGAAAGCGGCAATTATTCCGCCGATATCGCCATCAGCGCCCCGGTCGACATGGTCGCCATCGAGCGCGACGGATACTTCCAGAAATACATGCCGGAATACGCCGCCTCCTTACCCGACAATTTCAAGAGCCAGTCGAATGCCATTGGCATTCCGTTCCGTACCCTGTTCGCGCTGACCTACAACACCAGCTTGGTGCCGGCTAACGAGGTACCGCAGAATCTGGATCAGGCGTTGAACGAGAAGTGGAAAGATCGGATTGGCTACGCCACGCCAACCGGATACAGCGCCTTCGACGTTTGCACCGGCACCCTGTGGTACGACCACATGCTTACGGAGGCGCAGCTACGAAAACTACATACGATCGGAAAAGGCATTCAGGCCAATACGGAAGTTATCACCCAGGTCGCGCAGGGGCGCATGATCATAGGTCTTTGGGGGCCGTCGCAAACGACTTACCGGCTGCAACTCGATAATGCGCCGGTGCAGACCAAGTTTCTCGCCGATATGGCGGTACTATTTGGGCCGGGCGCGGCCATGTTGGCACATGCTCCGCATGCCGATGCCGCCAAGCTGTTCCTTGAATGGCTATATTCTCCTCACGGCCAGCTCGCCTTCGCGGAAGAGATGGGCAGTTATGGCACGATGCCCGGCGCTCCCCTACCGAAGGGGCAGCCTGAACTAACGGGCTACGACGTCAAGGACATTCCGATCGATCAGTCGCCGGAGATTCTCGGCCGTTATCGCCAGATCACCAGGGCGATCTGGGCCAATTGACGCACGTTGCACGTTGCACGCTGCTCACCGTCTCTGCATTTGATGACGCCTCCGCGGGCGTTTAACCTCGGGCGTGTCAAGCCAATCGAGATCCAAAGAACGTGTCCGTCCTGGCCTATCCGCAAACGTCCGGTCCGTCGCCGCAGTTTCGGACAGCCGCGAATGGCCGTTGGAATATTCCCGCAGTGCTGGGCTACGGTCTTTATTACGCATTGATCACCGTCCTGCTCATATATCCGGCGCTGATGCTGGCATGGGGCACCTTCCATTCCGGACCGCCGGGCGCCGCGACCTCTTTCACGTTGCGAAACATCGGCAGCTTTCTCCACGATGAACCGATCTGGCGTGCGATCCGCAACTCGATCTTTCTCGCGACGGTTACGACGATGGCGGGCATGTTACTCGCGCTTGGCCTCGCTTACGCCGCGCAACGGACCGATGCGCTGTTTCGCACCCTGATCACGCCGGCCATGGTCCTGACCTTCGCCACGCCGCCGTTGTTTTACGCTCTTGGCTACAGTCTGCTCGCCAACAAATACAACGGCCTTCTCAATATCGGAATGCGCAGCCTGCTCGGAATTAACGAACCAATTGTCAATATCGAGTCATGGTCTGGAATATCGCTGGTCATGAGCCTTCGATCCACGGCGTTTATTTATTTGTTCGTTGCCGGGCCAATTGCCGCGTTGAACCGGACGCACGAAGATGCTTCTTATATTTCCGGCGCCGGACCGATCAGAACAGCGATCATGATCAATGTCGGCATCCTGATGCCGGCGATCACCGGGGCGGCGATTCTGGCTTTCCTAGCGGGAATCCAGACCTTTGACACGGCGCTGATCATCGCGGACCCCGCCGGCATTCGCGTTATCGCCACACAGGTGTTCACCATGCTGCTCGCGCAGGTGCCCCCGGATTACGGGGTGGCAAGCGCCCTGTCGATGTTTCTATTCCTGATCGTTCTTCTCCTTGTCGTGATACAGAACCGCTTGCTCGCCGGCCGCTCGTTCGTCACGCGCGAAGGCAAGGCGACAAGCGCCGAAAGAACCGCGCTTGGCGCGTGGCGCTACGCCTTCGGCGCTTTCATCATGACCTATCTGATCATCGATCTTTTCCTGCCGATGTCGGCGCTGGCGATCTCGTCGTTTCAGCCGTTCCCAGGCGTCTTCGGGCGACTCACGACCGTCCATTATGTGCGGGCATTTACCGCTCCGGGCATTTGGGATGCGATCTGGACCACGGTGATCCTCTCGGTAAGCGTCGGGGGCGCGGCGATGGCGCTCGCGGTTCTCATCGTCGTGGTTAGCCGCAAGGCCGGAATATTCGGCGCCGGCTATCTTCGATTTGCCGTGCTTTTGCCGAAAGCGATGCCGGGCGTGGTCATGGCGCTCGCGATCACTTGGGCCTATGTGTCGTTGCCCGGCCTGCGTCTGATCTACGGTACGATCTGGATCATGTTTCTCGCCCTGATCGTCGTGGTGGTTCCTTTCACGTTGCAGGCCGCGCAAAGTGCCATCGCACAAGTCGGGCGCGACCTCAGCGAGGCATCGCTCGTTTCCGGCGCGAGCCGCTTCGTAATGGTACGGACGATTCTGGTCCCCTTGATCGCACCGAGCATCATCTACGGGTGGTTCATTGCCGCGGTCATCGTTGCCGGCACGCTCGATATTCCCTTGCTGCTGGCAAGTCCCGGACTGGCGACGCTTGCTGCCAAGATCTATGAGTTGAATTTCTCCGGTTCGATCGGAGACGCGGCAGCATTGCTGGTCGCGCTGCTGGCGTTTCTGTCGTTGCTGGCACTATGCGGGCTGGCGATGGGACGTCTAGCGTTTTCGCGCAACCAATGAAACGCCGAGGGGCCTTGCGGTGAAATCGTGAGTCGGGTCGAAATCAGAGAACTCGGTAAGTTCTACGGCGGCCTGCACGTCATCGAAGGACTTAACCTCACCATCGCCGAGGGCGAATTTTTTGTGCTGCTCGGCCCGAGCGGCTGCGGTAAGACTACGACATTACGTTGCGTGGCCGGATTGGAAACGCCGAGCAGAGGAACGATTTCGATCGGCGACGTCGTCGTCGCCGACCCCGCAAGGAACATTTTCGTTCCGCCGGCGCGGCGCAATATCGGTATGGTTTTTCAAAGCTACGCGCTTTGGCCGCATATGACCGTCTTCGCCAATCTCGCCTATCCGCTCAAGATACGCCGGATGGCGAGCGAGCAATGCCGCGCCCGCGTCGCCGAGGTGCTATCGATCGTCGGGCTTTCCGGCTACGAGAGAAGGTATCCATCGGAACTCTCGGGCGGTCAGCAGCAACGTGTGGCGCTGGCGCGCGCCATCGCCGGCAATCCAAACGTCGTCCTGTTCGACGAGCCTCTTTCGAACCTCGATGCGCAGCTGCGCCAGCGGCTGCGCGACGACTTGCGTCGGCTGCATGAGCAAGCGCGGCGAACGGCGCTCTACGTCACGCACGATCAGTCCGAGGCATTGGTGCTGGCCGACCGCATCGCGGTCATGAACCATGGGTTTATCGAGCAGGTCGGCTCGGCCGAGGATATTTTCCGCCGCCCGGCGACAAGGTTCGTCGCCGAATTCGTCGGCTTCGAGAACTATGTACCGGGCGAGATTGCCATCGGGGGCAAGCATCCGTCCGTTCGGATTTCTGACTGGAACGTCCAGCTCAAGATTTCGACCGACAATCATTGGAATACCGGCGAGCGCGTATCCGTCGCCTGCCGGCCGTCTGCACTTAGCGCGGTCGATAGCGCGCTTGATAAGGATGGCGGCCCGCTAGTAGCCGGCCGGATCGTCAGCGCCGTCTATATGGGCGAAAGCTATCTGTTTACCGTGCGCGTCGGCAATTCCACAGTGCGCGCGCTATCGCGCACGGGTTTGTCGCATGAGGCGCGATCACGCGGCCAGCCGGTCGCTCTGCGTATTGCCGAGCCGGAATTGATCTTGATCGAGGCGGCAAATTCTCGAACCGCCGGGATGGCCGAGACCAAAGGATAACCTATGGCTCGGCAAGGAAAATTAAATTGGTCGGCCGGATGCCGCGCCACTAATGTTTTCAAGCTGAGTTTTAAGCTGAGCAATTGCGGCCTCTTCGAACGATCGGTTGGCCGGGGCGGGATGCGCTGACATGATCGCACGACGAATGCACCTGAACTTTCACGGTAATTGGGCCGGAGAGCACGCGGGCGCTTGGCGGGTCGGCGAAGACGGCCAAACAGCCAAGTTTCAGCTCGATTACTATTCCGCTCTAGCCCAGGCCGCCGAACGCGGCTTGTTCGACGGCATATTCTATGCGGCCGGTCTCGCGCTTCACGAGAGTCCGGGGCGGCCGGCGACACCCGGCCTCGATCCCGTGGTGCTTGCCGCCGCCCTCTCCGCCAAGACCGAACGGATCGGACTTGCGGCGACGATTTCGACAACATTCAACGAACCGTACAACGTCGCGCGCACTATGCTGTCGCTCGACCATATCAGCGGCGGACGCGCGGCCTGGAATGTCGTGACGACCTACGACGAGATGGCCGCGCTCAATTTCGGGATGACCCAGCTGCCGCCAAAACAATTGCGTTATGAGCGGGCGGACGAGTTCGTCGAAGTAGTGCTGCAGCTCTGGGATTCATGGGGCCCCGGCTCGCTGGTGCCGGACCCCGAGGGCGCTGTCGCGTTCGCGCCGGCGATCCATCCCATTAATCATCATGGGCGTCACTTCGAAGTACGCGGCCCGTTGCAAACTCCGCGCTCCCCGCAGGGCCGTCCAATTCTGTTTCAAGCCGGCGCCTCCCAAGAGGGCAAAGCATTTGCCGCCCGCGTGGCCGACGGCATTTTCTGCGTCGCGCTCAATCTCGAAACCTGTCAGGCTTTCTACAGGGAAATGAAAGAGCTTGCCCGCAGCTTTGGCCGCGATCCCGACAAGGTGCACATCCTCCCCGGCGTTTACCTCTATATCGGGAGCACTATGGAGGAGGCAAAGAAGGTTTTGGCCGAACAAAGCACGACGGACGATGCGCTCAACCAGCTTGCTGTACGGCTCACGACCGACGTCGGCAATCTAAAGGTCGACGAGACTGTGCCGGACGAAATCCTCGACAAGGCAGCTATTGCGGCGCGTTCCCACGGGCACACTATGGCGGTGATCGACGTATTCCGCCGCGAACGGATTACGGTTCGAGAGTTTTTGATTCGGCAGCCGTTGCGCGGGCCGCACCGCGTCTTCTGCGGCACGCCGGAGCTTGTCGCGGACTCGTTCGCGGAGTGGTTCACGACCCGCGCGGCCGACGGCTTCAATGTCGGCAATCTAACGCTAGAAGGCTTGAATTTATTCGTCGATGAGGTGGTCCCCCTCTTGCAGAAGCGGGGCCTGCACCGGCGGGAATACGAAGGCAAGACGATGCGGGAGATTTTCACCGGCTGAGCCGCATTTCGCCAGTCTTGAGCTGCCGGATTCCGCCATGTCAGGCCAGCGATGGGACCGCCGCAGGCACCGATTTTGCCGATTTCTAAGCCGCGCCGGATATGCAAGGATCGGGCTCGTTTTGCGTGAGGTCGCACGAGCCATGATCGACTCGGTTAGCATTCGCCAGTTGCGCTATCTCATCAAGATCGTCGAGACCGGGAGCATGACCCGGGCCGCGTCGGAACTGAACATTTCGCAGCCGGCGCTCGGCTTACAGATCAAGAAGCTTGAAGACAGCGTCGGGCTCCAGCTGCTGCTGCGCCATTCGCGCGGCGTTGTGCCTACCCCAGCCGGAAAGTACCTCTACGACAAATCGAAGGCGATCGTCGATTTACTCGTGCAGACGCGCCGCGATTTGCGGATGTTCAGTTCGGCCGCCTCAGATCGGGCCATGATAAGACGCGAACGAATTTCGCTCGGACTTACGCCCTCCATCATCCGCCAAGTCGGGGCATCGATGCTCATCGATTTGCAGCTCAGCAATCCGCATGTTCTCTTGAACGTCGTCGAGTCCTTTAGCAAGGAGATGGAAGCTCATCTTTTGCAGAATAGGATCGATGTCGGCTTTGCCTACGACATCGATCTGGCGCGTTTTCCCCGGCCGGTTCCGATCCTGGACGAGAATTTTGTACTCTACACGCCCGGTTCCGGCACGGGTAGCATCTCGGACATACCCGCGAAGCAAATCTTCTCTCAGAAGCTCGTCTTGCAAAGTAGCCATGACTTCGTGCGCCGGACCCTCGAGGCGGTTTCGCGCGAACACAGGCTCGAATTGCAAATCCCGTTCGAGGTGCATTCGGCCGACGCCATCAAAACCATCGTCGAAAACAATTTGGCGGCCGCGGTCGTGCCCTACGGCTCCGTCGCCGAGGCAGTGCGTGCCGGTAAAGCGCGGGTTCGGCGGATCGTCGAGCCGGAGATTACTCGACGTCTCTACCTCATCCGCGCGCCGCACGGGCGGAAATTCGAAGATGAGACCGGAATGACGAGCTTTTTGGCGCGGTCCAGTGAAAAAATCGTCGAATCGCTGGGGCGGTTCGGCAAACGCGTCAATGCCGGCGACGCGGCGCTGCTGGCGTCGTAAGCGGGCGGCCGATGGTTTCGGCAGCGCGGAAAGCTCACATCTAGCCGCGAAACCCCTTCGCCAACAGATAAAGCTCCGCCGAATCGGCGCGGCTCGCCGGCGGCTTGACGTGCTTGACGGTCTCGAAGTCGCGCTTGAGCTCGGCGAGAAGCCGTGTCTCGGTGCCGCCTTGCAGCACCTTGCAGAGAAAAGTGCCCTTGGGCGCCAGCACTTCGCGGGCGAAGAAAGCGGCGGCCTCGGCCAGCGCCATGATGCGCAAATGGTCGGTCTGGCGATGGCCGGTGGCGTTCGCCGCCATGTCGGAAAGCACGACGTCGACCTTTCCGTGCGCCTTGCCGCCGAGCAGTTCCTTCAATCGCGCCGGCGCCGCCTCGTCGAGGAAATCGAGCTTGAGGAACTCGACGCCAGGCAGCGGCTTCATCTCGAGAATGTCGAGCGCGATCACCCGGCCCTTTGGCCCGACCCGGCGCGCCGCGATCTCGCTCCAGCCGCCCGGCGCGGCGCCGAGATCGACGACCCGGGCGCCGGCTTTAAGCACCTTATATTTGTCGTCGATTTCGACGAGCTTATAGGCGGCGCGCGAGCGGAATCCTTCGCGCTTGGCGCGCGCGACGTAGGGGTCCTTGAGCTGGCGCTCGAGCCACGCGCGTGACGAGACCGTGCGGCGCTTCTCGTCCGTAAGCCGCGCCATCGCCGCTACGCTTGTCCCCACACGCCGTCTTCGCGCATCATCTCCACCAGCATGCCCTCGCGCAACCCGCGATCGGCGACGCGCAGCCGCCGCGACGGAAAGGCGCGGCGGATGGCATCAAGAATGGCGCAGCCCGCCAAAACGAGATCGGCGCGCTCGGCGCCGATGCAAGGATTGGCCGCGCGCTGGTCGAAGCTCATGGCCATCAGCTCGGCGACCACCTGTGAGACTTCGCCATCCGCCAGCCAGCAGCCGTCGACGCGCCGGCGATCGTAACGGCGCAGCTGCAAAAACACCCCGGCGATCGTCGTCACGGTGCCTGAAGTGCCGAGCGTATGGAACCCGTCGAGGTCGCGGTGCGCGGCGGCAAAGCGGTCGACGAAAGCCGAGACCTCGTCCACCATGGCGGCGTAGGTTGCCGGCGACACCACTTTGCCGCCGTAGCGCTCGGCCAGCGTGACGACGCCGACCGGCAACGAGGTCCAGCCGACAATGTCCGGCGTCGGCGGTCCCCGTCCGTCGCCCGCCCGGCGCTTGAGCCGCACCAGTTCCGACGAACCGCCGCCGATGTCGAACAAGATCACGCCGTCGGCTGCGGGATCGAACAATTCCGTGCAGCCGGTGGCGGCAAGCCGGGCCTCGGTCGCCGCATCGATGATCTCGAGTTCGAGGCCGGCGTCGCCGGCGACCCGGCGGCGAAATTCCTCGGTATTCTCGGCGGCGCGGCAGGCCTCGGTGGCGATCAGCCGTGCGCGACCCACGCCGCGCGCACGCATCTTGTCGCGGCAGACGAGCAAGGCCTCGACCGCGCGCGCAATCGCGGCCTCGCTGATCCGGCGCGACGCGGCGACGCCTTCGCCGAGCCGAATGATGCGGGAAAAGGCGTCGACGACGCGGAAGCCGTTGGCGGTCGGCCGAGCAATCAGCAGGCGGCAATTATTGGTGCCGAGATCGAGCGCGGCATAGGTTGCCGCCGGGGATTGCCGCTGGCCAAGCGCATGCCATTCGTCGCGACGGTCATCGCGGCGAATGCCATAAGGCGTTCGGCGACCCCAGCGAGCGCCCCGCGCGCCTCCGTTGCGCGAGGTGCCACCGGCGTCGAGGCCGCCCTGCGGCGAGGCCTCGTCGTCCATCAAAGCCTTCCTGCCGCGCCGGAGCCCCTCGTTGCGCTCGACGGCGGCGGGCTATTGTTCAAGCCAAATCAAGGAAATGTAACAGGGGCGAGCTTAAGGGCAATACCGTGCCTTAGCCGGGTACGAGCCATGTTCCGCGCCCAGTTGCCGCGGTCTGGCAAGTCATTTATCACCCGGACACGCGCTTTAGGATTGAATCGTCATGAATTTGCAGCACTCTGACAGCATCCGGTCGGGCGGTCTGACCGCCGAGGAACTCACCTCCGCCAAATTCGCCGTCGGCCAATCCGTGCCCCGCGTCGAGGATCCGATGCTGCTGCGCGGGCTCGGCCATTACACCGACGACGTCAGCCTGCCCCGCCAAGCCTATATGGTGATGGTCCGCAGTTCGATCGCGCATGGAACCATCCGCGCAATCGACAAGGAGGCGGCGCGGAAAATGCCGGGCGTGCTCGGTGTCTACGACAGCGCCGACCTGAAGGGCTACGGCAACCTCAAATGCATCGTCGCGCTCAACAGCCGCGACGGCACGCCGCTCCGGAAACCGCGGCGCGAAGCGCTCGCCATCGGCAAGGTGCGCTACGTCGGCGACCCGGTCGCCTTCGTCGTCGCCGAGACGTTGCTGCAGGCCAAAGACGCCGCCGAAGCCGTCAGCGTCGATATCGATCCGCTGCCGGCGGTCACCTCGGCCGAAGCCGGGGCGCAGGCCGGCGCGCCGCAGATCTATGACGACGTTCCGAACAATGTCGCCATCGATTTTCACCACGGCGACACCGCCGCCGTCGACGCCGCCTTCGCCAAGGCCGCGCATGTCACGCGGGTGAAAATGGAAAATACGCGGCTCGTCATCAATCCGATGGAGCCGCGCGCGGCACTGGGCGTGCACGAAAACGACCGCTTCACGCTCTATACCTGCTCGCAGGGCGTGATGGGCATGCGCGCCAACATCGCCGATATCATGGGCGTCGACGTCAAGAACGTGCGGGTTCTGACCGGTCAGGTCGGCGGCTCATTCGGCATGAAGGCGATGGCCTTTCCCGAATACATCTGTCTCCTGCACGCTGCGCGCGCGCTCGGCCGCCCGGTGAAGTGGACCGACGAGCGCTCCACGAGTTTTGTTTCCGACGGCCACGGCCGCGCCGCCGACGTCGTCGGCGAGCTTGCACTCGACGCCGACGGAAAATTTCTCGCCGTGCGGCTGACGAGTTTCGGCGATCTCGGCGCCTTCCTATCGACCTTCGGGCCGTTCATGGCGACCGCCAATGCGGTGAAGAACATGCAAGGCATGTACCGCACGCCGCTGATGGAAGTGTCGACCAAATGCGTCTTCACCAACACGGTGCAGATCACGCCGTATCGCGGCGCCGGGCGCCCGGAGGGCAACTATTATATGGAGCGGTTGATCGACGCTGCGGCGGCCGAAATGGGCATCGACCGGATTGCGCTGCGCCGGCGCAATCTCATCGCGCCGAGCGAGTTTCCGCATAAGACCGCCTCGGCCGCGACCTATGACAGCGGCGACTTCGCCGCGCTGACCAAACAGGCGCTCGAGCTTGCCGACAGCAAGGGCTTCGCCAAACGCAGGCGCGAAAGCCGCAAGCGCGGCAAGCTGCGCGGGCTCGGCATCGGCAATTATCTGGAAGTGACCGCGGGACCGGCGAAGGAATCCGCCGGCATCATTTTCAGCCCCGACGGCACGGTGACATTGACCACCGGAACGCTCGATTTCGGCATGGGTCACGCCACCCCGTTCGCGCAAGTCCTGAGCCAGGAGCTCGGCGTTCCCTTCGACAAGATCAGGCTCGTGCAGGGCGACAGCGACCGCATCGCGGTCGGCGGCGGCTCCGGCGGCTCGAAATCGATCATGCACAGCGGCACCGCGATCGTCGAAGGCTCCGCCAAAGTCATCGACAAGGGCAAGCAGCTCGCCGGCTATGTGCTCGAAGCCTCCCCGTCGGACATCGCTTTCGAGCACGGCAAATTCGTCATCGTCGGCACCGACCGCTCGATTTCGATCATGGAGCTGGCACGGAAGCTCCACGACGGCGGACTCAATCTTCCGGCCGATGCCCCACAATCGCTCGACGTCGTCCATATCAGCGACGGTCCCGGCGCCTGGACCTTCCCCAACGGCTGCCACATTTCCGAGGTCGAGGTCGATCCCGCCACCGGTGCCGTCGAGGTG
>Ga0335078_10013826_pt1 | contig 11960 bp, 9 predicted proteins | sample Lox_Sample_32_FD_206711 | JGI IMG/M metagenome (GOLD analysis project Ga0335078, IMG submission 206711) | Soil microbial communities from Loxahatchee National Wildlife Refuge, Florida, United States - Lox_Sample_3.2 | ecosystem: Environmental > Terrestrial > Soil > Wetlands | place: USA: Florida... | reverse complement strand
TAGTCGGCCACGACGGCGGGCGGCTGGCGCACGTGAAGGATCACCAGGCGGGCCCGCGAGGCCCCGGCGAGCTCGACGGCCGCATCGACGACCGAACGGGTGGCCCCCGAGAAGTCGACAGGAACGACTATGAGCTTCACGCCTGCGAACCTACCCGAGCGGGCCGGCGCCCGCTGCGCGGTTCTTGGCAATTAGGGCGCAGGCTTTGACCTCGGCGCACCCGGCCCGGCGTCCCGGGCCGCAAGCGAAAAAACCGCGCCGGCCTATTGCGGCCCCGGGCCGATATGGCATCAGTGAGTCCGATCCTCACGTGAAGCCCGTCCGACTAGCCACCGCCGGATGCGTCGCCGCCGCGGCCGCCCTCCTGCTCGTCTGCCTGTCTGCCAGCGGCGGGAGCCCTCCGGGGGCGGCGAGACTCGCCGCGGGGGCGGCGGCCGCGGCGCTCAACCTGGGGTGCCTCGGGTGGCTTGTGGGCCGCGCCGTCCGCGGAGCCAGGGTGGGCGAGGCGGCCCGGGCGGAGGCGGGCCGCCAGCAGCAGCAGCTGGCGCTGTCGGCCGCCGTCGTAGAGGGCTCCGGGGACGCCATCTTGAGCACGGGCCTGGACGGCGTCATCCGCACCTGGAATCGCGGCGCGCAGCGCATCCTGGGCTATACGGCCGATGAGGCGATCGGCCGCCCCATCTCGCTCATCGTGCCGGAGAGTCGCGCGCCTGAGGAAGCGGACATCATCGAGCGGGTCCGGCGGGGAGCGAGCGTCGAGCGCCTCGAGACGGTGCGCCGGCGCAAGGACGGAGAGCTTGTCGAGCTGCTCGTCACCGTTTCGCCCGTGTTCGACGCGCAGGGCCGGGTGGTCGGCGCGTCGAAGATCGCGCGCGAGCTCACGCAGCAGAAGCGCATCGAGAAGGAGATCCTTGAGGCCCTGACCGAGCTCAGGGACATCAAGGCAGCCCTGGACGAGCACTCGATCGTCGCGATCACGAACCCCGCGGGGCGGATCACCTTCGTGAACGACAAGTTCTGCGCGATTTCGAAGTACTCGCGCGACGAGCTGATGGGCCAGGACCACCGGATCATCAACTCCGGCTACCATCCCAAGGACTTCTTCCGGGACCTCTGGGAGACGATAGGCCACGGGCGGGTGTGGCGGGGGGAGATCCGCAACCGGGCCAAGGACGGCACCTACTACTGGGTGGAGACTACGATATTCCCCCGCGTCGACGCCGGAGGGAAGCCCGTGCAGTACATCGCCATCCGCACCGACATCACCCGGCGCAAGGCCGATGAGGCGGAGCTGCAGCGCGCCGCGGCGGAGCTCGTCGACAAGAACCGGGAGCTTGAGACGATCGTCTACACGGTGTCCCACGACCTGCGCTCGCCGCTTGTCAACGTGCAGGGCTTCAGCCGCCAGCTCGAGCGCGCCTGCGAGAAGATCCGTGCCGCCGCCGGCGGCGCCGGGGCTCCGGCGACGCCGCCGGAGCTGAAGCAGGTGCTCGACGTGACGATCCCGCAGGCGCTCCGGTTCATAGGCGCGGGCGTGACCAAGATGGACATTCTCCTCGCCGGGCTGCTGCGCTACTCGAGGCTGGGCCGCGTGACCATGAGCATCGTGCCCCTGGAGATGAACGGCCTCTTGGCCGAGATCCTGGCCGCGATGCGCTTCCAGCTGAACGAGGCGAAGGCCGACGTCCAGATCGGCCCGCTTCCGGCCTGCCTCGGCGACAGCGTGAACACGAGCCAGGTGTTCGCCAACCTCCTCGACAACGCGCTCAAGTACCGCCACCCGGATCGGCCGCCCCGCATCGAGATCACGGGGCAGGTCACGGGTGCCGACGCCGTCTACACGGTCGCCGACAACGGCATCGGGATAGCGCAGGAGCACCTGCGCAAGGTCTTCGAGATCTTCCATCGGCTCAACCCGGAGGGCGTCGGCGGCGAGGGCCTGGGCCTGACGATCGCCCAGCGCGTCCTTGAGCGGGAAGGCGGAAAGATCTGGGTTGAGAGCCGCGAGGGATACGGCTCTACTTTCCGGGTCTCGCTGCCGGCGGCCCCCAAGGCCGCCGGCGCCCATCCATGAATCACGACCCGGTCATCCTGATTGTCGACGACGATGAGGGCCATGCCATCCTCGTGCGGGAGAACCTGGTGGCGGCGGGGCTGGACAACGCGATCCAGCACTTCTCGGACGGGCAGGCGGTTCTGGATTTCTTCTTCAATCCGGGGAACCGCCAGAAGCACCGCGCCGGGCAGGTCTACCTGGTGCTGCTCGACATCAGGATGCCGAAGGTGGAGGGCACGGAGGTCCTGCGCCGGCTCAAGGCCGATCCGAAGCTGCGCAAGATGCCGGTCGTGGTGCTGACGACGACCGACGACGCCAGGGAGGTCGAGCGTTGCCACGAGCTCGGCTGCAACGTCTACATCCAGAAGCCCGTCGATTACGACAAGTTCGCCGAGGCCATCCGGCGGCTGGGCATGTTCATCAGCCTGATGATGGTTCCGTCGACCAACGGGCAATGAGCGGCAATCCGGGGCCTTCGCCTTGCGCAAGCGGCGCACGTCGGTTCGCCGGCAAGGGAGGTCCGGGGGCCACATGAAGCCGACCGGGACCGGCGCCGCCCGACGGCGGGCCCCCACGCAGGATGCCGGCGCGGAGCCCGCGGCCGCGCGGCGCCGGCGGGTCCTCCTGGTCGACGACCATCCCCTCATGAGGGCCGGCCTGGCGCAGCTCATCAACCTGCAGCCCGACCTCGTCGTCTGCGGCGAGGCGGGCGATCCTGCCGAAGCGAGCCGCGAGCTCGGCCGGACGAAGCCGGACCTGATCCTCACGGACATCACGATGCCCGGGCGCGGCGGCTTCGAATTCATCAGGGACCTGATCGCGGTGAAGCCCGACCTGCTCATCCTGGTCGTCTCCATGCACGACGAGGTGATCTTCGCCGAGCGGGCGCTTCGGGCGGGGGCGCGCGGCTATGTCATGAAGGAGGCAGGTGGCGAGAACCTCCTCGCGGCGATCCGGCAGGTGCTGGGCGGCCAGGTGTACCTGAGCGCGCGGATGTCCGCCCGGGCCCTTGAGGACCTGTCGGCCCGCAAGCCCCGGGGATCGGCCTCGCCGATCGAGAAATTGACTGACCGGGAATTCGAGGTTTTCCAGCTGGTGGGCCTCGGCAGGAGCACCCGCGACATCGCGACCCAGCTCCACCTGAGCACGAAGACGGTCGACGTCCACCGCGGCAACATCAAGAAGAAGCTTCAGCTGAGCGACGCGACGGCGCTCGTGCGCCACGCCGTCCGCTGGGTCGAGACGCAGACCTGAGCGGGACCCCCGGGCGGGGCCTCGGATTGTCACTTGCATTTGCGGCGTCCCGGGGAACCTTACGGCCATGAAAATCGGCGTGATCGGTTCAGGGGACGTGGCCAAGACCCTGGGGAGCGGCTTTCTCAAGCACGGCCACAGCGTGGCGATCGGCACCCGCGACGCCGCCAAGCTTGGCGAATGGGCCAAGCAGAATCCGATGGGCCGGGTCGGCAGCTTCGCCGACGCGGCCAAGTTCGGCGAGGCCGTGGTCCTCGCCGTCAAGGGCGGGGCGGCCGCGGAAGCGCTTCGCGCCGCCGGGGCGGAGAACCTCGCCGGCAAGCTGGTCATCGACGCGACCAATCCGATCGCCGATGCGCCGCCCGCCAACGGCGTCCTGCGGTTCTTCACGAGCTTCGACGAGTCGCTGATGGAGCGGCTGCAGCGCGAGTTCGCGGGGGCGCGCTTTGTGAAGGCCTTCAATTCGGTCGGCGCGGCCTGCATGGTGAATCCGCGCTTCAAGGGCGGAAAGCCGACCATGTTCATCGCGGGCAACGACGCCGGCGCCAAGCAGACGGCGAAGTCAATCCTCACCGAGTTCGGCTGGGAGACCGAGGACATGGGGGGCGCCGAGTCGGCCCGGGCCATCGAGCCCCTGTGCATGCTCTGGTGCATCCCGGGGTTCCGCCAGAACGACTGGGTCCACGCGTTCAAGCTCTTGAGGTGACGCCTGCGGCCGGCGTTTGCCCCGAGGGGGAACGGCGGCGCCCGCCGACGGGCGGCCCGCTCGGCCGGTCGGCCGGCGTCTAGCGCGCATCGAAGCCGGCGACCCGTCGGTCGCTGCCGCCATCCCATGGGATCCTGGGCGGCTCTTCTGGACCCGGGGATCTGCTCAGGGAATCTCGCGTCGCTGCTGGTCCCGGTGTTGCCGATCACCGCCGCGTTCCCGCGCCGGACTTCGGTGGAAGGGGGGGCCCTGAGCGAGGCGCAGGCGGACGACTGCGGCGCGTACGCGGCGCGGACGAAGCGCCTGATCCCCGGGGTCTACTGGGCGCCAGCCGGCTTGCGGTCGGCCCATGCCCAGTCGCGGATCTCCGGCAGGTCCTGGCCGTGCCTGGCGATGTAGCGCTTGTGCTCGACCAGCTTGTCCGCGAGCTGCTGCTTCAGGTAGGCGCCCTTGTCGCGCGTCTGCGCGAGACGGTCGATGGCGTCCATCACGAGATGAAAGCGGTCCAGATCGTTCAGCACCGCCATGTCGAAGGGCGTCGTGATGGTCCCTTCCTCCTTGTAGCCGCGGACGTGGATGTTGTCGTGGTTCTTGCGCCGGTAGGTCAGCCGGTGGATGAGCCACGGGTAGCCGTGAAAGGCGAAGATGACAGGCTTGTCCTTGGTGAAGAGCCCGTCGAAGTCCACGTCGCTCAGCCCGTGCGGATGCTCGGTCTGCGGCTCCAGCTTCATGAGGTCGACCACGTTGACGACGCGGATTCTCAGGTCCGGCAGGTGCTCGCGCATGATGGAGACCGCGGCCAGCGTCTCGAGCGTGGGGACGTCGCCGCAGCAGGCCATCACGACGTCGGGCGCCGCGCCCTGGTCGTTGCTCGCCCATTGCCAGATGCCGATCCCCTCCGTGCAGTGCTTGACCGCCGCTTCCATGCCCAGCCACTGCGGGGCGGGGTGCTTGCCCGCGACGACGACGTTGACGTAGTGCCGGCTGCGCAGGCAGTGATCCATCACCGAAAGCAGGCAGTTGGCGTCGGGGGGAAGGTAGACGCGCACGATCTCGGCCTTCTTGTTCACGACATGGTCCAGGAAGCCGGGATCCTGGTGGGTGAAGCCGTTGTGGTCCTGGCGCCAGACATGCGACGCCAGCAGGTAGTTGAGTGATGCGATCTTGCGCCTCCACGGCAGGTGCGCGGTGACCTTGAGCCACTTGGCGTGCTGGTTGAACATCGAGTCGACGATGTGGATGAACGCCTCGTAGCAGTTGAAGAGCCCGTGCCTGCCCGTGAGCAGGTAGCCCTCAAGCCAGCCCTCGCATTGGTGCTCGCTGAGCACCTCCATGACGCGCCCGGCCGGCGCGAGAAACTCGTCGTTGGGCAGAGCCGCCGCGTCCCATTGGCGCTTGGTCGCCTCGAACAGAGCCTCAAGGCCGTTGGAAAGCGTCTCGTCGGGCCCAAAGACCCGGAAATTGCTCTGGTCGGCGTTCAGCTTGACCACGTCGCGCAGGAAGCGGCCGAGGACGTGGGTGTCGCCGACGCCGCGCACGCCGGGCGCCGGCACGTCGACGGCGTAGTCGCAAAAATCCGGCATCCGCAGGTCGCGCAGCAGGATGCCCCCGTTGGCGTTGGGATTGGCGCCCATGCGCCGCTCGCCCTTGGGCGCAAGCTCGGCGAGTTCCGGATTCAGGCGGCCGGCCGCGTCAAAGAGCTCCTCCGGCCGGTAGCTCCTGAGCCAGCCCTCCAGCTGCTTGAGGTGCTCCGGATGGGCCGCGGGATCGGACAGGGGCACCTGGTGCGAGCGGAACGTGCCCTCGATCGGCAGGCCGTCGACGATCTTGGGCCCCGTCCAGCCCTTGGGCGAGTTGAGGACGACCATGGGCCAGCGGGGGCGCTCGGGATTGCCGTGGAGGCGGGCGTCCTGCTGGAGCTTCACGATGCGCTCCACGGCGGCGTCGAGGGCCGCGGCCATGGCCTCGTGCATGAGCTCGGGAACATGCCCCTCGACAAAACAGGGCTCCCAGCCGTAGCCGCGCAGAAGCTGCTCGAGCTCCTGGCGGGTGATTCGCGCGAGGAGCGTCGGGTTGGAGATCTTGTAGCCGTTGAGGTGCAGGATCGGCAGCACCGCCCCGTCGGTCACCGGGTTGAGGAACTTGGTGGAATGCCAGGCCGTCGCCAGCGGCCCCGTCTCGGCCTCGCCGTCGCCGACGACGCAGGCCACGACGAGCGAGGGATTGTCGAACACGGCCCCGAAGGAATGGCTGAGCGAGTAGCCCAGCTCGCCGCCCTCGTGGATCGAGCCGGGGCACTCGGGCGACGCATGGCTGGGGATCCCGCCGGGAAACGAGAACTGGAGGAAGAGCTTCCGAAGGCCAGCCTCGTCCTGGCTGATGTTGGGATAGATCTCGCTGTAGGTGCCCTCGAGGTAGGTGTTGGCGACGACGGCGGGGCCGCCGTGGCCCGGGCCCGAGACGTAGATCATGTTCAGGTCGAACTTCTTGATGACCCGGTTCAGGTGCGCGTAGATGAAATTCTGCCCGGGCGTCGTCCCCCAGTGCCCCAGCAGCATGCGCTTCACGTCGCCGAGCGCCAGCGGCCGCTTCAGGAGCGGGTTGTCGCATAGGTAGATCTGCCCGACACAGAGGTAGTTGGCCGCGCGCCAATAGGCGTCGATTCTGCGGAGCGTTTCCGGCGTGAGCGTGCTTGTTTTCATCGTTGAACCCTCGTGGTCGCGCCGAGGCGCAGGATCCGGGTGACCGACCTGGCGATCATGAGTTCCTCATCGGTGTGGATGACGCGCACCTTGACGCCGGAGGCGTCCGGCGAGATCAGGGGCGCGTTCCTGGCGTTGCGCGTCCGATCGAGGACGACGCCCAGGAAGCCGAGGCCGCCGCAGATCCGCTCCCGGATGATCGGCGAGTTCTCGCCGATGCCCCCGGCGAAGACGAGCGTGTCCAGGCCGCCGAGCGCCGCGGCGAACGAGCCAAGCCATTTCTTCGCCTGGTAGCAGAATAGGGCCACGGCCTCGGCCGCCCGGGGGTCCGTCTTCTCCCGTGCGAGCAGATCGCGAATGTCGGGGCTCGTGCCCGACACGCCGAGCAGGCCCGACTCGTGGTTCACCATCCGCTGGAATTGGCCGATGTCGATCCGCTCCGTGCGCTCGAGATAGTAGATGAGCCCGGGATCGAGGTCGCCGGTCCGGGTGCTCATGACCAGCCCCGCCGTCGGCGTGAATCCCATGCTCGTGTCGATGCTCTTGCCGCGTCTCACCGCGGCCATGCTGGCGCCGTTCCCGAGATGGGCGAGAATCACCCGGGCCCTTGCCGCCGGCGGGTCGAGGCGGCTGAGTTCCTCCATCAGGTAGGCGTAGGAGAGCCCGTGGAAGCCGTAGCGCTCAACGCCCTTGGCCGAATAGCGCCGCGGGATCGGCAGCAGCTTGGCGACGCGCGGCATCGCGCGGTGAAACGCGGTGTCGAAGCACGCGACCTGGGGCAGCCCCGGATGGCGCCGCCGGAAAGCCGCGATCAGGCCGATCTCGCGCTTCAGGTGTTCGGGGTCATAGGGCATCATGCGCTGGAGCTCCATGAGCAGCCTGCCGTCGACCCGCGCGGGCTCCGAATGCGCCATGCCATGGACCACGCGGTGCCCCACGGCTCTCACCGAGGCAAAGACGGGCTGCGCCTCGAGCCAGTCGAGCAGGTGCTCGGCCGCTATGCGGTGGTCGGCGGCGGAAAGGCGGCGCACCGCAAGCGCGCCTCCCGACGGGCCGGCGCAGGTCAGCCGGGTCCCGCCCAGGCCGATGCGGTCGACCTTGCCGCTCAGCAGCAGCGTCGGAGCTCCGCCCGCCTCGTAGACGGCGAACCGGATGCTCGACGAACCGCCGTTGATCGCAAGGACGCAGGGCCGCGCGGGCTTCATCATGGGACGGCGCCGGCGAGGATGCGCTGAGCGTTCGCGCCGCTGGCGGTCACGGGGCTCAGGTGGGCGGGCCCCAGACCTCGTCGCCCACGTCCCAGCCCATCCGGGCGGGCTCGCGCACGTACCGGTCGAAGTCGGGGTGGTTGGCGACGCGCATGTTCGGCGCATCCCAGACGATGTCCTGGTTGGTGCGCTGCGCCATGACGCCGACGAGGGCCATTTCCGTGAGCCGGGCGGAGTAGTCGAAGTTGGACCCGGGCAGCGGCCCCTCGCCCTTGACGGCGCGGACCCACTCCTGGAACGGGCCGCCCTTGACGCGCGGGATCGTCTTGGGGGGAGGGTTCTTCTTGAATTCCTGCCACACGGCGTCGTTCAGCAGCTGCGGGCTGTCCGGCCGCGGGCCCGTCATCAGGGTGTTCTTGTCGCCGATCATGAGCATGCCCGACTTCGGGAACTCCTTGGCGCGGTCCCAGTCGAGCGGAGGTGCCGGGTGCTGGCCGCCGTCGTACCAGTGCAGGGCGACGGGAGGCTGCTGGCCTCGGGCGGGGAACTCGAACTTGAGGTGCGATGAGCGCGGCACGAAGCCCTCGTGGATCACGTCGAGGTTCTCGACCGACACGCGGGAGGGCGCATCCAGGCCGAGCGCCCAGAACGGGGCGTCCAACGTGTGGCAGGCCCAGTCGCCCAGCTCGCCGCACCCGAAATCCCAGAAGCCGCGCCAGATGAGGGGGGCGTAGGCGGGGCTGTAGTGCCGCTTCTTGGCGGGCCCGAGCCAGAGGTTCCAGTCCAGGGTCGGCGGCACGTCGGCCGAGGCGGGCGGGAACGACGACGGTATGCGGAAATAGGGCCCCCCGACGAAATCCGGGCCGTCGAACCAGGCGTGGACCTCGTGCACGCTCCCCAGAACCCCGGCGTCGTACCATTCCTTGATCAGGCGGATCCCCTCGGTCGCGTGGCCCTGGTTGCCCATCTGCGTGACGACCTTGTACCGGGCGGCCGCCCGGCGTAGCGTGCGAGCCTGCCAGATGTTGTGGGTCAGGGGCTTCTGCACGTAGACAGCCTTCCCGGCCTGCATGGAGAGAAAGGCGGCGCTGAAGTGGATGTGGTCGGGCGTCGAGACGACGACCGCGTCGATGTCGCGGTGCATCTTGTCGAGCATGACGCGGAAGTCCTTGAAGCGCCTTGCGCCGGGATACTTGGCGAAGGCGTCGGCGGCCCGCTTGTCGTCGACGTCGCACAGCGCCACGTAGTTCTCCCCCTCGCAGCCGGAGAACGCGTCCACGGCGATCCCGCCGGCCCCGATGAAGGCGAGGTTCAGCTTGCGGCTGGGCGCCGGCCCCTCCGCGGCGATGGAGAAGCGGGGCAGCACGAAGATCGAGGACGCGGCGAGGCTCGTTTTGAGGAACTGACGGCGGGAGCAGACGGGGCGGGTGGGCATGGTGGGTCGGCCGGAAATTCGCTGCGGCCGCATGACCGTTGCACGGTTGTGGGCCCTCAGGCGAGAACAAGCTTTTCGGCCCCGGGCGCCCGGGCCGGCGACATGGCTCCCTCACTCCGGAGCTTGGCGCGCATGTGCGCCTTTGCCTTGCTGGCCGGCGGCTCCCGGGCTCAGGATGACCTCTCGGCCATGGACACCGTCCCGACCTGCCCAAGCTGGGTCCACCACGCCGTGGTGTACCAGATCTATCCCCAGAGCTTCTACGACTCGAACGGCGACGGCATCGGGGACCTGCCGGGCGTCATCGCCAAGCTGGACTATGTGAAGAGCCTCGGGGTCGACGCGATCTGGCTGAACCCGTTCTTCGACTCGCCCTTCAACGACGCGGGCTACGACATCCGCGACTACTACCGGGTCGCCCCGCGCTACGGCACCAATGACGACGCCCGGCGCCTCTTCGCCGAGGCGCACCGCCACGGCCTCAAGGTGCTCTTCGACTACGTCATCAGCTACAGCGCGATCGACCACCCCTGGTTCGTGGCCTCGAGCCGCCAGGCCCCCGGCCCGCACTCCGACTGGTATGTCTGGACCGACAACGTGTGGGCCAAGCAGGACGGCGGCGGATGGGTTCACGGCTTCGGCCAGCGCAACGGAAACTTCCTGAGCAACTTCTTCTGGAACGAGCCGGCCCTCAACTACGGGTACGGGGCGCCGGATCCCGCCCAGCGGTGGCAGCTGCCGGCCGACCACCCGGCAGTCCTCGCCCTGCGCGAGGAGATGAAGAGGGTCCTGCGCTTCTGGATGGACATGGGGGCGGACGGATTCCGCGCCGACATGGCCGGGGCCCTGGTCAAGGGCGACGATCCCCGGCGCCAGACGCTCGGGTACTGGCGCGAGATCCGCGGGATCCTGGACGCGGACTACCCGCAGGCCTTCAGCGTCTCGGAATGGTCCGGCCCCCGCGCGGCGCTCGACGGCGCCTTCCACGCCGACTTCTACCACTGGGTCCCGGGGTTCAACGACCTGTATCAGAAGGAAAGCTGGCGGATCGGCAACGGCATGAGCGACGGCCACAGCTTCTTCGACCGGGAGGGCAGGGGCGACATCTCGCATTTTCTGAGCGGCTACCTGGCGGAGTACGAGGCCAGCAGGAAGAACGGCTACATCTGCCTGCCGCTCGGCAACCATGACATCGCCCGGCTCAACAACAGGCGCAGCACCGAAGATCTGGAGATGATCATGGCCTTCGGCCTGACCATGCCCGGCGTGCCGTTCATCTATTACGGGAACGAGATCGGCATGCGCCAGCTGGAGGGCCTGCCTCAGATAGAGGGTTGCTACAAGCCGAGGGCCGGCGCGCGATCCCCCATGCAGTGGTCGGGCGGGCCCGGCAAGGGCTTCTCGGCGGCCGATCCGTCGAGTCTCTACCTGCCCGTCGACCCCGCGCCGGACGCCCCCAACGTCGCGGATGAGGAGGGCGACCCGGGATCTCTGCTGAACCGCGTGCGCGCGCTCATTCGGCTGAAGCACTCGGAGCCCGCGCTCGCGGCCCACGCCCGTTTTGATCCCCTTTACGCGGAGAGGGACGCCTATCCCTTCGTCTTCTCGCGGTCCGGCGGCGGGCAGACCCTGCTCCTGGTCTTCAATCCGGCGGCACGGACGGCGTCGGCGAAGTTCGACTTTCCTGCGCCGCATCGAAGCCTGAAACTAATCGCTGGGCGTGAGATTAGGCTCGTCAGGGCTGGATCGACGATCACGTGCGAGGCCCCGGGCCAGACCTTCGCGATCTACCACGCCCTGAGCTGATCAAGCTTCATTCCCAAACGGGACAGCGGCCTTTGGCCGGGAAGCCGTGTGCCGCGCCGGCGCCCGTTCCCTGATGAGATCGCAACATACTACAATATAATATGTTACGACAGAAACGTCTGAGGCGGAAGCAGGGTGGGGTAGGGCGATGCCCCCCCGGCGGCGAAGCGGGAAGTAGCGTGGGGTCGCCGGACCCCTGGCCGGCGCCGCATTCGGGATGACTCGCCGTCGGGATCGACATGAGGCGACTTGGGCTTGCGTCGCCATATAACGTAGCGTCATATAGCGATACGCTTTATTACGGAACGCCATAATACGAGTCGGCTATTGACGGAACCCTGAGAACGCGCTAGCTTGCCCGCCATGACCGCTTTCACGAATCCGTTCTTTTTCGAGTCCCCGAGCGACCGCTGGAGCTTCACGGATAGGGAGGAACTCGTCGCGACCCTTCTGCAGCTCATGCGCGAAAAGGGCCGTCGGCTACTCGTGCACGGCCGGCGGCGGATGGGGAAGACTTCGCTCATCAAGAACGCAGCGGAGAAGGCGAAGGCGACGTTCATCTACTGCGACATTTCCACGGCGGCGGGGATGAACGAGGTGGCGCGCAAGCTCATGGATGCCGCCCCGGGGGTCAAGGGGCCGAGGCTGGGCAAGGCCCTTGAGATCGCGGCGCGGTACCTGAAGAGCGTCGGGGTGTCGGCGGGCAAGGTCACGTTGACGGGCGAGTTGCGCGCCGACGACGCGGGAAGGACGCTCGAGGGCGTGCTCAACCATCTGGATGCGCGGGCTGCGG